>Ga0078972_1011791_pt1 | contig 15417 bp, 12 predicted proteins | sample YelNatPaOPGAMG01_FD_67568 | JGI IMG/M metagenome (GOLD analysis project Ga0078972, IMG submission 67568) | Hot spring thermophilic microbial communities from Obsidian Pool, Yellowstone National Park, USA - OP-RAMG-01 (SPADES assembly) (version 2) | ecosystem: Environmental > Aquatic > Thermal... | reverse complement strand
ATTTCGAACTCGGGGCGATCCCGTAGGCGGTCAGAGAGGTAATCTTTGAGATTTCCCCAATCCATCGTACGAGTCGCGTTCCGTTCCGCCTGGGCGCGGACTTCTTTGATGAGACCGATGAGCCACTGGTCTACCACCTGGGCTGCTTGGTTCGCGATCTCCTGGGACAGATTGAAAATGATAGGTTCTACGGTGTTCCTGATTTGCACGTACGAGATGAACGCAACCCCGATGGAAATTGCCGCTACCGGAATCAGCAGTAAAGCCAGCAGCTTCGATCGTATACTTGTTTTCATCATTATTTTCCTCGTTATTAAATGGATTTAAAATTATATAACAGAAATATTTTGTACGCAATCTATCCTTCTTCGATAAGTTTCACCCAGGTGTGCCGTCTCCTTATGTTTTTACCAGCTCGTTCTTATTCCACCCAATGTGCGGCTCGGGACACTGCCTTTTTCCAGCCCTCGTAGAGGTTCTTCCGATCCTCCTCGGAGAGGGAGGGGGTAAAGCGCCGCTCCTCTTTCCAGTGATGGGACAGGTCTTCCTGATTCTTCCAGAATCCGGCTCCCAGCCCGGCCAGATACGCGGCACCCAGAGCGGTAGTCTCGGTGATCCGGGGACGGGAAACGGGAACCCCCAGGATGTCCGCCTGGAACTGCATGAGAAAATTGTTTGCCGAAGCTCCCCCATCCACCCGCAGTTCCGCGAGCTGGATCCCCGAGTCCTGCTGGATGGCGGAAAGGACATCCCGGCTCTGGTAAGCGATGGATTCGAGGGCTGCACGAACGATGTGGGTCCGATTGGCTCCCCGGGTCAGTCCAAAGACCGCTCCCCGGGCATACATATCCCAGTAGGGAGCCCCCAGGCCCGTGAAAGCTGGTACAATGTACACACCGTTATTGCCGCCCGCTTGAAGGGCGAGGGATTCCGTCTCCTGAGCGGAGGAAATGATTTTTAGCTCGTCCCGCAGCCATTGAACCACCGCACCTGCGATGAACACACTGCCCTCCAGTCCGTAGTACACTTCGTTATCGATCCCATAGGCGATGGTGGTGAGCAGACCGTTCTGAGAGGGAACTCGCTTCCTCCCTGTATTCATCAGAAGGAAGCACCCTGTGCCGTAGGTGTTCTTCGCCATCCCCGGCTGGAAGCAGGTTTGGCCGAAGAGGGCTGCCTGTTGATCGCCGGCGATTCCATGAATGGGGATCTCCACTCCACCGGTAAGGGCTGGATCGGTGACACCGAATAGACCGCTGGAGGGTTTTACCGCGGGTAGGATCTGGGTAGGAATCCTTAAGGCATCCAGAATCTTCCTGTCCCAGGTCAGAGAACCGATATTGAAAAGGAGAGTCCGGGAAGCGTTGGTGAGGTCTGTGGCGTGGACTTTCTTTCCCGTCAGGTTAAATAGAAGCCATGTATCCACCGTTCCGAATGCGATCTTCCCCTGTTCCGCCTTTTCCCGTACCCCTTGGATATTATCCAGAATCCATTTCACTTTGGTACCTGAAAAGTAGGCATCCACCACGAGCCCCGTGGCTTCCCGAATGTACGGCTCCAACCCATCCGCTTTCAATTGGTCGCAGAGGGGGGCGGTACGGCGGCACTGCCATACGATGGCATTGTACACGGGCTTCCCCGTTTCCCGATCCCAGAGAATCGTGGTTTCCCTCTGGTTGGTGATGCCGATGGAGGCAACGTCCTTAAAGGAGGCGCGGGCTTTCTCAATCGCTTCCTGCATGACGGAGAGCTGGGAATTGAGGATGTCCAGGGGGTTGTGTTCCACCCACCCTGCCTGGGGGTAGATCTGAGGGAACTCCTTTTGGGCAGTGGAAACGATCTCCCCATCTCGGTTGAACAGAATCGCCCGGGAACTGGTGGTTCCCTGATCGAGGGCAAGAACGTAGGATGCCATAGGTTTCTCCTCCTTCGAATCGATATTCTGCATTAATCTAGAGTATGGGGATAGTGTAAAGGGAAATTCTCGAACGGAAAAGGGTGCAAAATTCCTGATTTACAATTCTTAAAAGGTACTGCATAATCCGTACCAGTATGACCAGTTGCCCAGAATGCGGGTTCGAATACACACCCGAAGAAGGTTGCAGGGTTTGTGGGTTTCAGGAAGAAGGGAAGGGAGGCTCTCCCTCGCCTCATCCTGTTTTTCCCCCTAATCCCTCTCGATCGTTAAGGATCTCCCTCTCCCTGGGGATCCTTTTTCTTGTAGTGGCGGTGGGGGTTTACCTGGGGACACCCTATCGGAGAGTGTTGCCTTCCGCTTCCGTTACCGGAGGGGAGCAGGGAGGTACACCTTCTCCTGCCGGGGGTGCCCCCCGTATAGGACAGGGAGCCTCTACGGGAGGACAGGGCACTTTATCACCGATAGGTGCGCCCGGGGTATTTGGAAAAACTACACAGGCCACTCTCGTTCCTGCCTTCGATATCACCCAGCGGAAAGAACTTCCCCCTACCGATTCCTATGAACGGTACCTGCAGTGGATGCTGAAGAACACCAAACAAACGGAACCTTTCCTGAAAGCGAAGTGGGAACGGTCCCGGGAAATCCTCCAGCGGCAGGACATCGTGGAGGAACGGGTGCTCCAGGCCTTCCTGATGGCTCCCCGGGAGGAGTTCTGTAGACCCTACAACCGCAAGAATGCCTATGCGGATGCGGCGATGCCGATCGGGTATGGGCAAACCATCTCGGGTCCTCACATGGTTTCCCGGATGACCCAGAACCTCCGGGTGGAACCCCAGCATCGGGTGCTGGAAATCGGTACAGGCTCGGGATACCAGGCATCGGTGTTGGCGGAACTCTCCAACTTCGTGTTTACCATCGAGATCGTGCCCGAGCTTACCCAGGAAACCGACGAGATCTACAAGAAGCTGGAAGCCGACTACCCCCAGTACAAAAACATCAAACGGAAGAACGCCGACGGATACTACGGTTGGGAGGAATACGCCCCCTTCGACCGAATCATCGTAACCTGCGGGATCGACCATATACCCCCACCCCTTCTCCAGCAGCTCACTCCGGGGGGAATCATGGTGATACCCGTGGGGCCGCCCTCCGGTCAGACGGTGATGAAAGTGACGAAGAACGTCGCCCCCGACGGATCCATCACCCTGGAACGGGAGGACATCTTCCATGGTCGAAGGAAGGTGATCTTCGTGCCCTTTACGGCCGGTAAAGGGGAAGTGCATTCCATCGAAAAAGACTTACAGAAGAAAGACTCAGGAAAAAAGGAACAGAAGTAGGATGCGTATCAAACTCTCCTCCTTTCGGTTGGCGGCATTGTTCGTGCTGTCCGTCACTCTCATAGCGTACGAATTGGCTGTGATGCGGACCTTCGCGGTAGGAAGCTGGTCCAATTTCGGAGCCATGGTTATAAGTATTGCCCTTTTGGGGTATGGACTTGCGGGAACCCTCCTTACGTTTCTGGAGGCCCGGATCCGGAAAAACGCCGATACCTGGTTGCTCGTGTCTGCCCTGCTGCTGACACCCGCCATGGCCGCGGCCCATATCGTGGCTCAATGGGTCCCTTTCAATCCACTCCTCATCACGATGGATTCCACCCAGATCCTCTGGATCGCCTCGTACTACGTGGTGTACTCAGTGCCGTTCTTCATCGGAGCGATATTCATCGGGGTTTCCTTCATCGCTTTCCGGGACAAGATCCATCAGTTGTACTTCTGGAACATGCTCGGGTCGGGGATCGGAGGGTTCTTTATCCTGGGGTTGATGTATGTGCTTCCCCCCGATCGATTGGTAGGGCCTCTGGTACTGTTGGCAGGGATCGCTGCCTACCTCTGTACCCTCGAGTACCGCTGGGAACTGCGAATCCCTATCCTAAACCCTTGGAAGGTTTCTACCGTGGGATTGACATCCCTCCTCTCGGTAGTGGTACTCCTGGTTGCGGGTGATATCCGGGTCTCGGATTTCAAACCCATCAGTTACGCCCGTCAATTTCCCGATTCGAAACAGGTGTACCATACCTATGGCCCGTTGGGAGAGTTCGATGCATTTCAGAGTTCCTTCTTCCACTTTGCCCCGGGACTGAGCGATAACGCAAGTTCCAATATTGCCCGAATGCCCCAGAACGCGTATCTCGGCTTGTACATCGATGGGGATGGCCCTATCGGGATCATGCGCAAGCTAAAGCCGGGGGAGGAAGCCTATATGAACTACCTCCCCATGGCCGCTCCCTACCTGTTGCTGAAGCAGCCGAAAGTGCTGCTCCTCCGCCTCGGGGGAGGGATCGGCGCCTTCAGCGCCCTTCACCATGGGGCAAAGCAGGTTACCGTGGTGGAAAACAACCCCTACCTTTTGCACATGCTGAAGCACGACCCCTACTTCCGGGAGTTCACCGACAACCTCCTGTACGATCCTAGAGTCCGGGTAGTGCAAACCGAACCACGGGCCTTTACCGGAAGTACGAAGGAACGATTCGATCTGGTGGAGATCAGCCTGATCGATTCCATCGGTCTTTCCTCTGCGGGCGGGTATCCCATTACGGAGAACTTCATCTATACCGCGGAAGGGATACGGTCGTACCTGTCCTGTCTGGAGCCCACGGGGGTCCTCGCAGTCACGGTATGGAACCGGCTGAACCCTCCCCGGAACGTCCCGAAACTTCTCTCCACTATCGTGGCTGCCTTGAAGATGGACGGCGCTTCCCAGCCTGAAAAACAGATCTTCGTCTTCGATCTGCTTCTCTCCACTGCCACCGTCCTGGTGAAAAAGACTCCCTTCGAACCCAAAGAGATCGAAACCCTTCTGGACTTCTGTAAAAAAATGTCCTTCACTCCCTGTTTCTACCCGGGCAAGCCGGATCCTGGCCGCACCTTTGATGAGATCCTGGAAGGGTACGACAAACAGATGAAGGGAGGCACGGCCACTACCGATCTGCTTCCTGAAGAACTGTACCAGTATACGGTATCCTGGCTTACCCAGGGGAAGGAACGGGAACTGTACAAGCGGTACGTGTTCAACATTGATCCAGCCACCGACGATCGCCCCTACTATACAGCCTACGTGAAACCCGCCTCCGTTCCCCTCATCGTGAAGAACCTGAAAGATCTCTCGGAGGAATGGGGGTATATCCTCCTGGTGGCTACTTTCCTCGTTTCCCTCCTGTTCGGGGCCTTGATCATTACCGTGCCTGCCATCGGACGGTGGGAAGAATTGTTCCAGCACCGAAAGGGCACCTTGCAGGTACTGGTGTACTTCTCCTGCTTAGGGATAGCCTACATGCTGGTGGAGATCTTCCTGATCCAGCGGCTTTCCTTCTTCCTGGAAGACCCCATTTTTTCTACCTCGGTGGTGATCACTGCCATGCTGGTCCTTTCCGGGATCGGTAGCCTCATGAGCGGGCGATCCTCCCTGCCGCGAGGCCGGCTCCTGACCCTGGCGGTTGCGGGAATCAGCTTTTCAGTCCTGTTCTACATTTTCCTCTTGTCCCCTGTCCTTGATGCTCTTCTAGGCGCACCCTTACTGGTAAAGATCCTCCTTTCGATCCTTTTCATCGCTCCTTCGGCTTTCTTCCTGGGAATGCCCTTCCCCACAGGACTTTCCTACGTTTCCCAGAAACGCCCCAACCTGATCCCCTGGGCCTGGGGAGTGAACGGGTGTCTGTCGGTAACCGGATCGGTTCTGGCAAGGCTCGCCTCGGTGTCCTTTGGGTACAGGCTGGTGTTGTTTGGGGCGATCCTGCTCTACCTCCTGGCCTGGTGGATGTTCCAGAGTCTCACGCGGGAAGATGGATCGAAGGACACAGGCAATGCGAACCTGGAAGGAGCAGATTCAGCACTGAGCACCTAGGAACAAGAAGGCCCTGTCCAGTAACCTGCGGTATTCCTCGTACAGGCGAACCAGGGGGGCATCGGTTACGGAGGACTCCAGGTAGAAGGGGAACACCTCTACCTGGGATGCCCCCAGGGAAGATAGGGAGTGGAGGAGAGAACCCTTTCGCTTTTCCACCCGGCTGCGTTCCGCGTAGGGATCCCCCCGGTGCTCGTTGTATCCGAAATCGTCTATCACAAGAATACGCCCAAAGTCCTTGAGGGGAAGCTTGCCGTTGACCTTTTCCCAAAAGATGGGGTCTTTTTTCCAGGCTCCCAAGTCCGCTGAGTTGGCGATAAAAACAGGTAAAGGGGTGTGGGGTAAAGGAACGCGTGCCTCTGGAGGTGAAAGGCGAGGCGATGCAGGAGATGTTCGGGAATCCGCCGCCGGAGGTGCAAAGAGACGTCTTTTTTTAAGGACCATTCCCTCCGATTTCGCGGTGGTTTCCCTTCTATGGATCGGCTTACAACGGACTCCCCAGCGGTAGAGGAATCGGCAGAGGAAAGGGGTGCATTCCGCATAATGGTCTGTGGCGATGAGGATGGTATCTCTATTATCCTTATAGAAGTCGCCTGAAAATAGAGGCTTCCAGCCTGGATCGATCCGGGAGTGACGGTAGTATAGCTGCACGAATCGGTAGGCAGCCTCCCTGATACACGCCCTCTGCCCAGAGGCAAGGTCCCTCAGGCGCAGGGCCAACACTCCTGCGTATCCCTTGGAGGTGCGAGCCCCTTCCTCCCAGGTGGGAAACACCAGTTCCTCCCAGAAGCGTGAAGGTTCCCCGAAGCCTAGGATATCAAGACCAGAAGCTCGAAGGGCTCGTTGGAGCCGTTCCTTCCTGCCAAAGATAACGGTCTGCAGGCTCAAGGTTCCCGCGAAATCTACTATGATGAGTCTCTTTAAGGTTTCCATCCCTCCATCCTATAGGCAGAATCCCAGAAAAGCCATTCCAATCGGGTGGAAGTGACGAAGGCTTCTCCCATACGCCGCCGGGTCGCTTCCGATGCGGAGGCAGCCGCTTCTTCCAGAGCCTCGATCGCTCGTTCGGTGGCTTCCCCGAACTCTTTCCCCGCGTAGGTCTCGATCCAGCGTTTGTAAGGATTGGATTCTGAAGCGGATCGGTGGATCCAAAGGCCCACCTCACGGTACACCCAGAAACAGGGAAGTACCGCCGCTACCCCTTCCTCGTAGGAGCGGAGGGAGGCCGTAGCCAGGAGGAAGTTCGTGTAGGCGAAGCAAGCGGGAGATTTGCTCTGAACAGGGTCCTCCACTCCGTACTCGGTGAAGTAGATCTGGTGCATCGCCTTTTCCACCGTGAAGATACCGGAGGCGAACTGGATGAAGTCACGCATCCTGTGGGGAGTTTCCGAACGAGCGGCCAGCAGGGAAAGGGCCTTTCCATAGTCGAGCAGGTAGAGGGCGTCCTGCTGGATGTAGTGGAGGAACCTGTCCCGGGCAAGGGTACCCTGGGCGAGTTCCTCGTTGAAGGGATGGTGAATGATCGCCTCGTATATATGTTCGATACTGTCCCAGAAAGCTTGAGCGTTCCGGGGAGCGTTCTGTGTCTTTCCCATATTCTTTCTCCTGGAAGATTCCTACTCCCAAAAGGCATGGAAATGATGCACCGGGCCGTGCCCCGTTCCCAATCGATAGCGGGCACCCTTTGCCAGGGCCTCCGTTAGGTACTCTTTGGCGGATCTAACCGCTTTCTCCAGGGATTCCCCCCGGGCAAGAAAGGACGCAATGGCCGAAGAGAGGGTACAGCCCGTTCCGTGGGTGTTCTGTGTCTGGATCCGAGGAGCCGTGAGGTGAACCACGCGATCCTCCCGGGAAAGATACAGCACATCGGGACTTTCCGGACCCTCCAGGTGCCCGCCCTTCACGAGCACCGCCTGGGGGCCGAAGGAAGAGAGCCGACGGGCCATATCCTCCAGGGCCGCGGAGTCGGGAACGTTAGCTAAACGTGCGGAATCCACCCCCCCTTCCATACCCGTACGGTGGAGGGCAGGAATCCCCTCGTTAGCTTTTCGGTCCTGCCCTAGAAGGACCTGAGCCTCCGGCAGATTCGGGGTAATCACCGTGGCCAGGGGAAGGAGGTGGGTACGTAGGGCCTCCACCGCATCGTCCTCGAGCAGTTTCGCTCCTCCCTTGGCCACCATCACAGGGTCCACCACCACGTAGGGAATGCGGTAGAACTCTAAAGCCTCCGCTACGGTACGGATCACCTCCGCCGAATGGAGCATCCCCACCTTCACGGCATCCACCCCGATGTCTTCCATCACGGTGTCGATCTGCAGCCGAATGAACTCGGGAGGTACCGGATGGATGCCGGTAACCGACTGGGTGTTCTGGGCCGTAAGGGCGGTGATCACCGACATGCCGAAGCAGCCGAGGGCCGAGAAAGTCTTCAGGTCTGCCTGGATCCCCGCCCCTCCTCCGCTGTCGGAACCCGCAATGGTCAGGAGCCTTCTGTAACGCACCCCGTTGTAAAACGTACCTTCAGAACCCCCCTCCACCCAACTCGCGATCCCCCTATAAGATCGTGGGGAAGCGCCTTGGGAGGGGCCTTGGGAATACCCACTATTCGACTTTTTTTCCCTAGAGTTGTCTTGATTCAGTTTCATGCTATTACCTCCTATGGAAGTACCCCTGGTTAGCGTCACTGCGCACTCAAAAGGGCAGCTCTAAGGCGTCTAGCAGCCTCCCGGGGATCCTGGGCCGATACAATGGCCGAGACGACGGCGATTCCATCCACCCCTGTCTTCGCCACATCGAAGGCGTTCCCTTCGTTGATTCCACCAATAGCGATGAGCCGATGGCGGGAATGACTTCGGGCCCATCGCAGTCCTTCGGTGCCCCAGAGAAACCCCTTGTGATCCGTTTTGGTGGAAGTGGGGTACACGGGACCGATCCCTAGGTAGTCCACATCATAGGATTCCGCCTGGAGAAGTTCCTCCTGAGTCTCAACGGAAAGACCAATGAGAGCCTGGGGGCCCAGCAGTTTTCGTGCCATAGTGTAGGGCATGTCGCTTTGCCCGATGTGAACCCCATCGGCTCCGATCGCTAGGGCTACATCCAGGCGGTCATTGATGAGGAGGGGAATGCCCTTAGGTTTTAGAAAAGCCTGTATCACGCGAGCTTCCTCTATGAAAGCTCGGGTGCTTAGGGTCTTTTCCCGTATCTGTACGATGTTCACTCCCCCTTCCACAGCCTGGGCAACTACCTCGAGAAGGGGACGCCCCAAGGCGAGATCCCTATCTGTCACCAGGTAGAGAAGGGGATAGGACAATGGATGTTGGTTACCTGCCATACCGGTTCCTCCTGCTCTTTTCCCCTATGCTTCTCTGTTTCCCTATGTTCCCCCGCGGCTCAACCCTTTGAAAAAGCAGGGCCAGAAGGGATCCTGGTCGGGTATCCGCAGGGCCTCTATGGTTCCGTTCCTCCGCTTGATCTTTTGCCCCTCCGAAGGCTTTCGAACTTCACCCACGATACTGGCAGGAATCTCCTTCTGTTTCAGGGCTTCGAGGATTTCGGAAGCTGCACGGGATTCGCAGACGATAATGAGGGTTCCCTCGGCAATGGCAAGGAGAGGATCGATCTGGAAGTACCGGCAGATCCCTTCGATCTCTTCCGTCCAGACGAAGCTGGATTCTTCGATCCACATGCCTACACCGGAGGCATTGGCTACTTCGAATAGCCCCCCCAATACCCCTCCCTCGGTAGCGTCGTGCATTCCGTGCACTCCTCCCGCCTCCATCGCGGTGAGGGCGTCGGTAACGACAGACATCTTTTTCATGTACCCCTTTGCCCGTTCGATGAAATCGGGTGTAAAGCTATGGGAAAGTTCTTCCTCGTACAGGGTAGCGAGAATACCCACCGTTTCCACGGCAGGACCTTTGGTTACGATCACCGCATCCCCTACTTTGGCTCCCCGGGGAGTCACGTACTCTCCTTCTCGGGCAAAAGAAAACACCGTGATTCCCCCGATGGTAGGTACGGTGACAGCGGGGTAATATCCTGTGTGTCCGCCCACGATGGTCATTCCCAGCTCCAGAGCGGCAGTGTGGATGGAATCCACGATCTGCTGAAACTCCGAGTCTTTCGTGTTGGGCGGCATCAGCAGGGTGTAGGAAATGAACTCGGGCTTCACCCCCATCACGGCCACATCGGAAGCCCCGATATGTACGGTGTAGTACCCAAAGTCCTCGTACCCCTTCCCCGGCATGGGGAAGATGGGATCCTCCGCCAGGATCAGCACCTGATCGGCATTCACTTTGATCACTGCCGCATCCACACCGGTAAGGGGCGGCACGATCAGTCTGCTATCCGGCTTTCCTAGCCTCTGGAGCAGGAACTGTTCAAAGGTCTTTAGATCGATCTTTCCGATTTTTCCCGTCTCCATGTATCCCTCCTTCAGGTAGGTAAGTATAGTAAGGGCGGGTGAAGGATGGACGAGGGGAGAGCATGCAGGCCACAAAAAAAGCCGCCCGGCTTGGGCGGCTTACGTTTCTTGTTGCTTCCCTACGCCGGCATTATCCGGATCAGGTCCTTCGGTCATTCCCACAGCAAACTGCAAGGGAACCTCTCAGCCCGGTTTGTCCGAGCTCCCGCTCTTTGACTAAAAGATACTACAAAGGTTTGGATTGATCAAGAGCCCGCGGTACGGATTCCCAAACCCCAGGTGCCCCATTCACCCGCTGTCTACTCTATCTTTCAATTTATTTGGATTTGGTCTTTGCGTCTGGATTTTCATGTCACGATTAAAGGGTTAACGCTGTGGGTAAACGTATCTAATATGATTTTATGCGCACAACAATCGATATTCGTGATGATTTGATGCAAGAATTACAACGGTGGAAATGTACCTCCTACGATTTGGGGGGTGGTTCTTTTCCCTTCGAACGAGCATGGGAAGAAATAGATCGATTGGAGGGTGAGGCAGTGGCTGAGAAACTGGAGCTTCGCAAATGATCATCCCGGATTTGAATATTCTGCTTTATGCCATAGACAAATCTTCGATCTATCATAGAAAAGCCAAAGCCTGGTTAGAAGAAACGGTGAACAACGGAAGTGACGCCCATTTGGCTGCTTTGGCTTTGGAAAACGACGCCACCCTCGTCACCTGCGACCGGGACTTCCTGCGGTTTCCAGGTCTGAAGGTGCATCTCCTGTTTTAATCTCCGATTCTCCACCCGGTGCTTGGCCGGAAACCCATCGATGCTTCGGGAGGGCGTCCAGCCCTTTAGGAACCCTATCCAGTAATATCCCTATCCAATAATATGGGGGATTCGCTATATTACTGGGTAGCGTATGGCAGATTTCATCCGTAGACTTACCCCGGCTCTGGAAGAACGGATCCAGCGGAACCACTCGTTGAACATCGATACCTTCATCATCCCGTCCCCCTACATAAAGGATGAAGAACTGCAAAAGGATTACGAGCATAGCTATGTGTGGGAGGAGGAAGGGGAAATCCTGGGCTACCTGTTGGTGTACTCGAACCCCGAGAGAAGCCGATTTCACCTGTACAAGCAAGTCACCAGTCCCTTTGGCCGGGGGAAGGGGATCGGTTCGGCCTTCATACGAAGGCTCGCCTCTGAGGTTAGGTCCGATGCTCTTTTGTACCTCTTCGTGTGGGAAAAGCAGCAGGAGGCGGTGCTCTTCTTTGCTAAAAAAGGGTTTTCCGTTCTGGATCGGATCGTGTACCGGGGGCTGGTGTTCATCCACATGGTGTGCAGAGCTTCCGACCTGAAGGAGTCCGAAGGAGGGGAGGAAACCACCGCTTCCTTTGCCGAGGAATTGGGGAAAACCCGGCACGATGCCCGGAAAACCATCCGGTTGCTCTCCGACATGGTGGACCGCCTGTCGGTTGACAACTGCCATAAGATTATCGAGGACATAAACCGGGAGACTACCGCCCTCATCAACATGCTGAACGCCTACCGGGATTCCGTGGAGAGATTCCATGAGGTCAACATCAAGGCTCTTCTCCTCGAACGGATCCTTCCCTTCATCGAACTTTCCCCTGTGCCCTGTGAGGTGAAACTCATCGTTAAGGGTCGGATTCCCGAAGCGTACGGACCCTACCTCGATTATGGGAGGGCATTGATCAATCTCGCATCCAACGCCCTGGATGCCATCAAAGAGGCAGGAAGGCGGGGGAAGATCACCATCGAACTTAAAGAAGAGAAGGATCATATCCTCCTTACCTTTGCCGACAATGGAGTGGGTATCGAACCAGAGCGGCTGACCCCAGGGGAAGACGGACTTCCCAGGTTTGTGGGAAGGACCACAAAGGGGAAGTCTTCCCCTGTTCCCGTCACAGAGCCCGTAACCTTTCCCAAAGAAGCGAGCGAGGTTCTGGGGACGCCTTTCGCGGGGAAGAGTGTAAAATCGATTAAGAGTGGAGAATTTGGAAAGCCAGCCTCCGGGCAGGGAATCGGCACCCGGCAGATTTTTGCGGTCTTCGGGAAGGAAAACATTCGGGTGGAAAGCCGGCTCGGGAAGGGAACTCGCTGGAAGATACGGTTGCCCAAGAAACCCCCGGGGGATGCCACATTCCTGAAGGAGTTCGAACTCCGCTACCGGGAGTTCACGGAGTTGACGGAACAACTGGATCGGGAACCGGTTACCAGTCGAAAAGTGCTGGGACCATTCATCTGGAGACACCGGAAAATGGAGGTGTTTCTCTGGGATTTGATCCTTCATTTTTCCCGGTACCATAATATCCGGGAGATTTTCCGAACCTTCCTTTCTTTCCAACAGGGGTACCTGACGGAAGAGGGGTTACGGGAGTATGTGGAGGGGTTGCGGGCGGACCGCCTTGAGTTTCGACAGTGGCTTTTCGATATCGCAGTGAGGGTACGGAACGACCAGGAATATATCGAAACACACGCACCCTTCGAGGAGTATGGCGGAATTCTATTCAAAAGTTATGGCCAGGCAACAGATCGGACAGTGATATTCACGATGGATCCTACCACAGGACGCTTCATGGCTACCGATCGGAAACTGGCGGAGCATCTCGATTTCGTCCCCTACCTAAAAAAGAGCCGGGAGGACCTCCTGCGAGGGGAGTTTTCCGGAGATGTGAGCGATCCCAAACGTCCCCTCATGCTAGGGGTATGGTCTGTGCTGGGGGAAGATGATGCCCGGGGGAAAGTCGCCCTGGTACGGGAAGGGGCGCGGTCACTACTCCGTATGGGGATAAAACGGGAGAAGCGGCTTGGGTTCTACTCCAGTACCTTTGTGCAGGGTGCCACGGACCTCAACACCTACATCACCCTTACCTTAGGGGAATTGGCGGATATGCCAGATGGAGAACTGGAACGGTACCTCGTGTGCGTGGAGGAAGAGTGGATCGGCGGGCTCGCATCGGATTGAACCCACCCGTCACAGTCAGGCGGCACGCCCACTGGGAAACCCAACCCGCGTCTAGTTTCAGCAGATTCACTTGTATCGGATTCAAGCGAGCGGACGGCACGCACGCCCTCGACCACCGTAGCGCTGGTAGATAAGTGTTTGGAACCACTACACTTCCGCGATCACTTCCATCTCGATCCGTGCCCCTTTGGGAAGAGCCGCTACCTGAATGGTGGTGCGGGCGGGGTAGGGTTCTGGTATGAAGGTCCCGTAGATACCGTTGAGAACGGCAAAATCCTCCATGTTTGTGAGGAATACGGTGGTTTTCAAGATTTTATCCATTCCGGATTTCTGGCTTTCCAGAATGGCTTGAATGTTCGCCAGCACCTGACGGGCCTCCGCTTCGAATCCGCCGTTTACCAGGTTCCCCGAGGCGGGATCGATCCCCAACTGGCCGGAGAGAAACAGGAGGTGTCCCCACCGGATCGCCTGGGAATAGGGCCCGATTGCCTTAGGAGCTTTTTCTGTGTGAATCACTTGTTTCTTCATGGATTAAGGATAGTGAGTTTTTACCTAAAAGGGCAAGGGGCTTTTTACTTTGGCGGTGCTCTTTGATGCCCCAGGCTCGCAGGGCCTTTGGCTTCCTTGAATTCTCCCTCATCTACGGCTCCATGCTATACCAGCAATTGTGCCACCTCTCGGAGGGTGCACCAAATCTGATGGCACCTGACTAACCCAAACCCAGGTCCTCAACTTGAACCGCTCCTCTGCCCCTGTGTCGCTCTAAAGTCTCTTGCGCAAAAACAAAGGGGGGAATTTGCCCTATCCCCCCCTTACGAATACACGATGTCTTATGCAAGCTGCTATGTGCGTTTAGAGCTGGATCCGGGCTCCGAGGCTGGCCCCCATGTTCCCGCCGATCAGGTTGTACTGGATACCGAGGTCGAGCCGAAGAATCAGGATGTTGACGGAAACCCCGCCGAAGACCCGGAAGGACCAGCCGGTTACATCGGAGAACACGGCGATACTGGCATCGTCCACATCGAAGCCGAGGGTGCTTAGGGCAGTCTTCTGGGTTGATGTAAGTGGATTACCGTTCAACTTTATTTGCGACTTAGCCCCTCCCCCCACATGGGAAGAACCATAGCTTGCCCCGAACCCCACACTGGGCTGGAGGATCAGGAGGCTCCAGCTGGCCTGGGCTTTCAGGTCCACCACCTTGGTTTCCCACTCGATGAAGAAGGCCGGGGAGGAGAGGGAAAGACTACTATTGGATGGCCACGGGGCTTGCGCCGTGCCGATCGTATTAGGAAGGGTTATACTAAACAAGTCCGGCAGTACCCCGCCAAACTCCACAGACCCCTTCAGGTAGTTGTACCCCACTCCCACGGACACTTCGGGAATCACCACGAAGCGCTGTTTCATCAAGAGGTAGCGGATGTCTCCCCCCACGAGGAGGAAGTCGACCTTTACGTTGTCTCCCACCTGGTCCGCCAAGGTTTTGGGCAGAAAACCGAACTTGAACCCGATGTCGAAGGGAAGAATGAAACCCCCTAAGCGTGCGTCGATCGCCATGGCAGGCAGGGGTAACCCGTAGTCTTTGATGAGCGAGGGGATTTCGTTATCGTCCCCCTTGAGGGTATCCACCAGGATCTTCTTTACCGAATCATAGGGAATACCGGTAACCCCCGCGGTAATCCCCACCCCTAGGCTTGGGGGAAGAGCGATCAGTTGCCCGATGTAGGCATCGGACCAGTTGAGACCGATGGTGGAGTTCATGGGGAGTACCGAGGCCACGTCATCGGAGAACTGCTGGAATCCCTTCTTGAAATCAGTAATGAGGTCTACCGTAGTGGAGGTTTGGGCGAATACCAGAGCCCCCTGCCCTATCACTAACACCAGGATAAAAACCAAAAAACTTTTCCCTTTCATGATTGATTTCCTCCTATTTGATAATGTACCGCGCTTTGGGGAAAATTCAATAGTTCCAGAAACTCGTTTATGATATCGGCAGTGATTCCCCAGATCGTCTCGCCCTGGTAGCGGTAGAAATACACCGGGTAAGTATGAAAGCTGAAGCTTCGTCCATAGCGGGGGGGTAGGCCCAACTGCTTCCAGGGAAGATCATGGAGCTTTCCTCGGGAATCCTTGAATCGGGGTTGAATCACCTGCCGGAAGAGGCGAACCTCAGGTTTGGTAGTCTGAAAGAAGGAGAT
>Ga0078972_1011790_pt1 | contig 15417 bp, 20 predicted proteins | sample YelNatPaOPGAMG01_FD_67568 | JGI IMG/M metagenome (GOLD analysis project Ga0078972, IMG submission 67568) | Hot spring thermophilic microbial communities from Obsidian Pool, Yellowstone National Park, USA - OP-RAMG-01 (SPADES assembly) (version 2) | ecosystem: Environmental > Aquatic > Thermal... | reverse complement strand
GAATGTGTGGAACAATAATATGTTTAAGATTACAATATTCAAGTGATGTTGATAAAATTTCTGATACATTCCATTTGAATGAAGAACAATCTATAAAAATACAAGAATTGAATAAAGGAGAAGCAATAGTATTATTGCCAAGAATAAATAATGCAATTCCAATAAAAGTTTCTTATTGATAAAGTATAAATTAAAGGAAATATAAAATGATTAAGAATGAAATATCAAAAAAATCTTAAAACTATTGAAATATTAAGAAGAGAATTATATGAAAAATATTTGAATAAAAATAGTAGTTACATTTCTAATGATAAATTAATTTCTTTTAATTGTTTAAATTGTAAAAAAGAAATAATAGCTTTTATTATTTCATCTTTAGGATATACTTTGCTATGTAAAGAATGCTTTAATAAAAAATATAATGAATTTCTAAAAAGCAAACATATGAGCTTTCTTAATATTAATGAATTGATCAGAAAATTATGGATTGAATATTTTAAAAATATGATGATGGAAAAATGAGTTTAGAATATAGATTTAGAATTTCAAAAGAAGAAAGGGATAAGCATAAAGATACTTTTGGAATTTCTTTTAAAAATAGAAATTTTTTCCATGAGAAAAAGGTGAAGGAAAATGAGTATTTCTAAACTTATTAATTTTTATATTTCTAATCCATTAGACTTAGTAATATTATACAAACTTCTAAATAAAGGAGATAAAATTTGTGGAGAAACTACACGTGAAATTAAAAAGCAAAGGAAAAATGGGAAAATTGAAAGTAAAAGAGTAAGTCTTAGAATTTGTATAGAAATTGAAAAGAAAAATGTAGATTCTTTAATGAAAAATATATCTTTTTTAGGAAGAATAGTTTGGTCTAGTAAAGATCTTGGTATAATTCATAAATACCATTCTATAAAAGTTGGTGTTAACTCTATCGTTAAAATAGAAAAAGAAAAATTTAATGAAAATCTAAATCTTCTTTCCCTTAAAAAATTTAAACCATCGATTAAAGCTAATATAATCTGTATTTTATTAGAAGAACATTCATATTTAATTACTGAAATCAATGAAAATGGTGTATATATTTTAGATAAATTCGAAGAAACTTTAACTGGAAAAGAAGATCCTTTATTACATTCAAAGAAAACTTTAGAAGTTTTCCATAAAGCAGTATCATCATTAATAAAAATTTTTAATGAGAAAAAGAGGAAATACGATATAGCTATCTTTGGTCCAAGTATTTTCATTCAAGATTTTTTAAAAATTTTAAGAAAAGAAAATCCTAAATTAAGCAATCTTATTAAAAAAACTGCATATGTTTCTTCTTCCGATATTTCAGGTATTGAAGAAATACTTAGAAATAGATTATTAATAGAATATGGTGAAGAAATCCCTTTGCTAAAAGGTGTAGATATAATGGAAAAAATATTAGAAAAAATGGCTAAAGGAGAAAATATTTTTTCAATAGGTTTAAATGAAGTTATATTTTCTTTAAAACAAGGTGCAGCAGATAAAATTTTAATGAGCGAAAATTTTCTTTGGAATAATCTTGAGAAAAAAGAATTAGATGAGATATTGGATTTATTATTTAAAACAAAAGCAGAATTGATAATTTTACCAAACAATATTGAAGCTGGAGAAAAGCTTGAATCTTTTGGAGGAATAGTTAGTTTAAATCGTTGGGTTATATCTTAGAATTATGATTAATATATTAAAATTCTTTCAATTCTTTCTGCTGGCAATTTTCTCTCTTTTCCAATTATGATCGCTCTTAAATTTTTTACTTCCATCCATTTTAAATTCACATAGCTCATTACTACTCCTATGTTAAATGGAGAAGGATGTTTTTGTAATATTCTTTTATTTATATTCATTAATAATTTTTCAAATCCCACTTCTAATAAAAGTAAATCCCCCTCTTTCTTAAATATATTAAATGCATTAAGAAGAGCTTCTCTATAAGGATAAACAGCAAAAATATTTACCATTTCATCCAATGTGTGTAATGCATAAATTCTTTCTAAATCTTCTTTTCTAAAAATATATCCATAAGGTAAAAAATATTTTTTTGCATTTTCTAATTCTAATTTATGCATTTTACAACGAATTGCAGTTTTTATATTTATTATATCTAATTCTGCACCGAGTAATTCATTAATTATTTTTCTATCAATTCCACTAAAAATACTTGCATCTTCCCAAAGCAATTGATATATATACTTATCAAGAGCAATTTCTAAAGGTAAAAGTAAACCACTTTCTCTATATTCTTCAAGTGGCTCTTCCAATATTTCTCTATATTCACTTTTTCCATATAATTCAAGCAACTCAACTATTTCTTCAACATTCATAGCCTCTTCTATTAATGTTTTACATAATTCTTCATTTAATTCTCTAAAAGGTATAAGATATTGTTCTATATCAGAAAATGGCATATTCATTTCTTTTGCATTAAGAATAACTTTAAGATTGTGTATTTCAAATTTTTTAAGTAAATCAACTAGAATATTCTTCACATCTTCAGGTGAATATCTCAAAATTTCTTCGATCTCTTTTATAAAATTTCTAATAATTACTCTTTCTAATTCAATAGCATTTATTTCTCCACTTTTTAAATCAATTTTATAAGCATATTTTTCTAAGAGACGTGCAACTTCCTCAATTTCCTTACTTCCAAGTAAAGCATATATGTTATCTTTTGTAAGTAAGCGCGCTCTCATACTTCTAACTTTTGCATTTAAGTATGCATACTTTAATACGCCAAGCTTCATATTAAGCACCTATTTAATATAAACTATAAAATATTTAAACTCTCCATTTTGCTATTGGACGTTTTAAAAACTTCCTTTTTAATATTAGCTTATTGGGCTTTTTAATAATTGGTTTTTTAATACTTTTTTCAGAATGACTATTAGCCCATTCAGTTATTTCTTTTGAAGAAATAATAGTATTTGAGTATTGAATAGAAGGTGGAAGTAGTTTTTGTATATTCCCCTTTATTTTCCCACTAGTTTTCTTTATAAAATTTTTTATGAAACTATTTATGTTTACTAGCTTCCCATAGGAATCTTTAATTTTCCAATTTGTACTTCTAATCATATAATTCCATTTACTTTTTTCATGTAATTTTTCTAAAGCAATCATCATTTCAATTTTATCGATTTCTCTATATATGCGTTCTTCTTCTTTTATTGATTTTACATTTTTTAATTGCGATTTCAACTTTCTTATTTTTGATTTTAGTAATAATTCCTTTGAAAGATATGGAGAAATTTTAGAAATCCTTTTAAAACTAGTAAGTTTTTCAATATCTCCATTTTTATTTATTTCTTCTCTTAATTTTTTATATAACTCATACTCTTTTAAACTTTCCAATTTTAAGCAACCTCGATAATCAATATTTATAATTACTACTAGATTTAAATATTTTTACGAAGAAAAATTCTTTTTAATTTATATTTGTTTAAAAAATCAAAAAGAATTCTAAGCGAAACTATATGCTTCCAATGAGCATAAAAGATATTAGTAATCCGTAAATGCCTATTGCTTCAGATAATACTACTGAAATAACATTCATCGAGAAAGTTTCTGGTTTTTCAGCTATTGCTCCTGTCATTGCGCTACCACAATAAGCTATTCCAAGTCCTGCACCAAGAGTTGATATAAAAATCGTTAATCCTGCTGCTAATGCTTTAAATGATGCTTCTTCTGTTGTAATTTTTGGTAAAGCTCCAACAAGCATAAATCCAGCTAATAATCCATAAATAGCTAATGCTTCTCCTAAAACAACAGCAATCATTGCTCTTGTAAGTATTTCTGGTCTTTCAGTTCCAGCTCCAGCCATCGCAGTTCCAACAGTTATAATTGCAAATACTGCTGCAATTGAAGAACCTCCTGTAGCTAAAACTATACCTAATAAACCAAAGAAACTTGGATCCATATTCATTCTACCCCTAACTTTTCTTAATTTAATCCTTTTTTCTTTTTATTTATACTTTTCATTTTTATTTTAATATAATAATTAAAAATATTTACATTCCTACTATACGTACATTTTTCATTTCAAAAGGTGTATATTTTTTCCCTCCTCCAGTATAGAATTTTGAAAACCATTCTACCCAATGTAATCTTAAAGTGTGTACGAAAATTATAGTACCTTCTAAAATAAGAGCTAAAAGAGTTCCAATCAAAATTCCCAATATTTGCATTGGTCCTTCACCCATCATTTGAATAAACATTTTACCCATACTTGCATGAATTAAATTTAAAGCAAGCAATCGTCCAAATGATACAGTATGACTTAAAGATTCGATAAGGGCCATAAATGCATGTGAAGCCCCTTCAATTTTTCTAGTTAATGCTTCATATATAATCATAAGAATGAAAGGAATAAGTAAAAATTGAGGATTCACAATCCAGAAATCTAGCTTCAAAATTTGTGTTGAACCATAATTAAAGAATGCAAATGCTGCACCATTATAAAACCATAACCATAGAATTACTGAAATTGCTTCTTTAAATTCTCTATTAACAAGTTTATTTGCTAAATTTAATATTAATCCAAGTGTTATTTGACATACGCCTACAAAAATTGCAAAATGGAACATAGCCATAATATCTTCAGATGGTACAAACCCTCCGATTAAAGTTTCTCTTCCTATTTTTGCTATTTCTATTGGATGAAAATGGATCCCTAAAAATTCATGCATACCAAATATTTCTCCAAATATAAATCCCCAAAATACTCCAAACGCACCACATAAAGCAAGCAATTCTCCTGCTGAAATAACCATGCCTAGTATTCCATCCATTTTTATTCCTTTTTTTATCATTTGTCTTCTTGCAATTGCAAGTAACATTCCTCCAATAGCCATTATAGAAGCATGTCCTATATCTGCAAACATTATACCATATACAAATGGAAAAGTTATAAACATTAGCATAACTGGATTTATTTCATGAGATAGAGGTACTCCATATGCATATAATAATTTAACAAATGGCTCTAAGAAACTTGGAGTTTTGAAAAATACCGGCTCTTCTATATGTTCTTCTTCAATTTCTTCAATAGTCGCAAAACCATTTGCAGCTTCTTCTATTGCTTTAATTACTTCTTTACTTCTTTCTTCAGGTACCCATCCTTCTATTACAAAAGTTTTACGAGTTTTTCCAAAAAATTGTTTTGTTTCTTCAATTTTTTTACCTACTTCTACTTTTCTCTTCATTTCTATTAAACGTTTTTCATTTTTCTCAATAAATTCTATATATTCCATTTCTTTTGCTTTTTCAGCTAATTCTATTAATGCTTTTTCTTTTTCAGGAAGGTCTGGTTGTGATTTTTTCTGTGATAATGATTGAAGCTCATCCTTTATTCTTCTATATTCTTCTTCTATTCTTGTTACATTTTTATCTACTTCTTCAGCTAAAATTGATAGATCTATTGAAATAATTTCACTAGGAATTTCTTTAATTGGAATTCCAAATTCTTCTATTAATTTATCAATTCTAGAAAGGAGATTTGTATATTTAAATAAAAGCTCGCTTGGCCTTACATTTTCTACTCCTTCTATTTCTTCCTTTTTCTCTCTGAAATCTGAAAAATGCATTATTCCTAATTTTCCAAGAGTATATATTACATTGTCTATATATTTTTCATAAACAATCGCTCTCAATTTTTTCATTGGAGCAGCTCTAAGCAAGCTTTTTCCCCCATTTATTCTATTTCTTCTAAAATTAAAATATTTATAATCTTTTATTTAAAATAGCAAAAAATTTAAATTTCCAAAATCAACTTAAAATGATGCAAAATGCCTATTTTAATCAATCCTAAATACTTGCTTATAGGATTAGATATAGTTATTTTTGCTATAATTGGCTATATTATAGGCTATTTTTTTAATAAAGAATTAGTAGGATTAATGATTGGAACAATTTTAGGTACAATTATTATGTGGGTACATTTATTTTATATTATTCATAAAATATCTAAAAGGTATAAATTTTAATATTTAAAGAAAAACTAATTAATTTACAATATTCTTTTTTTATTTAAAAAAGTGGCTTAATATGTCTCAAGAAATAAAACCATTAAAAAAAGGTGAAAAGATAATCGAGCCTTTAGAATCGATAATAGAAACAGAAAAACAAGCAATAAGAATTATAGAAGATGCAAAAGCTAAAGCTAAAAAAATCATAGAAGATGCAAAAATAAAAGCTCAGAATGAATATAATATAGCATTTCAAGAAACTATTTCAAAAATTAGTGAAAAAGCTTCATTAATAATAGAAGAAGAAAAAAGAAAAGCCGATCTTGAAGCTAAAAAAATAATTAAAGATACAGAAGATAAAATAAAAGATTTAAGAGAAAAAGCTAGTAAAAAAATTGATGAAGCTATAAAGAAAATGTTAAGTATAATTTTAATGGAGGAATAAAAAATGACTTTAGAAAATTTAATGAATATAATAATCGAAGATGCTAAAAAGGAAGCTGAGAATATTATTAAAGAAGCTAATAAAAATGCTGAGCAAATAATAGAAGATAGTAAAAAGAATGCTGTATCAAAAGCATTAGAAGAAGAGAAAGATTTAATAAGAAAAGCTAAGGAAGAAGCTGAAAATATTAGAAATACAATTTTATCTGAAGCAAGAATAAAATCTAGTTGGATGATTATTAATGAGAAAACAAAAATAATCGATGAAGCTATTGAAAAAACAAAGGAAAAATTAAAAGAATTTACAAAATCAAAAGAAAAATATATGGAAATACTATCAAAGTTAATAATTAATGCTGGCAGCACATTGGGAGGTGGAGAATTAGAAATATTATTAAATAAACAAGATTTAAAATTGCCATTGGATATTAAAAAATTAGAAAAAATAGTAGAAGAAAAAACTGGTAAAAAAACTATTTTTAAAATAGTAGATGAAGATTTGCAAACGATCGGAGGAGTAATAGTAAGAACTAAAGATCAAAAAATAATTATAAATTATACTTTTGAAGGACTTATCGAATCTCATAAAAGGTATTTACAGAAAGAAGCTTCAAAAATTTTATTTAGTGAGTGAATCACATTGGGAAAAATAGCTGCTATTGCAGATGAGGATACAGCATTAATTTTTAAATGGATAGGGATTAGAAATAGTTTTATTGCAAAAGATATAGATGAAGCTAAAAATATTTTAATGGATTTATCTAATAAAAAAGAATATACATTGATTTTAATTACTGCAAGAATTGCTGAAAAGATAGAATCTATAATTAATACTATTATTGCTGAAAAAGAATATCCATTAATAGCTATTATTCCAGAAATTGGCTATCCTGTTTATAAAAAAATAGATCCACTTAGAGAATTATTAAAAAGAACAATTGGAGTAGAAATTAAAACATCAAGATAGGAAGGAAAATAAAAATGTCTAGAGAAGCTGTTAGAGTAACTCGAATGGAACTTCTTAAGCTTAAGAAAAGTTTAGAAGTTGCGATTAGAGCAAGAAATTTATTAGAAGAAAAAAGGAATGTTCTTGCAATGGAGTTACTTGATTATATTAAAAAAATGGGTTTAGCACAAGAAAAAATTGATGAAAGAATGAAGAAAGCTCATGATGCATTCATAGAAGCTCAAATGGTTTTAGGTAAAATGGGTATTAGAAGTGCTATTGTTTCAATTTCTCCAGATCGTTTCTCAATTGAAGAAAAATATAGAAGCATTATGGGAATAAGAATACCGATATTAAATTTAATTGAAAATAAAACGCAAATTCCTTGCAATTTTTTATCTACTTCATCAAAATTGGATGAAGTAGCTTTTCATATGAATGAAGTAATAAAAACAACAATAGAAGTAGCTGAAGCACAAGCTACGATTAAAAAACTTGCAGAGGAATTAAAGAAAATAAAAAGAAGAGTTAATGCTTTAGATCGTATAATAATACCTAGAATACAAAATAGAATTAAATATATAGAAGAAAGACTTAGTGAAATGGAACGTGAAACAATTTTTAGAATAAAAAGGATAAAATATCTTTTAGAAAAAAGAAAAATTACAGAAATAGCTTGATTTTTTATAAGTATAGATTATATAGTAAGTTTATATAAAAAAGATTTTAATCTAAAGATAGTTTTCATGCATTCAATGAAATAAGATCATTTTTAGCTAAATCCTTTAAGATTTCAGCAACGATTTTTTCTAAATATCCATTATTTAATTTTAAACCAAGTTTTTCATTAATTTCCAAACTTAGTTTTTCAACAATTTGATTAATATTCTTCTTACCATCGCATTCTTCCCATATTAGATAGTATAGAGAAGGTAATACGTACGTTCTATTTTCATTAGAAATTAGAATACCTTTTCCATTATTTTCCAGAAGTTTTTTATTAACATATTTATTAATATTTGCCATATTAATCTCGTTAATAAATATATTAAAAGTTATATAAATACTTTTAATAAGAAAAATGTTAATTTTAATATTTTGATTTTACTTTATAATTTTATTAATGAAAAACTTATAATAAAGATACTTAAAAATAAAAATTTATAAATAAATTGAGAATACTTTATTAGAAGAATATGAAGAATAATAGTAAGATTATTGATATTAATAATGTTTTAGAATATATTAAAGAAAATGAACCTCTTTGTTTAACTGATATTTCTAAAAAGTTCAATATTAATTGGGCTACTGCAAAAACATTACTTCTTGAACTTGTTTTACATGGAAAAATAAATATGAAAAAATGCGGTAAAACATGGATTGTATGGATGAAAAATTCTAAGGAAAAATGAAAAATATTTTACTTAATTAAACTTTAAAATAATAGATTTTTATCTTTTGTTAATACGACTTTCTCTTTTATTATTTTTATATTAAAGAAAAATGCAATATTAATTAAAAAAGGTGGTAAAATTGTTAGTAAAAGAAGTAATGAAGAAAAATGTAATTACAATAGATGCTGAAAAAACTATTGAAGAAGCTTGTAAAATTATGGGTGAAAAACATATAGGAAGTTTAATAGTCACTATAGATAATAAACCTTGTGGAATATTTACAGAAAGAGATCTTATATCAAAAGTTATTTCTAAAAATATTGATATAAAAAAAGCTAAAGTTAAAGATTTTATGTCATCTCCATTAATTTTTGTGAGACCTAATATTCATATTAGAGAAGCTGCTAAAATAATGGTTGAGATGCATATACGTAGGCTTCCTGTTATTGAAAATGATAATTTGGTTGGAATTTTCACTTCTTCAGATTTTGTTGAAGCAATTTGTAAATATCATTTTGAATAAAAGTGGTTAATAAAATGTGTGCAGAAAAAACAAATGAAGAAAGTAAGGAACTAGTATGTACAGATTGTGGGAAAAAACTCGATCCTAATGATTATCTTAAAAAATGGGCTTATTGCAGATATTGTAATCAACCAGTATGCTTTGATTGTGCACGTTATGTAGGAGTACGTGTAAAAGGCCTTTATCATGATTATATTGAAGTTGTTAGAGTATGTAGAAAATGTTATCCAAAAAGACCAAGATGAAGTTTAATTCTCTTTTAAAAAGCTTTTTATTTATATAAAACTTAATAAATTAGAAAAAAAATAGGATTTTTAAAATATAGAATAATTAGGTTATAGGAATGTTGGCTAAAGGTATTATATCAAGAGTTTCTGGTCCTGTAGTAATTGCAAAAAATATGTCTAAGGCTCAAATGTATGAACTTGTAAAAGTTGGTGAACTTGAACTTATAGGGGAAATTATTAGACTTGAAGGAGATAAAGCTACTATACAAGTATATGAAGAAACAAGCGGAATAAAACCTGGAGAAAAAGTAGAAGGAACAGGCAAACCATTATCTGTTGAATTAGGTCCTGGATTGATAGGCCAAATATATGATGGTGTACAAAGACCATTACCAAGCGTAGCTTCATTGGTTGGCCCATTTATTAAGAGAGGAGTGTATGCTCCAGCTTTGAATAGGGATAAAAAATGGCATTTTAAACCTATTGTGAAAAAAGGAGATAAAATTGTTGGAGGAGATATTTTAGGAATAGTTCAGGAAACTCCTTTAGTAACGCATAAAGTTTTACTTCATCCAGAGAAAAATGGTAAAGTAATTGAAGTTGTACCAGAAGGGGATTATACAGTATTGGATACTATAGCAACAATTGAGACATCCTCTGGAAAAGAAGAAATTAAAATGTTTCATACATGGCCTGTTAGGAAACCTAGACCATTCAAAGAAAGGATGCCAAGCGATGTACCTCTTATTACGGGGCAAAGAATAATAGATACATTTTTCCCTATATGTAAAGGAGGGACTGCAGCTATTCCAGGAGGCTTTGGAACTGGAAAAACAGTAATGCAGCATCAACTAGCTCAATGGGCAGATGCAGATATAGTATTATTCATTGGATGTGGAGAAAGAGGGAATGAGATGGCTGAAGTGCTTGAGAGATTCCCAAGTTTAAAAGATCCTAGGAGTGGACAACCATTAATGAATAGAACGATACTTGTTGCAAATGTTTCAAATATGCCAATAGCTGCTAGAGAGGCATCCGTATATACTGGAATAACAATGGCTGAATATTATAGAGATATGGGTTATGATATAGCTATGCAAGCTGATTCAACAAGTAGATGGGCTGAAGCACTTAGAGAAGTTTCTGGAAGATTAGAAGAAATGCCTGGAGAAGAAGGGTACCCAGCTTATTTAGCATCTAGAATAGCTGAATTTTATGAAAGAGCTGGAAGAGTGATTTGTTTAGGAAGCGATTATAGAGTAGGATCTATTAGTATAGTTGGAGCAGTTTCTCCTCCTGGAGGAGACTTTTCGGAACCTGTTACACAATGTACATTAAGAATGGTTAAAGTATTTTGGGCTTTAGATACTGAATTAGCATATAGGAGACATTTTCCAGCAATACATTGGTTAACAAGTTATTCATTATATACTACTTCACTTCAAAAATGGTTTGAAGAAAAAATATCAAAAGAGTGGAATGAATTAAGAGAGAAAGCAATGTATATATTGCAGCAAGATGCTGAACTTGAAGAAATAGTTAGATTAGTTGGACCAGATGCTTTATCAGATCCTCAAAGAGCAATATTAGAAGCAGCTAAAATGATTAAAGAGGATTATTTAATGCAACATGCATATCATCCAATAGATACTTATTGTCCATTGAATAAAAGCTATCAAATGTTAAAAACAATAATATACTTTTATGAAAAAATTTCAGCAGCAATAGAAAAAGGGGTACCACTTCAAAAAATTTTAGGATTGCCTATTAGAGAAGAAATTGCTAGAATGAAAATACAACCATATGATAAAATAGAAGAAATTGCAAAAAATATTAGACAAAAAATTGATGAAGAAATAAATAATTTACTAAAAATAAGCATAGAAGCTGAAGCTAAGTAATCTGTATTTTATAATAGGAAAATTTTATTTATAATTTATAGAATCATCTCTAAATTCTAGTTTTTCTCTTTAATGCTAATGATTTATTCATTATAGCTTTGTTTGCCAAGCATTTTTTAATTGCTTTCGTTCTTAATCATTGTATAATATTATCTAATTATGAAATATGAAATTGGGTAAAACTGCATTATTATTCTATAAAATTAAAAATTTTTAAAAATAAAAGTAGAGATTCCTTATAAGATATTAAGATATAAAATAAATAAATAAATTTATATTAATGATAATTTTAGGAAATTGAATTTGGAGTCATCTTATGATAAAACAATTTATGAAAAATAAAATCATAAAAGTAAGGGATACTATAGATAAGAATATTTTAAAAGAAGTAAAATATATATTAGAAAATAATGGTCTTGTAGTTTATCCAACGGATACTTTATATGCTTTAGGCGCAAATGCTTTAAGTAAAGAAGCCATAAATAAAGTTTTTAAAGCTAAAGGTAGAGATTTCAATAAGCCCATATCAATAGCTTTAAAAAATTTGGAAGAAGCAAAAAAATATTTTGTATTTAATGAAATTGCTGAAAAAATTGCGAAGAAATTTTTACCAGGGCCTTTAACAATAATTTTACCATCTTATGTTTTACCTAAAGAGCTTTCACCTACACAAAAATTTAGCTTTAGAATACCTGAAAATGATATCGCTTTAAAAATTTTAGAAAGTATAGATTTTCCACTTACAGCAACCTCAGCTAATATTTCAGGAGGTGAAAATCCTATTAATGCTAAAATTGCAATAAAACAAATTGGAAAATACGTAGACTTGATTTTAGATTGCGGAGAATGTAAATATGGAAAACCTTCAACAGTTATAGATTTGAGTAATGGTAAAATAGTTCTTGTAAGAGAAGGCGTTATTCCTTTAGAATGCTTATATTCAGCTTTAAGCTTAGTTTGAACTCATCTTTAAACTCTAGCTTCTTCCTTCAATGCTAATGATTTATTCATCATAGCTTCGTTCGCCCAGCATCCATTAAATGCTTAATTCATTGCTTTTTGCTTTTATCCTCGCGTATATTTTGCTTGAAGGAAGGTTTGAGTTAAATTTCCTATAAAAAAGGAAATTGAATTAAAGAAAGTTTTTGACTAAGTTTTCCATAAATTTATATATAATTTCTTAGTGAAAGATATTTATAAAACAAAAACAAAAGCAAAAATAGAAAAAAGAGTGAATCAAAATGGTATTAAAACCAGAAAGAAAATATCAAACAATAACAACAATTTCAGGTCCATTATTGTTTATAGAAGCAACAAAAGACGTAGCTTATGGTGAACTTGTAGAAATAGAATTACCAAATGGAGAAATAAGAAGAGGGCAAGTATTAGAAGTAAGCGAAAATAGAGCGATAATACAAGTATTTGAAGGAACGAGTGGTCTTGATATAGATAAAACATTAGTAAAATTTACAGGAGAAACAATAAAAATACCAGTAGCACAAGAAATGATAGGAAGAATATTTGATGGTTCTGCAAGACCAATAGATGGTGGACCACCAATAATACCAGAAGATGAAATAGATATTCATGGATCCCCATTAAATCCATATACAAGAGAATATCCAAGAGAACCAATACAAACAGGAATATCAGCAATAGATGGAATGAATACTCTTGTAAGAGGACAAAAATTACCAATATTTACTGGAACAGGATTGCCACATAATCAATTAGTAGCACAAATAATAAGACAAGCAAAAGTTCCTGGTAAGGAAGAAGAATTTTTAGTAATATTTGCAGCATTAGGAATAACAGCAGATGAAGCAAGATTCTTTAAAGAAGAAACTGAAAAAAGAGGAGCATTAGCAAAAACAATAATGATCTTAAATTTAGCAGACGATCCTGCTATTGAAAGGATAATAACACCAAGAATAGCATTAACAATAGCAGAATATTTAGCATATACTTATGATATGCACATACTAGTAATATTAAGCGATATGACAAACTATTGTGAAGCATTAAGAGAAATATCAGCAGCAAGAGAAGAAGTACCTGGAAGAAGAGGATATCCAGGATACATGTATACAGATTTAGCAACAATATATGAAAGAGCAGGGAGGATACATGGAAGAAAAGGAACAATTACCCAAATGCCTGTTGTAACCATGCCTCACGATGATATTACTCATCCTATTCCTGATCTTACTGGTTATATAACAGAGGGGCAAATATTCTTAGATCGAGGTTTACATCGTAAAGGTATATATCCACCTATCGATGTTTTCCCCTCTTTAAGCCGTTTAATGAAAGAAGGTATAGGTAAAGGTTTAACTCGTGAAGATCATCGTGAAGTTAGTGATTGTTTATATTATGCTTATGCTGAAGGGAGACGTGTTCGAGAATTGATAGCTGTTATAGGAGAAGAAGCTTTAAGTGAAATGGATCGTTTGTACTTGCGTTTTGCTGATGAATTTGAACGTCGTTTTATAAATCAAGGTTATTATGAAGATCGTAGTTTTGAAAAAACTTTAGATCTAGGTTGGGAATTACTTAGTATGCTTCCTGAAAGCGAATTGAAACGTGCTGATCCAGCTACTATTCGTAAATACTTGCCTAAATATCGTAAAAAAGAAGTTGTTACTGAACCTAGTTTAAGTGCTTAATTTTTTTATATTTAGGGAATATTACTTTAGAAAATTTTTTTAAGATAGTTATGGCTTTATCTGGAGGAACATTTGTTTGTGAAAAATCGATTAAGATAGTATTAGCGTTTAGTTTAATATAAGATTCTATTTTTGATATCCATTCTGATGTTTTTTCACCTAATCCATTTGGATAAGAAAGTGATGGAGCTAAAGAAATTTCTCTTTTTCTTCCATAATATTTCATTTTTTCAATGATCTCTTTAGTAATTTCTTTAAATTTTTCTAATGGCGTATCTGTTAAAAAGAGAAAACCATCTCCATATTTTACAGTAGCTTCAAGTATATCTTTTGAAGTTCCACCAAACCAAATTGGTGGATGAGGTTTTTGTATAGGTTTCGGCCAAAAAGGTGCATTATAAATTTTATAATATTTTCCATTATAAGTTGCTTTATCTTCTTTCCAAAGTTTTAATATTATTTCTAATCCCTCTAACATTTTTGTAATTCTTTCTTTATGATTTTCCCAATCAAAACCATAAGAAATAGCTTCATTTTTAAACCATCCTGCTCCTACACCAAAATTAATACGACCATTAGAAATTATATCTACTGTTGTTATAATCTTAGCGAGTTTAGCTGGCATATAAAATGGTATTGGAGAAACACGTGTTCCTAATCTAATCCTCTTTGTTTTTACCGCTATAGCAGTTAATACAGTCCAAGCATCAAGTTTATTTGGTTTTTTAGGATCTCCTCCTGTTTTTATATAAATTTCTTCTGGAAGAAAAAAATGATCACCGACCCATAATGAATTATAGCCTAACTTATCAGCAATTATAGAAATTTTTTCAATATCAGAGTAATCATATCTACTATGAGTTGGTAAATGAATACCAAAATTAAGTAACATAAAAAATCACCTCTAATCTTTTATCCATTTTAATGTTTAGTAGTTAAATTGATTTCTATTGTTTTTCTCTTATGTTTAAAGATTTCTGAAGATTTAATATTTAAGACGTTTATTATCTATTATTATCTTAATTTTTTAAATTGTTTATTTTTTTATTTTAGATCCTTCTTTCATCCATACAATCCATGTTTTACCGCATTTTTTCATATTTATTTTTCCATGTAAAACAAGTTCAAGAAGTAATGTTTTTGCAGTAGCCCAACTAACATTAAATTTTTCAGAAATACCACTTACGCAAACAGGTTCATTTTCCTCAATAAATTTAAGAATTTCATCAATATTAATAGATTTATTACCACTCTTCATATTATTCTTATAATAATTATTATCAATTTTACTTATAAATTTTTCTTAAATCTTTATTGTATTTATTAATA
>Ga0078972_1011789_pt1 | contig 15419 bp, 11 predicted proteins | sample YelNatPaOPGAMG01_FD_67568 | JGI IMG/M metagenome (GOLD analysis project Ga0078972, IMG submission 67568) | Hot spring thermophilic microbial communities from Obsidian Pool, Yellowstone National Park, USA - OP-RAMG-01 (SPADES assembly) (version 2) | ecosystem: Environmental > Aquatic > Thermal... | reverse complement strand
GCGGCAACCTCCTCACTCATTCCTACGCCGTCGTCGCGCACTTCGAGCTCGGCTTGGGAAGCGCGCGCGCGTGCACTGACGTGCACGCGCGCGCGCTTCCCGGCGTGTTGCAGGGCGTTCATCACCAAGTTGGTCACGAGTTGACGCAGACGCGCCTCATCCCCGGAGACCACGACTGGCTGTGGCGCGTCCAGCTCGATGTCGCGCTCCGGCTCGGTGGCCGCGGCGTCAGCAACCGCGTCGCGTGCTAGCTGTGCGAGGTCGACCGGCAGGCGCTCCATCGGCCGGCCCTCATCCAGGCGCGCCAACAGGAGGAGCTCCTCGACGAGCACGCCCATCCGGGCCGCCTCCTGCTCGATGCGCCGCATTGCCAGCTCGAGATCTTCTGGCCTGTCCTTGGCGCCGCGGCGGAAGAGCTCTGCGTAACCGCGAATCGAGGCGAGCGGCGTACGCAGCTCGTGCGAGGCCTGGGCTAAGAAGCGCCGCAAGGCGTCTTCCGACGCCTTGCGGCGCGCAAAGGCCTGCTCGATCTGCGCCAGCATGCTGTTCAGCGCCAGCCCCAAGCGTCCCACTTCGGTACGCGACTCAGCCGGCTCGACGCGTCGCGTGAGGTCGCCGGCGGCAATCGCCCCAGCCGTCAACGCCATATCCTCTAGCGGACGCATCTCACGGCGCACGATCCACCAAGCCAGCACGCCCAGGCCAATGAGCACCGCTGCCGTCACGAGCGCCTCGATGAGGAGCAGGCGGCTCAGTGTCTGGTACATCTCCGTCAGGGGGATGGCCACGACCAATGCGTACGGCGCACCGTGCAGCGCACTGGCGACCACTCGGTAACGGATGGAGGAACCGCTCGCCCCACCGACCGTCACGAACGTTTGTCCGCTCGTCAGCGGCGACTGCGTGTTCCCCGAGGCCGCGCTGGCTGCGCTGGCGACCAGTTGCGTGGGCAGCGACGGCGGTGGTGAGGCCACCCCGCCGTAGGCGAAGGCAACTTCAGCGACAACCTTCCCGCTACGGTCGAGCAGCTCGCCATACGTGCTCGGTGGCAACAGGGTGTCGGCACTGGGCGGCGGCACCGAGAACGAGGGCGAGACGGAACTCGAGTTGGCCAGCGCGCGCAGCACCGGCCACTTAGCCGCGATGAGCTGCTGATCGATCCGCTGCAGCAGGAAGGACCGCAACGAGACGTAGGTCACGCCATCGGCGACGACCAAGCCGACGCACACCAAAGCCACCAAAGCTACTAGCAGGCGCAGGCGCAGGGACAGTCGGCGGTGCCAGGCCACGGAGGTCACCCTTGCGCTTCGCGCAGGCAGTAACCGAAGCCGCGCACGGTGTGGATCAGCGGCGGCCCCAGGGGGTCAAGCTTCTTGCGCAAGTAGCTGATGTAGATCTCGACCACGTTCGCGTCGCCGCCGAAGTCGTAGTTCCACACCCGGTCGAGGATCTGCGCCTTGGAGAGCACCCGGCGCGGATTGAGCAAGAAATAGCGCAGGAGCTTGTATTCGGTCGCAGTCAACTGGAGCGGGACGCCACCCCGTCGCACTTCATGGGTCTCTTCGTCCATCTCGAGATCAGCGAATACCAGCCTCTGCGGGACGGCGTTTGCGCGCCGTGTCCGGCGCAGCACGGCACGAATACGCGCGACCAGCTCTTCGAGGCTGAAGGGCTTCGTCATGTAGTCATCGCCACCGAGAGTCAAGCCGCGCACCTTATCGTCGGTGGCGTCGCGCGCCGTGAGAAAGAGCACGGGGGTGAGCGGCGCCTCGGCCGCCATGCGCCGCGCGACTTCGAACCCGTCCAGATCGGGCAGCATGATGTCCAGCACGACGAGGTCAGGGGCGAAGGAGCGTACTGCACTGAGCGCCTCATGCCCTGAGTGGGCCACCTCGACATCGAAACGCTCGTAGCGCAGAGCCAGAGCAACGAGGTCAGTGATGCTCGGCTCATCGTCGACGACAAGGATCTTCGTACGCTCAACCACTGCGGATCCCTCCTGTTTCTGCCAACGCATCGCGGAGCCCTCCAGCCTCAGCGACACAGCCCCACATTGGTGAGGCAGCCTGCGAAGAACCTCAGCGCGGGCCGCACGCGACCTATGCGCGTGAGCGACATAAGAACAGGGTACCCCTTTTGCGAGCGTTGACGGTGCGATTCACAGGAAACACTCAGGAAAGCTTCAGCCTCCCCATAGCCGGGCAGGCTATACATACGGGTAGGAAAGACAGTGAACGCCTGACAGCGACCGCCACACCCGAGCGCCACCCAACGAGGCAGCCTCGCGCCACGGTGGAAGGGCGCCAGCAACGGTCAGGCCTGGGAGGTAGCGATGACAAACTTACGCGCGCGAGCGGGGATCTTCTTCGCCGGCGTCGCCGCCACAGCGCTAGTGCTGATCCTCCTGGTCGTGGTGGGGCTGATACCGGTGAAGACGGAACAGACCACCATCGTTCAGCAGACCGGCTCGACGACGACTACGGCAGCTGTGACGACCACCGGCCTCACACCCGCGCAGATCTACCAGAAGTACGCCCGTGGCGTCGTGGAGATCATCTCCACGTTCAAGAGTAGCCCGGCAAACAATATCTTCCCCTTCGTCTTCCCCTTCGGCCAGTCGCAGACCCAGCAGGCGCTGGGATCGGGCTTCGTCGTTTCCAGTGATGGCTACATCCTCACGAACGCGCACGTCGTCAGCGAGAACGGCCAAACGGTCAAGACAGTTGAAGTCGTCTTTAAGGGTACCGGCACGCAAACGACACAGGTGACCGGCACAGTCGTGGGCGCCGATAACACGAGCGACGTGGCGCTCATCAAGGTGGACCCGAGCCAGGTGGGCACGCTGGATCCAATCCCGTTGGGTAACTCGAACACCGTACAGCCGGGTGAGCCCGTGGTCGCCATCGGTAACCCGCTAGGGTACGACTTCTCGATCACGTCGGGCATCGTCTCGGCCACACACCGCAACCTGGAGTCACCGAATGGCTCGGTGATCTCGAACGGTATCCAGACCGACGCGGCGATCAACGAGGGTAACTCGGGTGGCCCGCTCATCGATTCCACCGGACACGTGATCGGCATTAACGAACAGATCGCCTCACAGTCGGGTGGTAACCAAGGCCTCGGCTTCGCGGTCCCCATCAACACGGCCATCAACGTGATGAACCAGCTCAAGAAGACGGGCACGGTGACCTACGCGTGGCTCGGCATCGAGGGTCAGACGCTCAGCCCCGACGTGGCTGAGGCACTCAACCTGAAGGCTACCCAAGGGGTGTTAGTTGCAGCGGTTGTCCCGGGTAGCCCAGCTGCCAAGGCCGGCATTAAGGGCGGCCAGCGTCAGCGACTCCTCCAGGGACAGCTCTACGTCACCGGCGGCGACATCATCACGGCCATCGATGGTAAACAGCTCACGAGCATGGACCAGCTGGCAGCCATCATCGCCGCCCATAAGCCCGGCGACGTGGTCAAGCTGAACGTCGTCAGCGGGACAACGACGAAGACGGTGACAGTGACGCTCGGGACCCGTCCCAGCACGTTCTAAGCCTTGCTCGAAGCTGTGGGGCGCGCAGTCCTGGTCGCGCCTCACGAGCATGCGCTGGCTCCCGCATGCTCTTTCCCGCCCGAGGCGGCCATCGCGCGACAACCCCCGCGATGGCCGCCTCGGCGAAGATCATGACCCGAGAGGGCCGCTTCTGCGGTGTAAGCTAGCCGTGTATACCGGCGTGCTGGCGTGCGCCGCGGCGCGTGAGAGAGGAGGCCATCGTGCTCAGGGAATTAACTGAAGCAGTTCACTCTCGGCAGGTCTCCGCCACCGAGCTAGTCAAGCGTGCGCTTGAGCGGATCGAAAGGTTCAACGGCCCGCTGAACGCCGTCGTCGCCCTCCGCGCCGAAGAGGCGCTGCGCGAGGCGCACGATCTCGACGCGCGACTGGCGGCGGAGGCGCCGGCCGGCGCCTCCGCCGCCAGTCGCGCCTTCGATCTGCCGCTGGCCGGTATCCCGTTCCTCGTGAAGGACAATATGGACCTCGCCGGCATGCGCACCACGCAAGGTTCTCTGGTCCTAGCCGACGTGCCACCGGCAGTGGCCGATTCGCTGACTGTCGCACGACTGCGCGCCGCGGGGGCTATCCCCGTGGGCAAGACGAACGTCCCCGAGTTCTGCTTCGAGGGTTTCACCGACAATCGCCTCTATGGCACAACCCGCAACCCGTGGGCGCCCGATTGGTCGCCCGGCGGCTCCAGCGGCGGCTCCGCCGCCGCGATGGCCGCCGGCATGATCCCCTTCGCGACGGGCACCGACGGTGGCGGCTCGGTGCGCATCCCGGCGGCATTTTGCGGACTCTACGGTCTCAAGCCCACCAACGGCCTGATCGCGCGCGATCCGCTCCCCTTCTGGATTGACTACTCCACCGACGGCCCCTTGGGCCTCGAGGCAGACGACGTAGGCTTGTTGCTCAGCGTCATGGCTGGCCCCTCTGCCGGCGACCCGACCGCGCTACCCGCGGCTTGTCTTAGCGGAGAGTGGCTGCCCCACAAGGCTCGTGACGATCGCCGGGCGCCTCTGCGCCCGGCGATCGTCTACGCCGTACCGCGGTTCGTCGACTGGGGCGAGCTGCCCGACTCCGTCGGGCAGCTCTTCACCACTGCCCTGCACAGCCTGGAGGCCGATCTCGGCCTGTCGGTCGAGCTCCTCGAGCCAAGCGATGTCCTCCCCAGCGGCTGTGGCTGCCAAGGAGCTCACAACGCCGATGAAGACTGGTACCTGACCGCCTCGTGCGAGCAAGCCCACTTCTTCGGCCGTGCCTGGCTGGAAGCGAACGGCGATCGCCTGACGCACCCCTTCGCCGCCGCCATGCACCAAGGTCTCAAGGTCAGTCTCGAGGACTACCTGGCTGCCCGCCGGCGGCGTTTCGACTACGTACGCGAGCTCGACCAGCTCCTGGACGAGGGCAATGTCATCGTGACGCCGACCATGCCCAGCGAGGGCTTCAGTGCCGACGGCCGCCAACTGGGGCACGAGGAAGCCGGCACCGATGCCGCCTCCTACAACACCCAACCGCAGAACGTGACCGGCCACCCCGCCCTCTCAGTCCCGGCAGGCCTCTCACCCAACGGTGTGCCTTTCGGGCTGCAAGTGACGGGGCCGCGCTTCCGTGACGACCTCGTGCTCGCCATCGGAGAAGCTTGGCAAGAGGCTCATCCGGCCCGCTCCGTGGCTCCCGGATACGAGAAGTTTTGGACGCCTTGACGCGACGAGGCGTATCGTTTACTCTCGCTCAGTAAGTGGTCGTCTTTGCCGACGGCACGTAACGACGTTGGGCCGTAGCCACCGCGGAGGTGCTTCATGTTTGGCCCGTGGCGCAAGACATATGCGTCATACCGAAGCTAGTCGAGGCGAAACGCCTCGCACTAGCTCATAACGTCGTCCCCGTAACTCACTCCTTCGTCTCCGACCTCGAAACGCCGATCTCGGCCTTCCTCAAGCTGGGTGACGCTCGCCCTGCATTCCTCTTAGAAAGCGCCGAGCACGGCCACCAGGTGGGCCGCTACTCCTTCCTCGGCGTCGGTGCCCTGGCGACCGTGCGGTACGCCGCCGGCCGGCTCACGGTTGAGGGGCGAAGGGGTCGTCGTGAGCAAGCTCACGACGACCCCTTCGCCGCCGTAGCGGACCTGCTGCGCGAGTATCGGCCGCCGGCGAGCGGCGGCTTGCCGCCGCTCGCCGGCGGCCTCGTCGGCTACTTCGGCTACGACCTCGTGCGCCACCTCGAGCACCTTCCGGCGAGACCGCCGGACGATCTCGGCCTCCCCGAGATGGCTTTCCTGCTAGCTGACACCGTGCTCGTCTTCGACCACTTGACTCACACGATAACGATCGTCGCCAACGCGCTCGTGCAAGATGGCGATATCACGGCTCCGTTTGAGGAGGCCGTCCAGCGTATCGTGGCCGTCAAGCAACGCCTCGCCGGCCCGCCGGTAAACGGCGGACTCGCGCGCCGGCAAACGTCCGCTGGTCGCCCAGCGCCCAGCGCCGTCGCCGCCGACGACCGGTCCACCGTTACCTGCACCTTGCCGGAACGCGAGTTCGAGGCAGGAGTACGCCGTATCCGAGACTACATTTACGCCGGCGACGCCTTCCAGGTCGTGCTCAGCCGACGTTTCAGCGTGCCAATCGACGTGACTCCGTTCGCCATCTATCGCGCCCTACGCACCGTTAACCCCAGTCCCTACATGTACTACATCGCCTTCACGGACTTCGCTCTGGCCGGCTCCTCACCCGAGCCGCTCGTCACCGTGACCGGACGGCATGTCAAGACGCGCCCGATTGCCGGCACGCGCCCGCGAGGGCAGACGCACGACGAGGACGAACGACTCGCCGCCGACCTTCTCAGCGACGAGAAGGAGCGCGCCGAGCACGTCATGCTGGTCGACCTCGGCCGCAACGACCTTGGCCGCGTCTGCGCACCGGGTAGTGTCCACGTCGATGAGCTCATGGAGATCGAGCGCTACTCGCACGTCATGCACATGGTCTCGTCGGTGAGCGGAACATTGACCGCCGAGCGAGGCGCCATCGAGGCGCTCAAAGCGTGCTTCCCCGCCGGCACCGTGAGCGGCGCTCCCAAGGTGCGCGCCATGGAGATCATCGACGAACTCGAACCGGTTGCCCGCGGCCCTTACGCCGGAGCGATCGGCTACCTTTCGTTCACCGGCGACCTGGACACGTGCATCTGCATTCGCACCATCGTCATCAAGGACGGCGTAGCTCACGTACAGGCGGGCGCCGGCGTGGTCGCCGACTCAGATCCCCGACGCGAGTCCCAAGAGACCGAGAACAAAGCCGCCGCCTTACTGCGCGCGATCGATCTCGCTCACGAGGAGTTCGGTGCCACATGAGCAGTGCGCGCGTCTTCGTCATCGACAACTACGACTCGTTCACCTACAACCTGGTGCAACTCATCGGCAGCCTGGGCGCCCAGACACTGGTGGCGCGCAACGATGCCGTCACGCTCGACGACATCGCCGCCGCACGACCGACGCACCTGGTGATCTCGCCGGGACCGGGAACGCCCGCCCAAGCGGGCATCTCCATCGCCGCCGTGCGGCGCTTCGCCGGCGAGATCCCGGTCCTCGGCGTGTGTCTCGGCCACCAGTGCATCGCCGAGGCTTTTGGCGGCCAAGTGAAGCGCGCCGCTTCTCCCGTGCACGGCAAGACGGACACAATCCACCACGATGGGCAGGGCTGCTTCGACGGCCTACCCGAGCCGTTCACGGCCACACGCTACCACTCCCTGGTCGTCGACGACTCGCTGCCGTCCGAGCTCGAACTCAGCGCCTGGAACGACGCCGGTGTGGTGATGGCAATTCGCCACCGCCGGTTCGCCGTCGTGGGCGTCCAGTTTCACCCTGAGAGCGTCCTTAGCCAGGCGGGCGATGCGCTCCTGCGGAACTTCCTTGCCCTTGAAGGAGGACGACAGCCCGCGCACGTCCCACCGAACATCACAGCACCCGTGCGTCGCACGGAGCGTCGCACGTCCGCAGCGCAATCCCGACCGACAACCGAGAGGAGGGCGACGATGCCCAACGATACCCTGAGCGCCGCCCTGACGAAGCTCACGAGCGGCCAAGACCTCAGTGAGGAGGAAGCCCACGCTGTGTTACTCGAAGTGATGAGCGGGCGCGTCAGTGAGACACAGACGGCCGCGCTGCTCAGCGCCTTGCGCGTGAAAGGAGAGACGACCGCCGAGATCGTCGGCATAGCGCGCGCCATGACCGAGCTAATGGAGAAGGTGGAGGTCGATGCCGACGTTATCTTGGACACGTGCGGTACGGGCGGCGACGGCGCCCATACTTTCAACATCTCTACCGCGGCCGCACTCATCGCCGCCGGTGCGGGAGTCACGGTCGCCAAGCATGGCAACCGCTCAGCAACGAGCCGCTGCGGCAGCGCCGACGTGCTCGAAGCTCTGGGAGTCGCCATCGATATCGCGCCGGCGCAAGTGAGCCAGTGCATCGCTGAAGTGGGCATTGGCTTCATGTTTGCCCCCCGTCATCACCTGGCCATGAAGCATGTCGCCCCAGTGCGGCGCGAGCTGGGCATGGCGACGATCTTCAACGTGATCGGGCCGCTGACCAATCCCGCCGGCGCCCGCCACCAACTGATCGGCGTCGCCGACGCACGCTACGTCGAGCGCTTAGCGCAAGCGATACGGACGATGGGTACCGCCCGCAACCTCCTCGTGCATAGCGACGATGGGCTCGACGAGATCACGACGACAGGGCCAACGCAGATCGTCGAAGTCTTTGCTGGTCAGGGCTTCGACCGTCGCTACACGGTCACTCCCGAGCAGTTCGGCCTGCGCCGTGCCCATTTGGATGAGCTGCGGGGCGGCGATGCCGCCGAGAACGCCGCCTTCTTGCGCGCGGTCCTCGACGGAGTCGAGGGACCGCGCCTCGACATCGCCCTGCTCAACGCCGGCGCTGCCCTCTACATCGCCGCCGCCGCAGCGAGCATTGCTGAGGGCGTCGAGCGAGCGCGTGCAGCCGTGCGTAGCGGGGCCGCGCGCGCCAAGCTCGACGCCCTCATCGCCGTCACGCAGCGATTGAAGCGCGAGGGGGAACTGCCCGCAAGCACTGCCTCCTCAGTTGATGACAGCGCACCTGCCCCGCGGGCACCGTCGCCTGAGATGGCTGCCGGGTCACAGGGCCAGTTAGCCGCCGACTCAGAGGGACAATGACCGAGAGCGATTTCTTGACCAGCATGGTGGCCGCCGCGCGCGTCCGCGCGGCGGCCGAGAGACTTGGACAACCGCGGGCGCGGGCGGCCGGCGGCGGGCAGGCTGTGCCAGCCTGCCCGCCGCCGGCCGCCCGCGCCCACCGCTTCGCCGACGCGCTGCGGCGACGTGGTACTGACGGCCTCGCTCTCATCGCCGAGGTCAAGCGCGCCTCGCCGAGCAAGGGCGCCATCGCTCCGGCCCTAGACGCCGTCGCTCAGGCGCGCGCTTACACGCGTGCTGGTGCTGAGGCGCTCTCCGTACTCACCGAGCCGTCGCACTTTGCCGGCTCGCTCGACGACCTCGCCGCCGTGGCCGCGGCAACCGACCTGCCCGTCCTGCGTAAGGACTTCATCGTCGACCCCTGCCAAGTGCGGCTGAGTGCTGAGCTGGGCGCCGCCGCCGTCCTCCTCATCGTCGCAGCCTTGAGCGACGACGAGCTGCGACGCCTCCTGGAGGAGTGCACCTCATGCGAACTGGACGCCTTGGTCGAGGTCCACAGCGAGTCCGAGCTGACCCGCGCCCTCAAGGCAGGCGCGCACCTGGTCGGCGTCAACAACCGCGACCTGCACACACTGGCAGTCGACCTCGCAACGACGGAGGCTCTCGCCCCACTGGTGCCAGGAGATCTCGTGCTCGTCAGCGAGAGTGGCATTAGGACATCAGCTGATGCCTACCGACTCGCCGCCGCCGGCGTCGACGCGTTGCTCGTGGGCGAGACGCTCATCACGACGGCACACGACCGTTTGCCCCAGGTCGTGCGCCAGTTGCAGCATGTACCGCACCACGAGAGGAGCACACCTGAGCCACCCGCGGCGGCTCAGGGCAATCAGGAGGACCGCCCGTGACCTACGTCAAGATCTGCGGCTTGACTACCCTCGCCGACGTGCAGCTTGCCGTGGAGCAGAACGCCTGGGCCTGTGGCTTCGTCCTGACGCGCAGCCCGCGCCGCGTGGACCCTCTCCGTGCCCGAGAACTCGCCCGTGCGGCGCGCACCAGCCTCACGGTCGCGGTCGTCACGACGGAGAGCCCCACCTGGATTGCCGCTGCCCTGGCCGCTGCGGACCTGCGCGCCGTGCAGCTCTCGGCTGGCGCCGATGGGCCGAGTGTCGCGGCGGTTCGGGCGGCGGCGATGAGGAGCGGCCGGCGGCCGCTCCTCATCGCCGCCGCCGACGCCCCCGATGTCGACCTCGCTGACTACGTGCTCCTCGACGCGCGCGCACCCGGTCGCTACGGCGGCACTGGCTGCCCGCTGCCGTGGGCTGACCTGCGTGGCCAGATCGATGAGCGCACACGCCAGCGTCTCATCCTCGCCGGCGGCCTCACTCCCGACAACGTCGCCGAGGCCGTGCGCATACTGCGTCCGCTCGCCGTCGATGTCTCCAGCGGTGTCGAATCTGCGCCCGGATGCAAGGATGCGCTACGCCTCTCAAGGTTCTTTGCCGCCGTGGCCGCCGTTGAACCAGTAACACCTGTGGAGGGTGCCCCATGACCGTTGAGACCCGCTTCGGCCCGTACGGTGGGCAGTACGTGCCGGAGACCTTGATGCCGGCGCTCGATGAGCTCACGAGCGCCTACGAAGAGGCGCGCGGCGACGCGGCCTTTCAGGCCGAACTCGCGCGCCTCCTCCACGACTACGCCGGCCGACCGACGCCCCTCTACCACGCCAGCCGCTTGAGCGAGCGCTGCGGCGCCACCGTCCTGCTCAAGCGTGAGGACCTCTGCCATACGGGTGCGCACAAGATCAACAACGTCCTCGGGCAAGCCCTGCTCGCCCGGCGCATGGGCAAGCAGCGCGTCATCGCCGAGACTGGCGCTGGCCAGCACGGCGTCGCCACCGCTACTGCCTGTGCCTTGCTCGGCCTGCGCTGCGTGATCTACATGGGGGCTGAAGACGTGCGCCGCCAAGAGCTTAACGTCGTGCGCATGCGCCTCCTGGGCGCCAGCGTCGTCCCGGTCGAGAGCGGCTCGCGCACGTTAAAGGACGCCATGAACGAAGCCTTGCGTGACTGGGTGACCAACGTCCGCGACACCTTCTACGTCATCGGCTCAGTGGCCGGGCCAGCGCCCTACCCAGCGATGGTGCGCGACTTCCAGTCGGTGATCGGCAGCGAAGCGCGTGCGCAAGTCATTGAGCGCTTCGGCCGTCTGCCAGACGAAATCGTGGCCTGCGTCGGCGGCGGTTCCAACGCCATGGGCATCTTCCATGCCTTCCGCGACGACCCCGTGCGCCTCACGGGCGTCGAAGCGGCCGGCGAGGGCCTCGACACACCGCGCCACGGCGCCTCACTTTCCCGCGGACGCCCCGGCGTGCTGCACGGCTCCTTCTCTTACCTCTTGCAGGACGTTTGGGGCCAGGTCCTGGAGGCCCACTCGATCTCCGCCGGCCTCGATTATCCCGGCGTGGGTCCGGAGCACGCCTGGCTCAAGGACAGCGGGCGCGCTTCTTATGCCGCCGCAACCGACGCCGAAGCGTTGGCCGCCTTTCGCCTGACAAGCGAACTTGAAGGGATTATCCCAGCCCTGGAAAGCGCCCACGCCTTGGCGTACGCCTTGCGCGGACCGGCCGACGCCAGTCCCGTGGCCGACACCCCAGCCCCGGCAGAACGAGACACTGCCGCCTCGGGCGGGCCACGTGCCTTCGTGACGGGCACTCGCTTCGCCGCCGGTGATGTCCTCCTCATCAACCTCTCTGGCCGGGGCGACAAGGATGTCTACGAGGCGGCGCGACTCTTGGAGGGCAGATGAGCACGCACGATGTCGTCGTTGGTCAGCGTTTGAGGGCGGCCTTCGCGGCGCCCCGCGCCGCGAAGGCCGCCCTCATCCCCTACCTCACGGGCGGCCACCCCGACGTCGACGCGAGCCACCGTCTGGTCGCTGAGCTGGTTGCCGCCGGGGCGGATATCGTCGAGCTTGGCGTCCCGTTCTCCGACCCGATCGCCGACGGGCCGATCGTGCAACGCTCCACGCACGAGGCGCTCGAGCGCGGCGTAACGCCCGACGACGTCTTCGCCATCGTCGCCGCTCACAGCGCCAAGACGCCCTTCGTCCTGTTGACCTACCTCAACACTGTGCTCGCCTACGGCCCCGAGCGCTTCTTCGCGCGTGCCGCGACCGCTGGAGTTGATGGCCTCGTGGTGCCGGACCTCCCACTCGTGGAAGCCCTGGGTTCAACGCCATCGGCGATGCTGGCGCCGACGGCGAGCTCGACTGACGTCGTCGCGCCGGCGCCAGCATCGCCGATCACCGCGTTGGCAACCCTTGCCGCCACCCACGGGGTCGCCCTCATCCCAATGGCCGCACCGACCAGCAGCTCGGCACACCTTGACCTGATCGCGGCCAGCGACCCCGCCTTCGTCTACTGCGTCGCGGTGACCGGAGTGACCGGGGCGCGGCGCGAAGTGGGCGCGGAGCTGCCCGATTTGGTCGGGCAGCTCCGCGCCCGCACAGCCGCGCCCCTCGCCGTCGGCTTCGGCATCTCCACTCCCAGTCAGGCAGCCTACGTAGCCACGTTGGCAGACGGCGTGATCGTCGGTAGCGCGCTCATCGACGTCGTGCTGAAGAGCGCCGACCTCGACGCTGGCTGTCGCGCGGCCGGTGAACTGGTGCGGGCGATGAGCGACGCGATCGCCTCCGGCAGCGCTAGCGCCTCCGGCAGCGCCATCGCCTCTGGCGGCGCCATCGCCTCTGGCGACGGCGCTCGCGCTGCCTCAGCTGCGACGAAGCAGCCAGGCTAAGCACCCCGCAGGACGCCGACACAGCCGACTCGGCGCTTGCACGACAACCAGCGAGCTGCGCGCCGGCTGAGCCGCCCCGCTGAGGGGCGGCTCAGCCGGCGCGCAGCTCGCTGAGACGCCGCTTCAAGTCATTCTGCAGACGGGCGATCTCGCTCTCAGCGACTTGCCGCCGCTCGTGCGCCTCCTGCTGAATGCGCACCGATTCCTCTAACGTGGCGATCAGGTCGTCGTTAACCTTCTTCAACGTCTCCAAATCGACGATGCCGCGCTCAGCCTCGCGCTCCACCTTGGCCGAGCCGGTCTTCAGCAGCTCGGCATTTTTCGCCAGCAGTTCGTTCGTCGTGTCGGTTACCTCTCTCTGCAGCTCGAGCGCCTTCTGCTGGCGGTAGAGGCTCATAGCGATGATGATCTGGTTCTTCCAGAGGGGAATCGTGTTCAAGATCGAGCTCTGAATCTTCTCCACGAGGCTGTTGTCGTTGCTCTGGATGAGGCGGATTTGCGGTGCCGTCTGAATGGCAACCAGGCGCGTGAGCTTGAGGTCGTGCAGACGACGCTCGAAGCGCGCCAGAGAGTTGCGGAAATCGGTCAGCTTTTGGGCGGCGAGGGGATCCGTAGATGTGCGCGCTTCAACCTCGAGAGCGGGCAGCCGCCGCGCGCGCAAGTCCTCCACGATCTCGTCTCCGGCAGCGATGTAGATATCCAGCTGGCGCAGGTAGTCGAGGTTCAGCTCATACATCTTGTCGAGCACGGTCACGTCCTTGAGCAAGCCCATGCGCACCCGCTCCAGGGCCACCGTGAGCTGTTCTACACTCGTGGCGAGCTTCTGGTAACGCGCCACGAAGCGGTTGAAGCGATCGACGAAGCGACCGACGATGGGCACGCGACCCCATGGCGAGCCGCCGCTCAAGCTGTCGATGTCGAGTTCCTTCACTTTGGCGAGCAGCTCCGCCAGCGCGGCGCCGGCCTCGCCCGTGTCCTTGGTCCGGATGTCGCCCAGCAACGAGTCGGCGAAGGTGGCGATCTTGTCTTGCGCCGGCAAGCCGTACTGGATCGCCATCTGCGCGTCGGTCACGTCCACGGTCTGCTTGATCTGCTCCACTTGAGCCCTGTCTTGCTCGCTTAACTCGACCTCAGCGACCTCGCTCGCAAGCGGCGCCGCGTCGGGTGCGGGTACGATCTCGTCAGCCATGACTTCCCCTTTCACGGCGGTTGCTCGTGCACTTCACGTGGGCGCCCCGCGCAAACCAGCTGGCTCGGCCCCGTTGCAGTCCCGTTCGCGTCACGGTACGCCCTCTCCTCCCTGACGGCGACGCTCGGCGGCCGTCACTCGTGGCGCAGTCCACTCTCGTGGAGCAAGTTCTCCATCTTGACGGTCTTCTCGAGTAGGGCGATCTCGCTATCGAGATCGATCACCTCATGGCGCACTAGAGCGCTCAACTGGCGCGTGAAGGCCTCTTGAATGCTGTCGAGCGACTCCTCGGCGCGCCGCAACGTGGATACTACCTCCGGCGAACCGACCTGCCGTTGCGTCAGGTCAGCGTAGCCAACCACGATCCGCTGCGCTGCGTCGAGGTAGTAGGTGAGGAAGCTACGCGCCGCGCCGACCCTGGTCGGCGCGGCGCGTAGCTCAGCCAAGATCTGCTCCGCCGTCAAACAGAGCTCACCCACCTTCACGCGCACCTCGGGCTTGGCGATACGGCTCTCGGTGGTGCGTCTAATTTCCTCGACCTTCGCCTGTGCCTCGCTCAAGACCTGGGCGACCGCCGCATCGGTCCCCTTTGGCAACTCGGGTACCTCGGCGCGCGGCAATTCTGGCGGCGCCGGCGGCCTGGCGAGCGCCGTCTCCTGCTCGGCAGCGAACATGAGCGCCCGATACTCCGGCCGCACGAGGAGGGCGTGCAGCACAGACACAGCCGCGACCACGAGCTGCACAGGCACGAAGATGTGCTCCAGTGGGCTGCCGAGGAAGCCCAGGGTAAGGACCGGCGGTAGAAGGTAGAGAAAGCCGGCCACGATCCACTCGGCCCGCCGTGCCTTCACGCCAATGAAGAAGAATGCGACCCAGCTGAGAAAACCAAGGCTAAACGTCCACACCAGCCAGAGGGAATGCCGCCACCACCAGTGGCGCCTCGTGAGGCGGTGCAGCACGACGGTGGGGCCGCTCTGCGCACCGTAACGACGATCGGCAGGCAGAGGGACCGGCAATCCTGTAAGGCTTGCGGGTCGCTCGGCGGCACTACCGACGGCGCCATTCGTCGGCGGCCACGCGGCGCGCGGAGTAGCCGGTGCGCCACGAGCTTTCAGGCTTTCGAGTGCCCGCTGACTGCTGGGTGAATCACCGTACTCGCACGGAGCCAGCTCCTGCACGTGATCAACCGAGCTGGCCGGATGGCCGTACTGGCAGCGCCCATCGGGCGTCAGCCACACCCACGCACCGCACTCCCTACAGTAGCCGCCGAGCGGCATCGTTGCCGTCCTTTCCGCGTGGCCAAAGCCACAGGCACGCCCCGCTCGCACCCAGCGCCTTCGTGGTCGGATGCACAGCCATAGCATAGCCGACGAGGGCCACGCTCCGCGATGCGTGTCCGCCCCCCCGAGGCGCGCACTTCGCGCCTGCAGTGCGAGAATTCCCCGCAAACCACCCGGAGAAGCACACCGCCCCGCCCGCAAGGGCCACCCAATGTCAGGGCAAGGATTTCGTCGCCCGCACAAGACCGGCAAACGCGCGCGCAACGACGTCCGCGCCCCGCTCGGTCAAGTGGATACCGTCGATCGTGAAACGCCCCTCAGGTGTGGCTGCCCGAGCTGCGGCGAAGGCGGGCGCCAAGTCGAAGGGGCGGGGGCGCGCCGTGGGGGCGGGGCCCGCCCCCGCGGGCGCCCCCCCCCCCGGCGCCCCCCCCCCCCCCCCCCCCCCC
>Ga0078972_1011786_pt1 | contig 15421 bp, 12 predicted proteins | sample YelNatPaOPGAMG01_FD_67568 | JGI IMG/M metagenome (GOLD analysis project Ga0078972, IMG submission 67568) | Hot spring thermophilic microbial communities from Obsidian Pool, Yellowstone National Park, USA - OP-RAMG-01 (SPADES assembly) (version 2) | ecosystem: Environmental > Aquatic > Thermal... | reverse complement strand
CACCCTCTCCATCATGGCCAGGACCAGGGCCTGCTCGGATCGCTGGTAGCGCCGGAACAACTCGGTCGAAAAGCTCCCGTCCCGGGTCTGGGGCACCCGGAGGACCAGTGTTCCCATGCGTGTCGAAAGCGTGCGGTCCCGGTACCCGTTCCGGTAGCCGGTGCGATCATCCGAGCGTTCATGCCGGTCGGCCCCCAGATGTTCCGTCATCTGGGCTTCCAGGACCTGGTTCAGGACGCTTTCCATCAGTTTCTTGAGACCGTCTCCGTCATCGGTCAAAAGGTTTGGCAAATGATCGGGATTCACGGTAATGTTGAAGTCGGCCATCGATTCCTCCGTGTTGAGAATAGGTTGTTTGCGTAACGCCCATTCTCGGGAAGATCGATGGCTTTTTCAATTTCAGGCCAACTTCGAATTTACAGCAATATACGGACTCAATCACAGTTTTATCTCTAAAAACATCAAGTTTTGTAGACCTCGCCGAACCTTTTTTCGTCGACCCTTTTTTGGATAATTTCTTCTATCTTCGGGTCATTGCGTTGCTCTTCTCTTGGTGCATACAACGCCCTTTTCCTTTCCATTCTATCTTTTTCCTCGGCGGGTATCATATAGTAAACAGCCAGACTTTTTCTAAATATTCCAGCCGGAATACTCAAAGGCTTCACCATCCCGTGCCATGAATTTTGAGTCGTGTCAAACAAAACTGCACGATTAAAATGAGGAGAAATTGTTTTGGCTAAGTTTCCGGGACGATGCAAGCTTGGATCATGTTCCCAAAATCCTAACTCTCCCCCATGAAGAACTGGATCCAACATACTTGACAAATATATGATCAAGTTCAATTTTCGAACCATTCCAAGTTTGGGGTGCAGATGATAATCAAAATGGGGATTAAGGTTCCCACCTTGCCCATGAATATGCCATCCTCCCCCATGTAGCCCGAAATCAGGGAAAAGCGGAAGGTCGAGGGATATTCGCAAAACATTTTGCAGAAACCCTTCGCTGCATAAAGAATGAAACGCCTGGTAGGTCGCTGGAGGAAATCTGTTCCAGTCGTTTAACGTTTTCTTGTTTTCCAACGGATTACAATAAACATGCCAGGCCTTGTCATCATAGTCGGGAAACTCATCTTCCAGCTTTTGAGCAAATGTTGTCGAAAAAAATTGGTCCACTACGCAATGGTGAAAAGGTTTAGCAGCCTTGAAATGAGACAAAGAATTTTTCAGTCCTTCCATATTTAGTTCGACCAAAACTTTTGCTCCTTACTTCTTGATTGAAGAAGAACACTTTTATCCTGCTTCTTTATGTGTTGATCAGTCAATCTTGATCAACACACTCTCCAGCGGGAGCTGATATTGGGATAACTGCCCTCTCCAACGGTTCAGTATTTTCCGGCCCCTTTCCCGGAAACCTTTCTTGTACCCGGGTCGTTGTTCTAAGAAAGGCCAATAATTGCGGATAGCTTCGACTCCCCACTTGCTCTCCGGATAGAGATGCGGTGGATGATCGCAGGAAAAAGCGACTTTGCGGATATTTTTGGCCGATCCCCGAATAAAATGATGTACCCATGAACTCCCCAGGATCATGGGAAGCGATTTGATATCTCCTTGGGACTGCAATTGGGCGGTTGTGAGATAAAGATCCCAGTCAGCCGCTTGCAACCGGACATCCAGCCCTCCGGTCTTTAGCATCAACCCCCGTGAAACCAGGTGGCAATGGCCCATGATCCCAGGGAAACACGCGCTTGAGAATTCCTTGGTAATCCATCGTGAAAACTGGTCAAATTCCCCATACATCACGTTTATTTTCCGACGATAGTTTTCCCCCGGATTATCCGAGTAACTTTTTTTAAGGATCGTCCGCCAGCGATAAAACAGAACTTCCTCCCAGTTTTTTCTAGGCAAATGCTCCAGCCCGATCGGGCTGGCAATATCTCCCTTTCCTTCCAGAATAAAATCGACAAGAGGGCGATCCCAATCAGGGCCGACAACGATATCGTTATTCAACAACCCCACAACAGGTGAAGTTGAAAGGGAGATCCCCTGGTTCATCGAAACCGGATAACACCGGTTGACAGCGTTCCTGACAACCAGAACCTGGAAGCGGTCTCCCTTTTGACGTTCGAAAAAAGAAGGTGATTCATCCAAAGAGGCATTGTCGATCACGATAAGACGGAACGGATAATGGGTATTCCGGACAAGAGATTCAAAAAAGAGCTCGTTCAGGGGCAAGTTTCCATGGACGGGAACAACCAGGTCCAGGACAAAAGTATCATTTTTCATCATCCCTTGAACCCGTGTCTGAACACATACCCATAGAAATCCGGATTCAGCCAGCGGGATCGCCTTTTTTGAAAACGCGGAAATTCCGAGATCCGTTTTTCCATCACCTGCGGATGGGATCCTCGAAACGGCTTCAGGAAAGAGTAGTTCTCTGGCATATACTCGTCCAGCGCCAAGGTTTTCTGGTCCCGTTCGTTGGGTTTGTCCTCCCAGTACCACCGGACCTGGTTCATCACTTTTTCCCGGAGCAATCTGGGGTCCTTGACCCAACCATAGTGGTAAATCCGCCCCTCGGCATATCGCCACAACGCTTTTTCCCGCTTGCCGATGTACAACCCATCAGACGAACGCGCAAAACCCACGGCATCTCCGACAGACCGCAGAAGATTTCCTGGCCGGATGATGCGGATGGCCCTGCGATAAGCCCAAGGATCGAGGCTCCAGTAATCGCCAACGAAATGGTAATACCGCATCATGAGTCCCAGTATATTCCGGTCATTCCGGTATTCTTCCATCGACTGCCGGATCTTCGGGAGATCATTTTCGTGGAGGGCTTCGTCCCCTTGGAGGTAAATGGCCCAATCGCCCGACGGATTGCAGTGGTCCAGGGCAATATTCGTCTGCTGTGCATAGATCAGACCATCTTTTTTCAGATTCATGTCCCATACGGTGGGAATGATACGGATTTTCGGATCCCCTATAGCCTGGATTCTCTCCGGGGTATCGTCTTCCGAATCCCCTACAGCGATCACAAGTTCGTCAACCAAAGGAAGAAGGGACTGGATAGACTCGATGAAGGGATAATCCAGCTTGACCAGATTTCGACAGAAGGTGAAGCCTGAAACATACAACAGGAAGCCCCCTTTATGATGAACGTGAATGTCGCTCTATGTTTTGATGACTGACAAATGTGTTCATTTTAAACAGTATAAAACAGGTAAAGATATTTCAGGAACGTGTAATAGGAATAAAGGATGGCCAGAAACAGTCCTTCCCTCCCGTCCAGAAATCCTCTTTTGATGAGATACATCTTGATCGCCATAGCCGGAGGATGTGTCAAAAGGGAAAAAAGAGAAGGCCTTTGCCCTTTTTTTTTCAATTCGATCGCTGAAAGTCTGGCATATTGGATCGATTTGGCCAAATAACTGTCCAGAGTCCGGTAGGTGAAATGGATCAGATCGCCTTCCAGGTGACCGATATTTCCATTGACCAATACCTGGACATGCACCTGCCGTCGTTCCATCTCCCCGGCAGATTTCCGGAACAGCCTGACCAGAGGGTCCGGAGCCCAACCGCTGTGGCGGATCGGTTTTCCGATAAAAAAATTGAGCCTGTTGAATGAAAAACCATCAAAGTGGGCGGTCTTTCCAGGATGGGTGAAGAGATCCCGTATGGCTTCCCTCAATGGTTCGGAGAGTCGTTCGTCTGCATCCAGGTTCAGAATCCATTCTTCCCGGGCCAGATCGAACAAACGGTTGTATTGTGAACCAAAATCGTCAAACGGATGAAACTCAAACCGGGCCCCGAATGTTCGGGCAATTTCAGAGGTCCTGTCGGTACTCCCCGAATCCAGAATGACGATTTCCCCAGCAATATCCCGGACGCTTTCAAGGCAATCCGGCAGATTTTCTTCCTCATTTTTCGTCAGGATACAGACAGACACAGGCAACTTCATGCGGATTTCCTGGAAACGACCTCACCCGCGTCTTTTCGAATGTTCATATTTTCCGTAACGATCAGGGCCAAGGCACGGTCCAGGACAACTTCGGGCGTTACCCCCACCAGACAGCTCTGATGAGAACAAAATCGACGAAAATCCCCACAGGGAGAGCATGGAACGGGATCTCCCAGTGTCATGTGCATTCCAGGCTCCCCAAAAGGCCCGGTTCTTGCCGGCGATGATGATCCATAGAAGGAAATCGTGCGCGTTCCGGACATCACTGCAAGATGAAGAGGCCCCGAATCATTTCCGATGTATAAAAGCGCCCCGCTGAAAAAAAGCGGCAGCAGATCGATCGGAATTTTTCCGGGAAGAATAAGGGGTTCAGCTCTGGTGCGTCCGGCGATTTCGGAAAGCAACGCCTTGTCTTCATGACTCCCGATCAGAACAAGGCTGATATGGGGAAATGCACTTTTCAGCCGGGTCAGAAGGTCGGAGAAATAGGGGGACGGCCATTGCTTGATACTTCTTTTGGCTCCCGGGTGGAGAACAATATATGGCTCTTTTCCTGAAAAGCCTTCTTCCGACATCAGGGATGCAAGGTCCATACGGTCTTTTTCCGTGTAGGTCACACTGACGTTTCGAATATCCGGAGGGAGCCCCATGGATTCCAGTAACAGCAAGTTTTTCCTGACGGCATGAAGGGAGTTTTCCGGAATCCGGGGAATCCGGATTTTCCGGGAGTAGAAAAAAGAAGCCCCTTCCCTGGCGTCGCTGAAGCCGACAATCTCTTTTCCAAGGGCCGTCCGGGCAATCAGCGCGGATCGCAAAAGCCCCTGTGCATCAAGAATATAATCATATCGCTCTGTCCGGAGATCGTTGATAAAGTTTTTCAGGGACGAGAAAAAAGAAGGGGAGCCCCATTCCTTTCGGGGAAAGGAAAGAACGCGATGGATGCCGGGGTGTCGTCTGACAAGCGGAACAAATTCACTGTTGGCAACCCAGTCGATCCGGGCGTCGGGCTCATGATGGAGGATCTGCTCCACCATGGGAAAGGCGTGAACGATATCACCCAGGGAGCTGGGTTTAATGATCAGAATCCGTCTTGATTGCCCCAATGAGTCCGTTCCGCTCAAAGCCTGCCGAAGGGATTTTCAGGAGTGATTCGGCTTCCTGAATCACCTGGTCCGTCAGGAGTTCATCCATACAGAGGGTGCCGATCGGACACCGTCTTTTCATGCAAGGCTGGCACAGCAGGTTCTTGTGGACAGACATGCATTGGCCCCCATAGGAAGGCCCCAGCCTTACCGGATCCGTCGGACCGAAAATGCCGAGGGTCCTCGCTCCGACCGCGGCGGACAAATGCATCGGTCCTGAATCGTCCGTCAATACCAGCGAAGAATGCTGCATTAAAAAAGCGAGTTCCCTGAGGCTAAAAGTGCCCGGAAAAAACTCCAGTCTGTTTTTTATACCAGTTTTCTCCGCTATTGTCTCTCTTTTCAAGCGAAAGAATGGTTCCAGAAGCTGTTCCTGCTGTTTGCCTCCTCCCCCAATGATTCCCACACTGAAACCTTTCCCCAGAAAATGCCGGGCAACTGAAACGAACCTGTCCATGGGCCATTGCCGGGTCTCCCAGCTGGCAAAAGGATGGATCAGAACGAACGGAACAAAGGACCCGCCTTCGTTCCCGTCGGATCCGGAAAACCATCCGATGGAAGCAAGGGTCTGTTTCACCCGTTTTTTTTCCTCCTCCTGTATCCGGAGGTAAAAGAGACGGCTGAAAGGGATATCTCCCAGCAGATGCTTGATCACCAGAAAATGCCGGTCGACCAGATGGGCGGCCGTTGCTTCAAGGGGGACCTGACGGGAAAAAAAACCTGAACCTTCCTTCATTTTTCCGTATGTCGACGGACTGCCCAGCTTGATATGCGAACGGGACAATCCCGTGAGCAAACCGGACTTCAGAAGTCCCTGGAAGTCGAGGACCGCCTGATATCTTTCAGCACGAACATTCCGGAGCAGCTCCGCGAGGATTCCGAAAGCGGCCCTCCATTTTCTCTCCCGGACCAGACCTTCAAACTCCGCCCGACGAAAGATGATCAAACGTTCGATATCCGGGTGATTGAGCAGAAGATCGGAGCAGCGGTCTTCGACCACCCAGTCGACGCGAATGTCCGGACGGACAGCCTTTAGCGCAATAATAGAGGGCAGGGTAAAGATCACATCCCCGATGCGGCCGAGAAGGACCACCAGGATACGGGACCCTCCTGGCAGGGTTCCATCCTTTCCTGACTTTCGGTCCTTTTCTCTCCCCGTTTTCCACCCATCCATCCGTCACTCCTGTCCATTCAGAAAACGCAGTATCCCATCATGCAGTATAGACTTCAAAAGATACTTCAGGGATTTGAAGGACGGATCCAGTCGGATGATCCGAAGAGCCAACAGGACGGCATCCTTGTCGGATCCGGTCAGCATGGCCCTTTTGGCCAACCCGTCCCATCTGAGAGGCGTGGCCCAGGATTGCCAGGAAAACCAGGAAAAATACTCCCTTGCATCTGAAACTGTCAGCTTTCTTCCTCCCCAGGGAACTTCCAGCTTTTCCAGATGGTCAGATCCATATGCAAAGACAATTTCCAGAAGATTGTTCTCCCCGGATCCGCCGGATAGAGGAGGATCTTCTCTCACCCTTTCCATTTTAACCGGAAAATACCCCATTGAACGAAACAAAAAGAGGACTCCGTCCAGAGACAGCAGAATACCCCCTCGCCCTTCCGGAGATGAAACTTCCCGCGCCAAAACAGGCCGATAAGGGTTACGGACCGGAAGTACGACATGAAAGGACGGGCCTCCATTTCTTCCCGCAGACGCCATTCCGGGAAGAAGCTCTTCCATTGGCTTCACTGACTTTATCACCGTCGGAAATCTGATGCGCCCGGGGAGAGAAGATCCCTCTGTCCTGGAAATGAATGGCGCCTCACTTTCGGGGATGGCCGATGGAGCATTCTTCCCGTTCATCAGGTCGATACCGGTTATTTTTTCCATTGTCTGTGTTCCGCACACGCATCTCAGGTTCAGCAGTGCTTCGGTTGCTTCCACCACATACCGGAGGGGTCTGCCGCACGCCGGGCAGGCAGGAATCTGGCGCAATGACGGCTCTTGCCCCTTCATCATATGATCGGCCAGATGATAGACCTGTTCCTTCACAATGGGCTGGCCGGGGAAGGCCTCGAGAAAGAGCCAGGCCGAAGGAGAATGGACCCGGATTTCAAAGGCCGGGATTTTTCCTTGTGCGTAAAGAACAATGATGGGGAGGTCAAAACTGGCCGCCACATGGGAAAGGCCGGAGTCGAGACCGATAAATATCCGGGCATGCTTGATCAGCTCTGCCACGGCTCCCAAGGGGAGGTCAAACAGATTCAGGACGCCGTCAATATCAAGAGGGCCCAGTTCCGAAAGTCCCAGAACGATAATCCGGGTTCCGCATTCCTCGAAAAGTTTTCTTCCCAGCCAACTGAAATTGTCGTTTCCCCATGCCTTGTCAGGCCAGGTGTGAGGTGCCATGACAATATATTTTCCATCCTCCAGTCCGTTTCTCTCCAGTACCCTTTGGGCAAGCGTGCGGTCTTTTTCCCCTGTCACGACCAGTGGACGAAACTCTTCGATCACTTCGTCCAGTCCCAGGGCGCGGACGATGCTTTCCTGCGTGGATTCGCCTCGCGCCATCTGATCCGCAAGGAGATAGGGCCAATACCCCAACAGGGCGTCCGTTGGAACGGAACGACGGATATCGTTTAATGCCCAGTCGGACGGGCCGACCACGCCCTTGTCCGGATGACGGGGGTCCCGGGCCTGAGGATAATGACGGATTTCAAGATCGGACAGTTCGTTGAGAAAATCTGTCCAGCGGTTGTCACAGTAAACAACATGCCGACATCGGGGATAGCAAGATTTCAACACATCGACAATGCGAAGCCCATTGACGGTGTCTCCCATGCCCTGGCCGAGGAGATGAAAAAGGGTTCCGCTCCATGAAGACGGTGTTTTACGGAAATGGATGGGAGGAAGAAAAGGTTTTTCCGGAAAAATGTTCATCCAGTACTCATGCTTCCGGGTGATCCCGGAGTTCGGGAGGACGGGTTTTCCATCGGTTGTGCATCCAGATCCACTGCTCCGGGTATTGTCGAACCATGGATTCGATTTTCGCAGAACACTGGTTGGTCAACTGCTGGACCGCCTCTTCTTCCGGCAGATCCGGAACCATAATGGGGGGCCCGAGTTGCACATGATGATCGGTCCGGGAAATCCGGGCGTCAAAGACCGGAAGCAAGGGGATTCCCAATTTGTAAGACAGACGGGCCACACTCGAATAGGTGGCTGCGGGGCGACCGAAATACGGGGTAAAAACGCCTTCGTCCACCCCGGCATTCTGATCCAGGACTGTTACAACGATGCCGTTTTTCTTCAAAATCCGGATCATTGGTCCTGCTCCCCTGTCCTGGAGAATCGAGACGGCTCCTCCATACCTCTCCCGGTAGTCGCGGACAAACTCATGGACATTGGGATCCTTGATGCGCCGGATCACGACATGGATTTGCTCCGGAATCTCCAGGGAAAGACGCTTGATAGCGAGTTCCCAGTTGCCGAAATGGGCGGAAAAGGCGAGAATTCCCTTCCCTTCTTTTAAAAGTGAAAAAACATGATCGAGACCGGAAACCCGGACATGTTCCTTGAGCCATCCTTCATTCATGACAGGGAACCGGAGAAATTCCGCGCCGACCTGCCCAAAATGGCGGTAAATATCACGAAGCAACTGATCCGCTTGTGCCGTTCCCCGAAGCTCGGGGTAAGCCTGTTCCAGATTCTCCCGGGCCAAAAGCGTTTTCTTCTTGCCCAGAATCCGGATCATATCCCCCAGGGTTCTCCCCAATGCCAAGGCCTGATTGTGGGGCAATATCTGGAAAATCCTGGCAAGCATCCATAGTAACCCGGGCGGAAGATGTGTTCCCCGATCGTCTTTCACCATCATGGGGTCCACGCACGTCTCAAACGGGACTGGAGGACTCCGACCCATCTGTCTTCATCGATCCACATCATGCGGGTCAAAACACGGCGAATGCGGGGATCGGCTGTTTCTTCCCTTCCCCATTTGACCCAGTCTTTTTCCGTCACCAGGATGGTGTCCACCTTTTTGTGACTGGACTGCTCGAGGGTATCGATCCATTTTCCGATTCGCGTTCGATCGCGGTCTGAAAACCGGGCATGGTCCGGCAAGGCCAGATGCCCCAAAGGACGCACCCCGTAAAAAGCGAGCATCCTCGAGAATCTGTCGGGCCGGGCGATACCTGATACCAGCACCACATTTTTTTCCGCCAGGGCATGAACGGGTACCCCCCCCCTGTCGGAATCCTCCGCGACCCCCTCCATCCGGACGGTCGTTTCCAGAACCGGTGGAACGATAGACTCAGGAAGTTTTTGGCTCAGGGCCAAGTGGCGAAGAAAGGGGTACCAGTTTTCCGGTCCAGGACTGTCGGACGCTTCCCATTCACCTCTCGTGCAAACCAGAAGATCCGCCTCCAGCAAGCGTCCCGGAAAGTCGCGCAGTTCTCCGGACGGCAGAAACGCCTTGATCCAGCCCCACCCCGCCAGGGGAATATCCGGAGGAAGTATAACGATTTTCAGATCCTGAAAAAGCTCCAGGGACTGAAAACCATCATCGAGCAAAATCAGGTCGACACCGGCGGAGACAAGAGCCTTTCCCCCCTCCAGCCGATCCGGGCTGATACAATACAGCGCTTCCGGATATTTGGCGGCCATCAGGGCGGGCTCGTCCCCGATTTCTTCCGGAGGCGGCGGGCTCTCTCCCTGGAAGACAAAAGGAATCTTCTCCTGGCTTCTCCACCCGCCGTATCCTCTGGACAAAACTCCAACCCTCACTCCCTCCCTTTGAAAATACCCCAAAAGGGAAAGGACGAGCGGTGTTTTTCCCGCTCCTCCTGCAGTGATGCTCCCCACTCCGGCCACCGGAACAGGCAGCTTTTCCGTGCGAAAAATGCCTTTTCGATAGGCCAGTTCCCAAAGATATACCCCCATGGCATAAGGGCCGGACAACGGGAGGGCCCACGGCCTCGAAGTGCTCAAGGCAACTCCGGGTCAGTCCGGCGGGCGGATTCAAAAAAAAAGTCCTCCAGCGCGGTCAACGTCTTTTGACGGGAACCTTTCATGGCTTCGAAAACCCTTCGGGCATTCCTGCCGCTTTCTTCCTTCTCTGACGTATTGGCAATCAGGGCTTCCAGCGCCTTTCGGATATTGACTGCATCCTGAACCCTGATCAGGGCTTTTGCCTTTTCCAGTTCCTCCACAAGCTCCCGGATATGATCGGTATAAGGCCCACACAAGAGCGGAATTCCCGCCGCTGCCGCATCGATCGGGCTATGGCCACCTATCCTTTCCAGCGTTCCGCCGATGACGGCGATATCGCACAGGCATGTGAGTTGTCGTAATTCTCCATAGGAGTCGAGGAAAGATATGACAACGTTCTTACTGTTGACCGAATCATTCATCCGATCTTTTCTTTTTTCCGAACGAAAGGTCACATCCGGAGGCAGAAACTTCCGGTATGCTTCCATTTTGTCGAGATGTCGCGGGGCTATAACCAGATGCAGGGAGACAGAAGGAAGTCTCCATCCCTCAAACGACGTTAAAAGTTCTCTGGTTTCCCCGGGATGGAAGGAAGAAAGGAGGACCCGGCAAAACCTCCCGCCTCCGAAATGTCCGCCTTGATCCTTTTCGCTGGATTGAAGCCAATTTTCAAGGTCCTTACCGGATTTGTCGTCCCCGCAAGGATCGGGAATATCCCATTTGATATTTCCGATCACCTGAATCTTTTCGGGGCGAACACCCAGACTTTGAAAGCGTTCGGCATCCCGTGCCGTCTGAACAAGGACAGGCGAGAACTCCCGCACAAGAGGAGAAAACAGGGTCCGAAACCGTCGTATCCGATTGAACCCCTTTGTTGACAGACGGCCATTGACCACGCCCACCTTCACATCAAGGCTCAGTGCCGAGGCTAGCATGGAAGGCCAGATTTCTGTTTCAAAAAGGAGGATGCCGGCAATTTTCCGGCCTTTCAGAAACGGGACCCAGAGGTCCGGAAGATCAATCGGTGCCAGGGAGACGGAGATTTCCGGAAAGTGTCTTTTCAACGCGTCCCGTCCGGTCAGGCTCGTTGTCGTCAGAATGAGCGAATGTTTCCGATGCAATGCCTCGATCAACGGCGTCGCGGCATGGGCTTCTCCCAGACTGGCCAAATGAAAAAGAATCGTCGTCTCTGATGGCTCGCGCATACCTGAACCGGAAAGGCCCAGCCGTTCACCAAAATGTGGACGAGCCTTGCGGGAAAATAACCAGTAGCACCCGACGACCGGCAATATCAGGGGCCATAACATCCGGTTGATTACCCGCAAGGTGAAGAAAACGGTCCGGACCGTCATGTCAGGAGTGTTCCCCCCGAGTATTCTGCACGGAAACGGGCGGAGTTTCGTTGCCGAGAGACAGATTGAGAAATCTCTGATACCGCCCGCCGTCAGTTCTCATGAGCTCTTCATGGGTACCGGACTCGACAATGCGTCCTTTGTCCAGCACATGGACGATCTGGGCCTTCCTGATCGTCGACAGACGGTGAGCGATGACGATGGTCGTCCTGTCCCGCATGATAGATTCCAGGGCTTGCTGTACGGCGAACTCGGATTCGGTGTCGAGGGCGCTCGTCGCTTCATCCAGAATGAGAACGCTCGGATTGCGAAGGACCACCCGGGCCAATGCCAGTCGCTGGCGTTCTCCGCCCGACAAGAAAATCCCTTTCTCCCCCACCACGGTTTCGATTCCTTCCGGAAGCCGGGCGATAAAACCATCGGCATGAGCAACACGGGTAGCGGCTTCTATTTCCTCCCTGGAGACCTCCTTCTTCAGGCCATAGACCAGATTTTCACGGATGGTCTGGTTCATCAGGATCACATCCTGGGTTACGATGCCGATCCGGTTCCGGAGGGACCGGATCTCCGCCTCCAGAATATTTTTCCCGTCCCAGAGGATCTCTCCCTTTGCCGGACGGTAGAAGAGGGGGATCAGGTTGACCAGCGTACTCTTCCCGCTTCCGGACGGGCCGACAATGGCGACAAACCCCCCCGCCGGAATCGCCAGGGAAATATCGGCCAAAGCCGGATCCTCTATTCCCGGGTATCCGAAGGAGACATCCTGAAAGCGGATTTCTTTTTTCAAGGGGTCAACAATCCAGCCTGACTGATCCGAGTTCAGATCTTCCAGGGGTCGGTCCAGGACCTCCGCAATACGCTCCGCTGCCGCAAGAGAAGACTGGATTCCCGCCTGGGAATTGCCAAGACCTTTGATGGGCTGGTAAAGCATCTGGGCGGCTGTCAAAAAACCCACCAGCGTGCCCAATGACAGTTGTCCGTGGATGACGGAATACCCTCCCAGCCAGACGGCGACTCCAATTCCCAAGGCCCCGATCGATTCCATGATAGGAGACAGCATGTTTTCATACTTGACCATCTTGAACTGACCTTCGGCATATTCATGGGAGTAGTATCGAAAACGGCGAATTTCTTCCTCTTCTGACCCGACGGATTTGATCAACCGGATGGCGGTCAGGGTTTCTGCCAGATGCTGGTTGACGTTTCCATAACGTTCCTGGGATCGGATCGAAGACTTCCGGAGTTTCTTTCCGATCTTACGGATCGGAATCAGCGTAAAAGGCATGACGAGCAGGATAAAGAGGGTGAGCTTGTAGTTGATATAGAGCAATGCGATCAGCATGCCGACTGCCGTAAAGGAGTTCCGGAGGAGATCCCGGATGATCTCCGCCACCCCCCCCTGGAGGATAATCGTATCGTTCGTGACGCGCGACATCAGTTGTCCGGTTCCCTCCCGTCCGAAAGCCGACAATGGCATCCGGACCAGATGGTTGAAGAGGGATTGGCGGACGTCACTGATCATGAAGAGCGCCGCTTTCTTGAGCAGATAGGCCTGGAAAAACCCTGTGAAACCCTTGACGGAAAACAAAATGAAGAATGAAAAAGGGAGGATGAAGAGAAGATGGGTGTTTTTTTGGGCAAACACCTTGTCAATCAGATCCCGGAGCAAAACAGGAACACCGCTTGATACACCGGCACTGATGAAGGCCATCAGGACCCCCCCCATAATCAAAAGACGGTAGGGGCGAATCCATGCATGCAAAGGTCGTCTTATTTTCTGGTAGATGGGATCTTTCCAGAAGAAGATCATCGACACCACTTCTCTTTGGGAATCAATTCACTGTCAGCAGTCAAATGTACAAGAGTCATGTTTCATCCGCCACACAAAAAGGACAATGATGGGTTCCGGAAAAAAGACCCTCCAAAAACCGTGTGGTGATTTCTTCGGGAACGCATTTATCGGAGAGGTGCCTGTCACCGTACTTTTCTGCCCTTTTCTGCGCAGACAAAAATGAGCGCATCATATGTTTCATGGCCGTTAAATCCCGAGGATTCTCCTGGATCGACCGGAACAAGAGCCACCGGGCAAAAGGAGTCCCGTTCTCATAACCCAAAAATGCGAAACTGGCTTCTTTCAGCCACCGCCCCCGCCATTTGCGGAGAAATTTCCGGACCTCAGGGTGGTCAAGAAGTCCCTCTTCTTCCAAAAGCTTGCAAACCTTTGAATAGAAATAGTCCTGGTTGTTCAACTGGCGATATAAAAAAATAGCGTTTTTACGTTTTCTTTTTAAGAATTCGGATGAGGGAGATCTTAACCGGATAATGGGTCGGGAAACTTCAAGAAAATCTCCAAGACGGTAAAGCCTCAGGTTGAAATCCGTATCTTCAAGAAAAAAAGGGGAAAAATGCTCATCAAAGAGACCGGCTTCCAGTGCGACTTTTCTAACAAAAAATGCCGTTGAGGGACGAATGTCCGGGAAATCAAGTCGGGTTTTGATCAAGACTTCTGTCGGGCAGTCCTGAAAATGAAAAAAGCTTTTTTTATCCCTTTGAGCAGGGTTGATCATACTGGTATTGTCAACCGATACGATATCCATTAATCCATAAGCCAAAACCGCCTTCGGATTTTCAACAAGTGCTTTTTTCTGGAGGACGAGCCGATCCGGGTACATGAGATCGTCGTCATCAAGCAAGGCGATGTATTCACCATGCGATTCCTGAATTCCGAGATTGCGGGCAAAAGGAAGTCCCTGCCGGGGTTCGTGAACAATACGCATTTTCCCAGGAAACTTCCCTGCGTATTTTTCGGCGAATTCCCGGGTGTCTTCCGAGGCATTGTTGTCGACCAACACCAGCTCCCAATTCTTTTCAGTCTGATTCAGGACCGATTCGATCGCTTCCCCCAGATAGGGTCCTGAACGAAAGAAAGGAATGACCACAGAGATCATCTATTTCTCGCCTTTCGCTAAAATGGACGTCTGGTTCTCCTCCCTGTTCAAATGCGCGCCCTTGCCAGGTCCTGTCAAACGGAGGATAGAGTCGGCAAGCTTCACCGAAGCACCGGAGCTCCCAAGTTTCTCCTGCACAATCGAAAGCTCTTTCTTCATCTCCAGAAATGTGTCGAAATGCATCAGGATCTTTTTTAATTGATTGGCGATACCTCGAGAGGTGGCGGCATCCTGGATCAGCTCCGGCATGATCGTTTTTCCCGCAATGAGGTTGACCATACCGATGGCCGGAACCCTCACGAGCCGGCGGGCAAGGCGATATGTCAAGGGGTTCATGATATAGACAATGACCATCGGAACCCCCAGAAGGGCCGTTTCCAGAGTCGCCGTACCGCTTGCCAGAACCGCCAGGTCGCAAGCCTTGACCGTTTCCCTGAACTGATTGCGGACACGACAAAAATACCGGGTGTCCCGGGTCCAGAGATACTTCCTTTCGAACCTCTCAAACAGATCGTCGGACAGCCCCGGCGCCTGGGGGACAACAGCCCGCAATTCGGTGAAATCCTTTTTCAAAAGATCAAAAGCCTCAAGCATCCGGGGATACAGCCGGGTCAGTTCTGACTCGCGGCTGCCGGGCAGAAGACCGATCACCCGAGCTTCCTTCGTGTCGACCGCCTCTTTCGGAGCAAAAAGAGTCTGGCGCAATTCGACCTGAGATTGCTCGGGGAATGGTTCGTCCAGAAGGGGATGACCTACATAGGTGACGGGAACACCGGACTTTTCATACAGTTCTTTTTCGAACGGGAAGATCACAAACATATGGTCGACGTTCTGTTTAATCTGTTCGATACGGCTTTTCCGCCACGCCCAGACCTGGGGGCTGATATAATAAAAAACTTGGATACCGCGTTTTTTCAAAAATCGGGCCAGTCTGAGGTTAAAGTCCGGGTAATCCACCAGAATTGCCGTGGAAATTTTTTCCCGGTCGACCACATCCAAAACCCGTCGAAAGGCCTTGAGAATACTGCCCGCTTTTTTGAA
>Ga0078972_1011784_pt1 | contig 15425 bp, 16 predicted proteins | sample YelNatPaOPGAMG01_FD_67568 | JGI IMG/M metagenome (GOLD analysis project Ga0078972, IMG submission 67568) | Hot spring thermophilic microbial communities from Obsidian Pool, Yellowstone National Park, USA - OP-RAMG-01 (SPADES assembly) (version 2) | ecosystem: Environmental > Aquatic > Thermal... | reverse complement strand
TTATATTTTTTATTAATTTCTCAATATTGCTTTTGCTCTTTTCAACATTGTCTGGCTCAATTTGTTTGACTATAGCGCTCCCTATAATTACTGCATCAGTAGGAAGATTTTCAAACTGCTCTTTTGAACTAACGCCAAAGCCTGCAGCTACATATTTTGAGCTTATCTTCTTGACGCGTTCAAGATAGTTATATGTATCTTTGCTGTAATTAGATCTGGCTCCTGTTATGCCAAAGACAGTTACTGCGTAAATAAAAGCGTTAGTATAATCTGATATTTTTTTTATGTCTTCTTCCTTTATGTTTGGTGTTGCAAATGGGATGTAAGAGATGCCAAATTTTTCAAGATGAGGCCTAAGCCTGTACGACTCTCTGAAGGGCAAGTCTGGAACTATCACAGCATCTGCAAAGGAAGACATCCTTTTTGCAAAATTTTCTTCGCCTTTATTGTAAATTAAGTTGTAATATAACATCGGTATAATTGCTATATCGAACTCTTCTTTTAATTCCTCTGCCAAGAGATATATGTCTTCGCTTTTTGTGCCGTTTTGAATGGCAAAAGAGTAGCTGTTTGTAATAGTAGGTCCATCTGCAACTGGATCAGAAAAAGGTACACCAAGCTCAATTACTTTTATTCCACAATTTACTAATACTTTAACGAACTGTTTGGTAGCCTTTAGCGATGGGTAGCCAGCAGGCAAAAATGGAATTAAAGTTTTTTTCTCTTTTAAAATTGTTCTAATTTTGTTCATTTTTTGCCTCCATATTTTTCATAATCGTTTGCATGTCTTTATCTCCCCTACCAGATAAATTTATAATTATTGCGCTCCCCTTTTCTAACTCCTCTGCCTTTTTTATTGCAAGAGCTACTGCGTGTGCGCTTTCAAGCGCGCAAATTATCCCCTCTTCTTTTGCGAGTATCTCAAGTGCTTCAAGTGCCTCATCATCTGTTATTCCTTCATATATAGCTCTTTTCGAATCTTTCAAATAAGAGTGTTCTGGACCTACTCCTGGGTAATCTAGCCCTGGGGCAATAGAGTGCGCTTCTTCTATCTGGCCATCTGAGTTTTGTAAAAGATAGCTAAGAGATCCGTGTAATACACCTGGCCTTCCTGCTGATAGGGTAGCTGAATGCAATCCTGTTTCTATCCCGCTTCCTGCTGCTTCTGCGCCGAATATTTTTACATCATCGTCTTCAATAAATGCTTTGAACAGTCCTATAGAATTACTTCCACCGCCGACACAAGCAAAAATTGCATCAGGCAGTGCCCCTGTGCTTTTGAAAATTTGAGATCTGGCTTCTTCTCCAATTACTCTCTGAAAATCTCTTACTATAGTTGGAAAGGGATGCGGACCAGCAGCCGAGCCTATCATATAATGAGTAGTATTTATATTTGTAACCCAATCTCTTAGAGCCTCATTCATTGCGTCTTTTAGCGTTTTTGATCCGCTATCGACCTTGTTTACTTTTGCTCCAAGGAGCTCCATTCTAAATACGTTTAATTTTTGTCTTTCACAATCAACCGATCCCATATAAATCTCGCATGGAATTTTTAGAAATGCACAAACGGTAGCAGTAGCTACGCCATGTTGTCCTGCTCCAGTCTCTGCAATAACCCTTTTCTTGTTCAATCCCCTTGTAAGTAACCCCTGACCTAAACAGTTATTTAATTTGTGTGCACCTGTGTGCAGCAGGTCTTCCCTTTTTAGATATGTATTAATGCCAAATCTCTTGGAAAAATTGGGAGCATAGGTTAAAGGAGTAGGTCTTCCTGCATATTCTGTTAATAGGTTATTAAATTCCTTAAAAAATTCTCTGTTGCCCTTAATTTTTTTGTAGTAATTTTCGAGCTCATCGAGCGCATATATTAGAGTTTCGGGGACAAAGGCTCCGCCAAATTTACCAAAATCTCCACTAAAAATTTTATCCATTTTTTACCTCCATAAATTAATTAAAAAAATATTTGATTCTTAACTACAGCGAAGAAATTTTCTAAGAGAACAGGGTCCTTTTTGTTATCTTTTTCTACCCCAGAAGATAAATCAATTCCGCAAAACTGAACATTTGAAATCTTTTTTAAAGTTTCGTGAACATTTTCGCTTTTTAGTCCGCCAGCAATAAAAAATGGAATGTTCAAATTGTAATTTTCTAAAGTATTTGTATTGAAACTTTTACATTCTTTTGTTTTATCAAATAAAAAGTAATCAGGTTTATATTCTGAAAGATTTTCTGGAAGCCTGTCTGCTATCCTAAAAGCCTTTATTGCAATTAAGTTGTTTTCTTTTATAATTTCAATATCCTTTGGACTTTCATCTCCATGAAGTTGAATGCCAAACAGGTTGCAAATTTTCGCAATCTTCAATATCTCTTCTATTTGATTGTCTTGGAACACTCCTATGAACTTTTTTGTATTTAAATTATTTGCTATCAGTTTTCCTATTTCTACATTTATTTTTCTAGGGCTCTCACAAAATATGAGCCCCATATAATCTGGCATAAATGAGCTTGATATAATTGCGTCTTCTAGGCTTCTTATCCCACAGATCTTAACAAACATTGTTTGATTGCCCTAATTTATTAAAAATTCTTTAATTTTGTCGCTTCTGCCCTCAGAGGCTATCTTTACCATTGTTTCTCCTATTAAAGCTCCCGAGATGCCGTGTTGAAAAAGACCACCTATTTCCCGTGAGGATTTTATTCCGGATTCCGAAATTACTTTAATTTTTTTTGGTATATTTTTTACTAGTCTAAAGGTGTTGTTGATGTCCACCTTGAAGGTTTTTAGATCTCGATTGTTTATCCCAACTATCTTCGGTTCTAGCTCTAAAGCAATTTCCAATTCTTTTTCATCATGAATTTCTACCAGAGAGTCAAGCCCAAGTTGTGTAGCATGGTCATAAAGTTTTCTTAACCTTTTGGAATCCAAAATAGAGACCATAAGTAATACGCAATCTGCTCCTACTAAATATGCCTCGTCTATCTGTTCTTCTAATAGAATAAAATTTTTGTATAGAATAGGAAGATCACAAAAAGACTTTATGTAAGATATGTATAGCGGGTCGCCTTTGAAATCTTTTTTGTTCGTAAGAACTGAAAGCGCTTTGCACCCACCTTTTTCATATGTATTAATAAAATTTCTAATTTCAAGCTTAGGATTTTTGATAAAGGTTCCCTTTACGGGTGAGGCTGGTTTAAATTCACATATTATACTTACAGGTTTGAGTGCGTTAAAAAATGACTTAACTGGGTAAAATCTCCCATATTTTTTTATCATATTGAATAAATTTTTTCTTTGTTTAAATTCTTCTATCTCTCTTTGGGAAATTTCTTCTAAGATATTCATAGCGTATTTGAGTAGCTTTTCAGCGTTTCGAACTTTGAGAGCGCTAATCTTGAGTCTATTGAATCCTTTGCCATCGAAATTGCTTCTTCGAAATTTGAAGTATAGTCACTTGCCATTATTGCCATAGCGGCATTGAAAACTACTATATCTTTGTCAAAACTATCTTCTCCTCTCAAAACCTTCATTATCTTTTTTGCACTTTCATCAGAATTGTTTACAACAAATTCTGATGAGGGCACTCTTTGAAAGTTGTATTGTTCGGGATCAATAAAGAATTCTCTCGATTTATTTCCTTTAATTTCAATTACATAATTTGGTCCTTCAAGAGAAAGCTCATCCATTCCTCCAGCACCGTGAACTAGATATATATGTCTTGGATTGAGGTTTTTTATAACCTCCGCTAATGTTGGCATTATTGATCTGTCGAAAACGCCAATAACTTGATTTTCTACCCCTGCTGGGTTTGTCAAAGGTCCTAAAATATTAAAAAATGTTCTGATGCCAAGTTCTCTTCTCATTGGAGCTACGTTTTTCATAGACGGATGCAGTAGCGGTGCGAATAAAAATGCTATTCCTATGTGATTAAGGCAGTCTTCTATAACATCTGGGCTGAGATTTATGTTAACGCCAAGTTTTTCTAAGACATCAGCCGAACCAGATGAGCTTGAGACGCTTCTGTTGCCATGTTTTGCTACGGGTATACCTGATCCTGCAACTACAAATGCGCTTGCAGTAGAGATATTAAAAGTTTTCAATCCATCGCCACCAGTTCCGCATGTGTCAACTGCAATTGGATATCTGGTTTTTATTTTTCTTACATGCTCCCTCATTGATTTTACAAAGCCAGTTAGCTCATCCGGAGTTTCCCTCTTCATTCTGAGTCCTACAAGAAGTGCACCAATTTGACTTTGTGTTACTCTTGCGTCCATCATATTGTCCATCAAGCTCTTCGCTTCAAATTCTGAAAGGTTTTCACTGCTCAAAATTTTGTCTAATATGCTCTTTACCACCTGTCTCTCTCCTCTCATCTTTTTATTTCATAACATCCTTAGCGTCTTGCTCGTGAAATAGTTATATCATCCCAAGGGACGCCTACGGTTATTTCAAATTTAAAAAATTTTTAAGTATCCTTTGACCGCTTGGAGTCATAATTGACTCTGGATGAAATTGGAGCCCATAAATGGGCATTTCTTTGTGTCTGAGTGCCATTATTATTTCATCGTCAATACTTTTTGCTAATATAGTGAGGTCTTCTGGAAAACCTTTCTCATCTAAGCACAGAGAATGATATCTCATTGCTTTAAATGGATTTTTCAATCCAGTAAAAATTGTATCTTTTACGAAATTTATCATGCTTGTCTTGCCGTGCATAAGATTTTTTGCTCTTATAACTCTTGCTCCAGAGAGATACCCTATCAGTTGATGACCAAGACATACACCTAAAAGCGGTTTTTTAGTTTTTTTTGCATATTCAACAATTTTTGAAGAAAGTTTGCAATCTTTTGGGTGACCTGGACCAGGAGATACGACCAATCTGTCCGGATTGAATTCTAATATTCTTTCAAAAGGCTCATCATCTCTTAATACAATCATATCCTTTTTTGTCCTTCTAATTTGTGCAAAACCTTGAACAAGATTGTATGTAAACGAATCAAAGTTATCAATTATTAAAAGTTTTTCTCTCACAGCGATTCTCCTCTGCTAACAATTGAAAGAAGAGCCTTTGCCTTATGAATAGTTTCAAAATACTCAGTAGGCGGGTCAGAGTCTGCAACTATTCCTGCCCCTGCCTGGAGATATATCTTTTTGTCCTTGAAAAACGCAGTTCTTATGGCTATGCAGGTATCAAAATTTCCGCTGATATCAAAATATCCAACAGCTCCTGCATAAGGGCCTCTTCTCTCTGGTTCTATAGAATCAATTATTTCAATAGCCCTGATTTTAGGGGCTCCCGATACGGTACCTGCAGGAAATGAGGCAAAAAATGCATCTATAGGATTTATATTTTTATCTAATAGCCCTGTAACTTCGCTAACAATGTGCATTACGTGTGAATAGTTTTCTACCTTCATAAATTCTTCAACCTTTATAGTTGATGGGGTACATACCCTTCCAAGGTCATTTCTGGCAAGGTCTACCAGCATTACGTGTTCTGCGCATTCCTTTGGGTCTTCTAAGAGTTCTTTAGCCAGCCTCTTATCTTCGGTTGGATCCTTGCCTCTCTTCCTTGTTCCTGCAATAGGCCTTGAAAAAAGTTTTTTATCTCTTAGCGTGAGGAATGTCTCTGGTGAAGAACCCGAGACCACCACATCGTTTAACTTTATGTGGAAAAGATATGGTGAAGGGTTTAGCCTTCTTAAATCCCTGTAAAATTCGAAAGGATCTCCTGTAAAAGTTGAAGACAACCTCTGAGAGAGAACGGTTTGGAATGTGTCGCCATTTTTTATATACTCTTTGATAGTTTTTACGCCGTTTTCATAGTCTGATTTTTTTATATGACTTTTAATAATATCACTGTCATCTTTTTTCGTGTCTTTTTGTGGTTCTGGAAAATCTTTTTTGTTTTTTAATGGATTTACAATATTGCCAGATTGAAGTATTTTTTCGCCTTCGTTAAGGAAAAACTCTGCTCTTTCTTCATCCGATTTATAAAGCGAATGGCTCATAAGGTATATCGTATCGGTAAAGTGATCAAAAGCAATAATAAGACCGGGGAAAAAAAGCGTTGCATCTGGAAATATAGAAGGCTTTTCAAATTTTAAAGACTTTTCATAGAATCTTACGCATTCATAGCCAATATATCCCACCAATCCTGAGCTAAAAGGGCATATCGAGTCAACTGCTGGCAACTTGTTAAAAATTTCTTTTAGAAGTTCTATAAGTGAGTTCGTAGTATTCATACTCTTTATGCCTATATTTTCAAGATCCATATCTGCGACTATTCTATTGGTTTTTGAATTTGTGGATATTATAAACCTTGGAAATGCGCCTAAAAATGAATACCTTGCAAGCTTATTAAAAGTTTTGCTTTCTAATAAGAAAGAATATGGCAAATTTTTCAACTTATCATATATGCTTACAGGGGTTTGCGAATCTGCAGAAAAAGATCTAACCAATAATTTTGACATAAAACACTCCTCTCGTCTCATCTAAACAACACCTCTTCTAAGTAACTCTGAAACCTACGACTTTACTTATGATAACAAAAAATTTTATTGTGTCAACAATCAAATTTGATTTGTGTTAGCTGCATTTAAAATTTAAAAACTTTATTAATTGCTCTATTTCTTATATATTCTTTTTTAAAATGGTTTACAATGAGGGTTAACTAATGATTGTGGAGGTGACAAATGAAGTTTGAAAAGATACTGGTAGCTCTTGATTTTTCAGAACAGTCTTCAAAGCTTTATCATGCTGTTAACGACTTTAAAAGGTTTGGTGTTCGCCAAATTCATCTTGTACACGTTATAAGCCCTGACGTTTTGGAAGTGAACAAAGAGGTTGTGAAGATTGCATCAGATCACTTTAACTCTTATTTAGATAAATATATTTCAGAAGGAATTGAGGTTTTTGTAAAAATTCTCATTGGTGATGTCGCCGATCAAATCACTTCTTACTCCGACGAGATAGATGCAAATTTAATCGTTGCCTCAGAGCATGGAGAGGGTTTTTTTAAGGAAATATTTGTAGGCAGTAATTTGTTTAATATTATCAGGACTTTAAAGAGACCTGTCTATGTAGAAAGGTTTCAGAAGACCGAAAGTGGCTTTTTAACTTCTAAAAATAGATTTAATAAAGTACTTTTTCCAACAGATTTTTCTAAAAGTTCAATGAAAGCCTTTAAGTTTTTAAAAGATCTCTCTTCAGCTATAAGAGAAATTATTTTGCTCCACGTTTTAAAACCCACTGATGTAAATCTTATGATAAAAGAGTCGTCTAACATAAATGAGGCTATAGAGCACCTTGCTGTAGAACTTATAAAGGTTAATGCAAACGTAAGGTATCTGTTTTTAGAGGGAAATCCTGCCAAGCAAATTGAGTCTACTGCGATAAAAGAAAATATATCTATGATAATTATGAGCACAAGGGGAAAGGGATATCTTGAAGGCCTCCTGTTAGGCAGTGTTGCAGAATACCTTTTGCTTCACACAAGGATCCCGATATTGTTTGATTAATATCTTTTTTTGTTTTATCATAAAAATGTTTCTTGAGAAACATTTTGGAGGTTAATTATGAAACTGAGTGAGATCTATAAGTTAGCTATCAATATGGGAATTGAAGCGGATCCGCGAGGAAAGGAAGAAGTTTTCAGGCATCTTGAAAGAGTTAAAAAAGATTATGAAGAATTAAGCGAGAAGAAAAAGGCCAGATTTGATAAGGAGATATTAGAAAATCCATACTCTGACAGTCGAATTCTTTATGGCAAAGAAGACCAGATAGTCAAAGGAATTTTTGTAGGCATTGATATGGAGGTGCCAGAAATCATCCTTGCTGATAGATTGGTAGAAAAGGGTGAAAGAATAGATCTTATATTTGCACACCATCCCGAAGGCAAATCGCTCCCAGGATTGGAAGGTGTAATGCACTTACAGGAGGATATACTTTTCTCACAAGGGATACCTATAAACGTTGCTGAAAATCTTATGGGAAGTAGAATTGCTGAGGTTTCTCGCTCTGTTCACCCTGCTAACCACAATAGGGCAGTAGATGCTGCTAAACTTTTAGGGTTTGCATTTATGAATATCCACACTCCAGCAGATAACATTGTTACAAAATTTTTAACAGATCTCTTTTTAGAAAAGAAACCTAATACGGTAGGCGAAGTTGTAGATATTTTACTTGAAATTCCTGAATATAAAGATGCACAAGCGCACAATTTTGGACCAAAAATCGTAAATGGATCAGAGAAAAGCCGTTGTGGAAAAATTTGGGTAGATATGACTGGCGGAACATCAGGAAGTAAAAATGCCTATGAAAAGCTTTCTATTGCTGGAATTGGAACTATAGTGGGTATGCATATGAAGGAAGATCACTTAGAGGAAGCTAAAAAATTTGGAATAAACGTTGTTATAGCTGGTCATATGCCATCAGACTCGGTTGGAATGAATTTTATACTTGATGAGATTGAAAAAAATGGCGTTAATATAATTCCAACATCAGGACTTTTTAGAGTAAGGCGTTGAAAAGGACTATAGTTTTTTCAAATCAGAAGGGCGGTGTGGGAAAAACTACATGCGCAGTTAATTTGGCGGCTTCTTACGCAGAGATAAACAATAAGACTCTTATTATAGACTTAGATCCGCAGGGGAATGCTACTACTGGTTTAGGAATCAACAAAAGAAAATTGGATTCCTCATCATACGATCTTTTAGTCTCAGAAGATTTTGTTGAACCAGTTGACACTGGCATTGAAAACCTTAAAATAATTTGTTCACACCCAAATCTATCGGGTGCAGAAGTGGAGCTCGTCGAAGACTCAGATAGAAATATAAAATTGAAAAAAAAGTTGGATAAATATCGAGATTTTGAAATAATAATCATCGATACTCCGCCATCATTGGGGATATTGACTCTTAATGGACTTTGTGCTGCAATGGACTTGATCATTACAATGCAAGCTGAGTTTTATGCATTGGAAGGGCTTAGTATGATAGTTAATACTTATGAAAAGGTTAAGTCGAGACTTAATCCAGACCTTAATCTATTGGGCATTCTTGTTAATATGTATATGCAAAGACTGGTCGTTTCTAACGAGGTCCTGAGCGATCTGAAATCACACTTTAGGGATAAAGTTTTTAATACCTTGATTCCCAGAAGCATTAGGGTGGTTGAGTCGCAAAGTTACGGAAAACCAATAATAATTTTTGAGCCAAAGTCTGTAGTTAGCAACGCTTTTAGAGAACTCTTACAGGAGATAGAAGGCAATGTCTAAAAGAGGAATGGGAAGAGGACTTGATGCACTTTTGGGAGACGATAAGTTTGGGCATACGTTAAGGATTATTCCACTGTCGAAGATAGTGCCAAATCCGTATCAACCAAGAAAGTCTTTTGATATTGAAAGTATTGCAAGACTTTCTGAATCTATAAAGGCACACGGAGTTCTTCAACCTATAGTGGTTAGAGAAAATGGTCAATTTTATGAGTTGGTTTCTGGAGAGAGAAGGATTAGGGCGTGTGAAATGATAGGGGTTATGGAAATACCAGCCGTTGTCAAGGATATAGCAGATGAGCAAATGGCAATACTTGCCCTTGTCGAAAACCTGCAAAGGGAAAATCTTTCTGCAATTGATGAGGCGAGGGCATATCTTGAACTCCAGGATAAGTTTTCAATGAAGCATGAAGACATATCAAATTCAGTTGGCAAATCAAGATCGTATGTTACAAATACCATAAGATTGCTCCAGCTTCCAGATGAGGTAATCAAGCATATCGAAAATAATGATATAAGCCCTGCACATGGAAGAGTTCTGTTGTCTTTGAAAAAAGTTGATCAGATACTATTTTTTGCAAAAAAGATAATTGATGAGGGCATATCTGTAAAGGATGCAGAGGAACTGAAATTAAAACTTTTTCCAAATAATGATAGTATTGATAGTCCGACGAAAAGTCTTAAGGGCAAAAAGCGTTCTATAAAAAGCGAAAAAGAGGTGAAACAAGATGAAGAGCTCAGGTTTGCTGAGATTGAAATCTCCAAAAAACTTAAAACTCCAGTTCATATATCGTTCTCCGGTAATGTTGGACGTTTTACAATCGAGTTTTACTCGAAAGAAGAGCTCAACAATCTTGTCGAAAAAATTTTTAGTATTTATGGGCTCGAGGAGTAACTACTAAATTAACTGTTTTAACATAAATAATTTTTAAGCATTTAAAAACAGTAGTGACTTGTGCGTTGCTGCTGCATTATATAAGGAGGAAAAAATTTGGAAAAAACTTTGGTATTGATTAAACCTGATGCCGTTAAGAGACAGCTAACAAGCAAAATACTTGCAAGATTTGAGGATAAGGGCTTAAAAATAGTTGGTTTGAAACTTGTGCAGCTGTCAAAAGAAAAGGCTATGGAACACTATGCAGAGCACAAGAAAAAGCCCTTTTTTGATGGTCTTGTTTCTTTTATCACATCATCCCCAATAGTTGCCATTGTTCTGGAAGGTAAAGACGCTGTCACTGTAGTTAGAACTATGATGGGCACCACAAATCCGCGTGACGCAGCTCCTGGAACTATTAGGGGTGATTTTGCAATGGATTTGGGTAGAAACGTTATACACGGATCTGATTCAGTTTATTCTGCCGAAAGGGAAATCAAGATATTTTTTGAAGATTATGAAGTATTAGATTATGAGAGGGTAATTGATAGAGATATATATGAAAATTTAGAATAAAAAATAATGGGACTTATAGACGATCTTGAACTCAAACTCACAGCTCTTAAATCAGAGTTTGGGTTCAGATCTATAAAACCTCTTTCAAATGGTTCTGAAAAATATCTAAATATAAAGGGCAAAAAAATACTTAATCTTGCATCTAACAATTATTTAGGATTATCTTGCAACGAAAAAATAAAAATTATGGCGATTGAGGCAATAAATAAATTTGGCACGGGCGCCTCTTCTTCTAGGCTTATTACTGGTAACAATTCTATATACGATGAACTTGAAGGAGAGCTTTCGGATTTCAAGAGAAAACCCGCATCTTTGGTTCTAAATAGCGGCTACTGCGCAAACCTCGCGGCATTGTCGCTTGCAAAAAATTGTGACATCTTTATGGACAGGCTGTGCCATGCAAGCTTAATAGATGGAGCTATTCTTGCAGGAGCGAGGTTTCACAGGTTTCAGCACAACGATCTGGAACATCTTGAAAGATTATTAAAGAATTCTGATAAGTCGAAGATAATAGTTACAGAGAGCATATTCAGCATGGATGGAGATTCTTGCGATCTGGTCAATCTAGTTAAGGTTTCGAAAAAATACGATGCTTTTTTGATTCTTGACGAAGCACATGCTACGGGAATATTTGGTAACGGTAGGGGACTATCATACGAGCTCTCAGTTGACAAAGACATTCATCTTAGTGTGGGAACATTTTCAAAGGCACTTGGAAGCTTGGGTGGCTATTTATCCGCAGATAAAGTAGTAATAGACTATATTGTTAATTTCGCGAGGCCCTTAATCTTTACAACTGCATTGCCTCCTTCGGTTTTAGCGGCCAATCTCGCAGCTGTGAGGTTTGTAAGGGGAAATCCATCTTATGGTTCACAACTTTTGAAGATATCAAATAACTTAAGAGAATATCTGAAATCGTTGGGTTTTAATACGTTAAAATCATCTTCACAAATTATTCCCATCATTTTAGGTGACAGCAAAAGAACTTTGATGGCACAAGACTTTCTCTCCAATATAGGTATATTTGTAGCTGCCATAAGAGAGCCAACCGTCCCAAAGAATTCTGCAAGGCTTAGAGTTTCTCTAAGAAGTGATTTAACTGTGGATGAGTTAGAATTTATAAAGCAATCATTTTTTTCATTGGCTGGTCAAATTTGATATTTTTGTCAGGATGGAGCGGCTTTAGAGAAGCCTATCCTGAAATATCTAAAAAATGTAAATACATTGTACCCTTTCAAGATGAAGGATTTCTAACTGGATATCTGGATGAGATAAAACAAGAAGAGGATTTGCTAGTAGGCTGGTCGCTCGGCGCAAACTTAATTTTAAGACATATTGGCAAACTAAATGCGAAAAGAATAATTCTTATTGCCCCCTTTTTAAATTTTACCGATTATGTGAACAAAAGGATCGTAGATATTATGAGCATGGCTTTTGAAAAGGATAAAGAAAAGTGTGTAATCGACTTTTGGTTAAAGATAGGATTAAGAAAAAATTTAGAAACACAGATAAGTAAGAATATGCAAAACGGCTTATTATTTCTTAAAGAAAAAAATAATTTTGATGATGTTTATCATAACAAAAATGTATTGATAATAGCTCCAATAAATGATAAAATTTTGCCAATTGATGCATTTTTAGATGTTCATAAAAAAATTTCTGGAGATCTATTGAAAATTGACTCAAATCACTATTTAGAGGAGCCTATTTTAGAGAAAATTATTCTTGGAGAATATGCTTGCAAAAAATAAACTCTATAAAAAATTTTACAAAAAAGTCATTTGATAGAGCCCTGTTTTATGATGAGTTTACTCCCATTCAACAAGAAATGGCGCAAATAATTTCGTCTAATCTCGGTTCAGGGAATTTTGAAGACGTTTTAGAAATTGGCTCAGGTTCAGGATATTTGACTCAATCTGTAAATATTAACTTTAAAAATTATACCTGTGTTGATATTTCAGAGAATATGATAAATAGACTCAAAGAGAAGCTCAAAGGCCAAAATGACTATAGTTTTATAACTTCTGATGCAGAATACTGTGAATTTCTTGAGAAAAAGTTTGATATAATTCTCTCTTCTTCCTGCATACAATGGTTTCTTTATCCTGAAAAAACTTTGAGAAAACTTATTTCGTTATTGAGAGAAGATGGTCAGATACATTTCAGTGTGTTTATTGAGCCCACTTTTAAAGAATTAAAATTGGCAAACATCTTTTCTGGATTTGGGTCCACCTTGAATCTTAAAGATGAAAACTTTTATACGAATATTTTTAAAGATTTAAATTTAAATTACAAGTACGTTTGCACCAAGAAAGTATATTTTCAAAACGTAATTGAGTTTTTAAGACTTCACAAGGCTTCTGGAGCCAGATCTACAAGTTTTAATGGGCTATGTTCTAAAGAAGGCTTTAAAAAGTTTTGTGAATTTTATGAAAAAAACTTTAGTGATAAAGAAAAAATATATGCAACATACAGCTATCTCGTTGCAGGATTTTATAAATGATCGTCGTTGATAGAAAATTTCTCTATCATTTTTGTAGTTTCTAAGTCAACCTTTGTGCCTCTATTTTTTAATTTTGAAATTAGTTCTTTGTTATTGTCTTTGCTTCTGTGCTGATCAAATTTAAATTTTGCGCTGACGTAAGAAGTTTTTAATTGGAATAAAACTACATTTTCTATTGTCTTTGCGTAATTAACATTTTCGTGTTCTATAGGATCGTAGCCACCTTCAGGCTGGTACTTCTTCATCAAGTTATTTAAGTATTCACATTTTTTAGCGTTGTTATTTATCTCGTTTATCTTTCCTTCAAAATAAACTGAGGCATAAGCTTGTCCTGCAAAACAAGCAACCTTTTCATTTTTAAAATAAGATGGCAAAAAGGAATAAGGTTTAACTGCGACAAAACAGGCATAAGGATTTTCTTTGATGATATCAACCTTTTTACCATTTGTAGCACTGTGAAAGTATATGTTGTTTTCATAATAAAAAAAGCTTATTGGCACTGAATATGGCTTATTATTTAGATCAACTAAAGATAACACTCCATATTCACAGCTATCTAACAATTCTTGTATCTCTTTAGCATCAGAAATTTCAAATTCTTTTCTTCTCACACCTACCTCCTCTTTATACGGTATTTATCGAATTTTTAAATCTATATTTTATTTTACCAGTAAGATCTTTTAGAGCCTCGAAATTATCATATTCTCCTAAGAAAAAGTCGTTTAGTGCAAAGCCATACAAATCTATACCTTCCTTTTCACAATAGTACAGGTTTAATAGAGTTTGATTTATGCACCCTAGTTTATTTGGTACAATTATTATTGTTTTTAAACCCATCTTTCTAATAATATCAACCATAAAGTGTTTTTTATCTAATGGAACCAAAAGACCGCCTGAGCCTTCTACAATTGTGAAGTCTACTTCTTCGCTTTTAATTTTTCTAATCGCATCTTCTAATGGGAAATTTTCAAAAATAAAATATGGAGCAAGAGGTTCTTTGCCGAAATACAAAGTTTTCGTTTCAACTCCTGAGTTTGCGACAAATGAGCTATCGTCGTCTTCGGGGTAGCCAGTCTGAACCACCTTAATGTATTTTGTCTTCTTTCCTTCGTTAGAAAATTTTTTCGCCAGCAGATATGAAAAATAAGTTTTTCCGACCCCAGTGTCGGTAGCGGTTACAAAGAAGATCATCTTTTTAGGACCTCCAGATATGATTGATGTGCTGCATTAACCAATTCTTCAATTTGGTGAGGCTCTATAATGTATGGGGGCAGAAAGTATATTATATCCCCTAAATTTCTGAGTAGAGCCCCTCTTTTAAGCGCTTCTCTATATATGCTAAATCCTATCCTCTTTTTCCAGTCAAAGGGCTTTTTTGTTTTTTTGTTCTCCACAAGCTCTATGGCGCTTATAAAGCCAATGTGTCTTATTTCGCCTACGTGCTTTAATTCTGTAAATTTATTCTCGATTATTTTTCTCATATATTTAAATTTTTCTTCGTTTTTTTTCAATACGTCTTCTTCTTTGAATATCTTTAATGTTTCTACGGCAGCGGCCGAGGATAGCGCGTTGCCATTGTAACTGTGACTGTGTAAAAAGGCTTTCAAGGTAGTATAGTCGTCATAAAACGCGCTATATATTTCATCAGTAGTAAGAACCACAGAGAGAGGCAGATAGCCGCTTGTAATCCCCTTGGACAGGCACATAAAATCGGGTTTTATCTTTGCCCATTCACAAGCAAACATCTTTCCTGTCCTGCCAAATCCAGTAGCAATTTCGTCTAAGATTAGATGGATGCCAAGTTTTGATGTAAGCTCTCTTAACTTCACTAAGTACTTTGGCGGGTATATCTTGAACCCTCCAGCAAATTGTACCAGGGGCTCGACTATTACAGCGCATATCTTTTCGTTGTTTGAAATTAATATCTTTTCAATATCTGTAAAACACTCTATGTTGCAAGATTGTCTTGATTGCCCAAATTTGCATCTGTAGCAATCGGGAGAAGGGGATATAATATTAGCCGGCATAATCTTTTTGTACGCCTTTTTATAAAGATCCTCTCCACTAACAGAGAGAGCTCCTATGGTTTCGCCGTGATAGCCATTTTTTAGGGACACGAATTTGCATCTTTTTTTCTGGCCTATATTTTGAAAGTAGTGATAGCTCATCTTAAGAGATATTTCAACAGCACTAGAGCCAA
>Ga0078972_1011783_pt1 | contig 15425 bp, 28 predicted proteins | sample YelNatPaOPGAMG01_FD_67568 | JGI IMG/M metagenome (GOLD analysis project Ga0078972, IMG submission 67568) | Hot spring thermophilic microbial communities from Obsidian Pool, Yellowstone National Park, USA - OP-RAMG-01 (SPADES assembly) (version 2) | ecosystem: Environmental > Aquatic > Thermal... | reverse complement strand
TTGATAAAAGCGGCCTTTATCTTCTTTCCTTTCTTCGTGAGTGGCATAATCATCACCTCTTCTTCGCTCTCTTTTCTGCAATGTCAGGATGGTATGTATTTAGCCATGTATTGTAGTCCATATACTCAATAATCCCCTGCTCTTTTGTTCTTCGCAATTCTGGCTTATACCCGGAAGGGGAAAACATTAGCACACACCGGCAATTGCAACGCTCTTCAGGTGGCAATCCCTCCCAACCAGGATAGGGGGCACGATAAGTACCAGGCCCATCAAAAAAGCCATCTTCACGCTTTATCTTTCCATCCATTGCAGCATGAGTTTCACGAGTTTTCAAATCAAGCACTGCAGACCATACAATACTTCCTTCAACACCCATCTGCATTGCTTTCAAATAAGCATCATCTGCACCATGATTCAATGCTGCCATTCCTTCTGTACGAATTATCTTCAATGCACTATTGTAAGAAATATCAACAGCATGTTTCAAATCATTCGACATTGACTCAAATGATTTTCCTAGCTGAAGCCCATTCAACAATGCTTGCCGAAGTTTTAATTGTGCTTCTACTGGATAGTTCTTCAATGCTTCTGCATAAAACTTATTTGCTTTGTTTGCAATAGAAAACAGCTCAAGAAGTACTTCTTTACTTACAATTGAAATACCAATATGTGCACCTATAGAATTATCAACTATCCAGTGAGCAAGATTGAATGATTCTGCATATTGTTCTGGAAGAAATTCTTTTATAGTCTTAATGTTTTCCTTCACTGCTGGAAGTAACCTATCAAGCATCTGCTTTTCCATAACTGAGTAACGGTTATACTTCTCAACATCAGCAAGTGATAGCTTCCCATTCACTGCAAACTTATCATAAATAAGCTGCATCTCACCACGCATCTCATTCAATGCTTCGAGGAGTGCTTGTTGCACTTGTTGTTCATACTGTCGTTCTTTCTTCATCAATTCTTGAAAAGAGAACAACAGCATTGTAGAAAGTTTTGTCATATTACAGCTTCAACCACGGCTTCTTGTACTCAATTCCATCAAAATATGCTTGATATTCAGTAGTATCTACACCTCTTCGCTTGAGTTCATTGATATGAATATCAACCATCTCAGGGAAAAGCGGTGGGTCTTGTATCTTCAACTCTTCAATAGATGCCTTAATATCATCAACTGACATAAATGAAAGAGTTGTAGCTCTGCTATCTACTGCACGTTCAATACCAACTTTGTTTCGAGTTACATATTCTTCATATGCTTTCTGTTTTGCCGCAAGAACTTCCTCATCAGATAGTTTCACTTCAACAGTAACTTCTGGTTCCTTTTGAACTTCTTCAACAGGCTGCACAATAGCATCTTCCGAAACTACATCCGTTTCCTCAACAACTTCTGGTTCAACCACAATATCATCTGTTTCCTTTGCTTTCTTTGCCATAGCTATTCTCCTTTATTCCAATGGTAAATGATGTTCTTGATATTGAGAAAGAATAAATTGCTCAATATCTTCCAATATTTTCACTGTTTCATCCTGCATATTTGTTTCATACTTTAGTATATTATGTATGTGCTCCCGTATTTCAAGTAATGCAAGATAATAACCTGTTGCATGAGCATATAATTGAATATCATCTTCATCATATGCAACAAATGTTGCTGTTGGTTGATTGATAAATATTTGGCTTTGTGATTCGTTTAACTCATCATCTTCTTTATTCAATTAGTGTTCCTCCATTTGATAAGGATTCATCCACAACTTGCTGGTTTTCATCAATGGGTGGATTCTGTGCAAATGATTTTGACAATTCATTTACTAACTGATTCTGCTCCACAGTTGGCATCATTCGCATTGCATCTTCATCTTGCCGTGCCAATTCTTCTTCAACATCAGGAATAACATCATCAGGCATAATATCAGCAATCACATACCTACTGAATCCAGCCGCTTTCATCATGCTTGCAGTATTTGCAAACTCCTGCAGGTTCAATGGAGAATTACGCTTATGGCTGATATTGATAGCACTATAATCACCATAAGCTCTTCCAAGTTTCTTGTAGATGATGGAAATAAGCCTAATCCTCTCATACAATCCAACATCAAAATCAGCTTCAGCATCAGAACAGACATTCTCAAAATCAAAGAGTAGTCGCTGTATGGCAATGCCTGATGCTCCTGTAAACTTCTCACCAGCAAAATCAGGAACGTGTGATTGTGTATGAATCTGTTTCTGTACAAACTGTGTCATAAACTGAATGAACCCAAATGGAATGTCTTTCATCAAGAACTTCACATCAGAATCTTTATCTTGAAGTTCAAAGACTCGATATCGTTTCAGTTTTGCAAGTGCTTGTGAAAATGCTCCTGGTTCCTTTCGTTTCAGTGGGTCAACCAAACTCATTTTCTTCAGTATAAGATATGCATTTGCGAACCTATCAAATTCATTCATACTATCTGAAAGCAGAATATCATAGCAGTCAATGAGGGGCATTACAGGTTCAATCAAGCCCATCATCTCATCACCAAAGTAATATGCAACAACTGGCACTTCACCAAAGAAGTTTGGAGCACTCTTTACAAACTTCAAGTTCCAATTACCACCACTATCTAGTTCACGAGTATAAATTTCAATAGTATCAGCATAGTACACTTCAACAATATCCTGATTATCAGAGACATGGTAATATCTGATGGCAACAACTTTCTTTGGTTCAGAGCTATAGTCATAGAGCAGTATCATCTGTCGTGGGTCAATTGTTATAAACTTCACTTCTGCATTCACGTTCAATGTTTTTGCATCCATTACTCCATCAATGTAGAGAAGTTCATAGCTCACACCAAAAATACCTGTATTTCTTCCCGCCCTGCTTGTCTTGATATGCTCATTGTTAATTCTGAAATTCTTCATCAACTCAACAAAAAACTGTTTATTATCCAACTTTTCAGTAAAACTTAATTGTTCACTTACTGGTATCTTGTTTTCAAGGTTTCCATCAACAGTATAGTCTTCTACATCTATTGGCTTATAGGTGATGTACTTTGGCCGATAGGCATATCCAGTAAAGGTAGTAATAATCTTTCTTCCATAAGGAATTGGAATCTTGTTATCAGGCATATTCTTATTGCTTGCAGTATCATCAAAAGAATCTTCACTCTTTGAGGAAGAAACACTTGGTGCTTTTCTGCCAAGAATTGTTTCATTTTTTCCTTGATAATACTGCCACAATGTATTAAATCTAGGAACCTCGGTATGTTCATATTGTGTAATATAACTCAGAATATCTTCTGGCAACAGCCTTGTTTTGTTCGTTTTCCAAATACCCATAGTATAGCTCCTTATTATAGTATATGCTTTCTCTACAGCCCAAGATAGCCCATTATGTCAAATCCATAATCAACAACACTACTTCCATAAGCATTCTGATGCCAATATGGCTCCGTACCAAACCGAACACAATTATGCACAATATACCCATTATTTATGGCAAAACAATGTGTATTTTCTACTTCCATATTATAAACGTCTTCAATCCCTTTAACCTTAATTGACCTTATTTTTACTTTCTTTATATTTTGGGTCATTTATAGTCCTCCATCGTAAAACATAACCACAGGAACGAGAACAAGTTTGTATATTATCATATTTATTTGTAGTAAATTCCTTTCCACAAACAGGGCAAATTTTAACCACGTTGTAAATTCCAGAACGCCTTTTCCATAAATTTTTACACCTAGAACAGCAAAACCTATTCTTTCCATATGGCATAACACTATATTCCTTCCCACAATAATCACAATTTCTCGTAATTGGTTTAACGTTTTTCATACCTAAAAGTATGCGTTGATGAAAAATTTCTTTCTCCTTTTCATCTGTAGGCCAAACATGGTCTGGCCTTACCCTATTCAAAAGCTCTAATTGTTTCTTGTAATGCTCATCATCAGCAAAATACAAAATTGAGTGCATACTAGCATGTTCTTTTTTGTCTATCAATTCAAGATTATCAATATCATTATTATCCTTATTAAAATCTTTATGATGAACAGCAAAACCTATAGGTTGCTTGCCATTATACTTTTCATACACATACTGATGTAACCAGTTTTTTCTTCCCTTTTTTCTTGTTGTTGATTGATAATATCCATTTTTTTGTTTTACCCAAACAATGCCATCATACAAAATTTCAATTCTTTCCAATTTGTATCACCTCATCATCTTCTTTAAGGTTCTTGACAAGAACCCAACCCCTTGATGTTAGAATGGGGTGGTCTTCTGTTGCTTCAATTACTCCACCATCTTCCATCTCAATAGTATATACTATTGCAGAATGTTTTGTTAATGATACAGAACTAAACTTTTCAAAACAAGTATGCTCACCATCAAAACTATATACTTCCCCAGTTTTACCCACCAAATCCTTTATCTTAAAATCACCATCTTTTGTATTAACCAAAGTATTTCCTGTTAAACACGAAATCGTATCGTCATTTACTTCAACAAATTCTTCAGTTGGATTTCCATTTCTATCTTCTTTCCTCTTGAATGTCTGCATTTCCCGTGCAAGGTTTGGGCAATTTGTCCTATGAATGTGAATTAAAGGAACTGAACAAAGAAAGTTTATGCCATAACCCAATGACCCAGGGCCTTTCACTGCTGGTTCAACATGATACCCAGCTTCCTGCCATTCCTTTATTCTATCAGGTTCAGCACTATCAGCAATAATTCTGAAGTAGTAAGCTCTATCTCCCCAGTAATCTTTTGCTGCCTGGATAAATTCAGTGTTTGTCCAGCCTTTGCCATACAACTCATCAAACACATACATCTCACCATCTCTGAACCCACCACGTTCTATTGCTGATGCATGGGCAAACCCAAAGTCCATGCCAGTAAACACATTCTCAAGGTCATCTTCTCGATAATCAAAGTCCTCTATCACAAAGTTTGTGAATACCCTATTGCCATACACACCCCATTCACCTTCTACATAGACCATTTTGTAGTAAGGGTCAGTAATGGCTTCAAGTTTTGCTATTGTTTCCTTATCAAGAAACTTGTTATCACGATAGGTACTCCTATGTGTCAGCACTGTATCATCTTGCTTATCAAAAAACCGCTTTTTTACCCAATGTTCAATCCAAATTGGGTTCATCGTCAGTGTTTCTTGCTTTACAAAATCAGTTTCACCACGCAATCGCAAATGAAGCTGGTTATAGTCATCTTCTGTTGCCTGATCAGCTTCTTCCAGCCAAAAATCAGTAGCATTATAGATACTTTTCAGCTTGTTTACATCATCAAGCCCCACCCCAATTGCATCATTGCCATTCAATGTACATTTTATGATAGTTTCTGTATCATTATAAACAAACAAATTATCAAGTCCAAACGATTTTATCACACCTTTCAATAGGTCATAACAGCTGTGCCGAACATCTTTCTTCACTTTTCTGCATATCAGAAACCTGTGCCCTTTATCTTTCACCATTTTATAAATGATTTTTTGGCCTGTGCTGAATGAATTGTGGGTAACAGTAAAATCAGAAAGTAAAAATTTATGGTCTTTATCCACAGAAAAACCATAATACTCGCCTAACCCAATAGGTTTAACAATTATTCCAGTAATTTCTGGGTCTTTTGATGAAACATATGTTGTGGCTTTCTTTCGTTCTATTCTACAAGGTATTTTTTGAATATTTCCTGAAATACAAACAGAAAAGTATGTTCCTACAAACCCATTATTACAGCACTTTGATGTTATTTTGTGTAAAGAACACTTTAAGCCAAGTGAATTTGCAAGATATTTTATCTGTTTTGCAAGAAGTTCATCCTTTTGTGTTATTGCATAACAACTTTTTGGTTTTGAAAAGTTCCCATCTGTATCAATAATACCAGCCAATAACTGCAATCTTTTCTCAGATGAATTGTATAAAAACACATCAGGTATGTGTTTATTATTTAACAAGTTGTATTGCCTAAATAAATTCTTCAAAGAAGGCTGTTCAACTTCTTTTTTAATTATATCATATCTTATTTCTTTAGGATGTTCTTTATAATAATGTACAAGTTCTTTAAATTCAGCTTGTTTTATCCAACCGTAGACAGTCCTTCTACTAAATCCAGTTTCATCACAAGCTTTTCGGATACTACCTTTATACCAACCCCTTCCCAAAACTCCATTTGCTACTATGTTAGCAAACTCATGCCTCACTTCTTCCGTGTGTGAATACCCATCAAAAGAATATACCTTTGCCCTGCCTCTTTCCCCAATAATGTGGAGAGATTCATGCATTTTATTAGCATATTCATATAAATAATCTGAAATCTCCTTATCCATATTCGTTATTTGTATAGTGTGTTTGGAGCCATCTCCTAACCATACTCCAAGAAAATATGGGTCAATAGGCACATCTTTATCAGGAAATTCAACTCCAGTTCTATATCCAAGAAAATTTCGTTTCCACCTTGCACTCTTATTTATATAATCTTCAACAGAAATTTCTATATACTCTCCTTGGTCTTTGTATCTATCAGCAGTCCATGCACATTTTTTCAAACATAAAATATGGTCTTTATTTACAACATAGTCATCGCCTCTATATTGGTGAACATTATAAAGTTCTCCATACCCCTTTGTAGTATTTAAAACTTTTCTAGGTGTGGAATCTATTCCCATAAGTAAATCACCAACTTGAACATCTTCTACTCGCTTTAATTCACCTGAATACATAACAACCTGTGTCCCTTTGCCAAAGCACTTGGAACTCGCAGCACCACCAACTAACACATGAGTTGGATGAGTATCTTCAAACAATGGCAAAAAGGCAGGATTTATCAATTTTGTTGCATTTCTGAAATCAATCTCAAGCATTCTCTATTCCTTCCTCACTAAAATACTTATCAATGCCACCTCTTCCTACAACTGCTCGAACTTTTTCCCCATTTTCTTCTTCCTTACTCTCACTCAATATCTTCACTTGTGCATCTTCTGCTTGTTTTTCTTGGTTCAACTGCAATGGTTGCACCTTATAGGTAATCTCTCCGAACACTTGTGTATCTACTTTATCTCTCCACATCTCAGGCAGTCTATTCTTCAGCCAGAAAATCTGTGCAATCACGTTCGGATACATCCTCTTTTTCACCACTTTTGTCTTTACAAGTTTGTTCTTTGGGTATCTTCCATTATCTTCAGCTTCTTCCCGCTCTTTTGCTGTTAACTTCTTTGGCTCATACTGTATCTCATAATACTCATATCCAATTGCTGATTTGTACAATGCATTCACTACATTCTCATCTATCGGCTTTCTTCCTTCTTGTACTGCTTTCTTGAAATCTGGGTACTTATGCATCCACTTATTGAACGTTTCATCACTCATTCCTAATGTTTCAACAATCTGTTTCCTTCCCATTCCATTCTGCATCATCAGCTTTACCACAATCGGATGTAGTTTTGGGTTGTACCTATTCTCAAATTTCCCTGATGCTGTACTCTTGCTCCACCCATTCTCATCAACATCATCTTCTTCCATAAAAACTCACCTCTTTGCCATCGTGTAGTATATCATATTTTCACTATATATGAAAGCACTTCACTTTTCATCTGCATCTATGTTATACTCTTTCCTATGGCACGAAGCAGAAAACATACTCCAATTCTCAAATGTGATGGCCTTGGTTCCTATGCAAAACGACAAGCAAACAAACGTGCACGAAAAACACCTCTTTCTAACTACTCAAACTACAAAAAAGTCTACGACTCCTATAACATCCATGACTACACCACAAACCTTTACTCTTTCTACCATACTTCTGGTATCCCAAGAAATCCTTACTTCCATACGCTCACTCCATCACTCTATCGAAAATACTTCAATAAATGATAATTTTATGCATACTTTCTTGTATCTTTATCTAATGTGTTGAACTTTTTCTCCGTCGTAGAGAAAATTGCCCTCAAAACTTGCATACTTATTCAAAAACATCTATGAATAACGTGCAATATTACTCATTTATCCTTCATTTTATTCACTATTCTTAATGTATACCATTCAATTTTAATGTACTACATTCAGTTTGCTACTTTATACTGAAAAAATTCATGTTTTTGCATTGTAACACAGCCTATGAAACAACGCATATCTACTTTCTATACACTTCCTATACACTTCTATGCACTCTTGCAGCTCATCTATGCACCACAACTATCTTTGCAGCTCATTTTCTTCTGTTTATGAGCTGCAAATCTACTCCATTAGGTTTGGTACTTTAGAAGAAAAGAAAAATGTAAACTATTTGTGTGTTTTTTGAATGGTTAATGTAGCACATTAGGTTGGGTACTTTATAGATGAAAAAAGCTAATGTAGCACATTAGGTTGGGTACTATAAGGCTCAATATGAATTGGGATACTTGTCTACTTTCCTATATAGCATTTCTGGTATATACCCCTTTCCTTATGCACCATATGCAGTCTATGCAATTAAACAGTAGCATATAGCAAAGAATAGCAGGGTTTATCAATAGAAAATATCGCATACAGTATCATATACTAGCATATGATACATGAATTTGAAAACTTTACTATATAGTACATGGAAATATGGTCATATATACCCCCATTGCCATATAGCATTTTATGCATATACTATCGGCTATCGGCTCCGGCTATCAGCTATCAGCTACGCAATATGAGCTATTGCCATTGATACTTTTTCTATAGCTTGCCATAGGGAAAATTTTCCATTTTCAAGCATTGCAAGCATTGCAAGCATTGCAAGCTTCCAGTATTCAAGCATTCCCAAGCATTCAAGCATATTAAAATTGTAGTAAAATTATTAAAATAATACTTGACATATTAATAGAATGGTACGATACTATATAGTGAACGGGATCGTACGATCCTAGAATATTTCATATAGAGGGGGCAGCATATGGTGCTGCGATATTTCAATGGCGTGCTTGGCCATAGAATGGCCGGCCCGTATAGTATCGAGGTTAGCTCCCATCGGGAAGCAAAAAGGCTTCTCTATGGGAAGGATGGATTGTCGGATAGCGAATGGGCACTATTCGACAACCGGAGAAGGATGGTAGACAATTCTTGTCATCCTTCTCTATTGGGATGGTTAGAGTTGGGGGAACAGCCCCCGGCCGAGTGGTGGTAAACTACCATCTATTTTTCCGTCAAGAAAGGCGGTCTGTAGCAATACAGACCGCTCTTTTATTTTATGCAAAGAGGGGGAAAGATTATGAAGTATGTAGAATATGCGGGAATGCAATGCGCATATAAGAATGGATATATCTATAGCAAGAATGGATATATACAAAAAGTAGAACAATGTCCAATATGTAGAAAATTATTTGATACTCAAATAGAATTGTGGGAACATATGCATACTGAGCATATTGCAAGAAAATGGCATAACATAGAAGTATTTCAACCGTGAACAAAAAGGATCGTTGATCCTGGAATATCTATAGCATAAGGGGCAAGATTATGAAAATTGAATTTGTGGATTTTTGGGACGTATGGGGGAATCCTAAGGATGGATGGGAAGTAAACAATTTGTCTAGGAATGAATATACTTCCCGAAAATTTGATATTTGGAATAGGAAAAAAGTGTTAAAATGGCTAAAAAGAATTAAATACTTGAAAAAGACAGTACGGGAAAAAAGTATAGAATGGAAAGAGACCGATGAAGGATATATACTGTATCAAGCAAATAATGGCTTGCCATTATGCGAAATTAGACTACTGGAAGGGCAATAAACATGAAAAAAAGATATGCAATTATAGTTAACAAAAAAAGAATATACATGGAAGTATTCCATGTTAATAAGAATTGCAAGATAAAGCATGAACAAATAATCTATGCAGAATTTGATACAATGGATCCTGATCTGATTGATTATGATATACGACAAGTGAAACTGCAAGATTTTATCAATGACAATGGTCTGCAATTTGTAGATCCGGATCAATTGTACAATGATCTTGTCCATGCTGAAAACAGGTCAAAATGCGATGAAGATCGCAATTTAAATTTATTCAAGCATTATATATAAAGGAGAAGGATCATGAAGACAGGGAATGTCAAGGTTATGAAGTATGCTATCGATAGCATGGAATGGAAGGAGATCCTGGACAGGATAGAAAAAGAGTCAAGGATTGTTATTGAAAAAGTGGGCAATGATATTTATGAAACAGAAAAAGATCGCAACAAATGGGCATATTGCATGAAGCATTGATCCAGCTGATGCTATGGCTATGGCTGATGCTATGGCTATAGCTATGGCTGATGCTATGGCTATGGCTATGGCTGATGCTATGGCTATGGCTGATGCTATGGCTATAGCTATGGCTGATGCTATGGCTATGGCTGATGCTATGGCTGAGCCGATAAATATTTTATATATAGGAAAAAGTGAATATAGGAAAAAGTGAATATAGGAAAAAGTTAATATAGGAAAAGTCTAATTCAAAATAGGAAAAAGTCTAATTCAAAATAGGTCTAATTCAAAATAGAAAAAGTCTAATTCAAAATGAAAGTTTGAAAAAATTATAAAAAAACACTTGACAATATTCAAAAAGTAGACGATACTATAATTGAAAGAGAGAACTATAATCAAAGGGGGTTTATTATGAAAAAGATTTTCGTTCTTTATGGCGTAAGAAAAGAAAATCCAGATTGGCAGGAAGAAGTTATCATTGCTAGAAAGGGAAAGTATTTTTCGAGCTTTAATTTGCTATTTGTAAATGCCAAACGGTGGGCGGAAGAAAACGGTTTTGACAGGTTCCGGCTTGCTGAATATGGCGGGGGAACTTCAGAGAATATTACAAACAGTTTCATAAAGGCAATAAATATCTAATAGAGTATTTCCAGCTTGACACTAGAAAATAGCGTCAAGCGGTGAATACTTTATGTATTCAAAGTTTTATATGTATGGAGGCTGAAAAATGGAAAAGACTATTGATTTTGGAAAGATTGATTTTTATGGGACTGGAAAGAAAATCAATTCTGTTGATGTTGAAATAGAATTGAAAGACAATGGCCGTTTTTCAGTGTGCGGGGATATTTGGAACAATAAACATACAAATATAATTGTATGCGGTCAATGCTTGGACGAAATGCTACCGTTTTTTTCTCACAATGAGCTATTCAAGAAGATTTATAAATTCTGGAAATTGTATCACTTGAATGATTCACATGCAGGCACGCCAGAACAAGAAGCTGTCGTTGAACGTTGGCTAAAACGTACAAAAAACAAATATGATTATGAAAAAGTTTGTACATATCTCAAACATAGAAAAATGTATAAAATTCCGGCAAAGAAAGCTGATCCCTACCGCAAAAAAGATAGCTCAAAAATTGGTATACCGTTTGAATATGGGACTGAATGGCTATTTTGGGAAATTCCAGAGGAAGATAAAACAGAAATTCAAAAACTGTTAGCCGATGAAATAGTTTAAAATAAAAAGTATCAATGGCATGGTGCTTGAAAGATAGTGCCATGCAATGGATACTTTTACAAGTATTCAAAATTTTATAGATAAGGGGGGTACAATATGCAGTACAAGAGAAAGGAAATTCGGGAAAAGTATTTCAACGATTGCAGAGAAAAACTTTTCAATTGTGCATGGAGAAAGTATCGGTATTATTTGCAAGGTTCCATTGATAATCCAAAAACTGAGACCGACATTGTAAATTGGATTGATACTATAATTTCAGAAATTGTAAATAATCCAAGAAGTAAATTTCATATTTATGGATAAGGGGGCTGAACATGGACTATTGCGTTATTTATTGTGTACCGTCGGATATGTACAAAAACAAAATGAAGGTAAAGGGAGACTGTTTTTATGGCACAAGGGGTCAATGCTACCGATGGAGAAGCAAGAAAAGTTTCAGAGATCAGTACAAAGTAATTCGGGCCGATAGGCTGCCGTTCTTGGAGTATATACGTTATTGATAGAGTATTTCCAGCTTGACACTATAGCAAATAGTGTCAAGCGGTGAATACTTTATGTATTCAAAGTTTTATAGATAAGGGGGCTTACTATGGCAAAGAAATACAAGTATTTTTATATACCAGGACTGCGGTCAAGAGAGGAACAAGTATTTTTTTCGTCGTACGATTCAAAATTCCATAGTGCTTGCAATACATATGACACAATATATCAAATACCTTATGAATTTTATAAGAAAAATTTCAAGTATAATAGATCGACAGGTTTCTATGAAAACAATCTCAAATATTCTGATTTGGAACCGTATACCATAATCAGAAAAGACGGCATTATAATTTCTCAGAATTGAAAGTATTTCCAGCTTGACACTATAGAAAATAGTGTCAAGCGGTGAATACTCTATATAACAAAAAGTGAATATAGAAAAGTAAGTATATAGCAAACTGAAGGAACAGAAAATTACAAGAGCTAAAGGTGTAATTCAAAAAGTGTAATTCATTTTGTAAAAAGTGTAATTCATTTTGAAAAAAGTGTAATTTATTTTAAAAAAACACTTGACATATTTAAAAAAGTAGACGATACTATAGTTAGATTATAAAAAGCCCACATGCTATAAGAGAGCATTGGTGGCACAAGGAGGTAAGAGTATGGCATACAAAGCAGAGTATCAAGTAGTTGAGATTACGCAGGAACAATGGAACAAAATCGGCCAGAAGCTTGGTATCACTGGGCTGGCAGCCAAGCGTAAAGCCGTAAATGGAAATGAACAAAAGAACATTAAAAATAAGGCACAATAAGGTGGTTGGTTGTCGAGGCACTACTTGTAAAGATTGCTGGAATAAGGAGGTGGGGGTATGAAATCAAAACAGAAACTTGAACGAAAAATTGTTCAAACCCAAAGACACGAAAACGAGAAGAAACTGCATAAAACTACAGGCCTTCAGCGCTACACCATCAAAAATTCATTTTCTTCTCATCAATCAAAATGGCAATGGCTAAATGATATATTCAATTTATGATATTAAATTGACCTATAAAGAGGTGGACAATGATGAGTAAAATTAAACCTAGATTTTTTGGTTTTATACTTTTTATATTAACGGTTGCTATTATTGTGTGGATTGTGCTGTATTTAATATTAAGTACAATATTATTATTATTTTGGGGGGAGGTAAGAGTATGAAATATGGCATTACTGAAAGGGGATCGAATGTAATTGATGTTTTTGAAAGCAAAGAAGAAATGCTTTCGTGGTTGCCAAACAAATACCCGGACAATATGGCAACGATAAGGCACGGCATGACCACAAAAGAATTGGTGAATGACCCAAAGTTCCCAGATTGGCTTATAATTCTTTACGGGAAAAAGGCCATAGAATATGAGGCTAGTTATTACAGAAAGAGAATTAGAGACTGAAATTTTATAGGAAGGAGGTAAGAGTATGAAAGGAAAGTATACAGATTGCTATGTAGTGTGGAAAGAGGACTGGAGAGACAAGGAAAAAACATTTATCAATGTTGCATTAGCAAATAATGCAGGCAGTGCTATGGAATTGTATATCGATGAGTGTGGCCCATGGGATGATTTATATGCTCGAAGACTTACAAAAAAAGAATATGATAAGTGGCACAATGAGCATATAATTCCAAAATTAGAATTGGAAGCTTGATAAAAAGCTAAAAACAAGGAGGTATAATTATGAAATTTTACTATGCGATATATGACTGGACAGTAAGGGAAAGCAATCCAGGCCGTGGTTTTGCAAACACAAAACGTGCCGTTGCTTTCACGAGCAAAAAAGAAAGAGATGAGTTTATTAAGGCACGGTCGTGGTATGACTACTCGACCACGATTATTTCAGCGAAGGAGGCACTGAAAATGCTGGAAGAATTGCTGTATCCATTCGAGAAAGGCTTGAGACTAAATGACCCGAACGGGGCATGTGTCGTTGTGCTTAAAATAGACCCCAACTATAGCGAACATAATATCAGAGATGTTGTATTAGCATAAGGAGGTGTAATTATGAGTACAAGAGGTTTAATTCATTTTAAAAACATGGATAATCAAACAATGCTAACATTGTATAATCATCATGACAGTTATCCAGAAGGTTTAGGTAGGAATTTGGTAGAGTTTCTATCAAAAGGCAGGATTGGTAATGGAATGGGTTTGGATGTTCAATTTGGTGAATTTTTCAATGGATTTGATGATTTAGTAGCACAAACGGTTGTTTTTCTTAAAGGAAATACTGTAGGAGCTATCAAAAGGCAGGATTGGTAATGGAATGGGTTTGGATGTTCAATTTGGTGAATTTTTCAATGGATTTGATGATTTAGTAGCACAAACGGTTGTTTTTCTTAAAGGAAATACTGTAGGAGGGGTCTATGTTGAATTGCCAGACTCATGGGATATGGGGGAGGAATATGTTTACTACATTCAAGAGCTTGGAGAAAAAGATTTCCAAATTAGTTATGTAGAACCAGAATTTGGAAAACATGTAGGAGATTCTTATAGAAAGAAACATGAAGTGGTGCTGTTTTCAACACTTGCCAATAAGGAGGTAGTAAAATGATACCAGCATTTACTGTAATAGACAATGAAACCGGTAAGGAAATTGATAAGGTGTCAGCAACAATGACCATGGGGCCTGAATGGAAAATTAGCCTGAATAACAGTGCTTTCTTCATTATGGAAGATGGGAAGCTGTACATCTTCGATATGTGGGGTGAGGTTTATGAGTGCCCAGAAGGTAGATTCAGTATTGTATTAAAGGAGGCAAAACAATGACCCCAGAAACAAGAGCTGACTGGAAAGCAGAAAAGCATAAATTGTGGTGGAAAAAACATTCAGCTATTGCATACAGTCTTTATGCAATAGTTGCTACTGGAATACTTATTTTTGTGTTTTTTACAAGTGGGGCAACACAAGATATACCATTATTTTTGTATGATGTAGCAATGATATTGGTGTGGTTATTAGTTATTGCATTAGTCATTATCGGTATTACAATACTTTTAAGGAGGTAGAAGTATGAAACTTATTGAAAAAGATGGAGTAGAAGCATTCCTGGAGTTGGCTGGCTATGTTGGCTCAGTAAAAAACAATGTTAGCCTTTATAATTATGCTTGCAAGAATAAGGATACTCTTGCAGTAACGAATGGAAAGGAATTTTTCATGCTTTTTGATAAAGCACTGGAAAATACTGAAGATGGGGTATATGAATTAGCAACAAGCAAAGCATACAAAAAATTGGCAAAAAAAGCTACAATAGATGTAAATGACTTTCCAGAAACCAATTTTTTAGTAAATGCAGACTTTTCTTCAGCACTTCCCATCACCAAAAGCCAAGCTGAAAAAATGCTCATTGCTTATACTTTTGTTAGTACTGACGACACAAGACCTTATATAGAAGGGGTGCATTTTGATGAACCCTACATTGTTGCTACAGATGGCAGACAGCTTTATGCTTCA
>Ga0078972_1011782_pt1 | contig 15426 bp, 16 predicted proteins | sample YelNatPaOPGAMG01_FD_67568 | JGI IMG/M metagenome (GOLD analysis project Ga0078972, IMG submission 67568) | Hot spring thermophilic microbial communities from Obsidian Pool, Yellowstone National Park, USA - OP-RAMG-01 (SPADES assembly) (version 2) | ecosystem: Environmental > Aquatic > Thermal... | reverse complement strand
GATCCGTCGCTCCTTCATCTGAACGACCAAATCCGTGCCGCCTGCGATCGGCTTTGCCCGATTGCCATAGGACTCAAGAAGATCGAAAGCTTCCGTCAGTGTAGCGGGTCGATAAAACTCAAACCTTTTCAGGCCCATAGAGCCCCTTTCGTCATGAAACAAGAGAGAAAACCCTTGCGAAGCCCCCTGACTATCAAAGCACCCGATCGCTGACCGCAGGGAACTCTCTTCTCACCCGAGCAACCTGGTCGATGTCGATCTCGGTTCTCAAGATGCACTCCTCATCTCCACCGCTTGCCAGAATGACGCCCCAAGGGTCTACAATCATGCTGTGGCCACAGAACCGAACCCCACGGTTGACCCCCACGCCATTGCTGGAGGCCAAAAAGGCGCTATTCTCAATTGCACGGATTCGATTGAACATGAGCCAGTGTTCGAGCCTTGGATAAGGCCACCCCGATGCGACGAGGAAGAGCTCAGCCCCCTGATCAAGCATCGCCCTGAAAAGCTCCGGAAACCGAAGGTCATAACAGGTGCAGAGACCTATCTTGGCAAGCCGGGTGTGGACCACCACGACTTTGTTACCCCGGGAGAGGATTTGGCTTTCCTTTGATCCGTAGCCGTAGAGGTGAATCTTTCGATAACGGGCCGCCACTTTCCCTTGGGGATCGAAGAGAAGGCTCGTGTTATAGAGTTTATCCCCCTCCCTCTCCACCATGCTTCCCATGTGGAGGTAGAAGCTATGCTCCCTGGCCTTGGCTGCCATCCGCGAAGCCGTTTCTCCGTCGATCCGCTCCGATTCCTTCTCGTAGAGGTCGAAGGCGAAATAACCGATATTCCAAATCTCAGGAAGAACAACCAGCTCCGCCCCCCTGGCCTGATCCAATAAGGCCTCCGCCCGGGCGATCCGTTCGGATTTCGTTTCGTCTCCAATCGTCATCTGAATCGAAGCGACTTTAATGCCCATGGGATCCTCTCAAGTAGTTCAGGTTCCGAACGCGATAGGCGCAGGATAGCCTTTGTCCTGTTTTGGGGTTCAACAGCTCCGCTTCGAAATAGGGGCTGAAGTGGATCTTTTCAGGAAGAATGGCCACCGTTCCGGAGAAAATGGCCACCCCCCGCAGATCCCCGTCATCGAGTTTCTCCCTTACGAATTCCATCAGTTCCTCCGGAGACAGAATCGCCGACAAAGGTGCGCGCTGATAGAGAAGCCTTTCGCCCCGTTCGTCTTCCACCCAGCTTTGGAGGAGGATCTCGTCCCAATCCCGACGGACTTCCTTCAGATTCCAGACCCGTTTCGACATCAGATTGGGACAGAGCTGCTTCGACTTGATGATGCTCACCGACTCCAGCTCCCGATCGGTGTGGTCGCTTCCTACAGCAACGAAGACGTCTCCGTCCCCGCACAGGAGAACGTACTCCGCCTCCCCAGAGGTCCGTTCCCCTACGACCTCGATCTCCTCATCAAAATAGAGGAGCTTCGTGATCACCTCATAGGCCGTCGGAGTCGAATCGGGGGCCGAAACCCCCTCCCTCTTCAACTCCTCGATGTGCTTCCGGAGGCTCTCCTGATCCCTTCCCGTATAGCCGGCGTTGATCATCCTTCTCATCTCGAAACAGATCTTCTCCTCTTTGCCGCCCCTATCCCAAAACAATTCAAGTCGGTTCACATGGGCCCCCTTCCCGGCAAATCGTTACTTATAATACCGAATCTCAAAGGTGACGCAACCCCGTGGAATGTCATAAGGACCATGTTTCATGCCCGGTGGCCGGCAGGCATAAAACCCGGCGCAGAAGGTCTGCTTCTTGGCCAGGTCGATCAGTTCTCCCTCCAGGATCAACACCTCTTCCCAGAAATCGTGAACCAGGGTCTCCTGGGTTCGGATCCCCGGAGGAAACTTCAGGATTCGCGTGTAAGATCGGGTCTCGGGATCGACGCTCAGGATCTTCTCCATGATACCCAACGTATCCCCCTCCACCGGCCTCCAGACAAATCGGGTGTCCACATCGATGAATTCGATCTCCGGCTTTGGCATCTTCTCCTCTCCCTCCTTGTTCAGCTTCCACGTTCTTTTTGTTCGTCATGGCCTTCCAGAGCCATCCGTTTGCTGTTGATCAAATGCTTTCGGACGGTCTCTCTCACGCTGGCCATATTGGCCTCGGCAAGGGCCTTCACAATCGCCCGATGCTCCTGAATCACCTCCATCGCCCTTCCTTTCTTCGTCAAAGCTTCTCTGGCAGGGATCGTGATGTAATCCCGGATGCTATTGTAAGTCTGGACCATGAATCGGTTCCCGCTCGCCTCGATAAGGAACAGGTGAAACCGTTTGTCTGCCTCCAAGAAAAGGCTTTCGTCAAAGTCATCCCGCAGACACTCCTCCTGTTCCTTCAGGATTTCTCTTAACTTTTGAATCTCCTCCTTCGAGAGATGTCCCGTGACCTTTGCCACCGCCTTTTCCTCAATCGCTTCCCGAAGCTCGAAGAGATTCTCAATATCCTCTCTGCTGAAATAGTTGATCGACATCCCCTTTCGCGGATGGAAGACGATGAGGTTCTCTGCGGCAAGCCGAAGCAGGGCTTCTCGCACAGGCGTTCTCGATATACCCAGCCCTCTCGCCAGTTCCAGTTCGCTATAAATCCGGCCGGCCACCAATCGCCCGCTCAGGATGCCCTCCTTCAAGTTTTCATAGGCGAGGTCGTTTAAAGATTTGGGCCTCTGGAGCGGGCTCACCGGGATCAAAGGACTTGTCTCTTCCATAGGCTTCATGGCCGCTTGGGGTTGGACTCTCAATGTTAAACCTTGTATACGGTATTTAACATGGAATGTCAAGAGGGAACGATTCCCCAAGTTTCCACCGGGAATAAGCGCCCCTTCGTCCACCTGGAAGGTGCGTGGCCATCTCATGAAAAGAAGCGGGCGCGCTCCCCGGCAGGTGAGGCCTGACCGAAGGGTAGCCATATCCGCTCTGAAAAAAAATTCTGGACAAACCCCCTCCGATGGACGATAATGAATAGCAAGGGTCGATGTATGAAGAGGCGAGTCTTTCTCGGCGGGCTCATGCTGTTTTTGGGAGGCGTTTTGGCATTGGGGGACGAGGAGAAATCCCTTCCCGAAAGGGTCGAGGGCTCTACCAGATCGTTCCGCTTTACGGCGAGCAAATTGGGAATCCCCATCCTCCGGGCAACGATCCAACTGAAGAATGGATTGGAGGGAGGAGGGAGGCCTGTCTACCGGATCGAGGCTCGCGTTCGCTCGGTGGACGCGTTGGGGCTCTTTTTTTATATGGATAATCGGTTCATTTCCACGATGGAGGCTCGGACCTGCCTCCCCCTTCAATATATGAAGGTCATCGATCAAGGAGGGCTTCTGTTCACGAAGAAGCAATATCGCCAGAGGCTGACCTTCGATCCTCTCCAGGGCAGGGTGGTGATCGAAAACGAGGGATCCGCCGAGAAGCGGGAGGTCCCCGTCTCGGCCGACACCTACGATCCCCTTTCGATGTTTGGTCGCTGCTATCTCAGAGAAGAGATCCATCCCGGTCAAGAGATTCGGATGTCAATCTTCGATGGGATCAAGCTTCGTCAAATGGTTTTTCGGTCCATCCAGGAGAAGGTCTCTTTGCCGCGTAGCGGCGAGGTGGAGGCGGTTCGCTTGGAGTCTTCGACCACTTTTTCCAGCTTTGGTGAGAAGGAGGGGGTGATCCGCATCTGGTACGCCTTGGACGGGAAAAAGACACCCCTTGCCCTGGAGCTCGGCCTGCCTGTTGGAACGGTGAAGTTTCAATTGGACGAGGCTCAGGACGAATAGCAGGAAGAATGGTCTCGGGGGTAAATGGAAGGCCACCAAACGTTGAAAAACACGAAAGGAGGAGACTATGGCAGAAAAGAAGGCGGTGAAGAAGGCTTCGAAAAAAGGGGTTCAGAAAGGTGAAACCTATAAATGCAGCGTCTGCGGCCTCGCGGTGACGATCGATGAAGTGTGCGGTTGTGCCGATGTCTGCGATATCATCTGCTGCGAGAAACCGATGAAAAAGAAACGGGCCCGGGCTTAGTTGGAAGGGCCTCTTTGGGTTTTCGTTTTCTCCCTCTTTGCGCTCGGCTCCATTGCCCCCAAACCTTGGAGGCGCTTCTTCGGAGGCGCCTCCTTATCTTCTTTCGATCAAGGGAAAGCACATGGAAGAACTGACGACCGATATCCTTGTGATTGGAAGCGGGCTTGCCGGCATTCTCTCGGCCTTGGAAGCCGAGAGGACGGGCCTTCAGGTCTTGCTGACAGGCAAATTTACCATTGCTCTTGGAACAAATACATCGATGGCCAACGGTGCCTTCACGGCGGCCAACTCCCGCTTCAGCGAAGAAGACCATCTTCGGCTCACCCTTGAAGCCGGAAAAGGGCTGAACCGGATCGACCGCGTGGAAACCCTGGTGAGAAACGCAAGAGACGCCATCGAGCGGTTAAGAGAATATGACGTACCCATCGTGGAGGGAACGATCGGCTATTGGATCGATAGACCTTCCACCTGTTCCCAACTGCCGGGAGTGCTCCTGGTCAAGGCCCTTGCAGAGAGGCTCAAATCGAGCACGATTCGGCTCCTGCCCGGATTCGTCGTCTTCGAGCTGATCGTGGAGGAGGGCGAGGTCCGTGGGGCCATGGGCTTTCTGAAAGAGGAAAAGCCTTTGCTCATCCGGTCAAAAGCGGTTGTCCTCGCTACCGGAGGAGCAGGTGCGATCTACGCCAGGAATGACAACCAGAGAAGCATCTTGGGGGATGGCTACGCCTTGGCCCTTCGAGCGGGCCTGCCCCTCTTCGATCTCGAGTTTGTCCAGTTTTTTCCTCTCGTCCTCGCGGAACCGAACCTCTCAACCTTCATGCTTTTCCCCCCTTACCCCGAGGAGGCCAAGCTGGTCAATCACAAGAGAGAAGATCTTCTGGAGCGATTGGCCATTGGGAGGAACCTGAGCCAGGCCATAATCACCCAAAGGGACCGTTTTTCAATTGCCCTTTACGAAAGCTCCGAAAAGGAGGATATCTACCTCGATCTTACGAAGGTTCCGGAAGAGAAATGGGAGCACTATCCTCTCAATTTATTGAGAAAGTCAAAGTTCCCCTTCCGCGAGAGGCCCTTCCTCGTTCTTCCAGCGGTCCATTTTTTCATGGGGGGAGTGGAAACAGACGACGAAGGAAGGACGTCTCTCGAGGGCCTTTTCGCCGCGGGGGAGGTGACCTGGGGAGCCCATGGAGCCAATCGCCTGGGAGGGAATGCCCTCACCGAGTGCGCTGTCATGGGAATGCGCACGGGCAGAGCCGCCGCTCACGACGCAAGGCTTAAAGGCCTTGGAAAAGTACCTGTCTCCAAATGGGAGAAAAGGGTTCGGGACCATCTGAAGAGGAAGGCGGGAGGCCTCGACTCTTCGAGAGACCTTCTAAGAAAACTGAAGAGCTTGGCCTGGAGGACGGTGGGCCCGATACGGGACGAGCGGACGATGACGGAAGGCCTTTCCGAACTGGCCTCTCTTGAAGAGAGGATCGCCACCCTTCGTCCAACTACGATTCCAGAGCTTCTGAGAAAGAGAGAGCTCGAAAACGTGGCTCTTCTTCTTAGAGCCCTTCTCATGGGAAGCCTTGCCCGAACCGAAAGCCGTGGTTCTTTCTATCGAAGAGACTTCCCTCATCAAGACGACACCCACTGGTTGAAAACAACCTGCTATCGATTGAAGGAGGGGGAACTCCTGGTGACCCATCGCCCCGTGAACGAGAGAGCGGAAGGCCTGAAATTCGGGCCACCTTGAAAAGGCAGCTCCCCTTTCCCCCATTGCTTATCTCGATCGCCTTCGGTTAGAATTTTTTGGCTTATCCTAAAGAATTTTCTACTCCCTTCACTGATAAAGGGGAAGGTTTTAAGAAAGGCGACCCAAGGGTGATTCATTCGTGCACAGTCGTTGCTCCTGCCTCAACGGCGAATCTCGGTCCGGGGTTTGACGTCTTCGGCCTCGGCCTCGATCCCCTCGCGGACAGGGTGAAGATCGTCAGAGGGCAATGGAAGAAAGGTCGGATCGCGATCCGGCTGGTGGGTACGAAAGGTCGGGCGATCCCGTCGAAACCCGAACTGAACACGGCGGGCGTGGTTCTTCAAAAAATGGCAAGGGATTTCGGTATCGACGACGACCTTGACGTTTTCATCTCAAAGGGAGTGCCCATGGGCTCGGGTCTGGGAAGCAGCGCCGCGTCTGCAGCGGCCTCAGCCATTGCTTTTGCACGGCTTTTCGAGCTCGGGATCGGAAAGACGGAGCTGATCCGATATGCAGGCGAGGGAGAGATCGCAAGCGCCGGAACGAGGCATTACGACAATGTGGCTGCCTCGTTGCTGGGCGGATTTGTGATCGTTCGAGAAATCCCTCAGCTTGACTTCATTCGGATCACACCGCCCGATGATCTCGTCTTGGTCGTCGCGATCCCTCAGCTCAAGATGCCGGGCCGAAAGACCGAGTACGCACGAAGTGTTTTGCCCAAGAAAGTCGCCCTGAAAAACGTTTCTCAAAACATCTCCAATGCAACCACCCTTGTAACAGGGCTCTTCCGCAAGAGCGTCGATCTCATTGCAATGGGGATTGAGGATGGGATCATTGAGCCCGTAAGGAGTCGTCTCATCCCAGGCTACGCTCGCGTCAAGGCGAGGGCTATCGAAGCGGGAGCCCTCGCAGCGACGATCAGTGGAGCCGGGCCCTCCATGATCGCCATTCTTCGGACGGCCGAAAGGGAGAAATTCGTCCGTCGGGCCATGGCTTTGGGGTTTAAGGAAGTTGGATTATCCTGTCAAACCTTGACTTGTTGGCCGAGCCGGGGCGCACGGATCGTAGCGACCACGTAGGGTGGAGCCCGCTGTTGCAAGAACCCTGCACAGAGAGGGCCCCGGTGAAGTCTATGAAGGCCGAACATATGTCGACTAAACCCGCGTTACAAGCCCTCCGGGGCATCCCCTCCAGGACTAGGCGATGCAACGAGCGGGTGGAGGCAGGCATGGAGGCAAAGAAATGAAATCGAAGGTGATCCTCCTATTGATCTTCGCGGGTCTCCTGCTCGGAACTGGTGGAGTACTTTACTGGAAGAAAGTTACCATCCTCTATCTGGAGAACATGGATCGCCCTCGGTATGTTCGGGTATGGGTAAATCCGACAGACCGGTTCTCAATCTTCTACATTCACTCCGTCTACAACGCCCCGGCCATCGAAGAGTTTCAGGTCGAGCGGGGTGCCATCACGCTCAAGGGGGTGAGAACCGAGAGCCACGGGATCATGGAATACTATGGGTTCGAAGACACCCAGCCCTATCACCCCATGGATCAGAAGCTCGGAGCGATCTTCTTTCGAGTGGCCATGGGCGAAGGTCAAGGACTGATCGTCCGGGATAAAAAGATCTACCTGAGCGAGGTGGGAGAGAAGGGAGATCGGATCCGGTTGAGGGTGAGCACCCTCCCCCTCGGAGTCTATCTGATGAGGACGTTGCTCGAAAAGATCTGAATCCGATCAAGCCTCAAATTCCTCGAAGCTCTCTCTCGCGGCCTTTCCAAAAAACCCCCTTTCATTGGGTCTTCAGGCCATCATTTGATAAAAAGACTTGGGTAAATTATGATTAAACGGTAGGGGGAAAACCACAAACGGAGAACAACGAGAGATGAAAAAAGAAACGATCATCCTATCGGTAGCGATCGCTTTTGTGGTGGGATTTGTGGCCGGGGCTGCCGTCGGCATTGTCTACATGGTGAAAAAGGGCGAAACCCTAAGGCCCATGCAGGCTGAACCCTCTGGCCCCGTGCTCCCTCAGGCCGCTGAACCCACCGAACCCCAAGGCCCCGATCCGCTCGAGGCTGCCGCCAAGATAAAAGCTTTGAAAGATATCCTAAGCAAGGACCCGAAAAACCTCGCCGCATGGGTCGAGCTCGGAAACCTCTATTTCGACACGAACCAGCCCCAGGAGGCTATTGAAGCCTATCAACGTTACCTCGCCTTAAAACCCGATAACGCCGATGTTCGTACCGATATGGGAATCATGTATCGAAAACTCGGCCAGTTCGACCGGGCGATTGAGGAGTTCAAGAAGGCCGCCCAAAGCGATACGAAACACCTCAACAGTCGCTATAACATCGGGATTGTCCTTCTCCATGACAAACAAGATATCAAGGGAGCGATCCGGGCTTGGGAGGACTACATCAAAGTCGATCCCAGCAGCGAACGGGCGAAACGTCTGAAAGCCCAAATGGAGAGGATGAGGGCCATGGTCAAATAAGACGTCCCTCGAAGGACCTCTCTACTTCATCAAACCCACTTGCACATTTCGAAACCGGGCGGGCGAGGCGCCGTGGCCCACATGGGCCACTTGGCCTGGCTCGCCCTTTCCGCAATTGGGGGTTCCCCAAAGCTGCCAGGCTTCTTTGTTGCCCACGGCATCGCAGGCCCGCCAGAATCGGGGAGTCTCTCCCGCATAGGTCGGGTTTTTCACCATCTCCCCGAGCTTTCCCCCCTTGATCTCCCAACCAATCTCGGTTCCAAACTGGAAGTGGATGCGGCGGTCATCGATCGACCAGCTTCGATTCGTGCTCAGAAGAAGCCCTTCCTCCGTGTCAGCAATCATCTCTTCAAGGGTCCATTCTCCTGGTTCAAGATTGATGTTGGTCATGCGAATAAGGGGAATCCGATTCCAACCATCCGCTCTCATGGTGCCATTGCTTTCCCCTCCCAGGCGGCTCGCTGTCTCCCTCGAGGTGAGAACATTGACCAACACACCATGGGTGATGATCGGGACCCTTTGGGCCCGAACGCCTTCGTCATCATACCCAAAAGTGCCCAGCCCCCCTTCTACGGTGGCGTCGGCCACAACATTGACCTGCTCGGAACCATATCGAAAACGGCCCACCATCTCAGTCGAAACAAAGCTCGTTCCCGCATAGCTCGCCTCTGTTCCGAGGATCCGATCCAACTCGATGGGATGTCCAATCGACTCATGAATCTGGAGGGCGAGCTGAGAGCTTTCGAGGATGACGGTGGTCACCTTGGACGGGCAGGGCTTGGCCGAGAGAAGAGCCTCCGCCTCTTGGGAGATCCGTTCTGCGTGCTCTGGAAGCCCAAGCGTTTCGATCCATTCATACCCCCGGGTGGCAAAATTGCCCCGGAAGGAGTTCGGATACGATCGAACTTGAACCTCTCCGCCTTCAATGGCGGTGGCGGCGATGCCCGCACCGCACTCGACGATCTCTTGCTCGATGAGGGCGCCCTCGGTAGAGGCGAAGGTCTTTTCAGTTTTGTAGCATCCCATGAAGGCCTCTCGAATCTTGATCCGACCGCGTTTTGCCATAACCTCGTCGGCTCGAAAAAGCAGCTCAAGCTTCGCATCCATGCTCACGCCGAGAGGATCGGTTATGAAAGAAGTCCGATACGTGTCCCTCACGGGAATGATCGGCGAGAGCGAAACCCTCTGCTTCATGGCCCGCGAGCTTGCCCGGGCGATTTGGATAGCCTTGCCTAAAACATCTTCCATCTCCCTCTTCGAAACGTTTGAGCTGCATGCAAACCCCCATGCCCCTCCTACGAGGACTCGGATGCCGAAACCGAGGTCTTCATCATGGGTTAAGGCGTCGACGGTTCCGTTCTTAACGGCGATCTCTTCGGACTGACGACGAACGATCCGTACATCCGCATAGTCCACCTTCTTGAGCTGAGCCAAGTCCAATATATGAAGCATCCACGCTTTCATTCAATCCCCCAACCCTTGTTGAGTAAGCCTTTTGAAGCCCTTTTCTATCGTCTCCACTCCTTCGTTGGCCATCGTCTTCCCCACAATGGCCTTCCCTCCTATTTTGCAAGCCCAGAGCCTGTGTCTCAACGTACCACAAACCTTCCCGACCTTCAAGCCGACGAGAGACCCATGTTTACCCTCTTCTACTTCGCCCGGCCTTATTAATCCTGTCAAAATAGAAATGACACACATCTCCCACTTCCGCCTTGGCGGGAGAGAGCTGGGGTGAGGGTTTTCCCTCGGAATACGAACCGGAACCTCTGTGCGATTGACTTCCCTTGAAAGATATCGCATTTTGGGGATGGGAAGCTGGAGGTGATTCTGTTCTTTGTAAATTTGCTTCCCCGAGAGTTTCTACCCACTTTTTTCGTTGGGCGTAGCTCCGACCCAAAACAAGGCTGAAGCTTGGAGACGTTGGTGCCACGCCTCGACTTCGATCCGTCAAAGGGGAGGAAGGGGGTTCAGGATGAAAGATCTCCGTGAGAAAGGCTTTTCAACGCGGGCTGTCCATTCTGGAGAACGTCGGTATCGATCGGAGTGGACGCCCGTTACCACACCGATTTATTCAACCGTAGGATACCTCTACGAACGGATGGACGATCTGGACAAGGTGTTCGGAGGAAAGAAGGAGGGCTTCGTCTATACTCGCTACGAGAACCCGACCGTTGCGGCTTTGGAGGAGGCCGTGGCGAGCCTTGAGGGAGGAGAAGGGGCTCAGGCCTATGCCTCTGGAATGGCCGCTGTTCATGGAGCGCTCCTTGCTGCCGGCCTCCGAAGCGATACGCACGTGGTGACGACCCTCGATCTCTACGGAGCCACCACTACCCTTCTCCAGAAACAGGTGAGCGATATTGGGGTCAGGATCTCGCTGGTGGATGTGACAGACCTTGAGGCTGTTGAAAAGGCCCTTGCAAAAGTCCCACGCGCTATTCTCTACGTCGAAACGATTTCGAACCCGTTGATGAAAGTGGCCGATGTGCCCACTCTTGCCGAATTGGCCCATCGCTACGGCGCTCAACTGATTGTAGATAACACCTTTGCCTCACCCTACCTTTTCAACCCGATCGCTCATGGAGCGGATTACGTCCTCCACAGCCTCACAAAGTACATCGGAGGCCACGGAGATGTGACAGGGGGGATTGTCGTCACGACCGCGGAAAACCGTCGGAAGTTAAACGACATCAATAGGCTTCTTGGCGCTGTGCTCGGTCCCTTTGAGGCCTGGCTGGCTTTACGGGGTTGCAAGACCCTTTCTCTTCGGATGGCCCGACAGTGCGAAAACGGGGTGCGCGTCGCGCAGTGGCTGGCTTCTCATCCCCGCGTTGCCAAGGTCCACTACCCCGGTCTCCCGAACCATCCCCAACACGATTTGGCCTGCCGTCTTTTCGGAAGCCGGGGGTTTGGAGGAATGCTCTCCTTTGAAATCCGAGACGCAAAGCGTGACATGATCTTCCGATTCGTCGAAGCCCTCAAACTCTGTCTTCCAGCCACTACGTTGGGTGACGTTTACAGCCTCGTCCTCTTGCCTGCCGTCTCTTCCCATCGCAGTCTCTCTCCGGAACAGAGGGCCGCGGCCGGGATCGCTGAGGGCCTTGTTCGCCTTTCCGTTGGCATCGAAGACCCGGAGGACATCATCTCCGATCTCGAACAGGCTCTGACCACCCTATCGGGATAGGTCCTTTCCCTCTTTGGAGTTGGAGGGACCCGTCTGTCTTTTTTCAGCCCTCCTCAAGGGATGAAACCCCCGTGAAGCGGAAGCCCTCTACGTGAAGGGTAGGCGCGACGGTTGCCGTGACAAAGCGCCGGGAGTAGACCGTCCCTTCCGAACAACGTTTCCGCTCTCTTGAGATGGCCTTCACCCGCAAAAGGGCTTCGAGGATCGACTGGGTAAATCTCAGATTCTTGATGGGCGGCCCGATTTCTCCGTTTTCAATGAGAAAGGTCCCGTCGCGCGTCATGCCGGTGATGACCGCCTTCATCGGTTCAACGACGTTCGTATAGTGGAAGCGGGTAACGTAGATCCCCCGCTTGACCGATCGAACCATCTCGTCTACGGAGGATGTTCCCTCTTTCATGAAGAGATTGATCGGGACAGGGCCTTCGGGGTTCGGCGCGATCAGAGCGTGCCCCGTTGACTCCTTCCCTTCCCGCTTGGCCGTCAAAGAGTCGTAAGTCACTTCCCGGGCCACGCCTTGGTCAAAGAAAACGACCTTCTTTTTGGGTACTCCTTCGAAGTCAAAAACCACTTGCAAGCCTTCGGAGTCGAGGCCATCGTCAAAAATGGTCACCTTTTCGCTGACCATTTTCTTCCCGATTTGGTCACAGAGAAAACTCCGGCCCTCCTGAACCGCGAGCGCGTGAAACCCGAGGTATCCCAAGAAGGAGAGAAGCTCGCTCACAGCATAGGGTTCCAGGATCACCTCGTACTCTCCGGGATCGATCTCAATGGGTTCATGGGAAGACACTTTGCCGATCGCTTCCCGGGCGAGCCCCTCTAAATCGAGCTCACTTGGCCTTCGGGAGACAAAGCTCCCGTAACCTGAATTCTTCCCGTTCTGGGCGATGAGGTGCAAGAAGAGGTCGGAATACCTCTGATAGGCTTCTATTCCAAGGGAATTGACGATGGCCACCTCCACCTTTCCCTCTGAGAAGGCTCCCGAAAAATGGAGGCCCTTCTCTTTGGCGAGGCGGAACAGGTCTTCCAGTTGCTTCGCCTTCCTTTCTGGTGTGAGGCGCGAGAGGGTGGGAGAAAAGGTCTCCACCTCCGGGATGAGCTGAGGCCCAGGAAGGGAGACGAAGTCCTCTTTGGGCCTTTGGGCTCGAGCCAAATTCAACGCCTTCTCAAGGGACCTCCTTATAGAGGATTGGGTCAGATCGTTTGTCGAAACGACGGCAATCCTTTTCTCCGAGACTACCCGAAGGATAAGCGTGGCGTTTCGCTCCGCCACATGCTGGTGGATGCCCGATCGGGCAAACCGGGTGAGAGAGGAGTCTTCTGTGAGAAGGATGGCCTCTGTTTGATCTCCATGGGATTCTTGCACGGCTCTCTTCAGGAGGCGAAAAGAGCGGTCTTTTCCTAACATGCCCTTTCATGCTCCTTTCATTTTGGAGAAAACTCACGCCTGATGTTAAAAGACTTTCCGCTTAAGGATCCCTCCGTTTTTCTTCCGGCGACGTCTCCGATCCCTTCCGGCATCTTTGGTAGTTCGAAATCGCCGTTCGAATCGCTTTCTCAGCGAGATGGGCGCAATGCATCTTCGTTGGAGGAAGCCCTCCCAGGGCCTCTGAAACAACCGTATGGGAAATGCGCAGTGCCTCTTCGATCGTTTTCCCCTTAAGCATCACGGTCGCCATGCTCGATGCCGCGATCGCAGGCCCGCACCCCGAAGCGAGAAATGTTGCCTCAACGATTCGTTCCCCGTCCACCTTGATAAAGAGCCTCATCCTATCACCGCAGGCCGGGTTTTTTACATCAGCCACCCCATCGGGAGCTTCCATCTCGCCCGTATTCCTCGGATGCGTTAGATGATCCATGATGATCGGACCATAGGAGTTTTCAACCATAAACCGATGCCGTTTGCAATACGTCAGAAGCTGTAAAAACCAATTTCCTCCATCGAGCCAAAGGGATGGCCGGATTTGAGAAGCCTTAAGGCGCCACCTTCAGGGTTCAAGCGACAACTCAGAACCTGGTCAAATTGTCAGGGGTTACAAAAGCGTCCCTCCCCGGGAAAATCGAAGGATGCGCATCCCGAAGCTCCTTCGAAAAGATGCCCATTCCCTCGGCGTGGGTTGCCCTCGGGCAATTTTTCACGGCTTCTGAGGCATTCCTTCAGTCTTAGGCCTGGGTCGAAAAGAGCTTCGCTGCAAACTCTTTTCCAAAAGCTTCTGCAGCCTCCAGCTCTTTCGAATCGGGAAGAAACTGGACCGAGAGCTCTTTTTCCCAGATCTCGAATTTCTCCTCTTCGAGAGCCCTTCTCATCGCCTTCAAAGCTCCCCCTCCCCATCCATGGGACCCGAAGAGTCCGAAAACCTTTCCTTTGGGCCTTAGCCCTTTCATGTAGGTCAGGAAGTCACCCATGGTGGGAAACATGCCGTTGTTGAGGGTCGGAGAACCTAAGAGAATGCCGCTCGCGTCAAGCATTTCTTGGATGATGTCGCTTCGATGGTTCGATCGAAGCTGGAGAAGCCTTGCGTCAACGCCTGACTCCATCACCCCTTTCATGATCGCCTTGGCAAGACATTCGGTGCTGCCCCACATCGTATCATAGACCACCAGGATCTTCCGATCTTTTTTGCCTTGGCTCCATTCCACGTAAGCCTGGATGATCCGGCCCGGGTCTTTTCTCCAGATGAGGCCGTGGCTTGGACCGATCATGTCGATGGAAATCCCCATCTTTGCAATCTCATCCGCCTTTTTCAGGATGAGCGGAGCAAAGGGCCAGAGGATATTGGCGTAGTATTTGGCCGCATGCCTCATCACGTCATCTCCGAACTCGTCCTCGAACCTCTGGCACGATGCCACGTGCTGGCCGAAAGCATCGTTGGGCAGAAGCAGACGATCCTCCTTCACATAGGTGAACATGCTATCCGGCCAGTGAAGCATGGGCGCTTCAATGAAAGCGAGGGTTCGCTGTCCGATGGAAAGGGTCTCCCCTGTTTTGACGGTCTTCCACTTGAATGCCCTCTGGAAATATTTCTCCAGGCCCTTCTTCCCCCGTTCCGTCGTGATGACCGTAGGGGATCCAATCCGATCGACGATTAAAGGAAGAGCCCCTGAATGATCGTTCTCAACGTGGTTCGCCACCACATAATCAATTCTGGAAGGATCGATGATTTGGGAGATTCGCCCCAACATTTCCAGATAGAAAGGAGCTTTCACCGTATCGACGAGAACATTCTTTTCGTCGAGGATGAGATAGGCATTGTAGGTTGTCCCCAACGGGGTCGAATAGCCGTGGAAGTCCCGTACGTTCCAATCGATGGCCCCAACCCAATAAATCCCCCTTTTCAGCTCCACTTTCTCCATGTGCACCTCCATCCTCTCGAGTTCTCCTGATGGGTCGTTTTCGTCGAGGCAACGGGCGCCTTCAAAAGGGGCCCCTTTGCGATTTTTGACCCGAGCTTTTCCGTTACCTTAAAATCATGACGTCCCTTTCACCGCCTGTCAACCCCGATCTTGACGAAAAAGCAAAGACGCCGTATAGTTAAATTACACGCGCCCATAGCTCAGATGGATAGAGCGTCGGACTACGAATCCGCAGGTCGCCCGTTCGAGTCGGGCTGGGCGCGCCAATGATTTCAGCAAGTTAGCCTTGTTGGTCAACGCCTTCCACCCCCGAGCGTGACAAATTTGTGAAAAATTCTTTTTCGTGATGCCGGCTTACAGGGGCCCCCATGTCCGATTGACCTCGTTCAATGGAGATTCCCGCATCATTTCGACGTATTGGGAGGGCGATAAGATTTATTTCATAAGATTGACGCCGCCATACGAGCAGTTGTCCCGGGAATTGAAGGACTTTTTCCGAGGAAAGAAGAATATAGAGGAGCCTTCATATACCAGAGAATTGTGGGAGATTTCCCTTAAGGAGGGACGTCCATATTTGAGACGAATAGAGGTTTTTAAGACTATGAAG
>Ga0078972_1011780_pt1 | contig 15427 bp, 10 predicted proteins | sample YelNatPaOPGAMG01_FD_67568 | JGI IMG/M metagenome (GOLD analysis project Ga0078972, IMG submission 67568) | Hot spring thermophilic microbial communities from Obsidian Pool, Yellowstone National Park, USA - OP-RAMG-01 (SPADES assembly) (version 2) | ecosystem: Environmental > Aquatic > Thermal... | reverse complement strand
AGAGCCTATGGGTTATCCGCAGGCTTGGAGATCTAACCTTGCAAAGGTGATAAAGGATTCAGGAGTAAAGATTCCCGTCATAGCGGTTGGTATGATAAGAGAGCCAGAAGTTGCAGAAAAAATCTTAAAAGAAGGCACGGCAGATGTAGTTGCACTTGGAAGAACGCTCATAGCCGATCCGGACTGGCCGATCAAAACAATGTGCGGAAAAGAAAAGACTATTCGCAAATGTGTTGGATGCTCCGAATGTATAGTTTCAAGGCACATGATGGGGACAGCCATAAGGTGCGGGGTGAATGCGAATGTCGGGAAAAGCGAATCTTATGAAATGCTTGTTCCTTCTTTAAAAGCGAAGAAGATCGTGATCGTGGGAGCAGGACCAGCGGGGCTTGAGGCTGCGCGCGTTGCCGCAATGAGAGGACACAAGGTTGTGATCTTCGAAAGAGAAAAGGAAATAGGCGGCGTCGTTAGAATAGGATCTGTACCACCGGGAAAAGAAAAGATGAGATGGCTCATAGATTATTACAAACAGATCCTTGAAGATTTAAAGATCGATATCAGATTGTCAACACTTGCAGACGTCAAAATGGTTATGAATGAAAATCCAGATGAGGTTATTGTTGCGGTAGGATCAGAGCCACTAATTCCACCCGTTAAGGGCATAGATGGACCAAATGTAATGATTTATCCGAATATTTTGAATGGAAGATTGCCAAAGGGAGAAAGGGTGGTAGTCGGTGGGGGTGGTCTTGTAGGATGTGAAACTGCTCTTTACCTCGCAGACAACGGCAATTCAGTCTCTATCCTGGAAATGTTGCCCGATGTGGCAATAGGAATGGAGCCTATAAGCAAATCATATCTTATGAAAGAACTCAAAGATCGCAATGTTAAGATCATTACAAATGCAAAGATGGAATCTTTATCCGAAAATGCAGTTCAATTCAAAAAAGATGGAAAATTAGAAGATTTGAACTTTGACACCTTTGTTGTGGCTTTCGGTGGCAAACCAAGAACTTTTGAAAATCTTCCAGTTACGACACATTTTGTTGGAGATGCCGTGAGAGTCGCAAAACTTCCTGAGGCCATAAGAGATGGATATGCTATTGGAGCTTCACTGTAATTCATTTTCAATCCAAAATAAAAAAGTGTGCGATCGTAATTTTCGCACACTTTTTGTACATATTTATGGGATATCTTATTTTACTGCGTAATATTTCTTCGCATTTTTATTTTTATTTTGAATTCAGTTCGTGAAAAATCCATTGAATAAAGGCATTCAGAATTTTGGCATGATATCCGCTATATATAAATTGAAGTAAAATTCATGGAGGTGAGTCTTATGACATGGAGAGGTTGGACAGCTTTAATAGCGGGTATATGGTTCATAATAGCATCATTTATTCCGCTTGGTGGAACTGGAAATTTGATAAATGATTTGATCGTGGGAATAATAGTTGCAATAGTGGGATTCCTCATGATCCCTGAACATGCATCGTGGCAGGGCTGGATCATAGGTCTTATCGGCGGTGTCTGGATGATAATAGCAGCTTTCATGCCCTTCATAACTGAGCATCACATGGCTAATCTTATCAACGATTTGGTCGTAGGTATCATAATACTTGTGGTAGCACTTTTCGAAAGGCCAAGAAAAAGGGCTTAAGTTTGAGAGAATCCAATGGCTGGCAGAAATGCCGGCCTTATTTTTATTTTGTATTCAATACTGTGTAAAATATAGTTGTGAAAGATGGAAGCAGGTGAAAAGATGTCATCATTTTTTTACATCAATCTTGCCAGTTCGATAGTTGATTTCATTTTCCTGTGGCTTGCTGTAAGATACTACATCTATGAAGAGAACATCAAAAATCCTTACACCATTTTTACCGTTGTCACATCACTCCTGTGGAATATGACAATCTTTTTTTCAATTTTTCATTTGGAAATGGTTTATGGATATCTTTTACCTATTTTTTTCATATCTTTTCAGACCATTCCGATACTCATGATCTCTTATGGTCTTAAATTCAAATATCTTTACATCACAGAATCTGTGATCTTCACGATTGGATTGATATTTTCGATTTTATTGAGTGCTTTTCACGATCTATCTTTCATGATAGGGGCCATTTCAACTTTCAACGTCATCTTTGCCATAACTTTCTTAGTGAGAAAATATTATGATGTGGTGTCTTTCACAAAAAGATCAAGGATTTTAAGCTACATAGTTTTTTATGGTCTATTTTCTGTTGTCGAAACTATTCTTTCATGGTTATGGATTTACAAAAATCCAGCGTGGACTTATTTGATCATGATGAATTCGATACTCCTACCCATTTACATTTATACCATAATGAATCTCGTTTATGAAAAACAGATAACAAGGATCTCAATGAGTTTTCTGAAGAACGTTTTATACGGAGCGATGATATCATCTCTTATATCTTCAGTCATAATCATAAGTTATTACGCAAATTTTTATTTCTCAAAAAGCTCAGGAATACTTCAATTTTTCTTCATGGCTTTTATTGTGATCTTTTTATCTTTCATCGTTTTTGGAAACTATCTTCAGAAAATAGACGCGTTTTTTGAGTATCATTTAAGAACGGGACGTGGATATAAAAGAGAACAAACGCTTGGCTTTGTTAGAAAAAGTCTTGAAATAGATTCTTTAGAAGAGTTAAACGCTTTGATCGTTGATTACTGCTCAAGTGTTATAAACACAGCAGATGTTGAACTATTTTTCAAAACTGATGCTGGCAATTTTAAATCCGCTGATAGGGAGATAGCGGCAAGTGAAATGAAGTACGATGATTCAGAAAAGATCGTCGATCTTTACAACGTTGCAGGTTCTGGTACACTTTCAAATAAGGAATTGATCGTATGGATGAAAAATGCCGACAAAGTTGAAGGGTTAATGGTATTAGGTCACAAAAAAAGCGGAAAATACTCTTCCGAAGACCTCGAATGGATAGACACATTGTCTAACCATGTGACATTTTTTCTTTCACGTTACAGAAGTATCCAGAGGGTCCTGCAGATCGAACAGGCTATGAGATTTCAAGAAAGGATGGCAGCTCTTGGAAAGTTGTCATCAGGAGTTACTCATGAGATCAGAAATCCACTAAATATAATTTCAACATCGATTCAGATGTTGAAAAATAATGTAGATTCTGAAAAAAGTGAAAAACTTTGGAAATACATCGAAGAGGAACTCGTAAGAGTAAATTCAATTCTCGAAAATTTTCTTTACTTCGCACGTCAAAAGCCACCAGTTATTGAAGAAGGAGACCCTTCCGAAGTGGTCAAGAAGATCTCCTTACTTTTAGCAGAGAATGCATCAAAAAGATCGATCGAGATCAGCGTTAACATACCTTCCGTACCCTTTACGGCAAAATTTGATAAAACGATGCTCATGGAGATACTTCTGAACCTTGGTACTAACGCGCTTGAAGCGGCCGAAGACGGTGGAGCAGTGGAATTCAACGTTGAATGTACGTCTAAATATTTCAAAATATCAGTTTCAAACAGTGGAAAGATGATCCCAGTATCAGAGCTTCAACACATTTTTGAACCTTTTTATACAACGAAAGAAAATGGTACCGGTCTTGGACTTTCGATAGTTTACAGTTACGTGAATGCTATGGGCGGAAATGTAGACGTTAAAAGCGATGAAAATAAAACGGTTTTTTCAATTCTAATACCTGCGGAGGTAAAAAGATGAACACAATTCTTTTTGTGGATGATGAAAGTCGAATGCTCGATCTTATGACGATGAATTTTTCATCGATTTACAATATTTTAACTGCTAAAAATGGTTTAGAAGCACTTGAAGTAATTCATAAAAATGAAGTTGATCTGATCGTGACGGATATAAAGATGCCAAAAATGGATGGTATGGAATTACTGAAGAAAGTAAAGTCTTCATTCGACATTCCTGTAATAATAGTTACAGCTTTTGGAACGATAGAAAATGCCGTAGAAGCCGTAAAATCCGGAGCTTATGATTACGTGACAAAACCTATAAATTTACAGGATCTTGAAACGAAGATAAAAAGATCTATCGAATATCTAAAAGTGAAAAGGGAAAATGTACTCCTCAGAGAAAAAATAAAAAACTCTTTAAACATAGTAACTCAAAATGAACAAATGCAGAAAATACTTGAAAAAATACCTGAATATGCCAATCTTGATTTTCCAATTCTCATTCTTGGAGAAAGTGGAACGGGTAAAGAACTTATAGCTCATGCAATTCATGATCAAAGTAAGCGCTACCTTGAACCATTCATCGCGATAAACGTTTCTGCGATACCTTACGAACTATTCGAAAGCGAATTCTTTGGATACGATCAAGGTGCTTTTACCGGTGCAACTTCAAAGAAAATTGGAAAGTTTGAGGCTTCTGATAAAGGCACTCTTTTTTTAGATGAGATAGGAGATATGCCTATCGAACATCAGGCAAAGTTACTGAGAGTTTTGCAGGATTCAAAAATAACAAGACTTGGAAGTGTTGAAGAAAGACGTGTCGATTTCAGACTCATAAGTGCCACGAACAAGCCTATTGATAAGATGGTAGAGGACAAAAAATTCCGTGAAGATCTCTATTACAGAATAAATGTTATAAGAATAGAAATACCTCCTTTAAGAGAAAGACCTGAGGATATAGACATACTTTCACGCTATTATCTTGAAAAATATTCAAATCAATTGAAAAAAGAAATAAGTGCTTTTTCTCCAAAAACTCTTGAAGTGTTAAAATCTTACAGGTGGCCTGGAAACGTTCGAGAATTACAAAATGTAATTCTTAGATCTGTGATAAATGCTAAAGATGAGGTTAGAGTGCGCGATCTGCCACCCGAGATATCCGGTCAAAATCAAACAGCTATGGATTACAAAAGTTTTATGATAAAAAAGCATATCGAAAGGGATGAATTATATAAGACCCTTGAACGTCAGTTCGTCAATTCCATACTTTCAAATGCACAGGGCAATGTTTCAAAGGCTGCTGAAGAGGCTGGAATGGACAGGCGTTTACTTCAAAATATGATAAAGCATATCAATAATTCATAGCAAAATGCCATCCATTTTATGGATGGCATTTTCATGTCAAATAAATTTATTTTTCCTTTTCGGTAATTTCATGAAGTTCGTATTCATTGACAAGCTTCGAGGATCTCTTTGAAAATAAACCTGCTACCTGCCAGTGAAACTTCAAATACGTTGCGAGCAAAGGTACCTGAATGAGAGGTGCTATTGCGGCAGGTACTGCAGCAAGTCCGATTCCTCCAGCGAGCGCTATTGCCATTGCCGTTCCTTCATTTTTCCCAACTGATGTAAAAACTATTGCCATGTGATCTCTGTATTTAACCATCAAAATGATGTCAAGAATGGTTAAGAATGCTATGGTTATGACGTAGTAAAGCGTGAGCGGGATGATAGTTACAAGCACAGATTGCCATTGAGATGTTATAAGATGTGCCTGTTCCATGAATATCAAAAAGATCATGACAAAAAGTGCAAGAAGTGACATTGCAGGAAGCGATGCTCTCGCTTTTGAAAGAGCGGCTTTCCCACCTTTGTTTTCTATGGTAGCTTTAGTTGCAAATCCAAGTAACATAGGTATCGCAACTATGATTATAAGAGTTTGTATGATCTCGAACATCGGGAATGGAACATGATAACTCGAGCCAAAGATTGACAACCAGAAAGGAACAACTGCCAGTGCAAGTATGAATTGAACCGCGACAAGTATCGTTGAAAGTTCTGTATTCCCTTTCGAAAGACCTGTTGCTGCGATTGCCATTGATGAACATGGAACGGCAAAAACAAGTATCAATCCAAATGAAAGATAAGAATTCATGGGTATTATTCTTATCAACAGTGCCATTAAAAGCGGAGCATAAACAAGTCCTATGAGAAGGCCGAATAAGAATTGTTTCCACGTTTTCGATATGTTTCTCAATTCACCAAAGTTCAATCCAACCATCATTGGATAGATCATGAAAACTATGACTACAAGGTTCAAAACCTCGAGAAATGATTTGATCGTTCCTATCTGCTTGAAAAACGGAAAACCGATCAGAAGCCCTACGATCATTGCTATTCCAACGTACATCAAAAGATATTTATCAAGATGCTGCTTGAATCTTTCCATCTTACCAATTTCTGCTTTCTGAATCACAATTTCACCTGCTTTCATTAACTCTATTTATTATCATAGGTTCATAATGTATCTTACAGTATAAGCATTGCTAATAAATTAAACGTATGAATAGATCTAATTAAAATTGTAATAAAAGCTCACTTTTTCACTTGTCTTTTAGAATTTTTAACCGTACAAAAATCACTTGATTTTTTTTAATAAAAGTTTTATAATCTATCAAAATAAATGGAAAGAGGATCGATGTGGTGAATTCAGTTCTCAGTAATTATAATTCTGTGAATATGGCTTGGTGGTGGTCTTAGGACCACCCGGCTTCATATATGATTTAAATTAAAGGCCGCGGTGGAAATACCGTGGCCTTTTTGTTTAGTTCAAAGGGCCTGAAGAGAAAGGCCCTTTTTAATTTTTGAAAGCGGAGGTGTGTCATGTACAGATTGAGGGTTACAGTTGAAAAGATAAATGGCTTTTGTGATCTTCCAATGAAAATTGGAGACACTTTTGAAGTCAATGGATCGGCCATATCCATAAAAAAAGATGAAAGAATCTGTCTGTGGGCCCTTCAAAGTATGATACCTTTTTTCCCTGCAAAAGAAAGGATGGGTAGTGATCCTAACGACTGGCTTCCAAAGACAAAGAGAATCGTCTGTCCTGATCCAAATGGAGGTGTTATCTTCAAAATAGAAACTATCGATCCAAAAACAGGGAAAGTGGTTGATGCTGAAAGTGATAAGGTTAAAAATGGACTTAGACTGAAGATAGATGCCGAAAAATGTGCGGGATGCAGGGCCTGCGAACTGGCATGTACTTTCGAACACGAAAAACTTTTTTCTCCTGAACTATCAAGAGTAAAAATATTTTCAGATGAAGAAACAGGTATCGACTCCATAAATGTATGTAGGCAATGTGGAGATGCTCCATGTGTTGATTCATGTCCTGCCGGTGCACTTTCAAGGGATGAAAGGGGAGCCATCATTTTAGATGAAAACAAATGCATAAAATGCGGGATCTGTGCTAAAGTTTGCCCTTTTGGGATCATAACATTCAGAGTGGACAGCAGACTGCCCATCATCTGCGATTTATGCTTGGGAGAGCCAAAATGTGCATCTGTATGCCCGACGGAAGCCATTTCTGTTGATAGACTTGAAGAAAAATTGTGAGGTGAGATTGATGGATGGATACACAGGCAAGATACTTCATATAGACCTTTCAAATATGAACTTCGAAATATCTCTTCTGGACAAAGAACTTGCCATGAAATACATCGGCGGACGCGGTTTTAACATGTACAATCTCTTCCATGAAACACCACGTTATATCGATCCGCTGTCTGATGAAAATAATCTTTACATAGGTGTAGGCCCGCTCGATGGAACATCTTTCCCCGGTGCAAGTCGAGTTAATTTCTCTGGGAAGTCTCCGCAAACCGGTATCCTTGGTGATTCAAATGCGGGAGGAGCTTTCGGACCGGAACTTAAATACGCTGGATTCGATCAAGTGATAATTTCCGGAAAAGCTCCCAAAAATATCTATATTTTCATCCATGATGAAAAAGTAGAATTCAAAGATGCTTCTTCTTTAAAAGACATGGATGTCCTTCAGACCCAAAAGACAATTAAATACGAAATCGGTGATTCAAGGGTTCAAGTTGGGACAGTTGGTCCGGCTGCAGAGCACGGTGTTACCTTCGCAGGTATTTTTTGCACTGGTGTGAGAGCGGCAGCAAGAACCGGCATGGGAACACTTCTGGCATCTAAAAATGTGAAGGCCATTGCCGTACGAGGAAAAGGCGCAGTCAGTATAGCCAATCCGGATAATTTCAGGGAACTAATGGATGACCTCATCGAAAAGATCAAAAAACATGAGGAATATCCATCGAGAAGGCAGATGGGAACAACGCGTCTTGTTTCATCACTGAGCAGGTATGGGGCATTATCCACAAGACATTTTCAAAAGGGAAGTTTTGAAGATGTGGATATGGTAAGTGGAGAAACGCTTGCTTCAACAAAAAAAATAAAATCAAGAGGATGTTATTCATGTACACTACCATGCAGCAGGATATACAGGACGGATGACGGTGTTACGGGAGAAGGGCCAGAATTCGAAGGTCTTGCAGGTTTTACATCAAGAGTTGGAAATAACGATCTTGATTTTGCACTTCATGCAATGAATCTCTGCAACAGACTCGGTCTCGATGTTATAACAACAACGGAGGCCATCTCATTTTTGATGGAACTCAATCAGCTGGGAATGATAGGAAAGGAAAATGATGGTCTCGATTTAAGCTGGGGAAATAAAGAAACTATAATCAAGCTCATCGAAAAAATATCTAATGTTGAAGGAATAGGAGCCATCTTTTCCCATGGTGTCAGAAATGCTGCGAAGATCCTTGGAGTCGGTGAAGAACTTGTCATGGATGTGAAGGGATTGGACATCTTTCAGGCTGATCCGAGAGGACTTAAAGCGTACGCTCTTGGCCTTGCAATCGCGAGTAGAGGAGGCGATCATCTCAGAACGGAACCATCATTTGAGTTTTCTGAAAATGCCGTGGAAGCAGTGAAACGTTATGGAACTCCAAAGGCCGCTTTCAGACTTGAATATGAAGGAAAGGGAAAGGTAGTAAAAGACTACGAAGAAAGAAGTGCACTTGCCGATTCTTTGAACGCTTGTAAAAATACGATAGTGAACATGGAGATCGTAAACTGGGAAGATACGGCAAAGATTTTGAAGGCTGCAACGGATCTTGATTTCGAAGGAGAAGAAGTAAGAAAAAGCTGTGAAAGGATCGTGAACCTTGAAAGGATTTACCTTGTTTCCCTTGGACTTACGAGAAAAGACGATCGCTTACCTAAGAGATTTTTGGAGGAACCGATGCCCGGAGCTTCCGGAGAAACTTCAGGACATGTCGTTGAGCTTGATAAGATGCTGGATGAATATTACGCTGCAAGAGGATGGGACATACTCACGGGAATACCGACTGTGAAGAAATTGAAAGAGCTCGGGCTTGATAGAGAGATGGAAGATATTAAGAATTCAGTGAAAGGGTGATTGAATTGGCATATTCAAGGCTCAGAAGAAGTTTGGGACTCTTTCCAAACTACGCAACAATAATAGGTACGTTAATAGGGGCCGGGATCTTCGTTGTAACCGGTCAGGCAGGAGCGCAGGCAGGGCCATCTGTACCTATCGCCTATCTCGTGCTCTTTCCCGTTGTACTTGCAACGGCCGTTCCTTATATGACCTTTTTGAGCACCCCGCTTGGAGAAAGGCCTGGCGGTGAATATTTAGACATCTCAAGAACATCCGGAAGTTTTTATTCCGGATTCATGGCATTATGGTTCAAATGGATGGCGTACATAGGTGCTACCGGTGTTTTGGCTCTGTCTTTTGGTCAGTATCTTAATTTTTTCATACCGGGAGTTAATCCGATCTTCGTTGGAGCTGTTTTACTGATCATCTTTTATTTCACAAACTTGCTTGGAGTTGGAGTTTACGGTCGGACAGAGGTCATAATGACAGGTATAAAACTTGTCGCCATAGCGATTCTTGTCATACCGGGTCTTTTCACGATAAAAATGTCAAATTTTACACCGCTCTTTCCTTTTGGTCTGAATGGATTCACATCAATTCTTCCTTCAATTTTCTTCGCTTACGCGGCTTTCGAAGCTGTTGGAGAGCTTTCTGGAGAGACAAAAGACCCGAGAAAAACCATGCCCCGCGTTTTCTTTTTTGGCATACTCATCACGATGATTATATATTTTCTTATGTCATTTGTGGCATTTGGCAATATGCCTTTCATTTCTCTCAGCAAATCTGGATCAGCGATGGCTTCTGTTGCATCACACTATCTACCATTTGCAGGGTCTGCAATAGTCGCAATAGGCGCTTTGATGGCATTCACGAGTGCAATAAATGGAACATTCATGGCTCCTCCAAGATTTTTGATGGTTATGTCTGAGGACAATCTTCTTCCTTCCGTCTTCTCGCACGTGAATAAAAGATTCAAAACTCCCGATTTCGCTCTTACCATAAATCTTGTGGTAGCACTTTTTTTAATGCTTACAGGAACTTTACAGTACATACTTTCAATAACATTACAGGCATTGTTCATAAATTACATGTTGCTCGATCTCGCACTGATTGCACTTCCTTTCATGAATAAAAAACTTTATGAAAGTGCATTTGTAAAACCATCAAAATTCTTGATGATACTTTCAGCAGGCTTTTCATTCGGTTCACTCATGTTTTTCAGCTATAAATTGATCTTCGGATCATGGGAATTGATACTCATAAGCGGTCTTGCAGGAAGCAGTGTGTATCTTTATTCAAAATTGAAATCAAAAGAAAAGATAATCGCGTTGAAAGAATCTATCGAGCACGAATTCGAATGATACAAAATTCAAAATGCGGGCAAATGTCCGCTTGCCCGTTTTTTCTAACTTCTCACTGTTTTTTCTCTAAGCTCTAATCACTAATGCCTAATCTCTGTCTTTGCCACGTGCTTTTTTCTCACTTTTCACTGTTTTTTCTATTCACAAACTTTTCTATGCCTTTGAGGATGTATTCAGGCGTAAGATGCGCTTCATCGGTAACCTCGTCCAATGTACCACCCGTGCGCCAGCGATTGTCCCAGTCAGATGACATGCAAAATTGAATGTATTTCTTGGTTGCTATCCAGTCTTCAACGGCCTTTAAAGATTCATTGGTTATGACCATCGATTCTTCCCAATCTTCCCATGGCAATATCTTTTCTTTGTACTCTCGAGGTTGCATGTCAAAAAGTTCTCTTGACGGAAGTGAAACTATCTTCAAATTGTATTTATCATCAAGGATATTCAATATTTTTAAAAGATTGTAAGTTGACATCGTGCCCCTTACAAGGATCGTGCCATCTTTTTTACCCGCCTTGAAATCCCTTATAAGGTAAGCACCTTTAGCGGCTTCAAAATAAGAGGGTATATTCAGTTTTTCTCTGTCAGGAATCTCAATTGGAGGCCTTGTAAGATGAACCGCGATAATCGGTACATCCTTAGAAAACGCCGCTCCTAACAGAACTGGCACCTCATTTGCCTCCCACGGATACACATTGATTATATGACCTTTCGGGAATAATTGCGTGACGACCGTTGAAAAGATGCCAAAGTGGGTTCTCGAATCGTCCGCTGTCTCAGGGCCAGAATGGCCGACAACCCATAAAACTTTGCCGAGTTTGACGGGGCAGTCTTGGGCCATCTGTGAAAACAATCTGTAAGGACCGTATTTTAAATACGCGAATGCACCGTAAGTTGACGTTGCCATCCAGAATCCATTGAACTTCTCGTAAGGTTTGACGGACAGATTAACGCTTGCAACTCCAGCAGAAATTCCTGCATTGGCAAATTCGGTGATCTCCTGAGGTAAAAGCACTCCATTTTGATTTTTTTCTCTGTCGTACCATCCGTATCCTTTGAACTCTCCGAACTCTTCTCCGAAGCCCGACAGATTGGTAGATTCAGTCAGATCGGCAGAAGCTGCCAAAAATAATGGTCTTCCATACTTTTTTGCACTCTGGGCATTTATCCATGCACCCCACATCTTCAAAGATTGCCTGTTGGCCACTTTCGTACCCACCTTGAAGAAAATCTCCGATGGATAGGACCTGTAATCGAAGAGTGATCTGTCATCGAAGATACCTGCATTTAACATTGGAAATGTTCTCTTCGAACTTTCTATTCTCTTGTTGATGAGTTCATCCGTTATTCTTCCCACAAGATCATTGCTTTTTAAAATCACATCGATGACCTTTTTCAAATTTGCTCTTGTTTGTTTTACGAATTCATCGCCTTCTGGAGCGACTTTTCCGTATCCTTCAAATTCGATACCGTACTTTTTCATGAACTCCTCTCTCGTTTGCCAGAAGAGTTCCGAATTTGCCTTATGTGGGCTTCCGTGTGATTTGTTATCGTAAATACCGTATCCGTATCCCTTTTTAGTTTTAAACCACGCAACATTCGGGACATTCTGCTTTTTTTGCATTTCAAGTGCATCGAAGGTCTTTGATACTTTTTCCCAGTCATGTCCGTTCTCACAGCCGGCAACATTCCATCCATAAGGTTTAAACCAATCATCTGGTGTTCCATGAATGACGGCACTTACACGATGATCGTCTATTCCGAAATCATTCCAGTCTATAAGCCAGTAAAGGTTATCAAGCCCGAGACCGTAGGCTGAATTTTTAGACTCGTGAGAAGCCCCAGCACTTAGCGCTCCCTCTCCCTCGATAAGCCATACCCGTACATCTTGAAGGCCGGCACGCTTGAGCGCAAATGCTTCACCAACGGAGGCCGGCAGTCCATGACCTGCGGGACCTGTGTTGAATTTCAAAAAGAGAGTCTTTCCCGAAAACTCGGCATGACCAGAAAGGCCATCTCTATGCCTGAACTTCAAAAGATCGTCTAAAAGCACTATTTTGGATGGATCTATGAAAAATTTTTCGTCTTTTGTCTCCTCAAATCTCTTTTTGAACGACTCTCCTATAACGGTAAGGGATGCATAGATCAAAGGGACGGTGTGCCCTGCCGAAAGAATAAATCTGTCTGAGAGAGGATTTTCCGGATGAATGAAATCAAAATGAGAATACTCCGAAAAAACCATCGACCAGAATGCGTGCATCTTTGAGCGTGAACCGCCCGGATGACCGCTTTGTCTTAAATTAAGCGTAAAATCTATCAACTGTCCCGTTACATCTTTTATGATTTCAAAATCTTCAAAATTCAATAAACTCACCTCTTCATGGCTCCGTTTTTTGCATTCCATCAACATGATCAAAGTCTGTATCATAAATGTATACTTGATCAACTTTAAATATGAAATCTGGCTCCGACATTCGCCATTTACTGCTCATTGCTCACTACTCACTAATCACTAATCTTTTTCTGCCACGCGCTACGTGCTGTTCATTTATTATCATCCAAGCACAAATCCAAGCGATGATATCGTGTCGCCGAGTCCAACCGTTATCTTTGGAGACGGAACGACCTTTGTCGGAAAGAGAATGAAATGAATTCCGTTCCTTTCCCATTCTTTGTAATCGTACTTTTCGGGGATATCCAACATGTATCTAAATCTTTCTAAATTTATCTCCCCGTCCATGGCTCTTTGTGCTGCTGCAAGCGCTGCAAAGGCAAGGGCCTTTTTTTGTGATTCAAGATCATGATCTTTTAGCGCGAGCAGATAAAAGCCAAGTGCATGAAAATGTACCCTTGAAAGGTTTTCTTTCATGATTTCAGATATTATCTGCGATATCCTTTCAACGTCCAAATTCAAGACGTCTTTTTCGTCATGCCCCATATCCTTTGCCACCCATGAAAGTTCAACCTCGTTGAGGCCAAGGCTATCGAATTTGGAAAACAACTTCTCCTCGACGGCCTTTCTTACCCTATCACGCCTTATCGATGCGAATTCGAGATGGAATTTGATCTGTGAATGTTTTTGTCTCATTTCCTTCATGAAATTTTTTAGATCTTCAAGCCTATTCTCGATGGTCTCTCCATCCGGATAAATGTCCTGCATGATGTGAAAACCTGAGATGAGAAAATGTGAGATCTCCTTTGCGTGATCGAGTGTGTAAGATCTGAATGGCTCTCTTATTTCAAGTTTTGAATTGACAGGATTCCATGACGCTATGAATCTGTTCGATCTCGGACATATGTAGGGCTTGCCATTGATCGTTACAGATTGACCTTCAGCAAATTCGAAGATCCAGTGAATTGCCTCAATCCCACTACCATCGTAAGCATCTTTTGGATGATGTAATCCATCATTTCCAACAACGAAGAGGTTCTTTGAGTCGGGGAAAAGTGTTGCTATTTCTTTCTTCAGAGGATACACGTAAACGAGTATCCTTTCAAAGGGAAATGGAACGAGCCCTTTGGCCATGTTGGCAGAGGTGCCACCAAGCCTCACTGTACCCGTTCCGAAGACGTTCATTATCCATTCGTAAACCTCTTTCGAATCGATCATCAACTGAAGCGCGCTTCCATTTACAAATGAAAATGTGAACCCTTTCCAGAAATCATCGATACACTTTATCGAATCTGGAAGTACTGAAAGATTCCGTGGAATTGCGACATCCAAATTGTCGATCTTTTGCGGATCAACCTTCACAAGGCCATCTATGACCGAGTGAAAGCCAAGGGCTATCATCTTTGAATCCCGTGCCCTTTTAATTCCCCATTCTATAACACCATCGTACACATTCATATACTGCCTCCAAAGATCAAAAGGAATATCGAACTTATGATAACGGTCATCGTTACAGTACCACCGGCCAGTTCTGGATCGAGTTTTTTGTCTATCGAGTACAAAAGCGTCAGCAATGGAGCCGGCATAAGGGCACTCAAAAGCACAACGTTTGCCATCAACGGATTCGATGGTTCAAATATTCTTAGCACGAAGTAAAATGTTACGCCCAGCGCTGCGCCGAGAATGTACTTCAAAGAAATGGCCTTTGCCATATTTCTAAATTCAACCCTTAACCTTTCAAAGTTCAAAAAGATGCCTATCGTCAAAAGAGATAAAAAAGCATTTGCACCGCTGAATATTCCAAGAAATTCAGAAAGCAGATCGGGCATATGAGACAAAGAAAGGTTCAAAATTATGGCGGCAAAGATCGCAAGCAAAGGCGGAAAGGTTGAGACCTTTTTGATAACCTCTTTCGTGCTGAATGCGTCTGCAGAAAAAAGTATCGCTATCGCATATCCTACCGTGTATATCATAAGACCATTTCCCATGTCGAATATCGACATGTAAGCAAGACCTCTTCCTCCCCATAATAACTGGGCGAAAGGATATGCAAATAAGCCTAAATTTAGGCCGTTGAAGGTTAAGATCAAAGTTCCCTTCGTGCCGCGGGAGGTATTCGATCTTCGAAAGATCAAAAAGCCGGCAATCATAAGTGTGAGCGTCGACAAAATTCCGAAAGCTGTTAACGAGAAAAGCGGAAGGGTGAGTTTCACGCTTGTGACAGCCTGAATTATGACTGCAGGAAGCGTGATGTTTATGACTATCTTCGAAAATGCCCGCCCTTCTGTCTCATCTAAAAATTTTAACGATTTGAGAAAATATCCTATCGCTATTATTGCAAGATAAGCAAGAATTTTATATGTCACGATCTGTAATGTTTTTTCATCTCTGAATTGAATGGCAAATTCATTATCTCATCTAAAACTTCCTTCGCCTGTTTTTCAGATTTAGTTCTCGGATCCCTTATCAAAATCTCTTCGAGTACCCGCC
>Ga0078972_1011779_pt1 | contig 15427 bp, 12 predicted proteins | sample YelNatPaOPGAMG01_FD_67568 | JGI IMG/M metagenome (GOLD analysis project Ga0078972, IMG submission 67568) | Hot spring thermophilic microbial communities from Obsidian Pool, Yellowstone National Park, USA - OP-RAMG-01 (SPADES assembly) (version 2) | ecosystem: Environmental > Aquatic > Thermal... | reverse complement strand
ATAACCCCTGAATGGCCTGTGCATCAAAATCCCCTTCCCCCTTTTGATAAACCCAAAAAACCCAAAAAGGCAAAAAAAGAAAAAAAAACCCAAAAAAAAAACAAAAAATCCCCAGTTTAAAGTCAACAATCAAACCAGTCAAAGACGGATACGTATCCTTCAGCGAGTCGGTGACGTACACGATGAAGTGAGGAATTCCTGTGATGAAGACCGCTCCCAAGACCGACCCAAGGATTGTTCCCATACCTCCCAATACGATCATGGCGATGAATGCTATGGACACAGAGATGTCAAAACTGCCTGGGACGATCCATCGCTGGTAATGGGCAAACAGGCATCCTGCCAACCCCGCATAGAAAGAGCTCAAACCAAAGGCCATGATCTTATACTTCGCCAAGGGTATGCCCATCGCCTCCGCCGCGATGTCACGGTCCCGGATAGCTTTGAAGCTGCGGCCAATTTTGCTCCGAACGATATTCTTTGCGCACAAGACACAAAGGGCGCTTAATGCAGTCAAGACGTAGAAATACTGCGCTTGGGTCTTGATGGTATAGCTTCCAAGTTGGATATGCTGCACTGACATACCCAGGTCGCCTTTCGTCACATCCCAATGGAACAAGACATACTCAACAATAAAACCGAACGCCAAAGTCCCCAGCGCCAGATACAACCCTTTCAAACGAAGCGCAGGGATGCCAACAATCATGCCAAGGATGGCGGCAATAATGCCTGACAGAGGCAGAGACAGCACAAAAGGCAGTTGAAAGTGGCCGGTAAGCAACGCAGATGAATACGCGCCTATGGCAAGAAACGCCGCATGTCCCAGAGAAATCTGGCCGGTGAATCCGATGAGCAGGTTGAGTCCGACTGCGCCGATCACGGCGATAGACATTTCATTGAGGATGCTTAATTGATATTGCGAAAGCACGTACGGACAGAAGACCAAGAGCGTCGCCAACACTGCCAACCAAAACTTGACCCATAAATTTTGCAGCAGGGCTAATTCATCAGAGTACGTCGTGAATATCTTGTGGCTCATGCCGTCTCGTCACACTCTTTCGACTTTTTCTTTCCCAAAGATTCCCCTGGGTCGAATCATCAAGATGATGATCATTATGGCAAAAGCAGCTACCTCTTTGACGTCTCCAACATGAAACCCATGAAACTCGAGGCCGCTCAAATAGTTCGCCGCAAGCCCTTCAGCGACGCCAAGTATGGCGCCTCCTATGATGGCTCCTCTGACGCTGTCCATGCCGCCGAGAATGGCTGCCGCCATAGCTTGAATCCCGTAATGGCTCATGGAGATACGCACAAAGCTTTGTTCGGCAAGGAATATTCCTGCGACCGCGGCAACTGTTGAGCCCATGGCCCAGGCGATCATGTGCGTTTGGTTCACGTTTATTCCCATGAGGCCGGCGGTGTCTGGGTCTTCGGCAGCCGCCTTCATGGCCACGCCGTGAAGCGAGCGGTTGAAGAACAGGAGCAATATTATGAGCAGGACAATCGAAGTAAGGATTGTATAGGCAGCTCCATACGAGACGGCGAACCCGGCGATTGCAAGATGTTTGTTGGCGAAGGGCGAAGATATGGAATACACGTCATGGCCCCACACAAATCCCGCGATGCTCGAGATCACGCCGGCTAAGCCCACAGTGACCATAATCGACGCAAAAAGGGGTTTGCCCACCATTCTGGTGAAAAAGACCACCTCGATGAGCGCGCCTAACAGGGCTCCCAACAGCAAAGACAATACAAACCCCACCAAATAAGGCGCGCCAAAGATCATGACAAAGCTAAAACAAAGAAATGCGCCTATCATGGCCAGTTCGCCCTGCGCAAAGTTCAAGATCCCTGTGGATTTGAACACGATCACAAATCCCACCGCTAAGAGTGCGTAAATGGCGCCCATGGAAAGTCCGTTTATCAATATCTCAAGCAGCTTCATCTCAAAGTCCTGTTGACAAGTTATCTTCCATCAAGCGGAGCGATACATCTCCTCGATTTCCTTCTGGAATCGCTTTGCAATAACCTTCCGTTTGACCTTTTGAGTGGCGGTCAACTCTTCGTCATCCTGGTCCAGCTCTTTTTCTAGGATCTTGAATTTTTTTATCTTCTCCACTTGGGCCAAGCCGGCGTTGACTGCCTGAACCTCATCCTCTATGAGTCGGTAAATAATGGGATTTGTGGCCAGACTCTTGTAGGTCGTGAAAGCGACCTTGTTGTTTTGAGCCCAGTTCCCCACGTTGTCGTAATCAATCTGGATCAAAGAGGTAACGAATTTCCTCCCGTCTCCGACTATGATGGCTTCTTTGATGTACGGGCTGCATTTGAGTTTGTTTTCGATTTCTGATGGAGAGATATTCTTGCCGCCGGACGTAATGATGATGTCCTTTTTCCGGTCAACAATGTAAAGATGGCCGTCGTCATCGAGTTTTCCGACGTCGCCTGTGTGAAGCCATCCATCACGGAGAATCTCTGCCGTCGCGGCATCGTCCCGGTAATATCCTGAAAAAACAGAGTCGCCTTTGAACAAGATTTCCCCATCGTCAGCGAGCTTGAATTCCAGACCAGTCGAGGGTTGTCCCACGGAACCGTGCTTAATTTCGTGGAGAGGTCCTGTACATCCTCCGCTTGTTTCCGTCAGCCCGTACATTTCGATGGTTGTAATTCCGAGCTGCCGAAAAAAGGCCAGGACCTCAGGCGCAATGGGCGCTCCGCCGCTCATAATGCACCTGCACCTGAGGAGCCCCAGTTTTTCCCGCACCGGTCTGAAGCTCACGAGGTATGCAAGTCCGTAAAGCGGACGCAGGCGCAGAGGCAGCGAAATCCTCTTCATCTTATACGGAACGATCTTCTTTCCTACCCATTCGCCGAAGCGAAACCCCAATCTTTTGAGAGGAGTACTATTTTGAAGTTTAATCTGCACCGAAGAGTGGAGTTTCTCGAGAATTCGGGGTACCGCGGCGAAAAAGGTCGGTGAAATTTCACGAATATTCTCCTGCACTGTATCTATGGATTCTGCAAAATTCACCACGTAGCCGAAGACAAGGGGCATGGCCATGGAGAGATTTCTCTCGAAAATGTGGCACAGAGGCAAATATGAAAGCAGCGAATCCTGATCTGTAAAGTGCAGCACGGGCTGAAGAGTCGTGATGACCTGATGGATGATATTTCGATGAGAAATCATGGCGCCTTTAGGAGGTCCTGTGGTGCCAGACGTGTACACGATGAAAGCGACATCGTCAGGCTGAGTGGCTTCGGCAATCTCGGAAAAGGCTTCCGGCTGTTGAGCCAATACCTCGGCGCCTTTTTTTTCTACGTCTTTGTAGGAGACAAGCAGAGGCTCTTCATAATGACCCAGCCCCTTCATGTCGATGACCACAATAGCCTGAAGCTCGGGCAGGTCTGCCTTGGCCGCAAGAACTTTATCAGCCTGCTCCTGATCCTTGACCACGACAACCTTTGACCTGGAATGATCAAGTATGTAGCGGACTTGCTCTACGGAATTGGTGGGATACACCCCGACGGATACCCCGCCCAAGCTCTGGATGGCGAGGTCTGCAAATACCCACTCCGGGCAGTTCTCCCCGAGTATAGACGCATGATCTCCCTTCTTCATGCCTAGTTCCATGAGACCGCAACAGAACTGGGCGACACGATTCGCATAACCCTGCCAAGAGATTTCACGCCAGATCCCCTTGTACTTCGTCCGCATCGCAACTCGATCTCTATACAACTGGGCGTTGCGCAAGAGGAGCTTTGGTAATGTGGTATTGCTGCTTTTCGCGTCGTCAACCTTCATAAGAAACAATCCAAGGCATAGTGAAAGCCCGTTCAGGCTTGACCCAGATATGCAGTGATGACTTCGGGATTCGCGTATATGTCGTCGGGCTTGCCTTCGGCGATCTTGATGCCGAAGTTCAAGACGGTCACAGTATCTGAGAGGTCCATCACCAGCCCCATATCGTGTTCGATGATCATGACCGTGAGACTCATGGACTCATGTATATCAAGGAGATACCGCGCCATATCCTCGCGTTCTTCGAGATTCATCCCGCTGACCGGCTCATCCACCAGGATGATTTGGGGGTCCATTGCAAGCGCTCGGCCGAGCTCCACTCTTTTCTGCAGACCATAAGGGAGAGCTCCCACCGGCATGTGTCGAACCCGCTGGAGATCGAGCAGTTCTATGATATCCTCAACTCTGTCACGACTCAGCGCCTCTTCCTTCTTGCATCGTCCGAGAAACACGGCGGCCGTCAGCAGACCGTATTTTTGAAGATGTCCTCTCGCCGCCATTAAATTTTCCAGAACGGTCATACCCTGAAAAAGGGCGATGTTTTGAAAAGCACGGGCTATGCCTGATTGGGAAATCTTATGAGGTTTAACGCCAATCAGCTCTCTGCCCCGAAAACGGATGCTCCCGGCCTGGGGTCGATAGATCCCGCTAATGCAATTGAAGAGGGTAGTTTTTCCTGCGCCATTTGGTCCTATGATGGAATATATCTCTCCCTGGCGGACTTTGAGCGATACGTCTTGCAGCGCCACAACCCCTCCAAATCCCATGGTAAGGTGGTCCACTTCGAGATGATATGCCTGATTGTCATTTAAGACAGCCATCTTTTCCTACGTTTGTAGTGTTTGACGTCTCGAAAGGTTTTCTTGGCGCCGATGTCCGTAAGCCCTAGATAGAATTCTCTGATATCTCGATCAGCCTTCAGTTTTTCGCTTGGACCTTCCATCACGATTCGACCATTTTCCAGGATGTATCCGTAAGCGGCTATAGAGAGGGCAATCGTGGCATTTTGCTCCACAAGAAGCACAGAGACGCCCTGATCTGCGTTTATTCTTTGAATAATGTCGAAAATCTCTCTTACCACGATGGGCCCGAGCCCGAGAGACGGTTCATCCAGCATCATGAGGCGGGGCTCTGCCAAAAGAGCCCTCCCAATGGCCAACATCTGCTGCTCGCCGCCGCTGAGGTACCCGGCCTGTTGATTGCGGCGAGAGGCCAAAGCGGGGAAGTAGTCGTACACCATGTCCCGCATTCGGCCGTACTTGCTCCGATCTTTTATTCGGTACGAGCCCACAAGGAGATTTTCATCAACGGTGAGTTCGGCGAAGATCTTCCTGCCTTCAGGTACCTGTACGATTCCCCTTGCAACGACGCCATGGGGTTTTTCGTCGTTGATAATCCGACCTTCGAATTCTATTACGCCGTCCTCGATCTTGAGGTCCAAACTCTCTCGGAAGCCGGAAATAGCGTTGATTGTCGTCGTCTTACCTGCGCCGTTGGCGCCAAGCAGCGTCACGATGCTCCCTGTGGGGACCTCGAAGGAGATGCCCCTTAGCGCCTGAATAATGTCGCTATATACAGTTTCTAAGTTGGTTACTTTGAGCATCTCCATGGCCCCATAAATGACCCAGGGTCTGGATCAGACCGCAAACGCTGCGATCCGGCGCCGTACACGTACTGTGTGTTTTAGAAGAAAGCCCCTCCGTTGACGACAACGATGTGGCCCGTCATGTAGTTGGCTGCGCTTGAAGCCAGGTAAAGAGCTGTTTGCGCTATTTCCTCTGGCGTGGCGACGCACTTGAGAGGCGTAAATTTGAATTCCTGTTCCATGAGCTTCTCGTTTGTCCACAACGCCTTGCTGAAATCAGTCTTTACAATACGTGGAGCAATGGCATTTACCCTCACGTTGTAAGGTCCCATTTCCAGCGCCATGGCTTTGGTCAACATGTTTATGCCCGCTTTGCTGATGCAATAGGGTCCTAGTCCTTCGGCAGGGCTGACGCCGCCGGCTGACGACACATTTATGATCACGCCCTGTTTCTGGTCTCGCATTATGCGACCCACAAGCTGGCTCAGGATGAAATACCCTTTCAGGTTCGTCTCCATGATGTGATCGTAGATCTTTTCCTCAGTGTCGATGAGCGGACCCATGGCCGGATTGGTCGCGGCGTTGTTTACCAGGATGTCGATTCTGCCAAATTCCTTCATGACTTGTTCTACGAGGTTTTTCAGGTCCTGCGTATAACGGGCATGAGCGGCGACGGCGAGGCATTTGACTCCAAGAGCCCGAATCTCTTCAGCGACCTTGTCAAGGTCGGCCTGCTTACGACTCGCGATGGCAATGTCGGCGCCTGCATCCGCAAATCGCAACGCGACCGCTTTGCCTATGCCTCTACTCGCGCCCGTGATCAAAGCAACCTTTCCCGCCATGGATAAAAAAGAACAGTCCATTTGTTTCCTCCAAGTGTTCCTAGAGCAAGAGCTTTTGTCCTACTTCTTGATGCCTGCCATGTCCTCGACGAGCGCTTTGCATTGGGAGATCACCTTCTGGGCTTCCATAAAGATGGTCATGCGCTCGGCCATGGGAGATCCCTCTCCATGGAGACAAATCGTTTCCAGATCAGCGCTTGTCAGACGTCGAATAAGGTCAAACATCCTCAATCTATTTTCCGTGCTGACTCCCTTTTTTGCCCCGAGATATTTGTCAATAAAATCGTGGAGTTCTGGCCGCTGGAAATCTTTGTACGTGGGGGCTGTCACGAGCAGGCCGCCCGCGAGGTCTTGAATAACCTTTACCACGTCATGGTAGTTGTGCGCGAAATGGTACTTCGCGATGTTGGTGGTGACAGGATTAGGCACTACCATGTCGCCGTGCCTCACGTAGTCCAGGCAGGCAGCTTTAGAAAGCGATTTGAGTGTCTCGAGATAAATGACGAGGTCGGTTATCTTCTCGCGGACATGGGGCGCCTTCGAGATGCCGTTGTACTCGGCGATGGCCGCTGCAATCCCAAGGAGGTGTTCAGACATTGGGACGCGATAGGCGCAGCCAGTTCTCCTATGCAGCAGGGCAAAATTATAGACCATGGTGGCCGCAAATTTCCATTCACCGCATAGAAAGACCCTTTCCCACGGAATAAATACATCATCGAAAATGATCAATGAGTCCGTATGCATCCTCATGGGTCGATCGTTGGGAAACTCGAAAGGACTCAAAGAAGCTCTGAACGGCCGGCACACCTGGGTTATACCTTTGGTATTCGGCGGGGTGGCGAAGGCCACTGCGTAGTCTGCGTCCCCTTCTGTCATTTGGCGGCAAGGGATGGCGATAATTTCATGGCAGTAAGCCGCGCCGGTGATATGAACTTTTGCGCCTCGAACCACGATGCCTTTCGAGTTCTTCTCCACGACTCGCAAGTAATAATCCGGGTGGGATTGGTCAGGGTCCGAAGGCCGGAGCATTCGATCGCCTTTTACGCAAGTCACCGCAGCGCAGCAGGCCACATCTTCCTTTTTCAGGTAGCGGCGAAAGGCTTCGATTCGATCTATATAGTCTTGATTGCCCATCATGTGAGCCGTAATGCTTATGGCGTTCAGGGCGTCGGCTCCAATGTCGTGCGCCAGCGGTATGTAACCGTCGGAAATAGCGGTTGACGTCACGATCAACTCATGGGCCTTGAGCAGGTCCTCTGCGGTCTGTGGCTTGTAATAATAACGGCTTACGAAGTCGCCAAGCTCAGGGTCTTTCACGAGGGCCAAGTCTCGGTATTTGGGATCATGAGCCATTTCGTAATCGACGGCCATGGTATTGACGCAGGCCTTCAGGTTTGGGTCGGTTGCTACATTCTGCACACGCTCTCCCTTGTAGTACACGACCCTTCCATCATTCAGTTTTTCCTTGTATTGTTCAGCAGTTAATAAACTCATGCCTTATCTCCTTATATTTACGGTCCTTTGGCAACCGCCGCCCGGATTTTCTTCGCACCGGGACAATGGGTGCGGCTGAAGCGCCTCTTGGTCACAAAAGACGCGAAGCGCTTTCAGACGCCATGTCTTGATACTCATGCTCAGCGTGAGTGAACTACCAATTCTTTTTCGGAGCCGGGATCCCCCGATGGTAGAAGGGCAAGATTTCCTCCTCGAGATTGGTTCCCATAATGGTGTCCACACACATAAGGGCGCACAAAGACGCTCCATCAACGCCGCCGCCCCACATGCGCTCGCCGTATTGATCGCCCACGAAATAGAGCCCTTCGATGTACGGACTTTTGATGGATGGCCGCTTTTCGCCTACTGGCCTCCAATTGCCGTAAGCTTCGTCGGATGGAGTCCACAGTACGAACTCAACATTGTCCTTCCAGCCTTTGAAGGTCCGCTTGAACCAATCCATACAGTAATTGATTACTCTCATGACCTTCTGAGGAGTTCTCATTTCCTTGTCGGTGAGCGCGGTGGAAAATATGAAGTCGCGTTTGCCTTCAGGCGCTCTTTTTGCGCACGCCGCCATATTCCACATCACCATGTCCACCGCGCCGATATAGCCTTCGTGTTTGATGATGCCGGGCATCCAGATGAAGCTTCTCTCATCTACCCCGAACTCTTCCCAGACATTGTGTTTCAGGCCGATAAGGGCGGAGAGGAGGCCGGGCGACCAAAACTTGGTTTGAATGAGGTCAACCCACTCCTGGGGAAAATGCCTCGGGTGCAGTACGCCAAAGATGTGCTTCGGAGGGATGTTGCAGATGACGGTATCCGATTCCAATACTTCGTATGAGCCCTCTTTTGAGCGGATGATGACGCCCCTGACTTTGCCGTCTTCCACCATCACCTCTTCCACCGGCGTACTTCTCAAAATCTGACCGCCGGCCGCCACGAGCTGTTTCTCCATGGCAAGTGGGATGGCCATGCATCCAGGCTCGGCAACCGTCGCGACTGATCCTGTATGCAGATTCATGCCTATGCTGCGCGCCATCGCCATATAACCGAGAAAGTCGCCGGCAGGCGCCATTCGAGGCTCAGCCATCGCATTTTGACATGCCATAACCACCTTGATGTAGTCATACGCTTCTTCATTCTCGGTCAGCCCTCTTTCTTCGAGCCATGTCTGCACGTCCATTTCCATGGCGGCCGCGCACTCTTCCAGAGTAAGGCTGCCCATTTGTCGCAGCGCCGCCATCGTCGCCTTATATCCTTCTTCGCTCTGCCATGGATAAGGCGAACGAGGGGGCACCTGATAGATCTTGTTGGTGCGGCAATCGACGAAGCCTAAGCCCTTGTTAACTGGCATGTCCACCGGGCATTCCAGATAATCCAGCAGCAATCGACAACGGGATTTATTTCCCCAGAACAGCCCGTGGCCGCCATTTTCAAAGGTGTACCCGTCAAGCAGCCCCTTCTCAAACATGGTATTGAGGTCAGGTTCACAGTACGAGACCCAACACCTTGAATCAGCCAGGGATTTCCTAAAACCTTTGGCGTCCAGCTCCAACCCGTCGATGGTGACTTTGTCGCCTCTGCCGGTGTAGGACGCGACCCTGCCTCCGATGTGAGGGGCCTTTTCCAAGACGATTACGCTCTTGCCGAATTTCTTGGCCAAGAGAGCGGCGGCGCCCACGCCTCCGATGCCAGATCCAATGATTATGACGTCATATTGCTTAGAAGCCATGTACTCACCTTTCTTTGTCTCGTTGTGGTTCATCTGAGCGAGAACGGCCTCGCATCTTTGCTGAGAGTTGTGTCCGAAGCGTAGCAATTTACATTGGTGCAAAAATGATGCCTTTACTCGGCGATGGTTGGTTTGGAGAGAAGAAATAGCAGGTTATCAAGCAATGAAGCGGATAAGAAGTCATCCCGCGAGGGAATTCACCAGACGCCGCGCGGTAAAGCCGCGGGACGTTGCATCAGCGGCATGTTGATGATAAACGCCACGGAGAGCGCCATTGAGAGGGTTTTCTCAGTATGATTTCCCTTGGCGAGTTGTTTTTGCTGTGCGCAATATTCGGCGCTTAAGAAGCGAAATGTTGTGCACAAGTCCTTGACAGAAACCGCCGCAAACGATACCCTCAACGCGCAAGAGGATACCGCCGTGCACACGACTTCATTGTACCACGCCACAGATGATTACCAACGCGTTTTGATACTCTGTTCCCTCTTCGAGGGGGATGTTTCCATAGACTGGCTCACAGAGCTCATGATTGGAAAGAAGCCCTCAGCGATCTTGGCGCAGCTCGAACGGGGCGTGAAAGATGCTTGGCTGGTTCAAAGGAAGCCAGGCTGCTATGCATTTCAGGACGCCAAGAAGCGACAGAAATGGAGGCGCTCACTTGCTCCAGATGAAGAAATGCAATTGCATGGCAAGATCGCGGATATACTTATGCGCGAGCTCCCGGACGATGATTCCAAAGCCAAGGTGCTGGCTCACCATCTTCTCCACATCACAAATGATACCAGCCGTTGCCGGTACTTGAGCGCTGCCGGGGATCGTCACCTCGCCGCGTTCAGGACTGAGGAGGCTCTGCAATGCTATCGAAAGGTATTGGACGACCTGTCTCAGCAAACTGGTCAAGAAGCTGATCACTTGTTCGCCGCGACTGCCGTGAAGTATTCGAAGATATCCACTGGACGGCATGAGACAGAAAAGGTTCTCGCACTCTTGCGGTCTGCCCTGAGCAGGGCCCAAAAATGGAATCTTCTCGGATTTCAGTCCATTCTGCACATGCATCTTGCCAAGAACGAATGGCTCAAATCTCAGTATTCCTATGCATTGAAACACTTTGAAGAAGGCTGGGCCATCGCGAAAGAGCTCAATGACCCAAAAATCCTGCGCGCTGCAACGACATTCAGCACTTTTTTCCTGTTTTGGCAGGGAAGGTTCAAAGAGGCCGTGCAGACGTACGAGAAATCTGTACCAGACATAGAGAAGTATCCTGCGGGCGGTTTCCCGCTGCTTGCGGTGATTACCGTTGGCTATTGCTATGCTCAGATAGGGCAGATTACCCAAGGATTGGGGATGTTGGATGCAATTCGCACCCAATGTCTCCAAAAGGGCAATCTCTACTTGTCCGCGTACACCGCTGGCAATATTGGCAATGTGCTCCTCGATATCGGACGAATAGACGAGGCCATCGATTTTATCGAAATGTCCGCACAAGAAGCCCAACAAGTTCACAACGACTGGGTGTGGATCACGGGGAAGATAAGCTTGGCTTACGCCAACTATCTAAAAGGGAACAAAGAAAAAAGCCTGGCATATCTGCACGAATTCCTTGAGCAAAGCAGAAAAGTGCAGGTCACCGTCTATCTGTATCCCTATCTCATGGAGCTTTGTCTGGCCATGGAGCAAGGGAGACTCCCCGCGACTGAGGGTTTGTCCCTGGACCAAGAGATTCAGACGGTGACCAGGGGCGAGAATATTTTTCTTAAGGGAGTCGGGTATAGATTTCAGGCTATTCTCTCTGAAATGCGGGGCGCTCCATCGGAAAAGGTAAGAAAGCTGTACGAGAAGTCTATCCAGGTCCTGGAAGAATGTGGAAGCCAAGTGGAACTCGCAAAATCGCGCTTTTGGCTCGCCCGCCATTGTGTCGCGATTGGTCAAGAACAATCGGCGCGTCAGGTCATGGCTGTTGCGACGAAAGCCCTGGCAGGGTACCAAGAATCCCTGATACCCGACGATCTCCTCGCCCTGGTGAAAGAGCGGCCTGCCAGCGAAAGCCTTCTCAGGGAGATCCTCGATCTCGGACAACAAGTGGTCACCATACGTGATTACCGCGACCTCATTCAGCATGTGCTTTCAACGGTGAATAGACTCACCGGCGCAGAACGCGGCGCGATTTTCAGGATTCAGGAGGACGGACAAAGCCCGAAGCTGTCGTTGATGGCCACCAAGAACCTGACTCCTGATCAGATAGCACAGGAAACGTTTTCATCGTCAATGAACATGATCCACGAGGTGGCGCGCACTGGCAAGGGCCAAATCCTTGCCATCGATGACGCAGAAACCTACGGCCAAAATTCTGTGAATCTCATTCGATCCCGCATCTGCGTCCCCATGAGACTCAGGGACAAAATCTTTGGAGTGCTTTACCACGACAATCGGTTGTTGAGCAGCGCGTTCAAAGAATCAGACCTCGCGCTGCTCTCGTACTTCGCGGCGCTGGCCGCGTTCGCGCTGGATAATGCGAGAGCCTACGAGGAGATTCAACGCCTCAACTCGAAGCTGAGCGAAGAGAACCTCTATTACAAAGAGGAAAACCTCCAAACGCTTCATTTTGATGACATTGTCGGAGAAAGTCCTGCCATTAAGAAGGTATTGTCCCAAATCGACCAAGTCGCAGCCACCGATGCCACCGTCTTGATCGTCGGCGAAACCGGCGTGGGAAAAGAACTAGTTGCCCGAGCCATCCATCGCAATAGTATGAGGAAAGACAAACCCTTCATAAGGGTTCACTGCAGCGCTCTCCCCGAATCGTTAATCCCCAGTGAATTGTTTGGCCACGAGAAAGGGGCTTTCACAGGCGCAAACCGCCGACGACTCGGACGATTCGAACTTGCCGACGGTGGAACCTTATTTCTGGACGAGATAGGAGACATAAGCCTCGATATTCAAGTGAGCCTCTTGAGGGTCCTTCAAACGCGGGAGTTTGAGCGCGTCGGCGGTTCCGAGACCTTGAGTTCGGATTTTCGCCTTGTGGTGGCCACAAACCGAGACCTCGAACAAAGGATCAGAGCCAACAAATTTCGCGCAGACCTCTATTATAGGCTCGCCGTCTTCCCCATTTATGTTCCTCCGCTGAGAGATAGGCGAGAAGACATCCCTATCTTGGCCCATTACTTCCTCAAGATATACTCAAACAAGATGGGCAAGGAGTTTCCACGGATTCCTCAAGGCGAGATGGAAAAGCTCGTCAACTATCATTGGCCGGGGAATGTCAGAGAATTGGAGAACGTCATCGAGAGAGGAACAATCCTCAGCAATGGCCAGCATTTCAGAGTTCCAGAGCTCGGGGCAGAGATTCCAGAAGGCCTTGCCAGAGATGGCGTGACGACGCTCAGAGAAAACGAGCGCAGGCACATCTTATGGGCATTGGAAAAAACAGGATGGAAGGTAAGGGGCAAAGGAGGCGCGGCGGAACTGCTTGATCTGCCGGCCTCCACGCTCGCCTTTCGTATGAAGAAACTGGGCATCCAGCGCACAAAAAGATACGCTCATCCTGAATAAGAGCAAGGACGCCGCACGGGTCCCTCCCGCATTTCTCGCGTGGCCAGGAAAGATCGATTCTTGTTATGTCGAGGAACCCAGCCTCGAACAAAGTCAAAGGCGGCGACGGCGCCTGGGCAGCCGCCTCGAGCCCCTCGAAGTCCAGGTCAAGGGCGGCGCCCGTCTCCGGGAAGAACGCCAGCCCGTCAAGGTCGGTTGCGAAAAGCTCCATTCGGTACTCCAGTCATGTCGCAACAAATCCGGTTAATGCCAATGGGCGGACGGCCCGTGCTCGGGGTGAAACCCAAACTCGGGCAGACAGTCCCGTCACTTGGATACCTGCCGGAGACTGTCGAAAAGCGTCGGAGGGAGGGCATTTCGGGGGCTGTAAAAAAATCAAAATCAGGACTTGAAAAAATCACCCCGCTTATAGCATGGTAATTTGGGGCGGTAGTCGTATGTTTTGAATCGGGGCGGCAATGGCGTCAAGAGTCCGGCGGACGATCTGTAGAGGAGTCGAGACGGCGTCTTAGAGAGAAACTGGGTATCACCTCTCGACTCGCGCAAAAGGCAGACTCATGCGCTGAGGAGACAGGCGTTATGCGCAAACAGCCGCCGGCTTCTTATGCCGCAATGTCGGGCCCCAAAGGCGTCATAAAGAAACCATATAACCATTGTTGGGTGCAATGACTATCAGACGTACAGCCTGAATAGGAGGATGTATGTAAATGGCAAAAGACACGAACAACGGCGCGAATCTCGGGTTTGAATCTGAGCTCTGGCGAGCCGCGGACGCTCTCCGCTCCAACATGGACGCCGCCGAGTACAAGCACGTCGTCCTCGGCCTGATCTTCCTCAAATACATCTCCGACGCCTTCGAAGAGCAGCACGCCAAGCTCGAAGCGGAGCGTGCCCAGGGGGCCGACCCGGAAGATCCCGACGAGTACCGGGCCGTGAACATCTTTTGGGTGCCTAAAGAGGCAAGATGGTCTCATCTCAAAGCCAACGCCAAGCAGCCGACCATCGGCAAGACCATCGACGACGCCATGCTCGCCATCGAGCGCGACAACCCTTCGCTCAAAGGCGTTTACCTAAGGACTACGCCCACCCGCGTCTCGACAAACAAAGGCTCGGACAGCTATTGATCTGATCTCAAACATTGTTTTCCGATCAGATCAACCCTCACCCCCAGCCCCTCTCCCAGTGGGAGAGGGTGGCCGAAGGCCGGGTGAGGGACAGGTCAAGCGCGGTGCGTTTGACCTGTTGGGGCGTGTCTATGAATACTTTCTCTCCCAATTCGCCAGCGCCGAGGGCAAGAAGGGCGGACAATTCTATACACCCCGCTGTGTTGTCCGTGTTCTGGTCGAAATGCTGGCTCCTTACAAGGGTCGAGTCTATGACCCGTGTTGCGGCTCCGGAGGCATGTTCGTTCAGTCGGTCGAATTCGTGAAGGCCCACGCCACCGGCAATGGCAATGGAGGAAAAACAAAAGCCGATGTCAGCATCTTCGGCCAGGAATCGAACCACACCACCTGGCGGTTGGCCAAGATGAACCTGGCCATTCGTGGCATTGAGGGCAACCTGGGCAAGGAGCACGCCGACAGCTTCCATCGCGATCTGCATCCAGACCTCAAAGCCGATTTCATTCTTGCAAATCCACCTTTCAACATGTCCGACTGGGGCGGGGAGCTCCTGAAGGACGACAAACGCTGGAAATACGGCATACCCCCGTCCGGTAATGCCAACTTCGCCTCGGTCCAGGACTTCATCCACCATCTCGCCCCCACGGGCTATGCTGGCTTTGTGCTCGCCAACGGCTCGATGTCCTCTAACCAGTCGGGCGAGGGCGAGATCCGCAAGAACATCATCGAGGCGGATCTGGTGGACTGTATGATCGCCCTGCCCGGACAACTCTTCTATTCGACGCAGATCCCCGTCTGTCTGTGGTTCATCGCACGAGATAAGAAGAACAGTCGATTCCGTGATAGGCGCGGAGAGGTACTTTTCATCGACGCTCGAAAACTCGGAACGATGGTTGACCGCGTGCATCGGGAACTGACGGACAATGACATTCGCAAGATTGCCGACACATACCATGCATGGCGGGGTGATGTAGATGTAGGGGCAGACCTGCGTGTCTGCCCAGATACAAGGGCGAACACACAGGTTCGCCCCTACCAGGACATACCCGGTTTCTGCAAATCAGCGACCATCGAAGAAATCCGCAAACACGGCTATGTCCTCACTCCCGGCCGCTATGTTGGCGCAGCGCCGCAGGAAGACGACGGAGAGCCCTTCGAGGAGAAGATGCAACGCCTAATCGCCCAACTGCGTGAACAGCAGGCCGAAGCGGCACAGCTGGATGCGGCGATTGCTAAAAACCTGGAGGAGCTGGGGTATGAAGGGTGAGTGGCGGGAAACACATCTAGGCGAAGTGG
>Ga0078972_1011778_pt1 | contig 15428 bp, 11 predicted proteins | sample YelNatPaOPGAMG01_FD_67568 | JGI IMG/M metagenome (GOLD analysis project Ga0078972, IMG submission 67568) | Hot spring thermophilic microbial communities from Obsidian Pool, Yellowstone National Park, USA - OP-RAMG-01 (SPADES assembly) (version 2) | ecosystem: Environmental > Aquatic > Thermal... | reverse complement strand
GCCCACTTCAGCATAGAGCGCCTAGAAACCTTAACTTCAGACAAGCAACATCACATCCACACCACCATAACAAACAAAAAAACTAAATAAACATTACTCTTTTAAAATAGGTACTGTTAACTTAGCGTCGTTTTGACTTGTTGGTCTATTTGTCTTTTCTTCTGGGTTTTCGAAGGGTGTTTGGGTCCTCTCACATATGTCTTGGTTCGTGCGTGAGAGGACCCCCTTCGAAGCCGTGCTGTACGGCTTATACCTATACCTTCTTGGGTCTGAGTTTTAGGTGTGTGTCATATGCTCTTGACCCTTTTGTTAAGAGGTCTCATGTTGCTGTGTGGGTTCAGAGGTTTGATCCTAGGCATCTATTCTGTGTTAGGAGGGTCTGTGCCTTCTTGGTTGATGAAACGTATGTTAAGGTTGGTTCGTTTGAAGCTTGGATCTGGGTTGCAGTTGAACCTGTGCATAGGTTCATTCTTGGTGTGTATCTGTCGAGGCACAGGAATATGCTCGTAGCCGAAGCCTTCCTAAAGACTTTGGTCGATAAGTATGGTAAGCAACCAGTATATAGTGATGGAGCACTATGGTACCCTGAAGCCTGCAGATCCCTAAGCTTAGAGCATAAAATACACTCACAGTATGAGAAGAACATCATAGAGAGAGCTATACAGTATCTTAAGGATAGGGTTTGATGACTACTACCCATGTTTGAGGAAGGGTTGTGATCTGAAGCACGTGAGTAGATGGCTCCACCTCTACACCAACCTCCACAACACCAGAAGAAGACACATCAAGTTCAAAGAGCTACTAAGCCTACTAGAAGGTGAGCAGCCCTTAAGTTAACAGCACCCAGCGACCGAGGTTAACGCATAATTAAGTGAGAATGCTGTTGTTGCTTGTTTGAATTAGGTTTTGTTTATTTTTGTCTACGATGGTTCTACTTTTATCTCGCGGGGTGTCGGTTTTTGCGCTTATTGCCCTCTCTATGAATACGGCTTAAACTTGAGACGGAGATATGCATATTAGACAATAGCTTCATCCTTTGGAGATGTCAGATGGTGGTGAGGAAGCTTCGCGCTCCCCTACGTCCTCTGACTATGTCGTAGACAAAAAAGACTAATAGACTTTAATACGCTCTCCAACAAAATATTTCCAACAGCATTTTCACTTAGTTAGACGATAACCTCACAGTGACCATAAATTATTTATAACGATGAAACGTTGCTTTTGTAATAGATTGAAGATAGCCCTCATCAATCCACCTTTTACCCTTGAAGAGTGCTTCAAGAGTTTCGCAAGAGTAGGAAGTGTACAACAGCCGCTTGGTCTCGGTTATGTTGCCGCAACACTAGAGCAAAGGGGGCACGTGGTAAAAGTTATCGATTCACCAGCGCTTAAATTATCCTTACAAGAAACTGTGACCGCTGTACGAAAGATCAGACCAGAAGTAATAGGGCTTACAGCAACGACACCAACCTTCCATAGAGCAGTCAGTTTAGCCAAAAAGATTAAACAAGAAATGGATATTCCTGTCATCATCGGCGGGCCTCATCCTACAACACTGCCTGAAGACACCTTAGCTTACCCATTCTTTGATATCGTCGTCGTAGGTGAAGGGGAACGCACGATGCTTGAATTGATCGACTGTTTAGAATCGAAAAGAAGCCTCAACACAGTTAGAGGTATAGCATTCAGAGAAAGAGGTAAAGTGACTAAAACTCACCCAAGGGAGTATATAGAGAATCTAGACAACCTACCTTTCCCAGCCCGTCACCTCTTTCCACCCTTAAGATATTACCACCCAACCCCATCAGCGTACCGATCCCTCCCTCAAGCCACTATGATAACAAGTAGAGGATGCCCATACAGTTGTACCTTCTGTGATCACTCAGTATTTGGGAAAAGATACAGAGCGAGAAGCGCAAGCAATGTAGTAGATGAATTTGAAGAAGTGGTCTACAAGTATGGGGCTAAAGAAGTAAGGTTCTGGGACGACACATTCAACATAGACAGAAAGAGAGTACTCGCGATATGCAAGGAGATACGTGAACGTAGTTTAGAAATAGAGTGGTGCTGCCTATGCAGAGCCAACCTGGTAGATGAAGAAATGTTAAAGATTATGGCGCAGGCAGGCTGCTGGCAGATAGACTACGGCATAGAAAGCGGTAATGAAGAACTACTCAAAGGAGTTAACAAAGGAGTGACCCTATCACAAATACGCAAAGCGGTCGAAAAGACAAAAGCCGCTGGCATAAAAGTCAGAGGATTCTTCATGCTAGGCCTCCCAGGAGAATCCGAGCGGACAATCCGGCAAACCATAAAATTTGCAAAGACACTGAATCTTGATGTAGCAGTGTTTCACATAGCAATTCCATTCCCTGGAACTGAATTCCATCTACAAGCAGTAATGAATGGAGAAATATCAAATGAGGTAGAATATCAACACTATCTTATGTTCGGTTCAAACGACATACCTTATACACCTAAAGGCTTAACTAGAAAGCAGCTATTATGGTACCGTTACAAGGCATACAAATCCTTTTATCTACGATTAAGCTACCTGTTAAAGCAGCTATCTGAAATAAGATCTTTGGGAGACGTACTTAGATACCTTAAAGGATTAATAACTATAAGTAGGGTCGAGTAAGTTAATCGACTGAATCTAACTCATTCAGCATAAATGATAAGAATTGTTGTTCGGTTTTGATAAATCCATGTAACAATTTTGCCAAGGCTTTATAAAATTTGTTGGACGACGCTTCTTCTAATCTTCGGCAGAATTGAGGTACCCATCTAATTAGATGAGTATCCAGAAACTCCTTCTGGAGCTTTAAATAACCTTTTGCGTATTCCAAATTATTTTCGTCTAAGCTTTGCATTGCCAACTCGATGATCTTAGCCATAAATTCGAGTTCAACCGCTAGATGATCCTCAGGTTCCTTAAATTTCGGAGATTTTTTGAAGCCTAGCGCTTTGTATGCATCTAATACTTCGAAGTAAGGCTCCTCATATAGTAAATGATGTTTGCCAAGGTACACCGATTCAACTAAATATACTGGCGAAGGACCAGCGTTCAGAAATAGGGAAGCGTATTCAGCTGCGAGGTCTATGAGTAAGTTAGATTTACCAGTATTTTCCTCAAAGTCTTTGATCGCAGCGTTTAAAGTTAAGCAACCGTCTTTTAATAATTCGTCTTCTGCAGATTCAGCGAGCTGCTTGAAAAGCGTTTTGGTTTCGCAAATAGTTTTGAGAAAGTCTTCATCAACTTCCATAGCGAAAGCTCGCGATAAAAAGCTGTACAAGAAGTGTCTTGTTCGCATAACTTCTTTATAGTCTGTCATCAATCTGCATCAACATCATAATCCTCTATTTAATATTCCTTTCCCCATATCGGAAATGCGCGAACTATCACTGTGACTATGAATGCGATGATACTGAAGAGCGCAACGCCTATCGTTAATTCGACCCAAGTGGGATAGTAGATGCCGTAGAGGTTGAAGGATGATGCTCCTGCACCATATTCTCCTCTAGAAATACCTGGTGGAAAGACTATTGGAGGATAAATGTATGCAGGAACTACTAGCTCGACTCTATATGCTAAAACACCTGTAAGGACGAGTAGAGCAGCTAAACCCAACACCTTAGGCTTTACACGAAGCTTCGGGTGAAGCAGCAGAAGGAATGGGAGTAGAGCGCCGACTATCCACTCGTATATAAAGAAGGGGAAGAACGGTCCCTCAAATATCAGCGTTAATGGTAGAGTTTCGGACGGCGCTGCTGCCCACAGCCTTATGACGAAATCATTTCCTATTAGGAATAAGTCGATGGGTATTATGACCGCGAGTAGCTTGGCAAGTGTGTTGAGAGTTTTGTCGGGTAGTTTGATGCTGCTGCGCCACTGTAGTGCTAAGATTGTAAGTATTACTAAAGCAAGCCCAGATATCATCGCCGAAGCTAAGAAGATAGGGGCGATCAGCGCCGTATACCACCAGCTGCGAGCAATCTGTGTTCCAAAGATCCAAGCTGTAACTGTGTGCAGCATTATTGCTGTAGGTAGCGCTATGAATGAAATCGCTTTAACTACTTTTCCATCTCTGGCGACTGCTTGTGGCGAAGTGTCGTTAAAGCCGAAGGTGAACTTGCTACCCTTTCTTGCTAGGTCCGCCCTCAACATAAACCATAGGTCTACTATACATAATATCAGGTACACCATAATAACTGTGAAGTCCCAGATAAGGGGGGAAATCGGGTTTCCGTATAATATGAGGTATGGTATGCGTTCGGGTCTACCTAAATCGGGTATGATGGAGATAGCTGCTACGGCAACGCAAGCCGCTGCTAGCGTAGTAGCTACTTTCGCTACGGGCTTAAATTCCTCTATACCAAACACATGCGCTGACGATGAAACTATTAGTCCACCTGCGCTGATGCCGACGAAGAATGCAAAGAGCGTGATGTAGACACCCCAGCTTACAATATTTCTCATGCCTGTAACTATGAGCCCTTCCTGCAACTGAATAGCCCACGCATAAATTCCTGCGCCTATCAGTATCAGGAGAAAGACAGACCATCCAATAAAAGCTCTTGAGGTTCTAGACATTATCCAACACCCTCCTTAAAGTAGCTGCAGCTATTGCCTGTAGGGTGGTGTCTTTACTGGTTGCGATGATATTTGTTAATGTAGATTTAGCGTTCTCTGCAACTATTTCGTTTAAGTTGGCAAAAGCTTGGTTACCGCGTTTTGGTGGTAGGTAGTAGGTCTTCGGTTGGGTTCCAAGTTCTTCAAGCAGCCTAACACCACCTCTCTCTTTTATCAATCTTGAAACCTTACTGTTAGGGTCGTCGAGATCTCCAAAGAATCTTGCCCTTGCAGGGCACATAGCAACGCAGAAAGGCTCTTCTCCTGCGGTAATGCGGTGTATACACATCGTGCATTTCTCGACCACTCCTCTGGGTCTTTGTGGTGTGTATATTATCCATCCTTCATCTTTCACTTCTCCTTGATATCCTACTGGGTGCTCGGGTATGTGTTTGGGTTCTCCCCAGTTAAACACACGTACCCCGTAAGGGCAAGCTGCCATGCAATATCTGCAGCCTATACATCTTTCCACCCTCAATTGGACAGTGCCGTCTTCTTGGCGCTTATATGTTCCACTAACAGGACAGGCTTTGACGCAAGGCGCATTATCACAATGTTGACAGGTTATCGGCAAGTAGAATATAGAGGTGTTGGGGTATTCGCCTCTACTCGTATCGATCATCACCCCGCCTACTGTAAGAACTCTGTTCCAAAAATTGCCCAAGCTGACGTTGTTTTCAAGTTTGCAGGCGATTACGCAAGTCTGGCATCCGATGCAGCGATCCAGATCTATAACAAGACCATATCTAACCATAGGCAATCACGCCTTTTGAACCTCGACTAGCGTATCGAAGAATGAGCAGTTTAATGTTATTGGGTTCTTGTGGGCTGCTGTCAGCTCGTCGTAGCTGCCTGCGGCGAATTGACTTCTCTGCCATCCTTTATCTATGTTGACTAAGCCAGGTCTTAGACTTGGATTTAGCTTAGCTTTTAGTCTTACCCAGCCGCGGTCGTTGAACACATTGACTACGTCTCCGTTCTTAATCCCTCTAGCTTCAGCGTCTTTAGGATTCATCTCAACGTAGGGCTCAGGATCTAATTCCCTTAACCAAACAGCTTCGTACCATTGTGAGTGGACTCGCCATTTTGAGTGCTGCTGTATTAGGACTAAAGGATACTTTTTGGTTAAGGGGTTGTCTGGCCAAGCTTCTACTGGTGGGTTAAAGTGTGGGAGAGGGTTAACGCCCATAGTTACAGGTATACCAAGGGCTGGGTAAGCCCAGGGGTAGTTCAGAATAACCCTCTCTGAATAAAATTCAATTCTACCGCTTTGGGTTGGGTAGTTCCCATCTTCATACCCTATGTAAGGTTCTTTAGAGATTCTTGCGACACCAGTCTCTCTGAATGTTCTTATCTTTTCTTCTCCGAACGCTTCCTTTAAAGCCGCTAGTATTCTTTCTCTTTGGTCAGATTCAGAGCCTTGGAAGTATTGGCCTAACCCCATTTTTTCCGCGATCATCTTAAAGATTTCCCAATCGCTCTTACATTCGTATAGCGGTTGAATCGCCCGCTCTTGGATCATGAGATAGGGGTGTAACCCGCCCATTAAGTCATCGTTTTCAAACCAGGTGGTGGCGGGAAGGACGATGTCTGCGAACATCGCTGTATCGTTCATCTTCTGCTCTATTACTACGATGAATTCGAGATTCTCTTCTGAGAAAAGTTTTTCGATTATCCACTTCTGGTTCGGGTAGGTGTTAGCAAAGTTAGTACAAGATATCACCGCTGCTTTAATAGTGTAAGGCATAGGAGTAGGGTCTTTGCTCACGGTGCCTTTAAGCGGATCTTTAGGGTCTTTAGGCACGTGTTTTTCTATGTAGCCGTAAGCTATTGCATCGTAGGCTAAAAGTGGATTTAATGCGTGGGCTTCTGTCCCTGAGGGAGTAACCCAGCGCCAAGCTTCACTTAACACCGCCATTAAGGCTGAGCCTCCATAAAGTCCTCCAACCATAGCACCTGGTTTTCCAATATTACCTGTTAAAGCTGCTAAAGTTGCTAAGGCTCTTCCTGTAAGGTGACCGTTATCCCATCGATCAACACCGAAGCCAGCTATTATGCAAGCTGGTTTTCTCGTAGCATATAATCTTGCGACTTCTTTCACTTCTTCTGCAGGCACATCAGTTATGGCTTCTGCATCTTCGGGTTTGTATTTTGAGGCTTCTTCCCATAGCAGCTGTAGGGCTGGTTTGCACGGTATGCCTTTAACCTCATATTTCCCGTAGAGCGCAGGAGCCTTAGCTTGATCATATGGAACCGGAGCGTTAACACCTTCATCCCAGACAACATACTTATCTCCTCCATTTGGATTAACGTCTTTCTCTCTCAGAAAGAGGCCGTTGTCTAACCTTACTAGGAAGGGAGCGACTGTATGATCTGTTACAAACTTCTTATCATATAACCCTTCATTTAGGATGGTGTATATCATAGATAGTGCTAAAGCAGGATCTGAACCAGGTCTTGGCTTCAGCCAAATATCTGATTTAGCTGCGACTATACTCATTCTTGGATCTATGGTGACCATCTTGGCGCCGTTTTCTAGAGCGTCAGCTATGAAATGCCAGGATTGTATCTGGCTTTCTGTGAAATTGGCGCCCCACATTATGATGAGCCTCGTGTTGTCCGCTATGTCTGCTGCTTCGTTCGCTCCGAAGAAGGCTGAGCTCCCACCTGGAATATTCGCTATGACTTGGCTTAATCCAAGGGGGAGAGCTGAGTCGACACCGCCTTCTACTATGGTTCCTTCGAATATGTTTGCGAATATCTTTATGGCCCCACAGAAGCTCCCGTTGACTAGACCGTAGTTCCCAGAAACCGTACTAAACATGATCGCTTGAGGACCGGATCTCTCCTTAATCTCTAAAAGCTTTTGAGCGATAGTATTAATGGCTTCTTCCCAACTTATTCTCACCCACTTGCCTTCGCCCCTCTTGCCAACCCTCTTTAACGGGTACTTTAACCTATTCGGATCATACACCCGTTGAACGTGTGACAAACCTCTTAGACATATGCGATCATATCTTCGGTTTGGCATCGGCGCCATCGCGGTTTTAACAAGTTTGCCATCTACTACGTAAGCATAAAGTCTGCAATTCTGCCAACAGTTTGGTGCGCAAGCTGTACGGAACACTTTAACCTCTTTCTCCTTCCTTCCAATAGAAGAAGAGGCTGCAGGTACAAGTAATGAGTTACCGAAAACCGCTAAGGTTGTTAATGTGGCTGTTAACGCAACACCCTTCAGAAAGGAACGCCTGTTTAGAGCTGTTGGCATCGTCAACCCGATCTTATGTCCTCTATTAAAATTTTTCTTTCTTTTTTTGGGTGCTGTTAACTTAACGTTGTTTTGACTTGTTGTTCTAGATGTCTTTTCTTCTGTATCCGAAGGGCGTTTGGCTCCTTTCGCATATCCGGAGTAATGTTTATTTAGTTTTTTTGTTTGTTATGGTGGTGTGGATGTGATGTTGCTTGTCTGAAGTTAAGGTTTCTAGGCGCTCTATGCTGAAGTGGGCTGGCGCCTTAGCTGCTTCTGCTGTTGCTGGCATCGCGGTTGGAGTTGGTGCTGACAGGCTCCTAACCCCTGTCAAAGAAGTTGAGAAGACCGTAACAGAAACAGCAACCCAGACCAGAACCGTAACATCAACCGCAACCACAACAATAACCCAACCAGCCCAAACCATAACACAAACATCAACAGCAACAGTAACGGTAACACAAACACCACCCCCACCACCAAGCCTAAAACCACCCCTATCACCAGAAATCAAACAAAGAGTAGAAGCAATCAAAAACACACTCACAGCAAAACACCAAGGAGAAACAATCATCTACAGCGGCGGTTGTGGAATAAATTGTGGAGGAGGCGGAGGATGGGACAGTGGTTGCTTCTTTAAAATAAGATTGAAGAACGGTGTGATAACCGCAATCGAAGCAGACGATACCATTAACACCGATTTACCTAGAGAAGACGAAGTGAAGGGTAATGTTGAGAAAGTTAACCTACAGCGTCGACCTTGCGTGCGTGGTAGAGCCTGGCGAAAATACATCTACGGTCCAGACCGCATACTCTACCCCTTAAAAAGAGTAGGCAAACGAGGCGAAGGAAAGTTCGTACGTATAAGCTGGGGCGAAGCATTAGACACTATCGCAGCTAAAATGAAGGAGATGAAGGAGAAGTATGGACCATATTCCATCGGCACAATGTACGAATATCAAGAATTCCCAAACATACTTGCATACTTCGGCTGCGGCGCAACAGGATGGAGTACTGCATCATTCGAAGCGAAACTTTGCGGGTCTACAGATGATGGGCGCTTGGGCTTGGATACCTTACGTTGACCACGAAGCACCAGACATCTTTAATACAAAGCTAATCATAATGTGGGGCTGGGATCCAACTACCTCAGAATGGATGATCTTCACAAAATATTATCTCTGCCTTGCCAAAGAAAGAGGCATTCCCATAATCGTAATAGACCCAAGGTACACCGCATCAGCAGAAGTTTATGCAGATCAATGGATCCCTATTAGACCAGGAACAGATGTAGCAATGATGCTCGCTATGGCGAACGTAATTTTCAAAGAAAAGCTCTATGACCAGGAGTATGTCTCAAAATACGTCGATGCGAACGGTCTACAAAAATGGATGGATTACGTGTTGGGTAAGACCGATGGTGTAGATAAAACGCCTGAGTGGGCTGAGAAGATATGCGGCGTCCCAGCCGAAACCATAAGGGAGCTAGCACGCCTCTATGCGAAGAGCAAGCCTTGCCACCTCAATGTAAGCTGGGCGCAAGCTAGACAGCCTTACGGTGAAAACGTAGCAAGAGCAGCTATCGCGCTACACGCTATAACAGGTAACATTGGTGTTCCAGGCGGCTCATCTTGTCTAGGTGGAGGATTAGTAGCCAGAGGTGTTTACGACAGCCCTATCGTAGACTACAGGCAAAAACCAGTACCTAAGACTGAAATGTGGGGTGGAACCCTACCAGTATTGTATTGTAATTGGAAATGGGCTGACGCTGTCTTGCTAAGAGAGAAAGTGGATAGAGGCGAATTAAGCAAAGAAGAGTACAACAGCATAATAGGTAACGCTGCGGATAATCCGATGCCAAATCTACATATGCTCTGGATAAATAAGAATATCTTCAACCAGACAGTCGACCTCAATAAACAGATACAAGCGATTATGAAGATGGACTTCATAGTTGCCTGCGGTAGACATATGACACCCTCCAATAAGTATGCCGACATCATCCTACCGTTAACAGATGTCATGTTTGAGGAGAGACACTTTTTCGGAAACATGTATGCACCCAAGATCATCGAGCCACTAGGTGAAGCTAAAGATCTAATGTGGATACAAACACAGCTTGCAAAAAGATTGGGCTTGCTTGACTTATTCATGCCTCTCTACACTAGTGATGAAGAGTGGGACAGCTTGATGGAGCGGCTGCACAAAGAAGCTTATGAAAAATGGGCTGCAGAAAGAGGAATCAATATACCTTGGGATGAATTCAAGAAGAAGCCAATAATTCGCAGAGACGTTGTCGGTGAACTAAACTATCCGTTTAAACCTCAGATACGGAAAGGTGAGAAGTTCAATACAAAGACTGGTAAGATCGAAATATACTCCGAATATCTAGCGACAACAGATCTCAAGAAGACGCAATATGGAGGACCTATAGATCCGATGCCCGTCTATAGACCTGTTTGGGAAGGCTTCTACGACCCCAAAGCACAAAGGTACCCGCTTATGGCCATTACGCCACACGGAAGATACAGAATACACTCGGTTCAAGACTCCAATCCTTGGCTTTCTGAGGACTGCTACAGACACGCAGTGTGGATTAATGTTGCCGATGCCAAAGCTAGAGGAGTAAAAGACGGTGACCTAGTCAGAGTCTATAATGATGTAGGCGAAATGGTAATACCAGCTTACGTGACTTCAAGAATAGTGCCTGGTGTAGTCTGCATCTACGAAGGCGCATGGTATGCACCGAATGCACAGGGCGTTGATCGAAGAGGATGCAGCGACATAATATGTCATAGCGAAAGCGCTGCACAGCGTTACCCAGGTACTGGCGCGTGGCCGTTTGTTGCTCTTGTGGAGGTTGAGAAATTCTAGGGGGTGGATGATATGCCACAATACGGCTTCTTCTTCGACCAGAGCAGATGCATAGGGTGCCGAGCTTGTGCGGTAGCCTGCAAAGATTGGAATGACTTACCTGAAGGACCTGTAAAGTGGCTTCGTATATATGAGTATGAAAAGGGGTCTTTTCCCAATGTCAGAGTACACTACCACTTCATCCCTTGCTTTCACTGCGAAAACCCAGTCTGCATAGATGCATCAAGCGCAAGAGGCATCTATAAAGAAGATAAGTATGGCGCAGTATTAATCGATCCAGAAAAAGCCACCAGGCTTAGAGACGCAGCGGCTGCTTGTCCATACGGATCGATCGTCTTTGAAAACGATGCATCAGATGCGAAAGCATCGAAATGCACAATGTGTATAGACCGACTAGAGCAAGGACTGCTTCCAGCCTGCGTAGCCGCCTGCCCAACCAGGGCTTTAGATTTCGGTCCCTTAGAAACCCTGCAGAAGAAATATGGCGTAAACAGAGACCTTGAAGATCTCCCTTCATCTAATCTAACTAAGCCTGCCGTTGTCTTTAAGCCGCACGCTCCAAAGAAGCAGCTTGTGCCATATGATGTGAATAAAGCCTTGAAGCTACTAGCTGAAAGAAATAATCTACCGCCTCTTTATGCTACACCAGATGATGTGATAAAAATACCCGAAGGTCTGCTGAAGCGCAACAAACTGGTTCTTAAACCAACAAGCGTTCAAGAACTCCACGCATTAACAAAAGACGACAACGCATAACCCAGCATATTTTCATGCCCTCTTTATTTTTTTCTAAAATAGTTAAACTTATTCTTGCAACTTTTATCTCCCTAGTAGCGATAAGTTCGCTCTTGTTTCTACCTACGCCTCCTGATAAGAGCAAAGAGAGAATAACGATATTAGTCGACGAAGGACGTATGCCAGCCATAGCACCTAATGATGGTGCTATAGCCTACTCTGTATTAAGAAACAAAAGAGGAGAACTATGGCTAATCGAAAAAGAAAGCAGAGGCAAAAGACTCTTAGTAGACCTAACTGGCGACATTCTTAAACCAAAGTGGAGCCCAAACGGATCAGAGGTAGCTTTCATCAATGTTCATGCGTTCAGCCAAATCTTCAAAATTTCACAAAACGGCGTCACCACACCTGTAAGTAGAGTTTTTGATAAAATAGAGAACTTCGAATGGTTTGATAACGAATGGATCTTGCACGACGGCTACGAAAACGGTAGTTGGAGCGTTTGGCTTTCTAATTCAAAGAACACGTACATTAGACTCACTTCAGGTGAACTAAACGCAAGATGGCCGAGCTTTTCGACTAATAAACAATACATAGTTTTTAGCATCCGATATGAAGGCTATTACAAATTAGTGTTGTACGATCTTAAAGAAAGTAAAGGGATTAAACTGACAGACGGAGAAGGTGACGATATTAAGGCTACGTTCAGCCCAGACAATAAGAAAATTGCATACTTATCTAATCGAACGGGCAAATGGAGTATTTGGATAAAAAACATTGATATAGAAAATGATATCGAACTCACACCCTCTTTTTCCGAAAACAAGCATCCCAAGTGGTCACCCGATGTAGATCTTAATACTTCCCTACTTTGGACATCTGACTCTCAGCGTATAATATTTGACGCTTTCCGCGGAGATTCTCGTGCTCTCTTTATGATTGATCTAAGAGGAGGAAGAGTCACACTTCGAGGTGAAGTTAAACAATATTTTCCGTTGATACAGACTACTTTGATCGATAAAGGGATGGTATATAATCCAACAATAAATGAGTCCGGAACCGCTATATACTTTGAGAACAAGACTTCAGATAAATGTAGCATCATCAGGTTCGATCTAGAGGCAGAACAAAAAATTGCTTACGGATAGTTTCAATCCCAGCCAGTATTCTTTAGCAATCAGTCCATCTTTATTTCACCATTTTTATAATATTTAAATAAATGGGGAAATAAAGATGGTCAGTATGGTAAGTAAACGGATTACTGTCGTCTCCACAATATTTATCGTTACAGTAGTTCTTGGTGTACTAATTCAGATCTATAGCCACCCACAACCAGAAGTGGATAAAGTTGTAGACGCTGCTTGGCTTAAAGCTAACCTTAGCAACAAAGAATTAACAATAGTAGCTACAGGAAACAATAAGTCGCTCTACGAGCAGGGATGCATTCCTAACTCACTATTCGTCGGATACTCTGATTTAATAGATAGGAATGCAAGCATCCCAGGCTTGGTTTTAGGTGTGGAAGCCTTCGAATCGTTAATGAGCAGATACGGTATCCCAAACAACACTACAATAGTATTCTACGATTACCAATCTGGGCTATACGCCGCGAGAGCGTATTGGACCTTTTTCTATTACGGTGAAACTAATCTTCTACTATTAAACGGAGGCATCAGAAGTTGGCTGTCACAGAATTTCCCTCTGACAACCCCAGCAACAGTAAAACCGCCGACTATTTACAAATTAGGCTCGATTAACCACCAAGTTTTGGCTACATTAACAGACGTAAAGAACCATCTAAACGACACCAACTATGTAATCATAGATTGCAGATCCAAAGCTGAATACCTTAGCGGACATATCCCAGGCGCAGTAAATATAGAGTGGTCACTTACACTAACCCCAGAAGGATTGTTTAAAGATCAAAGACAACTAAAGGAACTATTCACGCAAAACGGCGTGACACCTGACAAAAACATAATTACTTACTGCACAACGGGTGTAAGAGGCGCCCATACTTGGTTTGTGCTCCACGAGGTTCTTAAATACCCAAACGTTAGACTCTATGACGGCTCTTGGGTAGAGTGGGTAGCAGCTGGTCAACCAATAGAAAAATGATTTTACTCATCCTATGTTGCAGGTATGATTAAGTCTATCAATCGAAACACGTTGTCCCTTTCTTTACTGGAAGTTAAGACATGTAAACAAACTCATCGGTAAAGATTATTGTAAACGCAGAAGGGGACAAGTTTATCATTTAACACCACATGCAGACAGCATTTCTTGCATCTCTTCAAGTCAAATGTCCAAGGGTCCTGAAAAGCATGCACCTGTATACCCATAACATTATCAATAAAGCTAACCGCTGAACAACATTTTCCGATGTTCTCTAAACATTCATCTCGTACTTGAGGTGACATACTCAAAAGTCTCTCAAACGCTGCTGAAACAATCGGCTCTTGATCTTTCGGTTTTTCACCGTAGCTATCAAGTTTCGAAACATCACAGTAGCGGGTTAAAGGAATAAAATGTCCTCGGTCATTAAACACATAAGTCAATGCAGTACAGTGCGTATCTGGACAAGGCGATGGTAGAAAATCAGCAGCAGAAATTTCTCCTTTCGTATACCTCTGTACAGATTCAATAACATCTGGAATAGTTACACGATTGATTGGGTCAAAGAGCTCGGCATGAAACCTACCAACAAAAGCTATAGGTGAAAAAACCAAGCCGTCAACTCGCGTCTTCTTTGCAAACTCAACGATCTCTCCTATTTGCCAATCATTGATTTTTTTTACTATTGTAACGTTGAGAACAACCCTCAAACCAGCCTGCTTCGCCACTTCTATTGCTCGCTTCTTCAAGGAATAGAGCTTCGAGCCCCGCAAGAGTTCAAAGACGCTGTCATCAACCGAATCAAAAGAAAGGTCAAGCTCTTTCAACCCAGCTTTTGCAAGTTCGTATGCTAAAAGCGGGTTCTTAGCTATTTGAAGCCCATTTGAGCCTAAACTCATATAAGTGTACCCTATTTCTCTTGCTTCAGAGACGAGCTCTACCAAATCCGATCTAAGCGTCGGCTCGCCGCCTGTAATCAAAAGGGTTGGTTTCTCATCTTCACATTTTGAAAGAAATTTTAATCGGCTAATTAATTCTTCTAATGCCGGTTCTCCCCCATCTTTAGTCGAAGAAGCGTAGCAGACTGCGCATCCTTGATCACATCTTTGCGTGACTTCCAATATCCCAACACAAGTATGTTGTTGGTGCTCAGGGCAAAGCCCGCAACTGCTGGGACAATCGACATAGTTAGGAATGGCATACTGCTTAATCCTATGCTTCTTTCCAGGGCGATCATACTTTTCGACAGCAAAATAGAAGTCTGCGTCACTGCATATTAACGATTTGAATAGACCGTGCGATGGGCACTCCTTAGACATGTATACCTGAGAAGCTTCTTCGTAGATACTTGCGCTTATCAACTGTTTACAAATCGGGCATATGCTGAAAGTTTCGACTTGTGGGCGCAAGTTTAATCAAGCTGGCTGAGTCAATGTTTTTAAAGTTTTGCATCAGTTAAACATATAAGATTTCGAAGGTATGTTGATAAGTATGGTTAAGGTGGGCAAGCAAGCTGCTCTAATAGTAGTTGATGTGCAGAACGACTTCTGCCCAGGAGGGGCTCTACCTGTACCTGAAGGAGACAAGGTTGTGCCTGTACTTAACCGCTATATCGAGTTCTTTAGATCTATTGGTGCCACGATCCTCTTTACACGGGATTGGCACCCTATGGACCATATCTCCTTTAAGACCCAAGGAGGCATTTGGCCGCCACACTGCATTCAAAACACTTGGGGTGCTGAGTTCCACCCTGCACTCAAAGTTGGTGAAAGAGATTTCATTGTCTCAAAGGGCTTTGAAAGGTCTAGAGAAGCGTATTCTGGC
>Ga0078972_1011776_pt1 | contig 15429 bp, 12 predicted proteins | sample YelNatPaOPGAMG01_FD_67568 | JGI IMG/M metagenome (GOLD analysis project Ga0078972, IMG submission 67568) | Hot spring thermophilic microbial communities from Obsidian Pool, Yellowstone National Park, USA - OP-RAMG-01 (SPADES assembly) (version 2) | ecosystem: Environmental > Aquatic > Thermal... | reverse complement strand
ATTTAAATTAGAAAATAAAAATATTATAAAGATTTTAATGGTAGATGAAAGATTGATTAGTTATATAAGAGAGTGTTTAAGAAGGGGCTTTTCTGAAAATTTTGTAAGAGAAACGCTATTGAATCAAGGTTGGGATATTAATGAAATAAATGAAGCGATTAACATTGTTACAAGTTATTCTTCACCTTCCCAAACTTATTCTAATCCGCCACTTCCACCTTTAAAAGAAACAACTCAATCTAGAACCACATCTAGGCCAACAGGTGTTACCATAATTTGTGTTCTTGTTTTCTTAATTTCCATATTAATGCTAATAACGGGTGTTTTTTCAATGTTTTTTTCTGAGATTATGAAAGGCTTCTCTTTCTCAGGAACAATAGGAAATACTGCAATTTTAGCTACATTTAATGAAGCTGGTCTTTTGTTTAGTTTATTGGGATTTATGATGATAATATTCGGAGTAGTTGGTTTGATAGCTTTCTATTTATTGTTAAAAATGAAAAAGATGGGTTCGATAATCGTAACTATAGTAGGCATAGTCTCAATAATTCAAAGTCTAATTTCTTTTAATATAAATAATGTTTTAGGAATTGTTTTATGGGTTATTATAATTGCGTATTTATGGACAAAAAGAAATATTTTTGTTTAATTTTTATCTTTGAAAAATTAAACCAACTGCACATAATTAGCACTTGGCTCGAAAAGAAGACCTTCACGTTTAAGCTTTTCTATTATATCATCAACCTCTTCATCGCTTTCTATCCCTTCTTTCTTTGCTAAATTGCGAACATCATCTATCCTAACTTCCTTGCTTTTTTTGGAGAGATCCCTTATTATGTCCAATATTATTTTTATTTTTGTCCTTTCGCTTGACGTGACTGCCGCACCCTCAGCTTTATCTATGTCTATTTGACCTGTCTTGACATCTAAACCAAGTTGTTCAAGTGAAAAACGCATAAGCCTTATCGCCCTTTCCGCATCTTCTCTGCGAACTTCGTTGCTCAATTGCACTCTCGCAGAGGCTTCTGACAAACGTATAAGGGCTTCGAACTGACGAAGGGTTAATGGTATTGGCCCACCGCCTTCTGCACGCTTTCTCATATCCAAATAGAACTTCTTAAGTATTCTGCCTGCCTCGCTTGTTAAAACAGGCGTGCAATTTTTTTTCGCATAAGCTACGTACTTTCTTATGAATTCTGGCTCTAAAACAGGCTTTGTGGCTTCAAAATCCCTTTCTCTTGATTTCAAAACATGCTCTACTATTTTTTTATCAGTATCAGCATCAGGCAAATCGCGTAATGCAAACTTTAAATCAAATCTTGTGAGCAATGTATCAGGAACACTTATTTGTTTAGCTATCGAAACATAAGGCTCGAATCTTGAAAATTTTGGGTTTCCACCCGCAAGGACAGATGTTTGAGCTGGCAATGTTGCAACTATGGAAGCCTTTGCTATGGAAATCGTTCCCTGTTCAAGGGCTTCATGCATTGCTACTTGGTCTTCAGCGGACATTTTTTCGAATTCGTCAACAGCGAGCAAACCGCCATTGGTTAAGACAAGTGCACCAGCCTCCAAAACCCAACCGCCCATGAATTGCTCGTCTTTCACAACAGTTGCTGTTAAACCTGCGCCTGTCACACCTTTACCTGAAACGTATTTACCTCTCGGGACAATTTGCGGAACGAGTTTAAGAAGTTGTGATTTACCAGAGGATGGGTCTCCTATAAGAAGTATGTGGATATCACCCCTGAAACGCGTGCCATCTTTCATAATTCTCGGCACGCCACCAAACATTTGCAAAACGATTGCTTCCTTAACCTCTCTGAGACCATAAAGAGAAGGTGCTATGGAATCTATAAGTTTTTCGTATATCATCGGGTCCTTAGCAAGCTCTTTTATTCTTTTTTCATCCTCTTTCGTTATTTCAAGATGCTTCCACCCAACCTCTGTAGGCTCAACATAATTGCCATCAAGATAAAAATCAAGTCTTATGCGCGATTTACCCTTAGGTATTTCTCGCAAAATGCCCGTTATTTTTATACGATTTCCCGGGTCTGTGATGCGCCTTCCTTCTGGTGAGACAAGGTCTTCTGTAAGCAAAACATTTAATTGCGAAGGTCTCTCGCCTTCGGTGAGTTCAAAAGGTTCTTCTATTGTGATCCAACGGCAATCTATCATCTTCCTTTCCAATTCTTTTAGCGTTTTGCTTTTTCTGCATCTTGGGCAACGCACCTCAAAACCAATTCTCATAGCTTTTTTAGGCTCTCTGACAATTTCATTGCATCTTTCACAAAGCCATATAGTCTCGACAATTTCAGGTCTTATCTCGCTTGCCCTCCTCACTATGCCTTCAACACAAAGAAATTTGCCTATGTGTTTCGAGCGCAAATCGCGTATAATTATCGATTCACCGCCCTTTATCCTTATTTTAACAGGGTTTGGTAAATCTTTTTGTGCTATAACCTCTTCACACATTTCGAAGAACTCTTCAGGTTTGTTTAAAAGGATTTCGGAAAGCTCTGGAATGAGTTTATCAAGTTTTTCGAAATCTACAATCAATGGCTTGCCTTCATTCGAACATTCTATTAATTCCTTTTTATAAGCTTTGTCAAAAAAATTGTTTAATTTTTCCAATAACTCCTCACGTATCTCTTCTTCTGTTTTCTCCTTTTTTGCCACCATACCCCCACCAAGTTTTTGAATGCATCAAGCTTCTACGCTTTTCACATACCTTCTACTATGCGTTAAAAAATTGTATTTTAATTTAAAAAGACTTGTGTTAGGATTTCGATGTTTAAAAATTTAACCATAAAATTAATTACTTTTTCACATTTATTCCAAGTTTTTCGCTTAGTTTTTCGATCATATCTTTCGTTATATTTTTCAAATCGTATTTATGCCTCCAACCCCAATCTTTTCTCGCAGCGGAATCATCTATGCTTTTAGGCCATGAATCCGCAATGGCTTGACGAAAATCAGGTTCGTATGTGCATTCAAACTCAGGGATGTGTTTTTTAATTTCGTTCACAAGTTCCTTTGGAGAAAAACTCACAGCCGCAAGATTATAACTTGTGCGCACCTTTATTTTTGATGCATCCGCCTCCATTATTTCAATAGCCGCTCTTATAGCATCTTCCATATACATCATAGGAAGGGTTGCATCCTCTTTTAAATAACATTTGTATTTTTTGTTTTTCAGGGCTTCGTAAAAAATTTCAACAGCATAATCTGTCGTGCCTCCTCCAGGCAATGCTTTATAGCTTATTATTCCTGGATAGCGTACGCTACGGACATCAACGCCATACTTATTAAAATAATAATTGCACAGAAGTTCGCCTGATACCTTTGTAACTCCATACATCGTATTCGGTTCTAAAATTGTACTTTGAGGTGTTTTTTCTTTAGGTGTTGTAGGACCGAAGGCGGCAATTGAGCTCGGCCAAAAAACATGAAGTTTATACTCTCTTGCTAAATCAACCGTGTTTTTAAGCGAAATCATGTTAACATGCCAGGCGAGATCCGGATTTTTCTCACCAGCAGCAGAAAGAAGAGATACCAAATGATAAATGGTGTCTATTTGATATTTTTCAACCGTTTCTCGATAAACTTCGAGATTTGTGGCATCAAAGACTTCAAAAGGACCTGATTTTATAAACTCGGCATCCGGCATTCTTCTATGTCCCACTGCTATAACATTTGAATTTCCATATCTTTTCCTAAGCTCAGGAACAAGCTCTGTGCCTATTTGACCTGTTGCGCCCGTAACGAGAATTCTAGGCATCCGTAAACCTCCTTTTTAAATGGGCCGGGCAGGATTTTCAGCGCAACGCAAATCTTCAAAATTTTTACATTCACTGCAATTGAACCTGCGACCTTCGCGTTGTAAGCGCGACGTCATTTGCGAATTCACTTGCGCAGAGCGCAAGCAACAAACCACTAGACCACCGGCCCGTATATGGTTTGTTTCGCTTTTTGCACATTTATTCTGCTTTATTAACGCATATGTTATTCGTATTTAAATAAGCTTCATCTCTTTTCCAACCTTTTCATAAACTTTTAGGGCAAATTCCAAATCTTCTTTTGTGTGCTCTGCTGTGACTATGTTCCTTACCCTTGCTGTATCTTTCGAAACTAATGGGTAAACTATTGGTTTAACAAAGATACCATTTTCAAAAAGTTTTTGGCTTAGCTTCTGTGCTTTTGCACTATCTCCAACTATTACAGGTGTTATAGGAGTTTTGCTTCTTCCTATATTAAAGCCCAAATCCTGCAAACCTTCTTTGAAAAACTTTGTGTTGTCCCATAACCTTTTGATGTGTTGAGGTTCTTCTTGCACAATTTTAATGGCTTCAATTATGGCGGCGCTAACGCAAGGTGGATGGGCTGTTGTAAAGATGAAGGATCGCGCCCTATTAATAAGATAATCTCGCAAATGTCTGCTTCCTGCAATGTATCCACCAAGACAGCCGAAAGCCTTTGAAAGCGTTCCCATTTCTATGTCAACCCTTCCATGAAGATGGAAATGATCCACTATTCCTCTTCCATCCCTTCCCAAGACGCCGTCGCCATGCGCATCATCAACCATTAGAATGGCGTCGTATTTTTCACAGAGTTCGACTATTTGATCTAACGGTGCTATATCCCCATCCATGCTGAACACACCATCTGTAACCACCAATCTTCTTCTTGCATTTTGCGATTCCTTCAAAGCCTTTTCAAGACCATCCGTATCAAGATGAGGATATATCTTTCGCTCCGCTTTTGTTAAGCGCACGCCATCAATGATGCTACCGTGATTTAGCTCATCGCTTATGATTACATCGCCTTCGCCCATCAAAGCTTGGATTGTGCCTCTATTCGCTGCTATGCCGGCAACAAAAATAAGAGATGATTCTGTTTGTTTGTAACGCGCAAGCGTTTCTTCCGCTTCATTATGTATTTCCATTGTGCCTGCTATCTGGCGGACAGCACCAGCACCAAACCCCCATTTATCTATTGCCTTTTTAGCAGCTTCTTTTATTCTTGGGTGATTGGCAAATCCAAGATAATTGTTTGTGGAAAGTGTAAGCACTTTTCTTCCGTTGATAACAACTTTAGTCCCTTGCGGCGTGCTCAACACAGGCAAAGTGGTGAAAAGATTTTCTTTTTTCAGATTTTCTATTTCTTCTTCCAAAAATGAAAGGCGCTTCGACATAACCAACCCTCCTCATCTGCATTTAAAATTTAGATTTGTGTTTTATAAATTTCTCCAACATTTCATGTTAAATAGGTTAAATGAAGTTTTCACATCGAATTTGCATATATTTTACAGCCGTAAAACATCATGTTTTTTAAACATCAAAGTACAAAATATTAATTGTGAAAAAATACAAAAGACTGACTTTCCATGGAAAAGAAAAAATTTCTTTTTGTGTCAATCGATGCTTTGATTACGGATATAGCATGGCAGGTGTTTAAAGAAGGGCATGAAGTAAAGTATTTTATAGAAACCCCTAGCGAAAAGGAAATAGGCGATGGCTTCGTACCTAAAACTGATGATTGGAAAAAGGAAATAGACTGGGCTGATATCATAGTTTTTGATGATGTGCTTGGGCAAGGTGCAAAGGCACAGAAATTAAGGGAGGAAGGAAAGCTTGTTATAGGTGGTACGCCATACACGGATATGCTTGAAGATGATCGCGGCTTTGGACAAGAAGAATTGAAAAAAGCCGGCGTTACCACAATTCCAAGTTGGAATTTCACATCCTTTGACGAAGCCATCAACTTCGTGCAAGAACATCCGGGTAAATATGTTATAAAGCCGAGCGGAGAGGCACAAAATGTCAAGCAGTTGCTTTTCGTAGGAGAGGAAGAAGATGGAAAGGATGTGATAAGCGTTTTGGAGCATTACAAAAAGGTGTGGTCTCACAGAATAAAAACATTTCAGCTTCAAAAAAAGATAACAGGAGTGGAAGTTGCTGTAGGCGCTTTTTTCAATGGAAAGGAATTTGTTTATCCGATCAATGTAAACTTTGAACACAAAAAACTTTTCCCTGGGAATATAGGACCAAGTACGGGAGAGATGGGCACGTCAATGTTCTGGTCCATGCCAAACAAAATTTTTAACTCAACCCTTAAAAAAATGGAGCCGAAGTTGAGGGAAGAAGGTTATGTTGGCTACATCGATATAAATTGCATTGTAAACAATTACGGCATATATCCATTGGAATTCACCTCTCGTTTTGGTTATCCTACTATAAGCATTCAGCAAGAAGGTATGCTAACTCCAATAGGAGAGTTTCTTTATGATCTCGCAAAAGGCGGTGGCTACAAACTAAAGGTTAAAAGCGGTTTTCAAGTTGGTGTTCGTGTTGTAGTGCCACCATTCCCTTTTGATGACCCTCAAACCTTTCAAACTCATTCAAAAGATGCTGTGATAATTTTCAAAAAGCCTAACAGAGAAGGGGTGCACATAGAAGATGTGAAAATGGTTAATGGCGAATGGTTAATCACAGGGCACGCTGGCGTTGCTTTAATTGTTGTAGGCACAGGACCGACAATGAAACAGGCTCAACATCAGGCTTATAGCAGAATCAATAATATTTTGATTCCAAATATGTTTTATAGGAAAGACATTGGAGACCGTTGGTATGAAGATAGCGATAGACTTCATGCATGGGGCTATTTAAGAGAGTAGGACATAAAAATGAAAACCATGCCAATATCGACCATGCTAATAAATCAATTTTTACAACTTATATTCTCTTGAATTTACAACTTATGTTCAATACCCATTTTAAAAGCCATTAGATCTTTTTCAGGATCTTTCAAGCTCATTTTTAAAGCCTGCTCAATGGAAGATCTTTTAAGCGGAAGCAAATTATTCGCAAAAGCAACCCCGAGCAAGAAAACATTTCCGTAAACCGGATCGCCCAATTTTTCTTCACATATGTTTGATGCATCCACGAAATATATTTTCTTCGCAAAAGGCTCGATCATTTGTCTCAATTTTTCATAAGATGGATATGGTTGGTCCAGCAAAGTCGCATACACAGGCTTTACAGGATAGGTGTCCACAAGAAAGGTTGTTCTTTCTTTTGAAGCGAAGTAGCAAAACCTTGCCGCCTCTAAAGGCTCAAGCGCAAAGAGTAAATCTGTTTGACCCCTTGGAATTAAAGGAGAATAAACATCTTTTCCTATCCTTATATGTGCAGGGATTGCACCTCCTCTTTGAGCAAGACCATGAAGTTGAGTTCCTCTAACTTCATACCCTTCTATAGTTGCTGCTCTCGCAACAATTACAGATGTAAACAAAATGCCTTCTCCACCAACACCGGTAAGCAAGATGTTATAAACCATCATCTCCCCTTTTTCTTTTTAATCACCGGGCTTATTGCCCCAAACGGGCATATCTGGGCGCACACGCCACATCCCCAGCACAAATCTTGCTTTATAAAAATCTTGTCGCCTTCTTTGATTATTGCAGGGCATGCAAATTGTTTTACGCAAGTCAAACACTTCTTGCATTTGTTTGGATCTATCATAAACTTCGTGAACTCTTTCCCTTGTTTTTTCAACAAACGCTTCATATGCAACCGACAAAGACCTCGGGAAATGATAACGCCTATCTCATCTTTTTCTGCAAATTCTTTAATGGCTGCCTGAAGTTCTCTTTGATTATAAGCATTAACAACACGGAGATTTTTTACACCAAAGGCTTTTACAATCTCTTCTATTTTCATAGGTTCTTGCCTTTCACCAGTAGCTGTGAAATCGCTACCAGGGTGAGGCTGATGACCTGTCATAGCAGTAACGCCATTGTCCATGATGATAACAAGTGGTTTGGTTCTTTGAGAAACTGTATTTGCCAAGCCTGCCATGCCTGCATGGAAAAAGGTCGAATCGCCTATGAATACGACGACTTTTTGATTGCTGACTTTTTGTATGCCATGCGCTATGCCTAAACTCGCTCCCATTGAAATAACAAAATCCGCCATCTTGAAGGGTTCATGAATTCCAAGAATGTAACAACCTATGTCTCCCGCCCATATGGTATTTTCTCCCATAACCTTTTTGACAGCGTAGAAAGTTGATCTATGCGGGCAGCCTTGACAAAGCACAGCTTTCCTTACAGGTACTTGTATTTTTTTGAGATATGCATCATGCAAACTAAAATCAGGTTTTTTGAGTTTTAGGTAAGGGGCAAGGGCATTGAAAACAATGTCAGGTGTGTATTCACCTATTCTTGGAAGTATATCATTTCCATGAATTTCAAGTTTCGGATTAACATCCTTTGCAACCATTCTTACAAATTTTTCGATCCATGGCTCGAGTTCTTCAACGACGATCGCTATTTTAAGATCTTTTATGAAATCCGAAATGAATTTTTTCGGCAAAGGATGTGTCATTCCTATCTTTGCAATTTTTACTCCGTGTATTTTTCCAAGCTCCTTAACATATTCATATGAAACCCCATTCGCTATTATGCCTATCCTCCCTTGACCTTCCACTCTGTTAAGGTAAGAATAAGCAACCTCTATCTGTTCCAATTTTTTATTAACTTTGTCATGCATTTGTTTAGTGTAAGGAGGAAGATTGTAATATCGATTGAAATCCTTTACAAACTCTCCTTTCGTTTTAGGTGTTTGTAGCTTTCCGAGTTTAACAACCCCAATAGAGTGAGAAACCATGGTTGTGGTTCTCAGCATAACCGGGATTTCGTATTTTTGAGAAATTTCGAAAGCTTTTTTCGTGAAATCTTTGCATTCTTGGGGGTTTGATGGCTCTAATGTTGGGATCAAACCTAAGCGAGATATACCTCTTGTGTCTTCTTCTGACTGCGCTGAGCTATGACCTTCTGGATCATCAGCAACTACCAAAACAAGACCACCTCTAACACCAGTGTAAACTACTGGCAAAACAGAATCCAAAGCTACATTCAAACCGAAATGTTTCATAGCAGTAAGCGAAGGCACGCCTGCATAAGAAGCGCCGGCGCAAACCTCAAAGGCAACTTTTTCGTTTGTGCTCCATTCAAAATAAAAGCCGACTTGTTTAGCAACACTGGCAAGCGCTATGCCAACTTCTGAACTTGGCGTTCCAGGATAATTGGCAGAAACCCCTAAACCACATTCCAAAGCACCTCTAGCTATTGCCTCGTTACCAAGAAGTACAACTTTTTTACCTTCTTTTTCGAGAAGATCTGGATTGAATGACATGAAAATCCCAACCCTCGCAAGATGAACTCGAGTTTGATTTTAAGATTTTTACCAAATTTTTGCGAATGGTTTTTGAATATAATATAATATATATTTGAAATATTATATATTTTGATTGCCAAAACTTCTCAACAAGAGGTGAGTTTATGAAGAAGAGAGTGGTTGGGAGGAATGCAAAAAATGAAAATTTTTTGAAGGTCATACTTAATAGAAAAAGCGTGAGAAGTTATACGGATGAGCCTGTTACCAAAGAAGAAATTTTAGATCTTCTTCGAGCAGGTATGGCTGCGCCGAGCGCTTTGGACAGAAGACCATGGGCTTTCGTTGTTGTAACCAAAAAAGAAATGCTTGAAAAGCTTTCACGGGTTTCGCCTTTCAGCGGCATGCTTAAAAAAGCGAAGGCTGCGATAGTTGTTTGCGGTCTGCCTTTGAAATCGCTTGTTTTAATGAAGATTGTGAATGTCATTTCAAAAACTTCAAGGGATTATTGGGTTCAAGATTGTTCTGCTGCTTCGGAAAATATTCTTCTCGCAGCCGAGGCGAAAGGATTGGGAGCGGTATGGATAGGTGTTTACCCAGCGGAAGAAAAGATTGAAAAAGTTCGTGAGATACTCGGCATTCCTGAAAGCGTAATACCACTCAACATCATTTCAATCGGCCGTCCGACAGGAAAGGAAAAACCAAAAAACAAATTCGATCCGAAAAACATACATTGGGAGAAGTGGTGATGGCAAAGTAATTTTATTTCGTTTTTTTAGAGGATAAAAAATATTAATCTCTCATTTAATTTTTTAGCATGAGGATGCTTATTGAGCTGAAAACCCTTAAAAATTGTGTATATGATGTTAACTATTTCCATAAGCTTCAAGGATTCTTGTATAATATGATAAAGGAAACTGAGTACAAATTATTGCATGACAAAAAGGGTGTGAAATTTTTTTGCTATTCTAATATTTTTCCAATAGGTGATATGAAGACGGGGGATAAAAGAAACGTGATTGTATCTTCGCCTGATGCTTTTTTCATCAAAATCTTAAAAAACAATATAGAGAAAAATTTTGTTGATACCAAATCGCCTATTAATATAGGCGAAATGCAGTTTGAGGTAAGCCAACTATCTTTAATAGGAACACGAATCAGAAATAAAGGTGTTAAACTTATTTCTGCCACGCCTATTGTTATTAGGATTCCTGAAAAAAATTACGATAAATATCAAATACCGGAAAACTACAGAAAAAAGGGTTATGTTTACTGGCGACCTCAATATAGCTTTGAGGCTTTTGTTAAGCAACTGGAAGAAAATTTGATCAAAAAATACAATGAATTTTATAAAACGAATTTTGAGATCGAAAGAATTTTTGAAAATTTCAAGTTTATAAAATCTGTAGTTAACCATGTTATAATAGACGGTAGAGAACAAATGATGGTCGGATCGATCTGGGAGTTTCAATTCAGCTATTTAAATCCAAAACAGAAAAAGATATTAGAGTTTGGAATAGATTGTGGATTCGGCGAGAGAAATAGTTTGGGGTTTGGGTTTATGAATGTGAGATAGAATGTTAGAAGCAATTAAAATGCTGGGTGAGTACGAAACTGCAAAAAGTGAAGAAGAACAAAATCATCTACTCCAATTTACAGGAAACTGGTTCATAGATGCAGGTATTCTTGGTTTTGTTAATCTGATGGAAGAGGTTTATGGGTGGGATTTGAAGAAATTACAAGAAATGATTATTAAAGAACCCGAAACGGTTTATTATGGGTATTTTCCGTTTGGTTATTTGTTTTATCACTCAACAATCCGTATGATTTATAGCAAAATTCAAGATATCAAGAAAGAACTTTCCAAAGAAAATGGATTAAATCAAAAAATAATGGAAACTGAAAAAGAAATAAAAAATCTACAAGAGAAAATAACAAAAACTAATAATGAAAAAGAAAAGAAAAAATTGCAGAATAAATTATCAAAATTAGAAGAGAAAAAGCTACACAAACTAAAAGAAAAAAAGAAGGCCATGCTCAGTAAAATTGAAGAATTAAACAAGAAATTAATAGAAGGAAAAAGAAATTTTCAAGCAAATGTTATCAATGTTGCAGATTTTTCGAACTTAAAAAACAATCAAATAACCATGTGTCTACCTAATTTTAGTCTAAGGCTGCCTGCAATTGCTAGAAATTTTTATCTATTCAATTCTAAAGAAGTAAAAAATAACTCGGTTTTGGCTTTTAGATATTTGCAATTGTTATGTCAAGAAAATTACGAAAAATTATATAAGTTTATTAAAGAAAAAATGCCTAAAACAAAAAAAGCGAAAGAAGGACTTACTTATGAAATTTACCCAGACTCTACGATAAATCCATTTTTATACTCTCCTGGTGAGTTTTCGAACATAGGATACACAAAACCACTAAAAACAACAGAAATAAAAAAATCTCTAAACTTAGGTTTACCCATATTTATACCATTGCTTTGCTTTGAACACGCATTTGAAAATTATTATGAAAAAGGGGTTATTAGGAATGTCTTCTTTTATACCAACAAGCTCGATGTATGCTACTCTATAAACAAAAGAATGCGAATAAAAAAGGAAAATGCAATTAGTAGATCAAAATCTCAATCTTTGCTAAAAATAACATTCAATTCTGTGATTGATGAATTAGTAGAAAATAAAGCAAATTTTTCATTGGAAAATATGTATCTCGTAGAATATGAAAACATTAAAAATCAGAAATTAGTAAATGTTGAATACATCGGTATCCCCAAACTTCAAGCATCAATACTCCTTGACGATACAATAAGAGAGAATTTGAATAGGAGCATTCAATATAGAAAAATTAAAAAACAATTTGAATGGAAGTGGCTTCTTGAAGAATTCATAAAAGGAAAACCTCTTTATCCTATAATTCTAAGTCATATAAACTTAGCTTTAAATGAGGAGAGTGTTCTAACTTATTCTAACTTATCTACTTGTTTATATTCTTTAATATCAGAGGCGAACATCTCTGAATTCAAAGCAGAAAAAGAAAAGCAAAACGGAAATTTATTTTCAGAAAATTATTTCGATAATTACAAATCTTTAATTAAGGAAATAAAAGAAGATATAAGATTTACATCATTTAAGGCAGGCCTTATTAATCAAATTTCAAAAGATGCAGATACAAAAAAGAGGATCGCGAGGGAATTATTTGATGCCTTGAAGGCGAGAGATAAAAATATGTTTTTAAATATTCTACTCAAAAATATGAATGAAGATAAAAAATTGTGCTCAAATAAGAACTTAAACGACTGGATTTTTGAAAAGATAATCAAAAATGATATAAGCTTTGAAATGTATTGTTTAATATTGACTATGAATTTATTAAGAGGTGGACAAAGATGAGTGAAAATGTATATTACTGGCAAAAACTTATGGGCGATAAGCCATTGACCCTAGATCTTGAGAAATTAAAAAATGCAGTAACGGACGTTTTTAAGAACGAATCAGATAATTACAAGCAGAAATTGGTTTACAATTTGCTTGAAAGAGTGAGAAACAATGATCAGAAAGAATTTTTCTATATTTTGTTAAAAGCGATCAATAAACCAAAGGAAAATTTTAAGGAACTATGGAAAGAACTTAAAGAAAAATATGATGTAATGCCTGAAGAAGCATTTATTAATTTTGCATATTCTATTATTATTGGTATAATGGCAACATATTCTGGAGGTGAATAAAAATGAATAAAGAACAACCGCAAACGGAAAATAAACAGAACGCTGGTAGAAAATATATCGTGTTAGATATAGTTTTTTACGGTAATTCGTTGAACTATGACCAGGGGGCAGGGAATTATCAAGAGTTAAAGAAAATAACAAAATGGGATGGAAAACAGTACAGCTTGGTAAGCAGATATGCATTAAGATATAGTATTTTGGAAACTGGAAAAAATTTAGGTTTGTGGAGCATCGCAGATGCTTCGCATCTCCAAAGAGCTGGAGAAGGGGATAAAACTGTCATTCAACCTGCTATAAGCACCTTACTCTCAGGAGAAATTTTAAACTATCCAGAGTTTGATTTATTTGGATACTTAATTACAAACACTACACCACAAAATGCAAGAGAAGCGCCTGTAAAAATTAGCCATGCCGTCTCTCTCACACCTTACACATATGATAGCCATTTTTGTGGTAACTTAGGCTATGCAAAAAGAATGATAGAAAGTACCGGAAAAATGGATCCAAATCTATTTACTGTAGAAGAACACCAGACATATTATATCTACACTGTTGTGATTGATGTTGATAGGATTGGAAAGAATGAAGTTTACCTTTCAAAAAAAGAAGGAAATAAATGGGAAGTAGAAATTAAAGAAGATGGAAATATATATAAAATAGAAATTAAAAAAGGCGATAATACAGTGAAAGGTACTTATGAGTTAAAAAGAAGTAACAATGGCGTAGAAATAACAAAATCTGACCTAGGGAATGTTTGTCTTTTTACCCAAACATTGGTTGATAGAGATAATGCAGTAAAACACAAAGTAGCTCAGCTTATCAAGTCCATTCTTTACCTTAACAGAAATATAAAAGCCCGAACTGAAATATTACATCCAAAACTTTTGATTGCAGGACTATATAAAAACACTCCATATAAATCATATAAAGACAGAATACAATTATCAGATGAATACGAAGAAATATTCGAAGAGAAAGAGGAGCCACAAGGAAATGATGAAGTCAAGATTATTCGGAGAGTCGTGAAGCTAAAGAAACCTGTTTTTATACTAAAGAATATTCAAAATAACAATCAACAAAATATAAAGTTAATCAACGAAGCTGAGACTATTATGTCAAGTGATAACAATAGTGAAAGTGCACTTTCAAAATTATTCTCTTCTAACTCTAAGCTAGAAGAAATATACATTTTCAAAGCACCAGAAGTTGAAATAAGATTTAGAGACTAAAGGGATATCAAGATGTCAGAAAAAACCCTCTTTATAGAAATCTTTCAACCATTCGCTCAATATCGTAACCCATTCACTTTCTATTATGCCCAAACATACCCGCTACCTCCAAAATCAACAATTATTGGAATGCTGCAAAATGCTGTTGGAGACTGGTATGGAAACGAATACGGAATAGAAAACTGGTGGAATTTGAAAGTTAGTGTGCATGGTGGATTTGAAAGTGTTTTTTGGAATTATCAACAATTAATTAAAGGTGAACTTCTACTATCAGGAGGCGGCATTTTGAATAAAAATAGCGACAATCCTGGCGGAAATATATGGTTACCTTTGTACGGACCAGGTTTAACTTCTCGAAGATCACCGATCTATCAGCAAGAATTATTTAACGGTCATCTGTATATTTTTATAAAAGGTGAAGAAAAACTTATTGAGAAAATAAAAGAAGCAATAGAAAAACCATCTAAAGTCCTCTATCTTGGGAGAAGCGAAGATGTTGTTTTTATAAGAAGTGTAGAAGGAGTAGTGGCTAAAAAAATCAAGGTTGAAGGCGATATAAAACCGAAATACCCAACTTATCTTTTGCTAAAAAATTTTCCTATAAAAAACAAAAGATATCCAGTCTATTCTATCCCAATAAAAGTTGTTTTTGAAAACAACGGGCAAAATGTAAAACATAAATCAGAGATTACAAAATCAACAGAAAGAAAACCTGAGTTTGAACCGGTTATTTATACAGGAGATGATTACAGCATCATTCTGACTGAAGGTGCTTCTGTGGATGTTGAACAGTATAAAATCCATGATGGTGAAGAAATAAGAATTATAGCGGAGTGGGGATGGATATGAGGATTGCTGATATATTAAGAGCAAAATCCAAAGATGAAAAAAATTACCTTCTAAAGGATCACTTAAAAGAAACTATACTGCGTGCAATACAACTTAGAGATTTTATAAATCAAAATAATTCTAAAATTAAATATAAATTTGACAATACATTTTTTGAAGATTTAATTGTTGCTTGTTTTTTACATGATTTGGGAAAAATCAATTTTAATTTTCAGAAAGATGTTTTTAAAAAGGAAAAAGAAAGTGATGAATTTGAGAAGATAAAGGATTTCTTTGATGGTTATAGTAAAATTGACATAAAGGACCATGAAGTAATCTCCTTACTTTATTCTTTAATTTTTTTAGATAACGATGAACAGGCTAAGAGAATTAGAACAGCAATTCTTTTGCACCACTATAATGAGTTCTATACAAACAAAGATAGTATAAATATAAGATATGT
>Ga0078972_1011774_pt1 | contig 15431 bp, 17 predicted proteins | sample YelNatPaOPGAMG01_FD_67568 | JGI IMG/M metagenome (GOLD analysis project Ga0078972, IMG submission 67568) | Hot spring thermophilic microbial communities from Obsidian Pool, Yellowstone National Park, USA - OP-RAMG-01 (SPADES assembly) (version 2) | ecosystem: Environmental > Aquatic > Thermal... | reverse complement strand
GTCTCATGAACTTGCTTGAACATTGATGCTAGAGAGCTACCAAGATCATAGGCCTTTGCTTGCAGTTCTTCTGTAGGCATCTTGACAAGGCCAAGCATAGCATCGCTAATGTTTTTGATAATGTCAGGTATATTGCCGCCGAAGACGCTCTTGAATCCTTCACCAAACGCAGAGATCATTAGCCTCATATTCGCAGCTACTATTTCTGTATTCTTACTCCACTCTGCCGTGATACTTTCAAGTATCTTACCATATCCACCATATATATCAGCCAAAGCCGCCTTAAATCCGGATAAGGTGGATTGTTTTAGGTTCTCGACTTGTTGTTGCAGTATTGTATATCGGGCTTCGTAGCTCTGCCACGCTCTCTCTCTATCTGCTCGTTGCTTCTCGACCGATTCTTTCTGTGCTTTCAATTGATCAATCTTGCCGCTTGTATGAGCTTCGATCCATAAAGGCAAACCCTGTGGAGCAGTTTCTCCAAACGCAGATTTCATATACTTCTGTAACGGGAACCCGCGTTCAGCCTCTAGCTGCTTGCCGATCTCCAGTATATCCTTCAGGTAGAGAGCAACTCCCTTTGGCCCCTTCATCTTCTCCAGAAGAGCAATCTTTCGTTGTTGGTGATCCTCGGTTGCCTTTATAGAGTCTTGGACTATTGCCGCCTCTTCCTGAGAAAGTTGCTCTATTCTTGTAACGCCACGTTTTCTCAGTTCTAGTTCTAGTCCAACCCTAGTTGCAAGTTCTGCGGTACCTTCCACTAATCGGCTTTGGATATTTCGGAGCACCTCGCCGGTACGCTCCTTCATAACCCCACCAATAGCTGCAGTCTCCGCAACCATGTCTGCTAAGGTCAAACCCTTCTCTTTGTAGATAGAGATGACCTGAGATAATGCCAAAGCAAGCTCATGTCCCTTGATACCAGTTCTGTTTAGAATAGGTGGAATGGTGGCTTCGAACTGCTCTATAATCTTAAGTACCTCTCCTGGCGCTTTTCCGATACCCCATGCACCAACAACACCCCTGATAAGGTTGGCAGCCTCCTGTCTAGATGCTTCAGGGCCAAGAGATTTCCAAAGGTAGGACATGGATTCCATTCCTTTTTTCACCATCTCCGGCCCGCCTTCTGATAACACCGATGCAATATCATATGCGCCGCCCATATACTCTGTACGAGGCAATCCAGGAATTTTATTACGAAGCTTAAGCATATGCTCTGTAAGTTGTTTCGGCTCGAAACCAGCAGCGCGTAGATAATCCTCTAGCAATCCCTGGCCTGATTCAGAGGTTCCACCCAACATACCAGCAATGCCGTGAAGCGCCTTACCTGCAAGAAACGTAGCAAAAGCAGCCTTTGCTAGATTGAGAGACGAAACAATTGACGAGGACATGCGCTTAGTGTGCGAAGCAATCATATCCATCTTGCCACCAAGCGTGCTTGCGCCAGAAGACACCTGCCCAGACATCTGTTGAAACGCGCTACCAAACTGCTGAATCTGGGATTTAGCAGTATCGAAGCCTGTCAGTCCGAACTTTATGCCAATCTCTCGAAACAATATTACTTAGACTCCATCCGTTTACGTTCGTATTCGTATTGCTCTTCTAACAGCTCCCACATCTTGTTTCGCAGTCTAGTAGGCCACCTGTAAATGTCAACCACCTGTTGTTTTAAGTGATATGCCAGATTGAACACCTGCCGGTAAAATACATCTTTCGAGAAGTTAAAAAACAGCCTCCAGTTGGTATCTACAAAAAACACTCCAGGATCTAGAATGCTAACCCCGGAGTTAAGAAAGAAGGGTCCGCCAGCAGGTTCACCACCATCTTTTTCCCGCACTTATGCGTGAATTTCACACGAGTATCGTAGCCACATTGGTGATCGATAATGGCCTTTCTCAGAGCGACATGATCCGCCAGCGGCCACTCCATAACCTGAGAAAGCTTAATATCGGACGAGCCATCAACCGACCGGATTGCCTTCCAAGCCATACGCGAAGGATTGAAGCCTTTCGTATTCATTTCTTCTAGTTCATCTTCCCCTGTTCTATAGCCAAGCACCACAACATGTCCCGTCCTTGGTAATGTCACAGTAAATGTTAAACTTTTTTCATCCATATCAGGCGGCAATGGAATCAAATCAAGACTATTCAAATCTACTGAGTAGTTAGCTGGCTCGCCGCATTTATCGCATGTTGATGTCAGCACCAGAGTATCTGAAATACTTAGCTTATATATTTCTATCCCTAGAAAGATGCGATCTGGTTCTACCAATTCGATAAATTGTTTTCTGTCAGGTTTCTCTTTGCCGCCGTCTAGACTTATCAATAGACTCGACCAAAAATCAATCAGCGCATCAATGGTATCTTTATCCGATTCGAAGACTAATTGTTCGGAGAACGCGTTTGCCTCTCTAATTACAGCACGTCTGCGTGATGCCGGTAGAACCAGATCTTTCGTCAAATACTCCACAAATCACCTCTCGCTACTTAGCTCGAATGCGAACGTCATTGCATTCGAGAGTGATCTTTACCTTAGCTAGCTTCTTTTTATCCGATGTATCGAAGTCTTCATATTCAACCAGCCTTGGCCAACAATCCTGGATATCCCAAATCATATTTGGTTCATCGTTGGGGCCAAGCAGGATAAGATTGGCATCCCTCCAATAGCTAGCGGTGTTTCTGGTGCGAACTAGATCCTGCCATTCTTGCCAATATAATCGCTCGTTCCCGTTGGCAGGGATGATACTCTCAAGAACAAATTCAGTGATTTTTTCACCGCCGGCCTGTTTCACATCCAGTGTCTGCCCACCACCACCGTATGTGGCAAGCTCCACCTCTCTTTTTCCAAGAGTGACTTTTTGGATAAGAAACGTAGCGTAGCCATTAACCTCAAATCTGAACGGGTAGCCAAGTAAGGCGTTTCCCACAGATTTAGCTTCGACAATTGCCATTTACAGCCTCCTTACTTGCGAACCCACCCAGGTAGCGCATATAGTGTTGAATAATCCGTGAACGGGTCCCCCGTTCTCATGACACCCATCTCGGCACAAAAGTAAAATATCTGCCTCAATGGTTTGATAAGGATACGGCACCTATACTTGCCTTGATCAATGTCTGCCGGCGTGTTAAGTACCGCACCTTTTAGGTCACCGCCAGCAAAAAAGGCATCCTTATCTGTCTGGATAAAGTATCCATAGATATGGTATCGCTCCAGGTCTCTACGAAAGACCGGCTCCAGCATTCTATGGACTTCGCCCCACGTCACAGGATGGTTTGGATCATTGACAAAACCAAGCATTATAGGTAGCAACATGTGCTCGTATTCCTTAATTTTACGGACCACTGGGTATTCTTTCAATGCCGAGTCTATCCGTTGAAGCGTCCAGCCACCCCAGAGCACCGCGCCTTCCCAGCCTCGCGTCTCCACACTAGTATGAATGATACGAGCAGAGTTAATTCCATACTCTGCTAAGAGATCAGCATCCGCAGAGGCAGGAACCACATTGTTCTTGATACCCAGTACACCACCGCATCGTCCACGCTTCATACCAAACGGAGATACAGCAGTTCCATATTGTTCGTCACATCTACTGACAGCAGCGCATAGTTGATAAGATGCAGGTAGATAAACTTTCTCATTGAACTTGGTATCGAGCACCTTGTACTCACCATAGATAAGAGCGCCATTGCATGAATCAAAGGCAGCGTGCTCGTAATCAGGCGGGTTGCCCATCCTATAAGCAACAGTCTGCTGAACTGTCATATCTGGAGGCGTTGCTCCCTGATAGAATCTGCCAGACGTGTTGTCCACAAACTCCAACGCCGCAGTATGCACTACTGCAGATGTAGTGCCAGGGCACCAGATATCAATAGCCGGTATCAATGCAGAATGTGTAGCATATAGTCCAGTTTTTGCTGCAGGATCTCCTACATAATCGGTATCCTGTAAAGTAGTTGTCCCATTGCTGCCACCATCTAGAACTATCCCTGTAGAATCGAGAGCAGGCCAGTTGTTAGGAGCGGGATTTGGAGTTGCAATATCAATGATATCCGCCTCATCGCAATGCTCGTTGAAATAGGCTTTCCAGTATCTTGGATCGGTCGGATCATTACACAAGCTCATGTACATCAGATCAGGGCCACCAGGGACTACCAATCGCATATCAATCCGCTCGCCAGGCCTCAGCTTATTATCGTAAATATAAAGCTTTGCACCGTTACCATAAGAGCCAGGGCCAGTAAGCTGAACCTTCCAAGCATTAATTGCAGTGCCTGACCAGCCATTGTGTATATTATTATCAAATCCCATTACAGTATCTGCAGTCGAATTGCTCTTAATCTGTATTGAGGCTGAGGAGCCTACAAGGTTAGAGACTATTTTGACTCGCGAAGAATCATAGATCGATGCTGTTGCGCCTACTAGCGCCGACAACTGAGATACTATCTGCGCCGCGGACAGAACAAAGTTACCAGTCTCATTGTTTGCAGGAACAAGCTTTACTGTCTGATCACTGCCACCGTTTACACTAATGATAAGCGTTTGGGTACCCTGAGTTGCAGCGTAGGTGCCAACAGGAAGACCAAGAGCAGTCGTTGCGCTGCTAGTGTTTATTGTTATAGAATCTGCCGAGCTATTTGCATAGATTGTAATAGTTTCATTATCCGTCACGGCAGCGGTCAATCCAGTAGTCTGAGCATTTATCTCATCCACTACCTGAGCTGCTGTCCTTGCGGCTCCAGCAGTCAGATCGACAGTTTGCGCCGATCCTGTACCAACAGTAATACTAAGCGTGTCTCCAGATGCGATCTCATAGGGAGACACTTCAGTACCAGTTACTCTGCCTGGCAGATCCTGAGAAAAAGTGAATGGGCCGTTATTGCTAACAACTTCGCCAGGAAGAGAGGTTGCTCCCCTATCAGGTATATTGGCAAACGCAGATGTCGCTGTTAGGGTAGCTCTATTAGAAACATCAGTACAATGGCCTATTCTAATTACAATCAGCTTTGCCCCGTTCTCTATAGCCTTCAAGCACCACAAAGGATCAGTTGTCCAATCGACAGCATTCCCAAATTTTCGTATAAACGACTCCGTATCTGAAACAGCCACCGGCGTCCACATCGGGCCTCTTTCGGTCTGAACCAGCACAATCTGCCAGCCTTTTTGAATTTCGTTAACATAGGCTGATAGATCAACTAGCGACCATATTACTCGCGGATCTCCTAGTCCCATTATGCACCTCCACCAGCCTCAATAGCAATGAGACCCTTTTTCTCAAACTCACGCATCATTGGCGTGAGTCTGTCCTTGGGAAATTCTTCAGAGACCTCAAGAGGACCGCACGAGATAACCCCACCTTTCAGATGGAACTGTCTCGGAGCCTTCACGAGATTCCGTATCCTAACAAGTTCTTTGCTCATTTGTCACGTTACCCCTCTTCTATTATTTCTCCTACAGCCTCTTGCTGCATAGTTATATTTGTAATCGAGGAAGTCTCAAAGCTAGGAGTCCTCTGTAGCCAAATGTTAGAAGCCTCGTATCTATAAGCTGCTCGAAACAGCGGCGCATCGACAGCATCCAGCAAGACAGGATCGCCATCTTTCCTAAAGATAACATTTTGCCCCTCGATGGTTGCTCTATAGAATGCCGGCAATGCCTCTATTAAGCCAAGCTCAAGATAATCCCTATGTTCGAGCTTGGTCGCCAGGACGTCAACCTGGTAATCTATCGATACAGGAATCTGCATCTTGCGCCGCGTCCATGACGAAGCCCCACCTATTATTCGTTCATGATCCAAGAGCCATTGCTGATAGATTCCCTCTTCCGGAACAACATACCTGCCGTCTGTATCGTTAGCTACGAACACGTCAATGAAATGGTTATACTGCACCATATCCACCCGCAAAGGAGAGACACGAGATACTGCAAAGCAGGGAAACACTGTTTCCCCAAACGCCCTGGCATCGCCAGGCCCATACACAACAGGATTTTGGTTGTTTATCTTGATCTTCTTCAATCTATTTACAATGAACGTATCTATTGACGCCAGAATCATTGTATTGTTACCGACTGAATATACTTGTTATAGATTTTCTCGATCTCATCCTGCATCTCGTTTGCTACAGGCTTTACAAACGGCCTTGCAGGAATATGTTTCTCTGGAGCGCCATACTCATGAATTGCTGCAATATTTACCCCATCTGGTCCAGCACGCATAACACCTACCTGCCCTGACGTGCTGGACAACCGCTTGTAAGTAAAGGACCTAGATAGCAGCCCAGTATCAATCAGTATTGCAGATTTACCTGACAATGCTGACACTAGGTCGTCACGAGACATAGTATTATGTCCTGTGATACCTAGTTTCCCAGCACGGTATCTCAACTCAGAAGTTGACACCCTTCGAGCATTTTGTGCAATACCCTTTCCTTTTTCCTTCAGAGTAGATTCTGCTAGGGGAGCCCACCCCAGGTCTTGATTGGCAAAATGTTTATGAAACCTTGCCACAGTCTCCCTTCCAACCTCGTCAGTAGCATTCTGGAGAGCGGATTCGACCTCTATAGTCATAGGCCCCCAGTTCCCTTCTAGCGTAATGCTCGACATTACTCCACATATCCTATGGAGCTAACTGTGCTAGTCGCAGTCCTCTCTACGGCCTTTGTCAGATACAGAGTCACTAAATTATGTATCCCTCCTACCGGCACCATTTTATCAAAAACGCCCTCGCTGGTTTCCAGATCATAGCGAACGCCGTCGATAATGAAATGAGAGATGCTATTTACAGTAAGGCTATAAGAAGACAGATCGTCCAGAGATATTGTTACTTCGAGATCGTAGAAAATTCTCCTGCCTGCGGTATCCACAAGAACGCCCTCTGTAGCAGCAGACTCAAAGCTTTGGATCATTGCCCGTATCGTCCTTTGGGGACCAGAAAAAGGGACGCATACTATAGAGCTCGACGCTAAGAAATCGAACACGAACTTTACAGCCGCTCTTGCCTTACTAACTGATGCCGCGCTTATGCCCACGAAAAGCCTCTACTAAGTAGTAGTTGTTGTTGTAGTTGTAGTTGTTGTAGTTGTTGTAGTTGTCGTGGTGGTCGTAGTCGTAGGATTGATATACGACTCGCCATCAATATGTTTCCCAGCCCTATCTGCCACAACGCCGATATTTCTTTCTCTCTCAGACTCTCTGCGCCAGACTGAACCAGTCAGCCTTCTCCTCCAGATTTGCCCTGATATATTTGGATTACCTACTGCCATATTGGCACCCCCTATGTAGTTGTTGTATTCGTTGACACCCCAGCGACGCTACGAAGCAAGGTTTTCGCTGTGCCATCGATAATCTTTATCTGAGCACAGAATCTGTTCAGTAACGAGAACAACAACGTATGCTTGTTATAGATATACGAGTTAATCACATCAGTAGAGGTGTTCTCCCTCGGCTTGAAGGTTACAGAAACTCCGCGCATAGTAATAGAGGAGATTGCATCCGAGCTTTCCTCTAAGTTATACTCCCCGCTCGTGCGCGCCTCGTAGTATCTAGGCACCACCTCTAAGGCAATATAGACCTGCGCCTTTTTTACCTCATATGGTATAGTATCAAGACTTATACCAAAAAGCTCTTGGCAGTTAGCGCGAGGAAAACACAGCCTCTGATATTGATATGCCCTATATCCTCGCAGGGAGAATATCTCGCCCATCAAATCAGCAGCAAACATTAATCTCGCCTCTTTTTGAGCATTTGTTAATGCATCTCCTGACCACTCAGATGAATCGATACCAAGCTCTGCGGCAAGAGGAGCAACCTCTTCAACTGTAACAAAGCTATTGGCATTATAAGCTCCTGGGGTCGTGATCAATCCTGCCATGCTTTACACCGTAGAAAAAATGTCAGGTTGCGGGCCTTTGGGTTTCCTTTTACGAGGCGTCGTCGATTTTTGTTGAGTCCCAGGTTCTTTAACTGTTCCTCTAAATAATCGCTTCGGAGGATCTGGTAACTCGACATCCTTTAAGGTCTCAATAACCTCTGCCTCTATACATTGATACAATGGAGTCCCGCCAGGGGACTTAAGCTGGAGAAGTTTCTCAGCCACATCCCCTGGCACCTCCACATCTGGGCCCGGAAAGCGTAGCTTACCAACACCCGAAAGTACTATAGTATGCTTACCTCTACCTATGTACCTAATAGTAGCCAAAAATCACCTCTTAGGTAGTAGTTGTACCAGTAGGATTGATTCCGGTAGCCAAAACCGCAGCATCAGTTTCCTCGATGCCAACCGCCACTCGCATAGTAACCACAACGATAATCACGCGGGCTTCAATATCACGCGCTGTTTCAAACTGGATACCACGCTGCACGCCCATAATGATATTGTTAGGCACCGTAAGGATGCCATTAGTTACCGGTATCCTCGAAGTAGGCATCAACGGAATGCCCCTAAATCCATGGGCTGCTAAATGATCGGTATCGATCTGCGCATCGCCGCCGGCAGTAAGTCGCTCCATCCATTCATACACAAATCGATCCACTGTTGAATAGTGCACGATGAATCTCAATGCTTGATGCAGCTCTCGGTATTCCCAAGGCAATTCTTCCAAAAATGCCTCGAACATCTTAATGGAAGGAATGCCGGTGACTTGATCAAACGATACAATGTTACCATTAGCAGCAGTCAGCTGTGCTATGACTCCATTAAGCGCCTTAAGCAAGTTATCCGAAGAGCTGGTATTGCCCTGAATAATTAATTTCTCCAGGTCGCGGGAAATTTTCTGCGGGAGAATATTCGTAAAGATTGTATCCTCAAGCGCTCCACGCTCCAAGTTGTCTTCGATAACATCGTAGGGAATGTACATCGAACCGATCAATTCACTTGTGGTGAGCTCAACATACTCAGTGAAGACCTTCGATCTTTTAGATGCGTCAAGCGCCGTCCCAGACGCAGGAGCAACATTGAGAAAATTCCCATTGATGCCGATTTTGTTGATACGCCGTTTCGGAGCAGTCATATCCACTCGTCTAATAGACTGCAAAAATGGGGTACTGTCATACACCTTAAGAAGGAAATTATTTTCCATCTCGGTAGGAAGATACCCACCATTGCTAATCAAATCAGCGACTGAAATGTCACCCTTTTTGATTGCCTCCCATAGCTTCCTGTTTCTTTGTGCCAGATCCATCTGTATATTTCTCCTTATTAATTAGAAATTAGCTAGCCAAGATTTTCTGAATCGCTGGGTTCCGGTGATTTATAAACCAGCCACCAGCAGCAGGCTCTTCTGATTTAGCAATTGAGCTTTCATCAATAGAAGACCCTGGCAGTGATACCGCCTTTTGCGCCAACTCATCAGTTTTACTTACAAGTTCCTCATGCGATTTTGAAATTGTCTCCAGGCTCTTCTTGACTTCCTCAATCTCGGTAGTCTGAGCCTTTAAGGCTTCTTCTAGCTTAGGAGTAACAAATGCATCAAACTCTGCTTTCAACCCCTCAACGCTTTTCTGAAGCTCCTCTCTGATAGATGCCAGCTCGGTCTTGATTATTTCGGATACTTTCTCCGCCAAGACCCTGTCTAGTAACTCCAATACAGTTTTTTCGTCCATAGTTTCCACCTCTCCTGCACTTATTGCGTTTTTCGCAGATTCCTCCTTGAGGACACCTACCACAATTTTAACATTCTCCGCCTCAGTATCTCGTGTCTCGAGAGAGCCTTTCACGAAACTTTGTGACGGAATGAGCACGTACTTATTGTTCTTACCAATACGTATTCGCTCTTCGAACCTAACCTCGGAGGGAACCACCCATCCAAGATTTTCCAGTTTCAGCACATCATCGAACTCTAGGTCCGAAATGATCGCGTGCACGACTCTATCCACCGGCTGCACCTCCTCTGTTTTCTCAATCGCTGGATTACCATCACTATCCTCTCGCTTTATCATCTTAAACGCCCGTCTAGTAGCAGCATGCTCCACAAGGGATAACCATTGAGGCTTGATATCCACCAGCTCCATCACTTCTATCTCTTTCTCCTCTTTCTGAACGTTAGGAGAATCTTCATTCCAGTCGAGGTTGAATCTGTGAGCATGCCCTTCTGCTATTTCCGTAGCGGTTGTCGCAATAACTTCATGCGAGTGACCCAAAGTTTCCGAAGTCGTGGTAGGAATTACGCGACCATCATCAAACTTTAGAACTAGATCATGCGTGTGATTCTCAATTGTATCCGCTGTCGATTCTTCTGTCTTAAGAGTAGCAGATACCAGGGCAGATACCCTGACCTTGCGTGGTATCTTATCTGATGTACCGGCCATAGACCATCCATTCAGCTTACCACTTTTCACCAACTCCCACTGAGCATCATCTTTAATTAGGCCAACAGCGATCCACGATCCAGGTACAAATCCATCTGGATCACCCTCTTTTGCAATATAAGATTGCACGACTATGTTATCTGACGGCTTGAAGTTGTGTTCGGCATCGACATTGTGCGTCCTGGATTGCTCCATAAAGTAATGAGCAGCCTTCTCTATCTCCTCGGGTGTGGCAAACTCAAGATCCGTATCTATACGATAGGGCACATATACTTCGCCATAAACAAGGCGTTTCCAATCATCGACAATCTTTCGTCTCATTAGGTAAACCACCCCCTTTGTTGCCCTATAACAAGTAGCAGGTTTCTACACCAGATGTAGCAAGTACAAAGCATATAGGTTACTGTATTGATTAAACATCGTTCCAAGCTACCGCATAAAATTACGATTACTTAATTTTTTATAATTTTCTTTTCGGCACCAAAAGAAAAGCTATAAAAAATTAAAGAGTAGAATCACCTGTCTGCTTAAAGGCGTCCCATGCAATACGCTCTTCCTCTGTCAATCTTCTATCCCTGCTAACCTTGTCGATATTCGGTGCAGTGCCATATATCTCGACAATCTTTGGAGTGGTTTCCTCGTTAGCCGTCCGATCTATTATATCAGCCATCTATCTCACCTCCATCAAGCGATCTAACTATCGATGCATAAAATTTGCAGTATATTGTATCCATATTATATTGCTGTCTCACAATGCTCCGACAAGCGACAGACTCTTCATCATACATTCGCTTGCTGATAGCCGCAGCAACCGCCGCATACCAATCACTCGAATGATTTTTTTCTAGCTTATGTTGCCACGAGCCAAACCCAAAACGCATACCTCTGTTTTCCAAAAGCTCAGACATTATTTCCAAATCGGAGTTTATCACAGGTAATACACCGCCAGACAAAATAGCCTCAGGAAGTACCAAACCAAACGATTCCGAGAAGGTTGGAAATATAAAAACGTTCGCCAAGCTCATGAGATCACGCAAGAACTGCTGAGAGATACCAGTTTCGTATTTTGGCTTCCTCCATTCAGATGTGAATATAAACTCGCTGGGGGATAGATTATTATTTACAGCAGTGTCTTGGTAATCAAGCAAGTCTTCTCTTGGCTGCCTGCCGGTTGCCCATTGGTTAGCAACGATCAGACATACAGAGTATCCAAGAGCCTTAAACTCACGAAATAAATAAATCAGATCACGCAGCCCCTTATACTGAAACCGATCGCTGCTAGCAGGATAGACTTGAACAATATCTGCCTGTAGTGCTAATGGATAGTCGTCAATAAAATCGCAAGCCTCTTGTCCAAGACGAAGAAAACTACGGATGTCGCGGATATGTGGAATGTATATAACGTTTTCAATGGTTGTGTGATACACTTCCGCCGTGAGCTGCCTATACGCTCTGTTAGGAACCACTAGCTTGTGATTATCTCCAAGGGCAGGGAGATTCCACCAATTGAATCGATGCAGTGCCATAGAATGAATCCAATGATAGCATTGACATCTTATACCAGACTGAAACAGACCTTGAAAAAAAGGCAGATTCCATCCAGTAAATACAATGTCGTGAGAGAGCAGCACGTCGCTCTCCACCAGAGAGCCAAGAAATCTTGCTAGTGCATCAGCAACCTCCATATGCTGCTTGTTTCTCCTCAACAGGCTATAATCGTTATAATCTCTCGCCTTCTCGATAACTGGCATAACAAGATCGAGTTTGACGCGAGGTCCTAAATCTGGCATCGTGGATTTGTCGAACTGCGAAGAAACACATACAGTAGTATCATGCCCGTATCGGGCAAGCATGCGGCATTGATCCTCAACTACCGATGTAAGCGAATAACCATGGACCCATTGTGTGAAACCAGGAGTTAGAATGTAGATCATAAACGATTACCTGTAAAAATAAAAATATTGATTACCAACGGTAAATATCATATATAAAAACCCACGTCAAGCCACAATGGGGTTATACATTGCCTCTTTTTCACCAAATAACAGTTTTAACTTTTTACAAAAAGTCCAGGATCCTGGATTTTTTGTCCAGGATACTAGATTTTCAGTCCAGGATCCTGGACTTTTTTATCCACGATCCTGGACAAAAATTGCGGTTATTCTTAATAAAACCAACCAGTTATGAGCCTATAATTATTATAATTAATAATATAATTAATAATCTAATTATTAATCGAGCCGGATTTTCCGGCTCGATTAAGAAAAACAGGAGGAAACAAGAAAGGAAATCAAGGAAATGAAGACATCTCACTGCTTTGCTATGCTTAAGAAGCTCACAGAGCAGGCTACTGCCTACCTCTGTTTTAGCTCATCCGAAGCTGCTGTTTTTGACTACCTATCCAAAGCGTCCGCTGGATGGCAGCAATACGCGGCAGCAGTCACGGTCAAGGATATGATGGTGAATAACCCGCAGCGACAGCAACCAAAGCTGCCTTTTTGTAGGAGTTCGTTATTTAATGCTATAAAATCTCTTACTGATAGAGGAATCTTGCTAGCATCCTCGGATGGATATGTCTTAAACTATATAATGATCATACGAACGATATACCTAGCTTACGGATCAGACTTGTCGTCTACCCCGGACTACAGACGTAGTCTCGAAGAGCTTTATTACAAAGTATCTGCAGATCTACTCGCCATGGGCGTTATAAAGGAGGTTGAGAAATTGCCTACTAGCGAAGAAATCATGGAACAGCTTGAGAAAACAAAACAAGCAAAGAAGGAAAGCAAGCTGGCGGTTGTCCCTGAACGGCCACTGAAACCAACAGCTTTGCATGATCGGTTTGTATCTATCTTTTCGAAAGCAGGCATCGCCTGCCAGCCATTCCTTAGTACCTATGATAAGGCGTCTTACTACGGAGAGATTAATGCACTAAAGAAAATACTAGAGCGATTCGATACTAATGCCGAGTTACTAGCCTTTCTTACTAAATGTGCTGAGAACTGGAACGATATTTGCGCAGCAAATCCTGATAGGTTTATATTCGGACACGCAAGCATTGTGCTAATAAATAGGCACTGGTCTATCATAGAGAATCACTTTCTACAGCAGGATCATCGTCTAGTTTTCATCGAAGGAGGTAGAGATGCCTAAGTACATCTATAGTTGGGATCGTGCAGATAATCCTCGTAACAGTAACCTGATAGCCAAACTACAGGATGTTGGAGTTATTACTAATCTACAACCTATTAACAAAAAGGTTATTACCGATCTGTTGGATTTCTATAATCCAGAGAGTTCAGAGATGCAGATTGCAGTATTCACTACAAATGATCCAGAGCTTCTCAGTAATACAGAGCACTGTCTTCTGACTACGATGTGTCTAACCTACGGACTATCGGTAAACCTGCTATCCCCGCAGCTACTGTTTGATAGTCTAAAGCAACGAACTGGCGACGAGCCGCGATATATAGATATCTACTCTGGTAGCTTTGTTGTACTGTCGGAGATTGATAAGCCACTTAAGGTATTAGAGTACCATAAGGGTTCTCTCTCTGCGCTTTTCAAGCGTTGGATTGAAAATAGAGCAATGGTTCTCGTTACTAGCACCTATAGAGAGTCGTTCTCCGAGAAGAGTCGCACGTTTCTCGATACTATAGGTTACTATTATGGAGATATTGCGTATAATCTAATGAAGAATAAGGCGACCTACTTCACTTATCACGAAGATGGACGCAAATCTATTGTATTCAAGAAAATAGGGTAAGGGGTGAGTATATGAGTGTGGGATTGTCATTGTTATCTGCTGTCGTTGCTGCAAGAGATTCCAGAATCCTTGCGGAGCTACCTGTTGGTGAAGATGAATTTATAGGAGAGGAGAAAGAGGTCTATAAATTCATCCATGAACATTTGCGTCAATATGGGATTATCCCTGAGCGCGAAACTATTGAAACACTATCTGGTGTTACCTTACCTGACATACCAGAAGAGCCCATTCAATTCTGGGTTGACCTAATTCATCAACGATCGTTAGGAATGACAGTATCCAATGCTATTGACAGCATAACCAGCGCACTAAAAGAAGGCAACTACACAGAGGCAGCAAACATCATTCATGCAACCAGCTCGGCTATATCACGATCTAACTCTTATGGGAGAGTAGGGACTTTACTAGACCTTGCGCATGAAGTTATCTCTTACCATGACGATAGACAGCAATGTCGAGTCGAAGGGAGCGTTCCGTTTGGATTTCCGTACCTGGATCAAATATCAGATGGATTACAACCTGGAGACACAATTGCAATAGCAGGACGAACTAACATTGGAAAGTCTTATTTCCTCTGTCACTTTGCAATGAGCGCTCATGCCGCAGGCAAGGTGCCGCTGTTTGTCTCAATGGAAATGTCTTCACAGCAGATTGCTCGTAGGATACTATCGCTACGATCTCGCGTCCCAGAGAACAGACTGTCTCGTGGCAATCTTACTAGCAACGTCACTCGAGACCTTGTTGTTGAATCAATACTCGGCCTCGAAAGCGAGCAGCCTTTTTACCTAATCGACGGCAAGTTTGCGTTACGTACAGATGAGATTACGAGCATATGCCAGGCGCTACGACCTGATGTTGTCTATATCGATGGTGCGTATCTCGTATCAACTACCAACTCCTCCAGATCAGCGTCCCGTTGGGATAAGATAGCCGATGTGGCAGAAGATATCAAAATCATGGCCAGTAGATTGAACATTCCAATAATGGGCTCTTATCAAGCAAATGCTGATAAGTCAATCTATGGCTCCAGAGCGATTCAGCATCTCGCAAGCATTGTACTGTTTCTAGCAGACTATAAGCCAGAAGGAGAGCGGGAATCATGGGAGACGATCGGGCAGGAAAAAACCGTGGAGATTGTGAAAGGGCGTGGCGGCGAGCAAGGAAAACTGAAGGTTATCTTTGATTTACAGCATACCGTCAGGATATATCAAGACAAGGTACTAATCAGTTTCCTACCAGAAGAGGACTAACATGAAACGAGAGGATGTGAAGGAGTTTCTAACGTTACTCGGTTGTCGACAGATTCGAGATAGTGGTGACTGGGTTACTGCTTCGTGTCCGCTTGCTAGATGGACACATA
>Ga0078972_1011766_pt1 | contig 15437 bp, 18 predicted proteins | sample YelNatPaOPGAMG01_FD_67568 | JGI IMG/M metagenome (GOLD analysis project Ga0078972, IMG submission 67568) | Hot spring thermophilic microbial communities from Obsidian Pool, Yellowstone National Park, USA - OP-RAMG-01 (SPADES assembly) (version 2) | ecosystem: Environmental > Aquatic > Thermal... | reverse complement strand
CCTCACGGGAGCCTCGGATCGAGCGGGTCATTCTTCGACTGATTTGGCTCTTACCCTTACCGACATCCTTTTGGGCACCGGTTCGAGTAAGACCTCTTTGGTGGAGCTAAGGGGACTCGAACCCCTGACCCCCACACTGCCAGTGTGGTGCGCTACCAGCTGCGCCATAGCCCCGAGAAGACGTGCTCATCGAAGCTACACCACCGACAACCGTCGTTCAAAACTGCTGCTCAGGCCAGCTCCACGTCCGCCTGCGACGGCACAAGACCCGGCGCCGCGGCGGTCGCCGCCCGGGTTTCCGGCGACAGCACCCAGCCGAGGGCCGCGATCAGCAGCACCATCCCGCTGAGCCCGAAGTCCCAGCCGAAGCTCAGCCGCTCGGCGACCCAGCCGACCGTCATCGAGCCGATGATCGCGCCCAGATCCGAGGCCATCTGCACCGCCGCCACCGGAGTGCCCGCGCGCGCCTCGCTGCCGAGGATGTCGGCGACGGCGGCCTGCATCGGCGACATGAAGATGCCCGTGGTCGCGCCGGACACGCACGCCGCGGCCATGAACGCCGGCAGCGACGACACCACGCCCAGGGCGACGGTCGCCACACCGGAGGCGCCCAGGCCGGCGATCAGCAACGTGCGCCGTCCCATCCGGTCGGACAGGTAACCGCTGGGGATGACGGCCAGGGCGTTGCCGGCCGCGAACGCCGCCAGCACCACACCGATGACGCCGACGCCCCGGCCCATCACATCGGAGACGAACAGCGGCACCAGCGCCACGCGCAGCCCGAACGCCGACCATCCGGTCGCGAAGTTGGACAGCAGTGACGACCAGTACGCCCGAAACCGCAGCGCCTCCCGCATCGTCACCTTCGAGCGCGTCGGCGGCGCGGGTGCGGCCAGCGTCGAATTCCGCAGGCCGTAGAACAGCACCACCGCCACACCCAGCAGCGCGACGCCGTAGACGACGAACGGCGCGGTCAACCCCCAGCCCGCCGTGAGTCCCCCGACCGCCGGACCGCCGACCGCGCCCACCATGAACGAGGTGGTGAAGATGCCCGCCACCCGCCCGCGCGCGTCGGCCGGGCTGATGTGGATCATCAGGCCCAGCGCCGAGACGTAGAACAGCGTCGACCCGACGCCGCTGACCGCACGGAAGAACAGCAGTTGCCCGTACGTCTGGGAGAACGCGCACGCGCCAGTCGACAACGCCACGACCAGCAAACCGCTGATGTAGATGCGCCGCTCCCCCAGCCGCTGCACCAGCAGACCGCTGATCGGCGCGAAACACAGCCTGCTCAACGAGAATACGGTGACCAGGAACGTCACCGCATTGATGCTGACCCCGAAAGTACGCGCGAACGACGGCATCACCGGCGAAATGATGCCGTAGCCCAGCGCGATCATGATGTTCGCCCAGCTGAGGATCCAGACTTCGCGCGGCAGCGGCGCGGATCGGGACCCGCGTCCCCCCGGGCAAGCAGGCCGGAGGGATCGGAGGCAGGAGGTCACCCGATGACTTTATGCACCATCTCGCGCGGGGTTTCAGGCACCTCGGCAATTGCCGCTCGCCAGCCGGCGCCCTTACCGTTGTCGACTCGGTAGACGGCACCGTGGACGGCGGCCGCGGCGTCGCCGGCGAGGAACGCGATCACGTTCGCGACGTCGAACGGTTGCATCATCCCGCGCGGCGCGGCGCTGCGCCCAGTCGTCGTCGGTCATCGACTCCGTCCGGCGCATCTGGTGGCGCCCGGCGATGTTGACCAGGACGTCCAGGCCGCCGAACTCGTCGACGCACCGCTCGACGGCGTCCCGGCAGGCCGGCGCCGACGAGATGTCCACCGACGCGTACGAGCCATGCGGCACGTCGGCGAAGACTTCGGCCAGGCGTCCGGTGTCCCGGCCGATGCCGAAAACCGTTGCGCCGTAACGGGAAAACAGGCTTGCCATCTGGGCGCCGAGGCCCGAGGACGCACCGGTCACCAGCGCCGGAATTTCGCTCAGTACGTCCGCAGCCGCGCAACGCCGCCCCGCAGCAGCGCAAGTGGCGCAACGACTCTGAATCCCAGCAGGGATGCCGCGCGGCGCGCCGCCAGCAACATGATCAGGCTGATCGCCAGCCTACCCAGCGCCGTCCGCCTGGCTCGCCTCCCGCGGGCCGGGGGCGCGGGGCCCGTGCGACGACCGACGTAGTAGCCCACACACGCCGCCGTCAGCAAAGCGGCCATCGCCGCGAACACCGTCATGGTGATGAGCGTTCTTCCTCATCGTCGCGGCGAGGTCACGCCCGGGACACGCGTTGGCCAATAACCCAGCCCCGGCCCCTACCCGATGACGCTGTTGACCACCTCGCGCGCGGTTGCCTGCACCTCGGCCAGATGCTCGGGTCCCTTGAAGGACTCGGCGTAGATCTTGTAGACGTCCTCGGTGCCCGACGGCCGCGCGGCGAACCACGCGTTGGCCGTCGTCACCTTGAGCCCGCCCAGCGGGGCCCCGTTGCCGGGCGCGGCGGTCAGCTTCGCCGTGATCGGCTCCCCGGCCAGCTCGGTGGCGGTGACCTCCTCGGCCGAGAGCTTGGCCAGCCGGGCCTTCTGGTCGCGGTCGGCGGGCGCGTCCACCCGGGCGTAGCACGGTGTGCCGTAGTCGGCGGTCAGTTCCCGGTAGCGCTGCGACGGGCTGCGCCCGGTGACGGCCAGGATCTCGGCCGCGAGCAACGCCAGGATGATGCCGTCCTTGTCGGTGGTCCACACCGAGCCGTCGCGCCGCAGGAACGACGCCCCGGCCGACTCCTCGCCGCCGAAGCCGATGGTGCCGCCGAAGAGGCCGTCGACGAACCACTTGAACCCGACCGGCACCTCGACCAGTTTGCGGCCGATGCCGGCGACCACCCGGTCGATGATCGACGAACTGACCGCGGTCTTGCCCACGGCGATGCCGTCCGGCCACGACGGCCGGTGGGTGTAGAGGTAGTCGATGGCCACCGCCAGATAGTGATTCGGGTTGAGCAGCCCCGCATCGGGGGTGACGATGCCGTGCCGGTCGGCGTCGGCGTCGTTGCCGGTGGCGATCTGGTAGCGGCCGGGGTGGGCGGCCATGGCGGAAAGAAGCCCCGCCATCGCGTCCGGGGAGCTGCAGTCCATCCGGATCTTGCCGTCGTGGTCGAGCGTCATGAACCGCCAGGTGGCGTCGACCAGCGGGTTGACCACGGTCAGCTCCAGGCCGTGCCGCGCCGCGATCTCGGCCCAGTAGTCCACGCTGGCCCCGCCCAGCGGGTCGGCCCCGATCCGTATCCCCGCCCCGCGGATCGCGGCGACGTCGACCACGTTGGGCAGGTCGTCGACGTAGTTGCCCAGGTAGTCGTGGCGCTGCACGGCCTGCAGCGCGCGGGCCAGCGGCACCCGCTTCACCCCCGCGCCGGTGCGCAGGATCTCGTTGGCGCGCCGGGCGATTGCGTTGGTCGCCGCGGTGTCGGCCGGGCCGCCGTGGGGCGCGTTGTACTTGAAGCCGCCGTCGGGCGGCGGGTTGTGCGACGGCGTGACCACGATCCCGTCGGCCAGCGCCCCGGTGCGGCCGCGGTTGTAGGTGAGGATGGCGTGGCTGACGGCCGGCGTCGGTGTGTAGCGGTCGCGGGAGTCGACCATGGCGACCACGTCGTTGGCGGCCAGCACCTGAAGCGCCGACACCCAGGCCGGCTCCGAGAGGCCATGCGTGTCACGGCCGATGAACAACGGCCCGGTGGTGCCCGCCGCGGCGCGGTACTCGACGATGGCCTGGGTGATGGCCAGGATGTGCGCCTCGTTGAACGCTCCCCCCAGCGCCGAGCCGCGGTGACCCGACGTGCCGAAAACCACCTGCTGGGCGACGTCGTCGGGATCCGGTTCGATCGAGTAGTAGCAGGTGATGAGGTGGGGCAGATCGACGAGGTCTTCGGGCTGGGCCGGCTGACCGGCGCGCGGGTTGGCCACCATGGCTCCCCATTGTGCCCGCGCCCTGCCCACCGCGCGCTCCGAGCCGTCCCCGCCGGTGCGCCCGGCTACGCTGCGAAGCGCAGCTGACAGACACCGAAGGGAACCGATCAGTGGCAGGCTTCGACCACCGCGAGCTGGCGGCGGTGTTCGCCGGCGGCGCGCTGGGCGCGCTGGCCCGCGCCGTCGTGACCGTGCTCACCGCCCACGACCCGGCGAGCTGGCCGTGGCCGACGTTCGCGGTCAACATCGCCGGCGCCTTCCTGGTGGGGTACTTCACGACCCGGCTGCTGGAGCGGCTCCCGTCGTCCAGCTACCGGCGCCCGCTGCTGGGCACCGGGCTGTGCGGCGGGCTGACCACGTTCTCCACGATGCAGGTCGAGACGCTCACCATGCTCCAGCGCGGCCACTGGGCCCTGGCCGCGGCCTACACCGTCACCACCGTCGTGCTGGGCTTCCTCGCGGTGCACCTGTCCACCGCGTTCGTCCGCCGGGTGCGGTTTCGCCGATGACCGGTGCGTTGACGTCGTTGGCCGTCTGGGCCGGCGTCCTGGTCGCCGGCGGCGCGGGGGCGGTGCTGCGTTTCCTGGTGGACCGGACGGTGGGCCGGCGGGTCGCCCGCCCGTTTCCGTTCGGCACCCTGACGGTGAACATCAGCGGGGCCGTCGCGCTGGGGGTGATCGGCGGCCTGGCGCTGGGCCGGGAGGCGGCCCTGCTGGCCGACACCGCGTTCGTCGGCGCCTACACCACCTTCTCCACCTGGATGCTGGAATCCCAGCGGCTCGGCGAGGAGCGCCAGCTGCGCCCGGCGCTGGCCAACATCGTCGTCAGCGTCGCGCTCGGGCTCGCCGCCGCGCAGCTGGGGCAACGGATCGCCGACCACCTGTGACTGACGCCGGTGGGCCCGCCGCGGCGGGTCAGCGGCCCCCGGCGAGGCGGTCGACGTCGACGACCTCACCGCGGTTGATGCTCACCCAGTCGCGGCCCTGCAGGTAGGGACGCAGACTGCGGCCGATGAGCTCCGCGTCGGCCGGCGCCTTGGGACGCTGGAGCTCGTAGACGTGCGGCAGTTCGGCCATGCCGGTCACCACGGTCCACAGCTTCAGGGAGTCCGGGCCGGTCGGCGGGTCGACCAGGACCGGGCCGAACAGGCACTGACCGGACAGGAACAGCGTCGGCACCCCGTATCCGCCGGCGTCGACGACCCGTTGATGGTCGGCACGGACGTCGTCGTGGGTGGTCGGGTCGGCCAGCGCCGCGTCGAGCGTCGCCCCGTCGATGCCCAGCTCCTCGAGCAGCCGCCGCGCCACCACCGGGTCGTGCGGCTTGCCGCCCGCGGCGTGCAACTCGTCACCGATGCGCGCGTACCACCGGTCCAGCAGCGCCATGTCGGTCCGGCGCAGCAGCGCCCCGATGCGCATCAGCGACCAGCCGTAGGACCATTCCCGCTCCCACGGATGCTTCTTGCCGTCGGCGCGGTTGATCTCCTCGAGGCTGAAAAACCGCCAGTTGACCGTGATCCCGGCCTGCTCCCGGACGTCGCGGATCCACAACGCGGTCTGGTAGGCGAACGGGCACATCGGGTCGAAGTGGAAATCCACGGCGTTGCTCATCGGGACCTGCTCGGCGGTGATCAGTAGTGGTAGGTGTCCGAGGGCGCGGGCGAGTGCACCGGTTCGTCCTCGAATTCGGACACCTCGATGCCGTAGGCGCGGGCCAACTCGAGGATCTTGCTCGCCCGGGCGATGCGCGGCAGGTCGGAGCCGTTGCGGATCTCGCCACCGTCGCTCTCGAACTCGGCGAAAAACTCTTTGGCCCAAACTATTTCGTCCTGCGACGGGGAGAGCCCCTCGTTCACCACCGCGCATTGCTCCGGGGACAGGCAGATCTTGCCGGTCATGCCGAATTCGACGGAGACGGCCGTGGCCTCGATGAGCTTCAACGGGTTGGAGCCGATGGTCGGCCCGTCGATCGCGCTGGGCAGGCCGGCCGCCTTGGCGGCGATGGTGAAGCGGGACCGGGTGTAGGCCAGCGTGGAGGGGTCCTCGCCGAACCCGGTGTCGCGGCGGAAGTCCCCGATGCCGAAGGCCAGCCGGAAGGTGCCCTTGGCGGCGGCGATCTCGGTGATGCGCTCCAGGCCGCGGGCCGTTTCGACCAGCGCCACGATCGGCACGTCGGGCAGCCGCTTGGCGGTCTCGGTGACGTGGTCGACCGATTCGACCATCGCCAGCATCACCCCCCCGACGGGGGTGGCCGACAGCGCGGCCAGATCGTCGGCCCACCAGGGGGTGCCGAAGCCGTTGACGCGGACCCAGTCGGTGTTCCCGGCGTCGAGCCAGCGCACGACGTGGTCGCGGGCAGCGGCTTTGTCCTTGGGCGCCACCGCGTCCTCGATGTCGAAGACGACGATGTCGGCGCGCGAATGCGCCGCGGACTGGAACCGGTCCGCGTGCGCGCCGTTGACCAGCAGCCAGCTGCGGGCCAGGACCGGGTCGAGGCGCGACCCTATGTCGGCGGGATCCACCGCGTGGCTGTTGACCTGCTCGTACATTGATTGATCCGTCGTCATGCTCGTTCCGTGGTGAGGTTGTCGCCATTAACCGTAGCGGCCTTGACGACGGCGCGGCGCGAGCCACCGGGTTTTCCGTAGGCTCGGTGACGTGAGCGGCACCCCGGACATGACCGTTGCTCTGCAAGACCGGTTCCTGCGTGACCTGCCCGAGATGGCCGTCCGCTGGCAGGCGCAGACACCCCCCGACCCGCGGTTGCTCGTGCTCAACGACCGCCTCGCCCCGGAGCTCGGGCTCGACCCCACGTGGCTGCGCAGCCCCGACGGGCTGCGTTTCCTGGTGGGCGACCTGGTGCCCGACGGGGCCACCGCGGTGGCCCAGGCCTACGCCGGCCATCAGTTCGGCGGCTTCGTCCCCCGGCTGGGCGACGGGCGCGCCCTGCTGCTGGGCGAGCTCGCCGGCGAAGACGGGTGCCTGCGCGACATCGCCCTCAAGGGCTCGGGCCCCACACCCTTCGCGCGCGGCGGCGACGGCCTGGCGGCGGTGGGGCCGATGCTGCGCGAGTACGTGGTCAGCGAGGCGATGCACGCGCTGGGCGTGCCGACAACACGGTCGCTGGCCGTGGTGGGCACGGGGCGCCCGGTGCAGCGCGACACGGAACTGCCCGGCGCCCTGCTCACCCGGGTGGCCGCGAGCCACCTGCGCGTCGGAAGCTTCCAGTACGCCGCCGCCGCCGGCGACACGGGTTTGCTGCGGCGCCTCGCCGACCACGCGATCGCGCGCCACCATCCCGCCGCCGCGGCGGCGCAGCGCCCCTACCTGGCGCTGTTCGAGGCGGTGGCGGGAGTCCAGGCGTCGCTGACAGCACGGTGGATGCTGATCGGGTTCGTGCACGGGGTGATGAACACCGACAACATGACGATCTCCGGGGAGACGATCGACTACGGACCATGCGCCTTCATGGAGGCCTACGACCCGGAGACCGTCTTCAGCTCGATCGACTTCTGGGGGCGCTACGCCTACGGCAACCAGCCCGTCGTCGCCGGGTGGAACCTCGCCCGCTTCGCCGAGACACTGCTGCCGCTGATCTCGGAGAGCACCGAGGAGGCGGTCGGGCTCGCCGAGGCGTCGTTCGGGGTGTTCCACACCCGCTACGACGCCGTGTGGGCGCCCGGCATGCGGGCCAAGCTCGGCCTGTCCGCGGACGCCGACGCGGCGGACCTGATCGACGAGCTGCTCGCCCTGCTCAAGGCGGGCCACGCCGACTACACGTCCTTCTTCCGTCAGCTCGGCGCTGCCGCGCGAGGCGATGGCGGACCCGCGCGCGAGTTGTTCGACGACGCATCCGGCTTCGACGACTGGCTGCCGCGCTGGCGGGCCTTGGGCCCAAACCCGGAGTCGATGGACCGCACCAACCCCGTCTACATTCCCCGCAACCATCTGGTCGAGGAGACCCTGAGTGCGGCGACCGCCGGCGATCTCGAACCTCTCGAACGACTCCTGCAGGTCGTGACGGCCCCGTATGACGAACGGCCGGGCCTCCAGCGGTACGCCGGCCCGGCGCCCGAGGAATTCGGCGCGTACCGAACGTTCTGCGGCACCTGAGGCGCCGCAGAGAAACCGCGGCTGCGCCAACGCCTCCGGCGGATCAGCGCGGCGGCTCCTCCCCCGCACCCCGGCGCGCCGCGCCCCAGAGCCCGACGCCGACCCCGATCACCGCGCCGCCCAGTCCGATAACCCGCTGTGCGGGCCTCAATTCGGCAAGCACACTCATCCCGCCGAGCAGGTCGGCAGCGTCGGCGCCGCCCGAGGCGAGAAACCACCCGCGGGTGTCCTTGCCGCGCAACGCCGCCGCCGCGAGCAACCCCCCGATCAACGCGTCGCGGTAGCCCATCGAGCGCAGCAGCAGCCGCGCCGTCGGCGCCGGTTCCTCCGCGTCGCCCCACAGCCGGTTCGCGCGGAGCGGGTCGACGAGAAACGCCATGCCCGAGGCGAACCGGATGCTGCCCGCGACGAGCGCGGCACGGTCAACCGTCATGGCCCACAAGCCTATGCTCCCCGCCCCTGGCAAAACCAGGGGCGGCTCAAGGACACTGCTGGGGCGATGACCGCGCTGCCCTGGCAAACCACCCGCCGGGACGGCCGGGGACGCCCCGGCGGATGCCGGTGTTGCCCGACATCGCGACATTCCGGCGGAAGTGAACGTCCCCGGGCGCTCTGCGGATTAGTTTGATTGCCTATGACGGAACAGGGGGATCCGCTCGCACGACGGCAGGCACACGTGGGGCATCGGGTGCCATCGCGGCGTAACAAGCTCGCTCCCGACCCCGACGTGCGCCGCGCCATCGTCGCTGCGGCGTCGGAATCCGTTCGGCAGCAGGGGGTCCGGGGACTCAGCGTCGCCGCGGTGCTCGAGCACGCCCGGCTGAGCACACGCGCGTTCTACCGGCATTTCGAATCCAAGGACGAGCTGGTCGAAGCCGTCTTCATGGAGATGACGCACGCCGAGGTGCGGCGGTTGAAAGCAAAGATGGCAGCACGCCCGGCTGAGCACACGCGCGTTCTACCGGCATTTCGAATCCAAGGACGAGCTGGTCGAAGCCGTCTTCATGGAGATGACGCACGCCGAGGTGCGGCGGTTGAAAGCAAAGATGGCGACGGCGGCGACGCCGGTAGAGGCGGTGGCGGCGTGGATCGACGGGCGAATCGATCTCGCGTTCAACGACAACGTCGAGCCGGAGCTGCGCCGGGCGCCCCTGGAAACCCCGTCCACGATGCTCAACTCTGATGCTCAGCTCCGCGGAGCTGGTCTCGCCCGCCTACACCGCCATCCTCGAGCCGCTCGTCGAGCAACTCGAGCGGGGCCTGGAGATCGGCGTTCCGCGGCATCGTTCCGGCGGTCGCCGCCAGGTCGATCCACGGCGTGGTCTGGGCGGGCACCCGACAACAGTGGGCCCCAGTGGGCCCCCGGTCACGCCAAACGCGCGGAGGTGCGCGACCGCGCGATCCGGTTCTGCCTGCGCGGCCTCGGTGTGGCGCCGGAAACGATCGAAGAGATCACCGACGACCCAGCCGCGGACTGACGCCCCCGCCGACGTCCGCGCCCCGAGCGCACGGATCGGTCGGCGATGGCTAGCATGGCCGTCATGCCCGAGCCGGTACCGGCTGCCGGCGAACCGGCACCCGACGGTGGCGAAACCGTCGCCACGCCCGCTTCGGCGGGTCCGGACCCGGTCGAGCCCGCGTGGTCCCGCGAGGACGGCGAGGGGAACGCGGGCCGACCGCCCGCGGATCGTCAATCGTGGCAAGCGACTTGGCGCAAAGCGGGCGTGCTGCTCTTCGGCGGTCTCGTGGTGGCGGGGGCGATCGTGCTGGCCTTCTGGATGTTGAGCCCGTCCGATTCACCGACGCCGGCGAAAACCGGCGCACCGCCGGCGGCGTCGTCGTCGGTGGTGTCGTCGTCAGCCTCGGCCGCGCCGTCGTCCATCGCCTCCACACCCGAGCAGGACCAGAAGTACGTCCGGGACCTCAACGACCGCGGGATCTCGTTCGCCAACCCCCAGGCCGCCATCTACAACGGCAAGATGGTGTGCCGCAACATCGGCCAGGGGATGACCGTGCCGCAGGTGGTCACGGAGTTCCGCGCGAGCAACCCGGCGCTCGGCGCCGACGCCGACACGTATGTGGCCCTCTCCGTCCACGCCTACTGCCCGCAACACGACAACCTGGTCAACGGCGGCTGACGGGGCTACCCGGCGCCACGCGTCGGCGTTACGATCGGGCGCATCGTCTACGGATCCGAGTCAACCAGCCCTCGCCCGCGGCGCCTGCCGGCGCCGGCGTCGCGGCAGCCCTCGCCGGTCCGCACGGCCCCCGGCCCCGCGCTGCCCGAGCCCCGGCGGCACCGGGCCGCGCATCGTGTCGTCGTCCCTGCGACTTGGCGTCACCTCGACAGACCTGACAGGGTGGGGAAGCGGTCCCCGCGGTGAATGCCGCCGTGGCGACCATCCGGGGAGGCAGAGGAGTGCGCGCATGACCATCGAGGACAACGACGTCCCGACCGAGTCGGTGCCCCCGCAGCGTCCGCGCCGGCGCCGCCCGTCCAGGACCGAATCCGCCGGGTCACTCGTCTTCGCCGCGTCCATCGCGATAGCCGCCGTGGTGGGCCTGAGCGCGGTGGGCGTCTATTTCCTGCGCGACAAGACGGCCACGTCGCCGGGCCCGCAGACGGTGACGGTCACCCCGTCGCACAAGACGCCATCGCTGAGTGACGGACCGGACGGCGCATTCCTCACGGCGCTGGCCGCCTACGGCATCGTCGACAACGGGACCGAGGCCGTTCGGCAGCGGTTCATGGAGTTCGGTCACCACACCTGTTTCTCGCTGCTGCCCCCGACCCCGCAGCCCCTGGAATCGGTCGTCGACAACATCATGGCGGCCGAGAACAAAGACGTCGCCGACGGAAATTCATGGTCTCCGAAGTTCAGCCGCGACGACACCGAGAACCTGACGCAGGCCGCGATCCACGCCTACTGCCCGGACGCGCAGCAGTAGAAACTCAGCCCTGGGCCTGTTGCAGCAGCCTGCCCATTTCGGGGATGACGACCTGCAGGGCCTTGAGCGGCCGCAGCATCACCTTCACCGAGGTGATCCTGCCGTCGTCGTTCCAGTGGATCATGTCGATGCCGTTGACGTGGATGCCGTCGACCTCGGCGACGAACTCGAGCACCGCGGAATGCTCGCCATACCACTTCTCGACATAGCGGAATCCGTTGCCGGCGAACAGCTTCGCCGCGGCGGCCAGGTAGGCGACCGCCTTGTCTCGGCCCTCCTGCGGCGTGAACACGGCGGGCGAACGGAAGACGGCGTCCGCGGTCAGCAGGTCGCGCAGTTCGTCGGTCCGGCCGGTGTCGAGAATCTCGATCCAGCGTTCGATCACCGGTGGTGTCACACCGCAAAACTAACGTTCGGTGTGGATCGGGCCGAACCCGGCTTAGTGTGGGCCCCAATCTGGGCCCAGCACCAGCACGAGAGCGACGGTGCCGCTGAACATCGACGACGAGTCCGTCACCACGCCCGAGGACCTCACGGGCGACCCGGCCCAGCGCTTCACGTGGACGCCGAGCGGCGGCAGCTCGGTCGACGGCGCGATCGTCGACGCCGACCTCGCGGCCCTCGACCGCGACGGCTAGGTCGTGTGGGAGAACCTGCTCGGCGCCGAGGAATGCGGGCAGATCCGTGACGTGGTGCGCCCCGGACTGGGGCACGCGGCCACGGGCCCCCTTGGCGGCGGCGACGATCTGGGCGATCGACGACTGCACCGCCGACAACGGCGCCACGGTGACAACGGCGCCACGGTGCTCTTTCCCCGCAGCCACCGCTGGGGCAAGCGCCGACCGGGCCCGCACGACCGGGCGCTGCCCGTGGTCATGCCCGCGGGGTCGTGCGTCTTCTCCGTGGGCACCCTGTGGCACGGCGGGGGCGCCAACGCCACCACCCGCGATCGCCGTGCCATCACCGCCCAGTACTGCCAGCCGTGGCTGCGGCCGATGGAGGCCTTCACCCTGTCGGTGCCGCGCGACGTCGCGCGCACGGTCTCCGACAACATCCGCCGGATGCTCGGCTACGGCATCCACCCGCCGTTCGTCGGCGCGGTCGACGGCCTGCACCCGCTGCGGCTGCTGGACTCCTGAACCCCGAACAGCACCGCGTTAGCGTCAAACCCATCCGCGGCGCCGCATGCCCGCGGCTGGTTGCGGCTACTCGCTGCCGGCCGACGGCGCACTGCCGTACAGGTGCAGGGCCCGCGCCGCCGCCGTGGCCACTTCTCCGTCCAGACTCGTGGTCGGCGGGCTGCCCCGCACGTGGATCGCGTTCGACAGCAGAAGGACGTAGGTGTCCGAGCCCGGGTCCATCCACAACGAGGTGCCGGTGAAGCCGGTGTGGCCGAAGCTGCCGACGGGAAAGACCAGCCCGCGCGGGCCGGAATAGGCCGTGTCGATGTCCCAGCCGATGCCGCGCAGGCCGTGCCCCGGGAGCTGTCCGGGCTGTTCGGGGCGCGTCATCAACGCCAGCGTCGCTGTCGTCAACGCGAACCTGCTCGGGCGGCCCGCGAGCCGATCGAGCAGGGCCTGCGCATAGACGCTGAGATCGTGCGCCGTCGAGAAGACGCCGGCATGCCCGGCCACCCCGCCCATGCGCCGCGCGGTCGGATCGTCCACGGTGCCCCGCAGCAGGTTGCCGTAGTCGGGATTCCTGGCCGGGTCGCCGGCGCTTTCCTCGTCGCGCGCCGTGGGTGCGATGCGCGGCAGGAGACTGGTGCGCCATGTCCCGGCGGGGCAGGCGGCCGGCGCCCGCCCCGCCGGGGCGGACCAGCCCACCGCGGCTCCGCTGATCGTGCGCGGCCCACAGGCTTTGGCCGCCGGGAGATAACGGCTGTCTTTCATGTCCAGCGGCGCGAACACGTGCTGCGCGACGTAGACGTCTTCCGCATCGCCGGTGACCTTCTCGATCAGCGCGCCCAGCAGCACGAAGTTGACGTCGGAGTAGCGAAAACCCGTACCGGGACCCGACTGCAGCGGCGTGGTGAGCGCACGACGAACGCCTTCGGCTTTGTCGGGGCGATCCAGTCCCCACGGATCCGCGAGGTCGACGTCACCCGGTTCGCCCGAGGTGTGCGTGAGCAGCATACGAACGGTCACCTTCGCGCGTTGCGGGTCGTTCGCCGGGTTGAAGCCGGGCAGATGCGTCTGCACGGGGTCGTCGAGCCGGACCCTGCCCTGTTCGTAGAGTTGCATGACGGCGGTCGCCGTCGCGAGGCACTTCGTCAACGACGACATGTCAAAGACGGTGTCCTCGGTCATCGGCTCCGCGGGTGCGGGTGACCCGTCCAGCCCCGGCTCCCCGGCGAGCTTGCGCACGCCGTAGGCCCGGTGGAAGACGACCTTGCCGCCATGCCCGATCGCAACCACGGCGCCCGGCAGCCGACCCGCCGCCACCGCATCGCTCACCAGCGCGGAGACGGCCGCGAACCGTCTGCCGGCGGCCGGGTCCAGCGGCCCGAAGCGCACCGGCAGGTCGGGGGTGGCAGCCGCGGCCGGCAGGGGCGTCACCCGCGCGCCCTCACCCGGGGCGGGGTGCGTGGTGGGGCGGCGCGAGGAAACCGCGACGAGTGCCAGCAAGACGGTGCCGATGGCGACGGCCGTGCGCAGCGACATGTCGCCAGGGTAGATCGGTCTGATGAGGATTCATCCCCGTTGACGCCCTCCAGGCGGTGGGTGGCCGTCCTGACGGCGACGACAACACGTCGGCGTATACCTGCCGCGGCATTCCGGGCAGCGGCCACTGACGTCGCCTCGACACCGGTATCGGCGCCCGGCAGGGCGTCGCCGTGGATCTCAGTCGCTGGTTGAGCCGCTGTCGCGTGGTGGATACCTGCGGTCAACAGCGGTTTCCTCCTCAATACTCAATCGCTGTCGCGGCTTTTCCCCCAGCAAAGATGCGATTTTGGTTTGGCGTGCGTTTCCCCCTGCTTTCCCCCGCGTACCGAGTACATGCGTTGTACCAGCGACGGCGAACGTCGGTGGGCGGAAAGCATCACCGGTCTCCGCGGCGCGGGACATCAAACAGCCCGAGGTCCAGCGTCCGCGCGACCTGCGCCACGGCGGCTTGGGCGCGCACGCTGTTGCCCACCTCGTCCAGCCGCGGCGAGAACGCGGCAATCGCCAGCTGACCCGGCGCCACGGCAACCAGCCCGCCCCCCACACCGCTCTTGGCGGGCAATCCCACGGAATAGGCCCAGTCACCCGAACGCGTGTAGATGCCTTCCATCGTCATCGCAGCGAGCACGTACCGGACGTTCGCGTGCGCGACGACCCGCTTGCCGGTAAGGGGGTTGGACCCCCCATTGGCCAATGTCGCGCCCATGACGGCCAGATCCACCGTCGTGACCAGCGTCGAGCATTGGCGGGTATAGACGTCGCACGCTTCCATCGGGTCGCAGTAGATGGACCCGCCGTCGCGCAGCAGCCAGGCGATGGCGCGGTTGTGGAAGTTGGTGTCCTGCTCGGAGGCATTGATCTCGTCGCTGATCGAGATCTGACGCCCCGCGAAATCGCTTTGCACTTGCAGGATCTGGCGCCAGCGGTCCTCGGCATCTGCGGCGTCCACCAGGCTGGCCGTGGCGATCGCACCGGCATTGACCAGTGGCGACATCGGTTTGTCATTGTGCTGTTCCAGCGCGGAGACCGAGTTGAAAGCACGGCCGGTCGCGTTCGCGCCGACCCGGTGGAGGACCTCGCGGTGGCCGCGTTGCTCGATCACGAGCGCGAGCGTGAATATTTTCGAGATCGATTCCAGCGCGAATTCGTAGCCGGCGTCACCGGCGGCGAATATCTGCCCGTCCACGGTCGCGGCGCACACACCGAAGAGTTCCGGGTGCACGCTCGCCAGGACCGGAATATAACCGGCGTTCTTGCCGCCCCGCCTGTTCTTCTGGTTGTCGTACGCGTCGGCAACTGCCCTGCTGATCCGATCGGCATTCCTGGCAACGGTGGTCATGCGCTCAATTCTGTTCGACGCCAGCAAGAGTTCGACACGGTTCAGGACACCCGACGACGGTACTCCGGGCCCCCATGTCGGCCTGCGGGTCCCACTCCGGGCCGCCGACCCGCGAAAAGCTTGTCGGCGGGCGGCGTGGCGAGCGCTGCCGGATCACCGCCCTGACTACGCTGAGACCGACAAAACTGTGGGGGGCACAGCGACCGCAGGAAGGACGCGCCCCGTGCACCCCTCAACCACGACGAAGATACGGACCCTCTCGACGGTGGGCCTGGCCGCGTTTGCCGCCTTGTGCGTGAGCACGGGAATCGCCCGGGCCGACACCGCCAGTCTCAACACCGCCAGCGTCCAGTTCCAGCCGACCACCATCAACAAAATTCCGAGTCTGCGCGTCACCGTCACGGACACCG
>Ga0078972_1010376_pt2 | contig 15437 bp, 20 predicted proteins | sample YelNatPaOPGAMG01_FD_67568 | JGI IMG/M metagenome (GOLD analysis project Ga0078972, IMG submission 67568) | Hot spring thermophilic microbial communities from Obsidian Pool, Yellowstone National Park, USA - OP-RAMG-01 (SPADES assembly) (version 2) | ecosystem: Environmental > Aquatic > Thermal... | reverse complement strand
CGAGTTTGTTTTTACAAGAGAGTTTAAAAGAAATTGGTGTACCTATAGCATTGGACGGCATTGTTGGTCCATATACGCGTGCCAAGTTAAACTCCCTAAATGATGATGAAACCAATTTGGTGCTTATGAAGTTCCGCAACAAACTTAAAACACGCTATGAGACTTTAGCAAAGGTTTATCCCGACGCATTGCCGGGCTGGTTAGCTAGATTATCATGATCTTAAGAGCTACATTAGTTGTGTTCTTGCTCGCGTGTACTTGGTGTGTTATGAGATTACCAAGTGAGATTGGGCAAGCTCGTGACGTAGCTCAAAAGGAAATCGTGGAGACTAGATTGGCACTAATAAAAGAGATCCAAGCGATGCGACGCGACGTTAAATCTGAGTTGGATCAAACAATAACATTGTTAGATCGGCACTTAACGAAAATTGATGAAGTGCGAGTTACTGAATTCCGTGATGAAGTCGCATTAATTAGATCAGATATTTCTAATAGCTTAGATCACGTCAATGAAAGTTTAAATCACGTCAATGAACTAGTGGACAACACAAATCGTGCAGTAGAGTTGTTAACTCCGCAAGCGTTAGGACTTGTTGCAGCAGCTAAAGTAACCGCAGGCGAGACCGCACAAGCAATGCGTGAGGTTCCTGCAATTGTTGGCAATGTAAAACAGACAACGGCCAATGTAACCCAAATCACCAAACCTTCCCGGTGGTACGTGAAAATTGGTCGCATGATCGCACCCGTATTTGGTGGGTGGTTACTTGGCAAATTGTGAGGTGTACCATGAAAAAGTTTTTAAGCGCTATAGCAGACTTCTTCATGCGACTGTTCTCGCGTGATTTTGCAAGTAAAGTAATGAAGGGAATTGAGGCCGCCGCGCCTTATTTATCCTTGACTTATGGTTTCGTTGAAACCGCAGCCAAAATGACACCTAATCGAACTGACGATGAGATCATTGCTTTAGCAAATGAATTGGGTGTTAAAGCCTTATTCGATCCTAACCAAGATAAAGGAATGGTTATTGGGAGGATCGTATTTGCCGCACTCAAAAAGCGGTACCCAGAAGTTGCAGATCGTGTATTGAATAGGGCAATTGAAATAGCTTATGGAGCTGTTAAACCTTGATAATGCCATGCAAAGTCTTGGAGAAAGATTAGCCAGAATCGAGGCAATCCTCGAGGAATTACGACACGATTTACTCGGCAATGGAACTCCTGGTAGGATTAATTTGATGGAGGCGCGAATTAGGGCACTAGAAAAGCTTCGATGGATGATTCTCGGAGCATTAATCCTACTAGGTCTTGTAACTGGATCAAACTTTTTACCTCGAATCCTTGCAAGGTTATAATGAAAAACTTAATTGTACGAGATTTACGACCCGATGATTTGGACAAGGTGCGTGCAATCGCAACAGATTTTCCATTCCCTGATTTAAGTAACTTACTTTATTTTAAACAAAAGGTTGCAGAGGTTAACGGAGAAATTGTTGCGGCAGTGTTTGTTAGACTTACCGCAGAAGGTATTTTAGTTGTTGACGAAAATGCACCAAAAACGTTACGTACTCGTGCCGCTGTTGAGTTAATCAATACGGCGAAACGAGAAACTTATGAAATGGGGTTGGATGAATGGCACGCATTTGTACAAAACCCAACGATGGAAAATTTGTTACGGAGAATCGGTTTCACTTATTGTGTGGGTAAACCAATGGTGGTGAGTTATGGGGAAGCACGATAGAAAAGAAACGCAAAAAGCCCTCTGGAGCGACTTAGCACGTAACCAACAACAAACAGATGCTTATGTCGCATCTAGAGAAGCCGCTCGCTCTGAACAAGAACAACGAGCTAATTCTCTGATTGGTGGATTGGCCGCAACTGGTGGATACGATCCAAATCAATTAGGATACTTACGAAGTGTCGGTGCGACGCAAATAGCTACAGGTGGGTACGACGTCCCTGAACTTACTGAAGCACGTGCCGGGTATCGTGGATTGGCTGATACGGGCGGTATAACCACTGAAGAAGCTGGCGATATTACACGAAGGGCAACTCGTGGTGTTACCAGTATCTACGACGTCCTAAGTGCAGAGGCCGCACGTCGGCGTGCTATTACTGGTGGTTATGGCGGTGCAAGTGAAACCGCACGATTGGCACGACAAGCCGCTGAAAGAGCGGCTGAAGCTGCTACTGGTGCAGGTGCTCAAATAGCACAAATGCGGCAAAGTGGTAGAATATCTGGTATTCAAGGCCTGGCTGGATTAACGAGTGAAGAAGCTGCTGGGCGTAGAGCTGCATTTGGTGGGTTAGCTGGAATTGAAACTAATGTAGCTGGCGGTGTGAGGTCTGCGGCACAGTTAAGTGTTGACCAACAAATTGCAACCGGACAAGAGATATTGAAACGAATTCAACTTGGTCAGCAAGTATCTGAAGCCGATTTGGCTATGTTGGGCGAATTGTCTAAGCAACCTGGAATATTCAACAGCATTATCAGCGGCATTGGTGGTGTCGCAGGGGCTATAACTGGTATTAGAGGACTCGTAGGAGGTAAAGGAAATGAGTAGTTTTCCAAGTCCTATTCCACAAGAATACGATGAATTAGGTCGTCGTATAGCGCGGCAATACATTCCGTGGGCGTTTCCACAACAACAAACGCCCCCACAAGAGGGAGGTTTACCTCCAATTAAGGAAATACCGAAGGTTACAATCGAACCAACCCCGATGACTTCTACACAACAAGAAGCAGAGGCGCTATACAAGTCCATGCCTCAATACACACCTCCTGATAGATTACAACGTATATTAGCCGCAATCACTGGGGGTGCTGAAGGGTATTTAAGTAAGAGTCCAACCGTGGGGATGCAAGCGGCACAAGAAGCTCTTAGAGCTCCATATAAATCCAAACTAGAGCGATGGCAACAACAAGTCGCTGCAATTCAACCACGACTTGCTCTAGAGCAAACTCAATTTGGTCGTGGACTTGAAGAAGCTAAATTGGGTGTTGAGCAAGGTCGTGTACTTTCTACGGCACAAGCCGCACTTAATAGATTCCTTGCCACAATACAAGGACAAAGAGAAAGAGAGCGTCATAATAGAGAAGTAGAAAGAATACAAGATATGCGGGCAAAGGGGCAGATTAACGATGCCGAAGCACGCAGGAAACTACAGGAATTAGCTATAAAGGATAGAGAGCAAGCACTACGTGAAAAAGAAAAGACTGATGCAGCAAGGCTTGCACTTTCAAGGGAACGTGTCAATATAGCTAAAAGTAAGGCACAACAGCAAGCGCAACCTAAAAAGCCGTCTCCAATTCCGTTACATGAGGTTGAAACGGCTCGTAGGATGGCTACGGAACGTGTTTTGCATGATCCAGAAGTATGGCGGGCTCTTGGTGGAATTAACATCAACGATTACATTGAACCAATCCCACACCCATCAGATAAAAACACGATCATAGGGTATAGGCTCAGAGAGCCAGGATACACCTTCAAGAGCGGTAAGTTAGTGCCATCTAAGACTCCAATTGATGAGAAAGTTTATAGGTATCTCCAATCGAGAATCGCTGCGGCCGAGCAAGAGATACTTAATCAAGCCAGGAGATAATAAACATGCCTGGACGTCAAATTACAAAGAAGGTACCAACTACTGGGGAAAATGTGACGTTCTTCTGGGATAAACCAGGTGAACCGTCCGATGAAGATGTACGCCGTATCTACGAGGACCAATTACTTAGTGCGATTAAAGCAGAGGCATCTAAAAGAGCAAAACCGCCGTCTTTTTGGGATCAAGCAACACAAGCAGTACGAGCATTCCCACAAATTGCTGATGCTACTACAGAATTAATTAGACGTTCAGCACGACAATTCTTTGATATTCGACCGGATATTAAAGAGTTGGGGCAAGGAATTGGGCAGGTTACATTACCAGCATTTGAGAAATTACAAAAAGTACTTCCGTATAGTGCACAACCGATAACTCCCGAAGTACGTAAAGAAATTACAGGCTATCCTGAAGAGCGGCCAGAACCAATTGCTGAAGGATTACGGCGAGTTATAGGTGGTTCCCTTGGTGCAATGAGGCCACTTCTCCCTAGATGTAACCACGACAACACCACCAGTTACAACAACAGAGACAACAACGGCAACGCCAGCAACGGCGCAAGATATAGCCAACAATGCATTAAGAGCTGCTGGATTGCTCCCTAGTTCGGTGGCCGAACAAAGCAAAATAGATGTTGGATTAAAAAAGGTTAGAGGTAGAGTATTTGAACTACGCAAAGGGGATGAACCGATAGGGCAAGTTAAAATAACTGCTTTTGGTTTGCAAGATGTTGACACTGGTCGTGCTTATAAAACATTTGAGGACGCTGCGGCTGATATGTTAGGTGATGCCGCAAAAGGTGCCGAAATTAGAGTGGCAATGCCTGAAGTACCACAACCAGGAGAAGGTGAAGTAGACCTAGCGGAAATGTCAAACGAAATACTCAGTCGGTTAGATGTGGCTAGGGCCACTGATATTCTTAATAGACAATCAATACGGGAGCAAAGAGGCCAACGTGTAGCACAAGCGATGGCCGCAGAAGGGGAGGGTCTTGCAAAGCACTACGCACAAGCAAGGGCTTTAAAGGGAAAATATGCTAAGATGGACCTCCCGTTCAAAGCATATGGAGATCCAACACAATTCCTTGATGAAACAATAAAAGCGATAAACAAACTACCGGATCTACAATTCTTTGAGCAGTTTCGCGCCGGCACCGCTTTAATAAAACTTGTGCATGGAGAGAGTCTAGAAACTAATGAGATAAAACTACTTAGAAGGATTTTTGATCCTAAAGCCGTCGACGAGTTGAGAGAGATTACAAGTGATCCGAAGTGGAAGCAAATTTTAAAAGCGGCACCAGTAGAAATTCCCGCAACGATGCGTACGATGATGTCGGCTGGTGACTTATCCCCAGCTTTAAGGCAGGGTATTACTAGAGTCGCAAGCAAAGAGTGGAACGACGCCTTCCGTGTAATGCACAAAGCAGTTGGGAGCGAGGAAATTGTAAAAGATGTGTACAGATATATAATGACACATCCAGATTATCCTTTAGCGCTCCGAAGCGGCTTGGAAATTACGGATATTGATGCGCCCACGGGATCACGACACAGAGAGGAAGCATTTGCTGGTAAATTCCCGGAGAAACTCCCAATTATTGGCAGTATAGTACGTGGATCTGAGCGAGCTTACAACGTTTTCCTCAATAAACTTAGGGCTGATACATTCTACAATGAAATAGAAGATGCTCGAAGACTGGGAATAGATGTAGAGGGTCTAGCGCCACAATTAGCCAGGTATATTAACGCTGCTACAGGAAGAGGTAGGTTGCCTGGAAAAGCGCTTAGACAAGGCGCCGGGATAATAAATGCGCTTTTCTTTTCACCTAGGTTAATAGCTTCTAGGATAACATTAATGGACCCAAGATTGTATTTAAGCCCTAAAACACCTCGACGGGTTAGGATGCTAGCACTCAAAGATTTAATGCGGTTTGGTACATTCTCATTCGGCATTCTTGGACTAGCTAAGTTAGCTGGTGCCGATATCGGAATGGACCCCACGAGTGCTGATTTTGGCAAAGCCAAAGTTGGTAATACAAGAGTTGACTTTTTTGGTGGTTTCCAACAATACGCTAGATTGGGTGCTCAACTAGTAAAGGGGGAATACACGAGCAGCACCACGGGTGAAACGCACAAAGTTGGGGAACGTATAGGTGGTAAAGTTCTTACCAGAGGCGACTTAATAACAAGATTCTTTAGGCAAAAACTGTCGCCGTTCGCTTCGCTGGTGTGGGATATAGTTAGTGGTTACGATGAATCTGGGAAAGAAGTCGATATTCCAAAAGAAATAATAGATCGTTTCACTTTCATGGTCCTTAACGATGCAATAGATATTGTTAAGGATGACCCGACTCATTTACCTTTAATTATTCCCGGAGTGTACGGTGCTGGTGTTCAAACCTACAAGCCAGAGGAGAAACACTTTGGCTTGCCCTCCGTGCGCCCTCCAAGATAAATTTCATTTCACCCCACCAATCTAACTCACCGATCTGGGCAAATAATTTATTTCCCGTTGCACCAGGGACTTTATGCCCACATAACTCCGCTCGGCAAGCTAACCACGTCGCTGCGGCTTTAAAGAATTGCTTCTCCCAATTCATTGAATCATTCCCTTTATTTTAGTGTATTGTTCCAACGCGGATTCCTTTAAAACGTACACGACCTTAGTTCCATGTCGTTGTACGTTTATAGCACCCGCACCTAGCAACGTCTCCACTATCCTATCCAAATCGAAGGAATCAAGTTCTCCCCAGAATTTTTGCAGCACTTTTTGTCTGTCAATACAATGATCCGGTCTGCTTATTAGCTCCCGCAGTATCAATTTAGTTTGATACGCTAGTGGTGACTTCCCTGATCCCATTGTAACTTGCTTAACTCCAGTTACACAACCAAGGCAAACATCAAGTGCTTCCTCAATGTTCTTAGCCGTTAACACAAGTTCAGGGGACTCCGCCAAAGATAACAACATTGCTACCTTCAACACTTGATCCCCGATTCGCTCTATCGTACCAGTTGTATCATTGTGTTCTTGTGAGTCAAAATCCAAATACCATTTATTGTACAATTCCTTAGCTTCATCACTCCAAGCAAACTCACCTTTAACCTTACTTATTTCTTTTAAGTACTTAGATAATTCCTTAACGTTTGGTACTCTAGTTGGCCGCTCCGTTAACGGATTCGGCGGCCCCTTCTTATCTGCCAATACAATGAACGTCCTAGCGATTAGACCACCTTCAACGGCCGCCGCTGGAATAACTTCGACAAAGTGTGCTTCGTTTGTCGCTGCGAGTAGTGTTAAACATGGTTCATGCAATCGTTCCGTTCCGCTCTTCAATGTGTTTGTCCAATGTGGTTCATGATAGTGTGTGTCATACAAGTCGGTTAGAATTGTTAAGGCATCTGGGTCCTTGATTAGAAATGCCGCTAACTCACCACTAATCACTAAGGCATGTGCATGTTTTAATACCTCCCCACTCTCTAACGTGTGTGCTTTAGATAACTCGGCTATTATGGCTTGGATCGAATTACGTCCTGCTATTACCCTTGTGCAGTTAACGTTAGCTACCAACGACCGTGCTAACGAAACTGGCACACCTTTCCGACTTCCTGATCTAGCTACGAATAACACGTAGATGTTAGGGTATAGCTTGTAGTAGAATCGATCCAAGTAAACATTCTTTCGCATTACCGCCGCTATCGCGGTTAGTGCCGCCCAATAGAAAAAACGGCGCGGCGATTCACTTTCAATGGTAGCATCTAAGACTTGATCAATCCATCTCACGTTTGTACTCCACAAGTTCACTTAATCTAGTACCAACTTTAACTTCAGCAGGGATGACTAGGTCGAAGTCTCTTGGGAGGGAGCATTGGCGGAATGAGATTGGTTTGTTTAGTTCTTCGTGGATTACTTCGATGGCATGTGGTGCTAACCAAATTTTGCATAACGCTGTGAAGGAATCGTGGGCTTCTAGGACAAAGTGAAAGTGTTGTTTTGGTAGTCGTTTGCGGATTCTTAACATTGCTAGTTTTAGGTGGTCAGATACGGTTGTTTGTGGTATTGCGGAGTATGCTTCCTTAAAAAGTTCATCTCCCCACTTGTTAAGGAATTGCCTTCTCCTTCCGTATGGGGATATTAATACGCAATCATTATCAGCTAATGCCCGTTGAATCTCAGCGTGGAAAACGTTTCTAATGTTTGGGCTTATCATGTGGATCTTCTCGAGTATCTTACCTGCCTTCCACTCTGATATGAATATCCCGTACTTGCTTAACGTAATCATTAGTTGGTGTTTGTGGATACCATAATTTGCGGCGTGCCTTGCTCGTTTGCCTATTTGCCTATCCTCATCGGTTACGTCGTCAAACGCTTTCCCTGTAATTAACATCGCGGTTAGTGTATGTCTATCATCCTTAAGGCCAAAGCGATTACGCACGAATTCCTTCTTTTCAAGTAACTTCAGCGCTTCCCAATCTTTAGCCAGTACGGCTGACACTCTATCTTCTGCCTGACTTAAATCCGCTTCAATGAATACATATCCTGGGTCCGATATAAACATGTCACGAAGGTCGGCACCAATATCTTCGTGTTTGGTCAAAGTTTGTAGGGCCATTCCTTCTGGTGCTACACTAACTGGTGGTTCAAGGTTAGTGGTTGATGTTCTACCGCTTTCGGTTCCCGTAATCTGATACTGCGTTCTCATTCTACCATCGCTTGATGGTTTAGCCTCTAGGTAGGTCCCAATTGTTTTCCTTATTTTCCGCTCTTCAAGGATTAACTTAATTATTCTCTTCCTATGTTCATCCTTTATCGCGTTATTTGCTAGCGCTTTTAGTGTGTTCTCCTGTGTATCCTTTCTAACTGGGCATCGCAATTCTCCGAACAATAATGTGGCAATTTGTTTGGGTGACATCACGTTAACATCGTGCCCAATCAATCCAACTAATTCTTCATGCGTGGCATTTCGTAACTCATGGTACTTGGTAATTAATCGTTTTCTTGCATCTTGATCGACCAACAAACCAACATCTTCTAGGTCCGAGTATAGCCGATGCAACGGCATCATGTTCTCAAAGAACCAATCTAACAAGTTCAACTCTTTCAATTCATCTCTTATCTTCTCATAACACTCAAACGTAACAACGGCATCTTTAGCATTGTACAACAATAGCCGATCAAGGCTGTCCTTTTGCGGATTGAACTCTGATCCTTCGTCCTTATAATAAGGTTCTTCGGTTAGAATTGATGATACGAATTGTAGTTTCTTTGGTAGCTCTGGGTACAATACGTGCCAAGCCAACATCGTATCGAACCAAACATCATGAAACTTTAAGCCAACATCTCTGCATCTTTTCTCATCAAACTTTAGGTTGTGCCCAATTATCTTTACTTTGGTGTCCTGCACAAACTCCGCAATAACCCGCCAAATGTACATTAGATCGTGCAGGACTATCCCACTTGAACTTGATAGCAATGGAACTGATATTGCGGAGTAACGATCAAAAGCAAAGGCTATACACTGCGGTATAGTTCTACAAGTCTCAACGTCTATTGATACCTCGTCTTTTCTACCTTCAAAGAATCGAATTAAATCCAAAGAATTCCGAGCGATTAAAAGGACTCGCTCGGGCAATCTTAAGTCTCTAAATTTGGATTGTTCAACCGCACGTTTAACGTCCGCACGTATGTACGCTAGGTCCTTCCATGACCTCATTTCATTTTCACTTCCATGGAGTAGACTGGCGGGGTGAATTGTTGGCACTACTTTGGGAAGGCCAAACTTTAAGTTTTGTAGTATTGAACCACGATATTTAATGATCCCACTGTATCCTGTCAGATACTTCAGCGCCGTATTTCCGAGCGCCAGGATACAATTTGGGTTTATCGCGGCAACTTCGTCCCAAAGTTGTGGAAGGAAATCTTCTACACTCTTGCCGAGTTCGTGCAGGCGTTTTATATCGTTGTGTGGTGGCCGTACTTTGACCACGTTCGTGAGGTAAACTTCACTCCGTGAGACGCCGGCTGATCGGAGTAAGTCATCAAGCATTTGTCCTGTTGGTCCTACGAATGGTCGCCGTTGTGCCTCCTCCATTTCACCGGGTGCTTCACCTACTACCATTAACTGGGCGCTTGCACTTCCTTCACCGTTTACGTAGACCATATAGTTCTAACCTCAAAATGTTTTCTATAATTGAAGCGACTTCATGCTCTCGCTTGTAAGGACAACCTTTCAATGATCCCGGATCTTTTGACTTCTTGTGTGATTTATCCCACTTATCGACAATCTTTGTGGCATCGTCGCCGAATCTGTATTTACACAAAACGGCTTCAACTAGTTCATGCACTAACGTACACCATTGCTCATCTTCTGATAACTCAAGGTCGGCACGTATTTGTAATGGTGTTCCGTCGAACCACCAATCGCCTTGCGTGTTGTACCGTTGTTCTTTGTGTGGAATTGTTCCCATTATTACTATTATCATGGTCCCTCCGTTAATGAAGTGATTCAAGTGCGCGCAAGAGTAGAATAGCAACGACAGTGGAAAGTGTACCTAATGCAACAAATACCACTTTCCATTTAGTTTGCTGACTAATCATACAACCGCATACGGATACAAACAAGAGAAAATTTGTTATATTCACACAGTTAGTGTAAATGATCGCTTTAGATACGTTATCCATTTTGGCCTCCTTGATTCAAACGTTCCACAATCTTCGAGTAAAACTCTTGGTTTCGTTCAATTGCCACGTACCTACGTCCCATCTTCTTAGCTACATATGGGACGACACCAGATCCAGCGAATGGATCTAATACAAGTGAACCTTCAAACGTGCAATGCTCCAATATTTTGCCGATCAATGCTTCCGGCTTTTCATTTGGGTGAATTAGTTTGGGTGTTGGCACTGGCGGGCAAGTGAAAACGGCACTCAGCATCGACTCACTTAATGCTGGTGCTCCTTTAACGGCGATTATGATTAGCTCATAATCTCTCTGATATTCCCACGCTCGTTTCCCATGGGACAATATTCCAGGTTTCACCCAAATGTTAGGGTACTTTTGCACATTGAATCCGATCTTTTGGAATTCTTCACGATATACGACGAAGTCATCAAACGAAACGAAGGCATAAAGAAATGAATCACGCTTGAGTACTCTGTACACTTGCTGGAATACAAGTAATGTTGATTCATCTTTTGTTAACGACTTGTCCTTGTATTCCATCCATGGTGGGTCAGTTATGCAAACGTCGAAGGAATTGTTTGGGTACGCTTGTAATACAACCTCCGAACTACCTAAGTGAACTACGTCGTACTCAAACTCAACGGATTCTTTAGCGGTAGCTTCCTGTTCAATCCTCTTCAACGTTCGTAAAATAACTCTACGCGCCGTTGTCTTATCGCCGACTTTCTTCAAACTTGGGTCCGCGAGAATCGCTTCCGCTAACCTAATATCTTCGGATAATACACCGAATGATATCTCTAATTCCTGTGCTGTATCTCGTAACGACCAACCGACCTTTTTGCCGCGCTTGCCGACGCCGTGCTCTTGTTGTCTTAGATCATGCAATCTCTTCTCAAGGATGACTTGCTCATACCATGGAAGATTGGACCTTTTTAAATTCTCGTGAATCCTAATAATCTCACACTCCTCCGTGGTTGTCTCATCCGATACCACTTCACATGGTATTGTTTCCCATTGCAGTTTCTTGCACGCTAATAAGCGTTTCCTTCCTGCAATTAGTGTCCCGTCATCTTTCACCGTTATTGGATGGAGTAACCTTCCAATACTTTTTATAGACTCTATCATCGAATCTACATCTTCATCCTGTGGTTGTGGAAGGTTATCTGGAAATTTAATCTCGTTTATTGGCAAATATTTCATTTCATTCTCCTTTAAAGTTGGGCGTGTGCCAATTAAAGCACACGCCCAATCAAGTTACTTCACGTCTTCATCTTCTTCATCCTCTTCATCTTCGTATTCATCATCTTCTTCTTCGAGGTCTTCATCTTCTTCGTACTCTTCGGTTTTCATAGTTACTTCCTCCCAGTGTGAGTACCGAGTGGAGCAAAATCTTCCGCGCGGTTGACGAGTCGATTCTGCCACTTCTCGTTCTTAATGAACACATCGAGCTGTCGTCCAACAGCGTTCCCCAGCTCGAATTCTCCACCTTCCTCGCCGATACTACGGCCGAGAATGGCTTCGATAAAGCTCACTGCAAACCCAGGAGCCTTCTCGGAGAATGTCCGTTGAATGGGAACTCCATTGAACGGACCATCTTGGGCAATCACCATATCGACGTTGGTGTTCATGCTTCCGTCGGTTTTGGAAGGTGCCTCTTCGACGTTGGTGATTCGGCAGACGTACCATCCGGGGGTGACGACTTTGGACCTAAGCAGGTCTTCTCGTGTGATTGTGATTGTAGGCATTTTATCCTCCTTGATTTTGCCTAAGTTATTAGGCCGTTATTAAATTTTTACACGGAGTTCGCCGTTTTCGAACATCCATTGTAATTGCATTCTTGTCAACTTACAGTGGTCCAAACAGAGATTAATCTCAACGGCACGAGGGTTTTTTATTCCCTTAGTGATGTATACAATTATTTCTAACGTTTCGACGGGGTCATTCTCACACCCAATGACACTGCACTTTTTTGTGTTCATAACTTTACCTTCTCCCTCTTCAATGACTCGAGAATTTTGGCATGGAGTAACCCATTAGTGAAGTCAATTCGATCAGGAATATCAAGCGCCGTTGATGCCCAATCGGAACCAATACTTCTAGTTACGGCGATGTACCGCCGTTCAATATCGTCCACGCCAACTTGTAACCCACCTTTCGTCTCAACGAAAAAGTGATAGCATTCATTGAAATGAATCGGAATTTCCGCCGCGATCTTCTTGCCGCCCGTTAATAACGTTCTCATTGGTCGATATGCTCCAGGTTGTGGATCAATGACGTGCGATGTAACAATCACACTTGCATTGTGGGCGATACTGATCGCTAAAAGCAAATTCATCGCCATTCTTATAGCGGAAGCTTCCCCACCAAAGTCCTCGACCACCGTTAAAACAATTCCGCCACGGTCTTTGGTCTTGGACTTCTCTGTTGTCGTTCGAGTCTCTAACATCGTATCTAATGCTTTCATAGCTAACGATGTTAGTGAGTCCATAATGATCAACTTGTATGGACAATTGGCTCGTAGCTCTTCAAGTTTGGCATGAATCTCAAAGAACGTAGAGAATCTGTCAAATGTTACGTTTGGCAGCTTCCCTATCACACGTTGGTAGTAGTCTTTTACAGACTCCATACGTGCGTCTAGGTCAAACGTATACACTGGTTCCCCAAAGAAAAAACTGTGTGCCGCAATCGACTTACCAGTCTTTGGGTCACCTTTAAACAACGCGAATACTCTTTCCTCAGGCTTGACATCTTCTAGTTTCATTTAATTTCCTCCCTTCTACAATCTAAATGGTGTGGTTTCTTCAACAATGTGTTTGCCATTGTCAATACCATTGGTCTACCGCAACGCCAACAAATAGATTGTCGGCCAACGGCTAACTCTCGTCGAATGTAATGTGGGCATCCGGGAATCATACACTTAAATACGACGTAGCCATTCTTTCCTAAATTCACTTTCATGTATTTGTGAATGTGATCATATTTCATTATCAACCTCCATTAAGCAACGTACCTCCTACACTCCAAGGTTTATCAGCTTTCTCGAAAAGTGTCTTTAATTTCCACTCGCGGGTGATTGGATCAGCTCTGCACACTTCACCGAATATACACCCGCCGTATTTGTCGCACGATGTTTTGTTAGCGGGATAAAAGTCCTCTCCTTTTCGTCTAAGAGACTCTCTAACCCACCAAACAGTTTCGTTTTTCCACTCTTCGATAATAGCATCGGTGTAGGATAACGTGTGCCGCTCGAATTTATCTTGCGGTTTGAGAGTCTTTTGTAGTCCGATTTTGTTGACTACAATGTTGTTGACTCCCAATAACCAGCAATAACCGATGAATTGATTGGATAGCTCTTCTGGTCGTCCTCTTCGATGTGTGGTTTTGTGGTCGATAGGTAGCACTGGACAGTTGCTTAGGCGGATTACGAGGTCGAGTTTTCCTTCATAAAGAATTGTTAGATCGGTATCGTCGTATAGGATTTTGGCGATTGGTTCTTCAACGTGGAGGATGTCATCCCACCCATCATTGGCATAGAATTGACAATATTCCCTGAATACTTTGATCGTCTCCTCGACGTCGTCCGCATCAATTTCCATTCGAATTGCGGCATGACGACCTACTTTAACACAAATATCAACGATGTCGGCGTGGGTGTGCTTCCCCCAATGTTTACGGTACTTCTTGCAGACGTAATACGTTTTCAACATTTGGTGCATCATGTCGCCACGTTCAAAGTGTGGGGGTTACCACCCCCATTTTTTACCTCCTTTACTTGCCAAGATATCGGCAAGTTCTCTAATTACGCTTGTTTCATCCCACGATTGTGCATAACCGTCAAGTGCCGACCCAACGGCTTGTCGTTTGCGTTCTACGAGTTCGGTCAAGAATTCATCAATCGTGCCAATGGCTATTAAGTACGTGACGTTGACCTTGTCGGAAGTCTGGCCAATGCGAACGGCACGGCACTCTGCTTGCTCCTCTTTTGACGGGTTCCATTGACGCTCCGTCATTACGATATCGGAGCAACATTGCAAGTTGAGTCCTTCACCTGATGCCAAAGTTGATGCAACCAAAACACGATGATTGGACCAAAACGCATCAACCACGGAAGCACGTTGATCGGAGTTAAGATCGGCGCTTAATTTCAACGGTTCCGGCTCATTATTTGCGGCACACCAATTCTTGATTCCTTCAAAGATTGTGTCTGCAACAGAATGATGGTGTGCAAATACGATGATCTTACGATTGGTCTCTTCAAGAAAATCGGTAACGAATTCAATGCACGGCCTAACCTTACTCAGTCCAGTTATCTGACGTAAGACCGATAAGTGGCTTACAATGTTCGAGTGTCGAACGAAGCTTGAATCCTCGCTGTGGTAGTAATAATCTTGGAATTCCTTAAACTTATTCTTGTACGCCTTCTCAACTTCCGCTTCTAAATCGTGGAACATGAAGTTTCGATTAATCTTAGGTAATTCTGGTAGCACTTCATCCCGTTTACGTCGGATAATGAAGTCTTTGGTGTACTCAAGAAACCGTTTAGGGTTTCTAAGTCCACCGACTCGTTGTTTGTAACCATCCCAGTATGTGTCGCACCAATTCCAAAGAAATACCGATTGCCTCGGGAATAAATCGGGTCGTACGATATTCAATATCGTGAAGTATTCTCCTGCGTGATTCTCTATTGGTGTTCCACTTAATCCAATTACGTGTGGTACATCCTTGCATAACAATCGAACCTCTTTGGTCCGTTGTGCTTCAGGATTCTTGATATGTTGCACTTCATCGATGATGATTGTTTTGATGCCTAATTCCCGTAACTTCTCGCCGTTCCCATTTAAACGACGTAGTAGATCAAGGGAAATGATGTATCCCTTGAATCCTGGTAAAATATAATCTTTTGCGCCGTTGATTACTTGCGGCACGAAGTCGTTACCGCACCACCGAATTATTTCCCGCATCCATTGAATCTTCAGACCGGATTTACAAATTACGAGAAACGGATGCAATTCTGGGTGGACTTTCAATGCGATAAGCGCTTGAATGGTCTTGCCTAATCCCATTTCGTCAAGGATTAAACAACGTGCGTTAGACTTGGCAATGAATTCGGCACCTTTTATTTGAAATGGGTAGGGATGCTTACCATCGCTTGATACGATGTCGTA
>Ga0078972_1011762_pt1 | contig 15442 bp, 3 predicted proteins | sample YelNatPaOPGAMG01_FD_67568 | JGI IMG/M metagenome (GOLD analysis project Ga0078972, IMG submission 67568) | Hot spring thermophilic microbial communities from Obsidian Pool, Yellowstone National Park, USA - OP-RAMG-01 (SPADES assembly) (version 2) | ecosystem: Environmental > Aquatic > Thermal... | reverse complement strand
AGGAACGTCGCAGATGACAACGTCGTCACGGGTGGCCTGGCCCTGTACCTGCTGCAGGATCGGGTCGCTCAAGGCCTGTGAATCGCGGAGTAGCGGCATGCCGAGCACGTACCTGATCGGCATATCGGAAGGGGGAGCGCCAACCGCGATCCCCGGTACTGAGAAAGAGTCTGAGCACGGCACTCGGCTATCGGCAATCCGTACAGGTGCTCTCTGCTGCCTGACGGGGTGCCACAGGCCAAACTCGAGGCGATACTCACCCGGCGGGGTGTCGTCTGGAATGGTCAGATCGTAAGTATCCCGATACAGCTTGCCGGGTTCCCACTGGCTCATCCACTGGCTACCGGGAATACCTTTGTCCTGCCTGGCCCATGTCGTGTCGCCGGTGCCGGGATTCCTTTGCGTTCCTACCAAGAACAGGAAACTGTTGAACTGGTCCTGCAGTGGCTGCCGCGCCTGCCAGAACAAGGTCACAGTGATCGTGTCACCGGCGTTGACCCACCTCTTTGACACGCTGTACGCACACAGGTGAATGTCATCACCGAACCATACGTCGGTCTGCACCTGAGCACCATAGGTAGCCTGACAGGTCGACGAGCGGCGAAACCAAGTTGTGTGAGGGTCAATCCAGAAGGCCTTGAGCCCAACCAACGCCAGGAGAAGTGGGATGACCCACCAGCGCGGCTGAAGGTATGTGACGCGATCTTCCTCATCAGGACACGCGGACGACAAGGTGTAGTTCACCGCCGGCTCAGCATTGGCTGCTTCGCCACCTCCCTGGGGCGGCGTGCCGGCTTTGCGCGGTCGACGCCACAACAGTGCCATCACCACGAGCCCAGCCGCTGTGAGCGCGCTGGCTATGTCACCCACATGCTGCGCCAGCGTGCCCTCATAGGCAAGGTCGATGGTGTGCGTACCTTCTGGCACATCGATCAACATGTAACCCGTACCCTCCATAGGCCTGACGACCGTCCTGGCACCGTCCACATAGCCAACCCAACCTGGAAAGTACAGTATGTGCAGGGCCGCGCTGAACGCTACCGGGCCGCTCACGCGGATCCGCCATCTGGCAGCGTGTCGTTCCGCGCTTACCACGCTCGTTCCCTCGGGTAGAGACGCAACCGGCGAGGCAGCAACTCGCTCGGCTTCCTCCGGAGTGAACGGGAGCGTGCGCCATACTGGCTGCTCCTCATCAAAGGCGCTTAGCCCCGGCGCGTTCTTGATCGCATGGCCTTTCGCCTCAGCCACTGTCGGGCGTGGCGAGAACTCGATGCGATGCCTCAGAAGTTGCGGGTAGAGAGAGGGGACCTCCAGGGCCACGCACAGCACGATCAATGCTCCGAGGACCATGCCCTTCGCCAGCGGACGCCATGAGCTTAACGCATACCCGGCGATAAGCGCTGCCGACAGGCCGACGGTCGTTTGCAGTCGCCATCTGAACTCCAGAATGCTCAACATGGGGATCGCACTCCAGACCAGCGTGCCCCAAGACGTTTGCAGCCAAACTGACAGGATGCTAGAAATCGACAAGCTCGCCACCAAGAGTGCGTCGGCGAGGCGGCGCCTTTGCGCCAGGGCGAAGGCCAGCGGTAGCCCAGCCGCCAGGAGAAGCGCGTGCAGCCAGCCCAGTGGGCGCCCCATGGCATTTGCGGCCCCGCCCGTGTCGAATACGGTGGGAGGCGCGAACAGGGTAGCCAGGGATACAGGGTTCAGCACCGGCTGGGTGAACAGAGCCTTGTGGTTGTTGTCCCACTGCACGTACCGGTGATCTGCGACGAAAGGCAGCAGGAAGAAGGCCGCTAACAGAGAGCCCGCTCCCAACGCCGACAGACACACACCGCTGGCTGTCTTGCCGTCGCGGAGGAAGATGAAGAGCAGGACGATTCCTAGCACGGGAAGTAACCACAGCGCCGTCGCTGTGTGGGAGAGAAGCATTAGCGCCCAGCACACGCTGCTCGCAGCGAAACGCCGCCCATCTGGTTGCCGTGCGAGCCATAGCAGAGACCAGAGCATCCAGGGGTACAAGACAACCGCTAGCGCCTGCGGCGAACCGCGCTCAAAGATGTCTATCAGCAGGTGGGGAGCGTAGGTGAAGCACGCGCTACAGACGAGCGCAATGCTGGCCCGCTTGAATAGCGACAGCGCCAGCAGAAACATCCCAGCGGCACCAGCTAACAGGGCGGCAGCCCACACAACGCGCCAGGCCAGCGTGTGTGGCAGCCCTACCAGGTAAAGGCCGTGCATCAAGTAGTACACCAGCGGGGCATAGAAAGTGAATAGCGGCCCGCCGAGCCCGGCATTGATCGGCTGTACCCATCGCGGAAAAAGCTGGCCGTCGCTCATGGCGTCGGAGAACACCACTCCACGGTAGATGTGGAACCACGACGCGTCTTCCGTATACTCCTCGATCGGGTATTTGAGCGCAGGGTAAACAGCAAACGCCGCGATGAGGAGAGCTACCACCCAAGAGAATACGACCTTTGGCAGAGGGGCTTTGGCCATCCGATGCCGTCCTCCCCATAACCGCGCAGGCCACACCTGACAACAGGCCGGCCTACCCACCGATGGTTCCATCGCGCGTAGGGCTGTGCCCACGCCATTTGCACCTACATGACCGATACCATGCCCAGGGCGATACGATCAGACTCCAGGCGCTGGCCCGCCTCGTCATAGACCGGCAGGCGTGCTCCCGTAGCAGCGTCGTAGAGGCCCACTTCAATGGCATAGCTGCCCGGCGCCAGGTTCGAAGGGAGCACAATTCCATGGCAGTCAATGATGACTTCCGACTGCACCCAGCCACTCGTGGGCCGAGCGCCCCCAGCCGGAATGCTGTCGTGCCCTGCACGTACCTGCCCCGTCGCGTCGACCAGGTGCGTGAACACTGTATAGCTCGCGGTCATCGGCGCCAACGCCTGCCAGTAGAGGGTGAGTTGCAGCGTCTCCCCTGCCTTCGCAGCCCCTGCCAGCTCGTACCCGAGAAGCCGTACCGCGTCACCCACTTGCTCCTGCCGAGGATTCGCAATGCTGGGCACCTGGAAAAGGTGCTCGGGCGCCACGACGTCGACCGTGGCCAACTGCACGGCCTGCCCCACCGGGCCGTCGGGTCCCTGCAGTTGCACCTGGACCGTGGCCGCTCCAGAGGGAAGCTCCGCTCCTAACCTCAGGGTGTAGCGCCGTTCGACAATCTGCCCACGCGCCCACGCAGTAGTCGGGTATTCTGCCGATCCCACATCCGCCACCTGCTCACTCAGGACCCTGTCTCCTCCACCAACCAGGCAAAGGCGTGCTCGATATGCCATCGTCATCGGCCCGGCGGCACGCCACCACAGCCGGATGGGCAGGCTCTGCCCTGTATCCACGGCAGCGGTGGGGATATCGTACCCCACAAGCTCTACACCCTCACCCAGATGCAGCTCTACACGGTGAGGCAGGCTGATCTCCTCGACCGTGGGAGGGAGGCCGGCCGGCAGTACTTTCACGTCGCAGAGATCGGCGAGCTCGCTATTGCTTCCCACTGGCGTCAGCACTTGCCCACTGTCGCGAATGTAGAGCACCATGCGGAGATGGTACGTCCCCGGCGGAATCGCGGGCGGCACGGAGAGGTCTTGATACCCAACCACCGGCTCCCTCAGGGACCACATGGAGGTGGGATGCGCTCCGCCATCGCTCACAGGCGCGTCGCGCTGCGCCCACAGGGCACCCTGCGCATCCACCAGCCGCAGCGACGCCACCACATCCCCCGGCGGCCGGCTGTCGGCCCACCATTCGAGCTTTAGCCTGATCATCTGTCGGTACTGAACCTGCGCTTGCGCCAGATCGATCTGTTTCAGGTGCAGGCCGCCGGGGTATTCCAGGTCGAGCGCTCGTCGAAGGGAAGGGGACCCCGGCTGGGGCAACAGGTAACAGGAAAGGGTGAGGTTGCCGGCCTCCTGTGATGTGACGAGCACCCCAAGGCTCCTCAACCACCCGTCGATGCGGTGCAACGGATCTGCGCCACGGTACGCGAGGTACCACACGCGCCCGTGCTGCGCCGTGGCCGCCTTGAGCTCAGTCGCCACCTTATCCTCGCTGTCGGGAGCGACGTCGAGCGCCTCGGCTCTGCCTTGGAACCAGCGGGCCAGGCCAGCATCGAACACGACGAGGTCACTTCCCTGAGCTTCCTGCTCCACCTGGGTCCAGAGCGGTTCTTTGAGCACGCTGGTATCTCTCAGGAAGCTCAAGCCAAGCAACCGGGCCACCGGCTCGTCGCCCTGCGCCCGGCGCACGACGATCCCCGTCAACAGCAAACAATCCTTCTCGGCTGGCGACCCAGCGGAAGCCTGCGACTGGCCAACGCGCACTCGGAGGCGCTCTCCCGTGCGCGGCTGCCACAAGCCAACTTCAAGCTGATACCCCCCTGGGGGCGCCTGTCGAGGAATCTGGAGCGTATAGTCGTCGCGGTACAGCTTGCCTGGCACCCAATCCTTGACCTGGATTCCGGCCGGCACCTCCTTGTCGGACTGGCCCCAGATGGGCAGACCAGTCTGCGGGTTACGGTCGGTGCCCAGCAGGTGCACAAAGCTCCAGGTCTGCCCCTCCACTGGTCGGCTCGCCTCCCAGTACAGCGTAACCCTGAGAACATCCCCCGCCCGCGGCTGCTCGGTTGACACACTGTAGCCGCAGAGGTGGATGGCCTCGCCAAACCAGGCGTCGGTTTGCACCTGCGCCCCGTGGACGGCGTCGCAGGTCGATGCCCAGCGCAGCCAGGTGGTGTGTCCGTCGATCCACCATGCCTTGAATCCCACCAGTGCCACCAGCCCGGCTGCCAGCCACCATCGAGCCCGCAGATAGGCCACGTGGTCGGCCGGCTGAGGGCTGCCTTGGCCTCGCCACACGATGGCGAGCGCCACGAGCACCACAGCCACTATGGCGCTGATTCCATCCCCAATATGCTGGCTAGGCGTGCCCTCATACCGCAGCCAGATGGTGTGGAAGCCAGCAGGAACGTTCAGGGTTGCGTACCCGGTGTGCGCAGCAGGCGCCAGCGCCACCCTGCACCCATCGATGTACCCTGCCCACCCCGGAAAGTACAGCACGTGCAGAGCAGCGCGGAACGGCACGGCCGAATCCACGGTGACCTTGATGTCTCCCGTGCGGCGGCGTTCCATCACGATCGATGCCTGCTTGGGCAGGTTGGCAATGGGCGTAGCGGCCACCTGCCGCGCCTCCTCCTCGGTAAAGGGCCAGGTCCGCCAGATCGGTTCCTGCTCATCAAAGGCGCTCAGGCCAGGAGCGTTATTGTGGAGGGCATAGGCCTGGGCGTCGGCCACCGTGGGGGAAGGGGAGAAGGCAAGCCACCGCGGCAAGAGCTGCGGGTAGAGCGAAGGGAGGCCGACTCCCACGTACGCGGCTACCAAGAGCACTGCCGCCGTGGCCCAGAGGGCGCCATCCGGCAGTGGCCGGGCCTGCCGCAGGCCTTCCGGGTCCAGGCCGCCGTGCACATCTGCACTAGAGCGCGCCCCGGGCGCCCAGGCCGCCAACAGGCAGCCAAGGATTACCCCTGCGAGCAGGCCCATCGTGCTCTGCAGCCGCCAACGGAACTGGAGAATGGTGAGAATGGGAAAGGTCTTCCAAATGGGGGTCGCCCACCCCGTCTGCAACCACACCGACACCAGCCCTACCAGGGCCAGGCCCAGGGGCAAGATTGCCGCACCTGCGCCTCGCCGCCGCCAGGTGGCCCAACCCAGCGGCAAGGCCGCGATGAGCAGCGGCGCGTGGAGGAGGCCAAGGGGGCGCCCCATGCCGTTATTGCCCAGGGCCTCATCGAAAACGGGGGGCGGGGCGAGGAGAGTGGTCCAGCTGACCGGGTTCAGTGCAGGCTGAGTACGGACAGCTTCATGATCCCTCTGCGACTGGATGTATGGCCTGTCGGCTACGTAGGGCAGCAGCGAGAACGCAGCCAGGAGAGACCCGGCCAGCAGGGCAAGGGTGCCCCACACCAGCGGCCGCCATCCGGAACGGCAAGCGAGAGAGATGAGGAAGACAGCGATCACCGGCAGCAACCACAGGGCCGATGCCCCATGGAGGAGCATCATGGCCGCCCAACAAAGGCTGGCCAGGCCCAGCCGCAGTCCTGAAGGGGCCTCCGCCAGGCGCACCAGGGCCCACAGCATCCACGGGTAGAGCACCACCGGCAGTGCCTGCGGCGAGCCTCGCTCGAAAAGGTCGACGATCAAGTTGGGCGCATAGGTGAAGCAGACAGCGCACACCAGCGCGACGTCGGCCCTCTTGAAGAGCGTCAGCCCCAGGCCGAACATGCCGGCCATGGCAGCAAGCAGCGAAAGCGCCGCAATCACACGCCAGGCCAGCGGATGGCTCAAGCCCAGGCCGTGGAGCGTATCCATCAGGTAGTAGAGGCCAGGGGGATAGAAGGAGAAGAGGGGCCCCCCGAGCCCGGCATTGATGGGCTGCACCCAGCGCGGGAACCAGGCGCCATCGGCCCGTGCGGCAGAGAACACCACTCCCCGGTAGATGTGAAAGAAGGCAGCATCCTCCGCGTGTTCTTCGACGGGGTACAAGAGCGCCGGGTAGGCGGCCAAGGCCGCAAGAAGCAGGGCTATGATCCACGAGAAAGTGATCCTCGAGGTTCGCTTGCCGAGCATGGCTCAGTCCTTACCTGCCGAGATGGGGGTTACCTCTCTTCACTCCACGACCAGTTCGCCCAGCCGGGCCGCGTCTTGGCCGCTGATCAGCCTCAGGCGGTTCCCGCCCGCATCGTACAGGCTGGCTTGGACGACGTACGTGCCAGCCTGGAGGTCAGGCGGCAAGAGCAGACCATAGCGGGTGCTCACGGATGCCCCCGCTTGCCATTGGCTCGTCGCAGGTTGGGGCCAGACGTCCGCCTGAGCGACGAGGCGCCCCTGTTCCGACAGGACCTGCACCGAGACGGCGTAATCTGCCGAGAGGCGAGCTTGAGCCAGCCAGCGGAGTCGCACGCCCACAGCAGAGCCTGGGCGGCAGGAGACATTCGGAAGGGCAACACCCAGCAGGCGCAGCCCTCCAGCGAACGCGACGTCGGTGCCCTCCTCGGGCCCGACCGGAGCGATCACGTAGCGGCCTGCCCGTACCTGCCCGTACCAGGTCTGTTGATTGGGCAGAGCGTGGGCCTCAAACCATCCCTGTGCCTGGTCGCCCAGGGAGCGCTGCGCATCATCGGCGGTGTCGTAGAGCAGCCAGGCCCGGTTGTACGCACCGAGGGTTTCCGCCAACCAGCGGTCCATATCGGCCCAGGCTCTGCCTCCGCTACTCGGAAAGAGGTGCAGGACCCCCGTTGGCAGGTACGGCTGCAGGCGTTCGAGCAGCTCGGGCTGCACGATCACCACCGGGTCTCCCCGATACTGGCCATCGCGCAGCGCACGCACGAGCGGCGCGAGCGGCTCCGCGCGCAGACGGGATTCGGCGTAGGCCTGTGTAGCAGGCCTGACCACCGCGAGGGCGGTGACCACAGACACGCCGAGGGCCGCGGGCATGGCGAACCGCCGTAGCCACTGCCACACTGTGCCGTCGAAGGCGCGGCCCAACGAGTCCAGGCCGAGAAGCACCGTCACCGCGGTGCGGAGGACCACCACCGTGGCGAGGAACCAGCCTTGCCCCTCCATGACCACAAAGGCCAGAGGCCACTCGGCCATCATCAGGGTGTCAAACAAGAGGGCATAGCCCAGGCCTCGCCAGCCAGGGATAACGATCATGCTCAGCGTGCCGATGTAGGCAGCCCATTGTGGGCTGTAGCCTTTGCTGTACAGCAGGAAGAAGGCCAGGCTGAAGAGCGCCATGGCTGCCAGGCGAGCCCTGTCCTTCCAGTGAATTCGCCGCGTGATGACAAAGAGGTAGAGAACTGCAAAGAGGATGGTGATTGGCAGCCACGGCAGGGTGGCCGGGTGAACGAGAGCAAAAGCGGAACTCGGGTCGGTGCGGCCGGCCAGCGGCGCCACTTCACCATACCTCGTGTACCCCTCCCATAGCGCCCAGACCGTCTCCCACGACGATCGGTTCAGGGCCGACCCGAATGTTGCCAGCACGTAATGTGGCGCAACCAGAAGGGGCGGCAGCACGACTATCCCCGCCGACAGCGCTGCGGCCGCCAGGTACTCCACACGTTTCCGCGCTCCCGGCAGGGCAAGCAGCGCAACCGGCACCAGAACTGCCGGGAAGACCTTGCTCATGAAGCCAAGCCCTGCGGCCACTCCTGCCAGCCAGGCGCGCTCGCTGAGGAGCCCATAGAGCCCCAACACCAGGAAGAAGAGAGGCAGCGGCTCAAACCACCCCAACAGGGTGAGCAAAGGGGCAGATAACAGGGCCCAGAGCACAGCCACCCGCAGGCCATCATGCTGCCCTCTCAGCTGGCTGGCGCTGGCATACACCAGCGCGAGCGTCGCGACGTCGAACGGAAGGAGCAGCAGGCGGAAGATCAGGTTGAACACGAAGATCGGTTGCCCGATGGGAGGGATATGCAGGCTCAGGCGGTAAGCGACCACCGCGAGCCACGGCGCTAACGGGGGATACTCGACCCAGTAGTTGATGAGAGGGATCTGACCACTTCCCGCGAGCCGGCCAATCTCGAAGTAATGCACATTGTCGGGCGGCTGCTCCACCAGATAGCCGCCGTGGCGCAGCGTGAGTATCGCCACCAGGCGGAAAGCCGTGAAGGCGATCGCCAGCAGCAGGAGGGACTCGTGCTCGACCAGCCAAGTGCGTATCCGTTGTGTCAACACCCTGCCCCTTTCCACGTAGTCGCGACAGTGCCCCACTGCCATGGCACAAAACCTTCCGGAAGAGTCGCCACCCGACGTCGGCACACCGCCCGTCGCCTGTTCGCCGCGATCAGCGTCGGCCGGTAGGCCCGCGCCGCCTCCCCAACTTTGCCAGCGCAGACTCCCACGGTGAGCCGAACTGCCCGTCACCTGCCGCCGGCCTGCGAGAAGGGCGGGAAGCGGTGGCCAGCGTGCGGGCTGCCGGGCTCGACGGCCGCGTGGAAGCCCGCAGGCGGCCCGGCGCCGCCGTGCCTGGCTTCCTGAGCCCGAGTTCGCGGGGTTCCGCATGAAGCCCCACCCATGACGGGTGATTCTAGCAGACGTACTGGCTTTTGAGAAACTGGCAGGCAACAATGGTGCAAGACGCAGAGCGCGCCCGCCTGCTCGTCGCTGCGCTGCCATCGCGGCAGCAGCGACGCCCGCCACCGATAGCGCTGGTCTTTGCGCGGGTGCACGCTACCGCGCGTGGCCGATCATGATGTGTCTGGCGAGCTCCACCGCATCCTGGCCGTCCGTCCAATGCTGGCGCACCACCGACTGCGATTCATAGATGCCTACCAGAAGCCGGGCCCCCTCCGCGTGGGCGCTGGCCGGCACCACCAGATCATGCCGATCCAGCACCTTCTGGCCGGGCTGCCAGCTCCAGGTCGGGCTGGCGCCAAACACCGGAATGCCGTCGTGCTGGGCCAGCAGCCGCCCATCATCGCCCAGGAGATGCACAAAGACCGTGTAGCTCAGGTTGGTGCGAGCCAGCGCCTGCCAGAGCAGCGTCACCTGAACCGTCGCGCCGGGCGGGATCGCTGCACGCGCATGTGGGTCCACCGGCTGGCCGTTCACGGTCACGTACGCGCCCCTCAGGCTCACCAGGCCCTCGACCGACGAGCCCAGCGGCACCATCACCTGCTCCGCACTGTGCATGGGGCGGTAGGCCTGCAATAGCAGGTTGCCGTAGCGGGCCTGGCGCTCGAGCAGGGCGTTGTACTCCAGCCAGTGGCTGACTACTCCCCTCGGATCCCACGAGCTGCCCTGGGCTGAGACGAACCACAGCCGGTCATACTGCGCCGCCAGCCCGGAAAGCGCCCGTTCGGTCTCTTGCGGGCTGGCCTGTGCGGTGAGCGGCGCCATGGCACGCGGCACGGGCACGTCGCGGAGATAATAGTCGTAGCAAGGGTCCGGGAAGTTGCGCAAGAATACGTCGCCCAGCTGAGCGAGGGCCGCCACTTGCTCGGCCACGCCACGGTAGCCGCTGGATCGGTTGTAAAGCGGATTCGAGTAATAGTTGCATAGGCTCAGGCCGTTGCAGCCCACCAGGACGGCCGCCGCTATGGCCGCAGCGGCCCTCGCCGCGCAACGCCGATGCGCCCACAGGCGTTGCAACCCCGCTGCCACGAGCAGCCACCAGGGCACGGCTGCGACGAGGATGTAGAAAGCATTGAAAGTGGAACGGGTAAAGCGCAGCAGGTAGATGCCCAGCGCGGCAGTCGCCACCCAGGCGCCAAGCATCACCGCCCAGCCCCGACCCCGCACCCAGAGCCCGCCCACGCCCACTCCTGCTACGACGAGACAGGCTACGAAGAGCCAGCGCGCCAGCGGCGAAGCGAAGGCGCTTCCCACTGTCAACTCCACGCCGACTGCCGTGAGATGCGCGGCCAACTCCGGGTGGCTGGGCGCACTCAACTGCCCCGCCGCGACCAGCCCGTGCCACATCGAGAGGAACCAGGGCAGGAAGCTCAGCCCGACGATGCCGATGCCGGCGGCCCACTCCTTCCAGTGCTTCCGCCACTGCCCGATGGCCAGTACGGCGAACCCCTGGGCCACGAGCGCGAACGCACCATAGTAGTGGCTGTACAATGTCAGGCTGCCCAAGAGCGCATACAGGCCCCACCTCCACCAGGCAGGCCGCTCCATCGCCTCGGCAAGTTGCATCGTGGCAAGCAGGGAGAAGAGGATAGCCAGCGTATACTGGTTCCGCAAGTCCTGGCCGATCCATACAAGCGACTGAGAGGTAGCCGCCAAGCCAGCGGCGATCAAGCCCAACGTACCGCCGCCGAGCCTCTTGCCCAGCCGGTAGAGCAGAGGAAGGAGGAGGACGCTCGGCACAAACGAGATGAACCGCATGGCGAGCTCGCTGTCGCCGGCCGGCCCCATCCAGACGTGCAGCAGCCAGTAGTGGAGAGGCGAATGGGGGTCCCCCTGGCGAAGGAGTGCGGGCAGGATCTCCTTCAGCGGCAGGCGCGCCAGCAGGTAGCTGAAGGCTTCGTCGCCCCGCAGCTCCTGGCTGCCAAGGGTCCAGGCGCGGAACCCAAAGCCTACGAGAACGATGGCCGAACACAGCCAGGCGGCGCGCCGCGAGGACCCGGGCCTGCGCACGAGGCCAGGAGCCTGCTGCGGGCACTCTTGCCCAGTCGCATGGCATGGGATTGCCGGGCGCCAGCACCAAGCCAGTGCCCCTGCCACGATCAGCGCCAGCACCGAAGCGATGGCCCCCGCGCGATTCACCGCCGGCGCGTAGGTCAGCACGATGGTGTGTGCTCCGGCCGACACCTCCACCGCCTGCAGCGCGTAATCGGCCCTCTCGATCGGCACCGGCTGGCCATCGAGCCGGGCCTGCCAGCCGGGATAGTACCACTCGCTGATGACCAGAAAGCCAGGCGCCTGGGTCGTCACGTCGATCTGCAAGGCCGAGGAGCTGGTGCGAGCGGTTCGCACTTGCGGCTTGGCTGGAGGCGACATTGTGGCGGCCGGGCTGCCAGCCTCTCCCTCCAGGATGACGCTGGTGGCCGGGTCAAAGCTGGCATCGGCCAGGCGCTTGAGGGCCGCGTTCCTGTCGCTGACCCGCTCCGGGCTGTAGCTCATCCAGGCCCTGGGCAAGGCGCCGTCGAAGCGGTAGAGAGCAGCCTGCAGCGGCTTGCCGGGCTCAATCGCCTCACCGATATCCGCCACTTTGGTCAGAGCCGCGTCGGGGGGTGGGCCAGAGGCGATCACATAGCCGACGTTCAGCAGTTGCCATCGACGCGCTGGGGGCAATTGCTTCATGTCTTCCAGGGCACGGGGCCTCAGAGGGCTGATGCCGCGGATATCCTCCACGCCGTACAGCTCGCCCAGGTTGCCGTAAAAGAGACCACCGGAGTCGATGCGTACGAGCCCGGCCGATTGCGCCGTGCGCACCCACCCAGGTTGCGGCCAGAAGGCGCCAGGAGGGCCCGGCTCGCGCCCCACCGCCCCCAACGTTGCCAGATAAAGATCAGCCCCCAGCACCAAGATGAGCAGCCATGCGCGCTGCTCGCGCCAGCGCTCGCCGTAAAGCAATCCAAACACCACCGCCAGCGTCATCGCCTGGCGCGCCCATGTGCCCAGCCACGCGCGGTTGGCGAGCCCGATGACCACGGCGAGCACCAGGCCTGCCAGCAGCAGGGCGCCGCCCACGCCAGATGCCGAGCGCCGCACGAGGCCAGAGAGTCCCCCCGGCGCTGCGGCCAGCCACAGCGCCATGCCCTGAGCGGCCAGCATCGCACAGCTCAGACTGAAAACGCCCAGCAGCCGCTCCTGGTGCTGGAAGAGCGAAAAGCCCGGTGCGATGCGGTAGGCGAGCTCGAACAGGATGCCACTATCGCCCAGCGCGAGCCACGCCGAGAGAACGGCCGCAGTCACCCAGAACACAACCTCCGCGCGATCGGCCCGCCGACGGCCCAAGAAGGCAACCACGGCCAGGACCAGCGCGGCCACTCCCCAGTATTCTGGGGACCACAGGCTGAGCACGCCCGGCACAAGGGTCTGCAGATAGTCGAGAAGCGGCAAACCTGTGGACACGAACGCATAGCTCACGCCGCTGCGCGAGGTATATGACAGGTACTGGAGAGCTGGCCACAGCGCCGCGGACCACACGCCCACAGCGACGGCCGCCACCAGCGCCCCAAGGCCGAGCACCCAGCGCCACGGCCAGCGCGCTCGCAGTGAGAGAAAGACATAGTAGGCCGCCGCCAGGTAGGCGCCGTGGAGCCAGGTCTGCGGGTGGCCGGCCAGCGCGCTGCATCCCAGCGCCAGACCCGCGGCGATGAGCCAGGGTACGGGCCGGGAGCGCGCGGCGGCGACGCGCAGCAGCAAGAGCGCCAGGGGTAGCCAGGCAATCGTCTCCAGGATGGCGACCTGCAGCAAGGGGTAGGAGGTCAGGTACCCACCCAGGGCAAAGGTCACGGCTCCCACGAGCGAGGCAAGAGGCTGACGGGTGATGCTGTAGGCCAGGGCGTAGGCGAAGAGGCCCGCCAGCCACACGTGGGCCAGGACCTCCAGCTCCAGCGCATAGTAGGGGAAACCCCAGGGAAGGCTGAGAAGGATGGTGACCACACGCGGCGGATAGTACACCGCAGCCTGGGGATCAGCGGCAAAGGGCACGCCCGCGTAGCTGCCGGGCGACCAGGCCGGCAGCCGCCCCTGCGCCAACTCGCGCGCCTGGAAGGCCCCAAAGGCATGGAACTGCCCCGAAAAGTCGCCTGCCTGGAAGTGGTCGACTCCCACCAGGATGGTGAGGAAGAACAGCGCCCACAACAGCGTCCAGGCGAGCACGGTAGCCAGGTGACGGCGGACAGGGCGACAACTAATTCGCTCGGTCATCTCATCACTCCCCGACGGCGGCATGGTCGGGGCAACGAACGGGTTGCATCATGGCCGAACTGCTAGGTGCACCGGCAGGACGACTCGGTCTTCACCGCCCCCGGTCGCCAGCCGCTGCAGGGTCTGCGGGTCGTAGAGGCCCACCTCCACGAGCACCTGCCCGCTGTAGCGGTAATCGCGGAACGACAGGCTGTGTTCATCCACCACCGCCTGGCCCCTGGCCCAATTCGTCGTTGGCCAGCGCCCATAGGCCGGCGGGCCGTCGTGCTGGGCCACGACCTTGTTCGCCGGGTCCAGCAGGTGCACAAAGACCTTGTAGCTCACCGGCGCGGGTGCGTCGCCGATCGCCTCCCAGTACAGCGTCACCCGCAGCGGCTCGTGCGGGTTCACAGTCTCGCTCTCCAAGCTGAACCCCCGCAGCCGTGCCACTTGGCCAAAGGCCACATCGAGGGGATGCTGGATGGGCGGAAACTCGAACTCCGGTTGGGCCGCCGCGGGCGCTGTCGGCAAAACCCGGATGCGGGTGAGGATAGCGCGCTGGTCGAGCGCGTGGCCCCAACGGTCCAGGACGTTCAGGTTCTGCCCCGTGCCGGCCGGATAGAGCCCTGTATCCACATAGTAATCGCCGGGGGGCGTGTCGGGCGGCAGAGCCAACTCCCACGTGCCCTGCAGCACCTGCCCCTTGCGCCATGCGCTGTTCGCCGGCAGGCTCGCCGCAGGCGAGCCCACCTTGCCCGCCCAGAGGGCGCCGTCGGAGCCGAGGATGTGGGCAAAGGCGGTGTACGGCTGGCTCAGCGGCGCCAGCGCCTTCCAGAAGAGGGTCAGGCGCAAGGTCTCGCCCGGGTGCAGGGCCACCCGGTCCAGGTCATAGCCCACCAGGGCGACCTTGTTGCTGAAGTTCAAGTCGACCGGGTTGGCGATGCCGCCCTTGGGCTCCGAAGGCACGGTCACCTCGCCGAGCCGGACGCTCGAGCCCAGTTCACGGCCCCCTGCGTCGCGCACCGACAGTCGCTTGCCGCCACTAAGCGACCAGAGCCCCACCTCGAACTGCAGCCGGTTGGGGCGAAAGGTGTTCTGCGGAACCGCGATCACGTAGGTGTCGGCGATGGCGTCGCCAGGCCGCCAGAGCTGCGTCGGGAAGGAGCCTCCGCCCAGGTACGTGTCGCGCTGGGCGATCGTCATCTCGTTCTGATCGAGCAGGTGCACAAAGACGCTGTAGTTCTGGTCCATCGGTGCCCTGGCACGCCAGAACAGGGTCAGTCTCAGGTCGTCTCCGGGCCTGGCTTCGGTACGGTCGAGCCGATAGCCCAGGAGCTGCATCTGCTCGCCCACTGTCAGGTCGAGCCGCTGGGGGATCGCCGCGATCTGCTCGGCCGTCAGGAGTGGTGGTCGGGCATAGGCAGGAGCGATGACGCCGAAGGGGGTCCAAGTGGCCAAGGCGGCCATCAGCGCGAGGGGGGCCACGCGGACCGCGTACTGCGTACTGCGTAATGAGTAACGGGCACTAGGCGATACGTGTGGCTGCTCGACAGTGCAGGGGCTGCCAAAGAGGACCTTGCGCAGTGCGCAGTACGTAGTGCGCAGTATCACCCATAGCTCCGACCAACCCAGCACCAGCAGGTACGACAAGCAAGCGATGGCCGGGAAGGCGAGCCGGCCCACGGTGGCGGGGATGAGCAGCGTATACCGTACCAGGCTGACCATGATGGCCAGCGGCCAGATGACCACCAGGCCGACAACGGCCCACGTGCCGCCACCGGGCCACTCGTTCTGCGAAATGCGGCGGACCGCCCCTGCCGCCAGCCCAACCGCCCCCAGACAAGCCAAGCCGTTCAGCAGGCTGTAGAACCACGAGGGCGCGATGACATTCATCCAGCCAAAAGCGCCCCAATAGCTCAGCATGAACCCCGGGAACTCGGAGAGCAACTCGCGGATGCTGGGCGCGGCATCGCGCCGGCCCGCAAGGCCCAGGAAAGCCCTGAGGCCAGTGGGATCCCCATAGAGACGCCAGTTGCGGTAGTACCACCAGCCGGCCACCAGCA
>Ga0078972_1004279_pt4 | contig 15445 bp, 15 predicted proteins | sample YelNatPaOPGAMG01_FD_67568 | JGI IMG/M metagenome (GOLD analysis project Ga0078972, IMG submission 67568) | Hot spring thermophilic microbial communities from Obsidian Pool, Yellowstone National Park, USA - OP-RAMG-01 (SPADES assembly) (version 2) | ecosystem: Environmental > Aquatic > Thermal... | reverse complement strand
ATTGGTGTGCTTCTCTTTAATTTTTAAGTTTTCATTAAAACTGAATGATTTTTTGGCTCGATTTTTTCCTTTTTTTATTGGGTGCAATTGTCGGCAGTTTCTTGAATGTTGTAATTTTAAGAAGCGAGAAAGGAGAAAAAATTACTGGCCGTTCTTATTGCCCCCATTGCCATAAAAAACTAAGTTGGTGGGAATTAATTCCCATCCTTAGTTTTTTTATTTTAAGGGGCCGATGTTTAAAATGTAAAGCCAAAATTTCTTGGCAGTATCCCTTGGTGGAATTTTTTACAGGACTGGTTTTTGTCTTAATTTTTTGGCGTTTTAGCCAATTTAATTTTTTTTTAAGCGCACTTTTAGGCCCAGCCTTGATTTCTAATTTTTTGGCTGGTTTTTTGCTTTTCCTTTGGCTCTTTTACAGCGCGGTTTTAATTGTCATTTTTGTTTATGACCTGCGTCAATACCTTATTTTAGACAATGTTTTAACCTTAGGCCTGATAGGAGCGCTGGTTTTTCAGGTTTTCTACGGTTTTTTGGCTGCCTTTAATTTATTGAAATTTTATCCACCTTCAGGCCTTAATTTTTTGGGCCCGGGTTTTTATCTTTTTTTTAAAGTGCCAGCTTACCTCAGTCCTTTTTTAGGCGCCTTATTTTATTTTCTGGTTTTGGGCCTTTTGGCTTATGGCACTAAAGGCCGGGCCATGGGTTATGGCGACCCGAAATTAGGGCTTTTTTTGGGTCTTATTTTAGGTTGGCCGGCTTCAGTAGTGGCTTTGGCCTTAAGTTTTCTTTTGGGAGGACTGATGGGCGGATTATTGATTTCTTTAAAAAAGAAAGGATTAAAAAGCTATCTCCCTTTTGGTCCTTTTTTGGTTTTAGGTTGCTTTCTTACAATCTTTTTTGGTGATATAATATTAAAAGGATACCTTTCGCTTTTTGGTTAATTTTAAATATGACCCAAAAATCTATTGGCTTTACCTTAATTGAAATGCTTTTAACCCTTGCCATTTTGACTCTTTTGGCTGGTTTGGTTTTAGGCTATAGCCGTTCAGCAGAAAAAACCAATACCTTAAAAAGAATGGCTGATAAATTAGTTTCCGATCTGAGGCGTTGCCAAAGTTTAGCGCTTTCAAGCGAAGGCGGCACCGGTTGGGGGATTTATATTAACTCTCAAACGAGCTATCAAATTTTTAGGGATAAAAATAACAATCATAACTTTGATAATGATGATAATGATGAAATTATTTCAACCGAAAGTTTAGAAACTGGCATTCAATTTGAAGATTCAAATATTTCTACGTCTATTCTTTTTTTTCCGCCTTTGGCCGAGGTTTCGGTTAATGGAAATAATAATCAAGAGGCGCATATTGGCCTGCATTTAACCGGCGGAACAGCTACGAGATCTATCACTATCACTTCTTTTGGAAGCATTAGTTATTGATAATTTTTAAATCAATGCTTAAAAAGGGTTTTACTTTAATTGAATGTTTGGTTGCTATCTCAATTTTAATGATTGGTGTTTTAAGTGCCTTTGCTTTAGTAACTCGTTCTTTATCCACTGCTCCTTTAATTGCTGATAATTTTAGCGCTTCTCTTTATAGCCAGCAAGGCATTGAAGCAGTAATCAAATTAAGAAATGATAATTGGCGTCAATATAAGAATTGGGATTCTGGTCTTTTAGGTATGTTCTGTATTAATATTGGAAGCGATGGTTCTGTTTCTAAATCATCTGCTTCCTCTGCTTGCCAGATTGGCACTACTAAATTTTCTCGATTGGTAACAATTGAAAGAAGCGGAGGCGACCGGTTAAAAGTTACATGTGAAGTTTTTTGGCAAACTAAGGGCAAAGATTATCAGGTCAGCACTACTAGTTATTTATATAATTGGGCCAAACCCTTTTTCCCTTCTTCGTAAAAAATATGAAAAAGAAAATTATTAAGCCAAAAAAATATGCTGGTCTAACGCTAATTGAAATGTTGGTGGCAGTGAGCGTTTTTGTTTTGACCTTAACTGGTTTAATTCAAATTTATATTTCAAGTTTGCGTTCCGAAAGATTGGCTTATGATTTGTTAAATGCGGAAAACAGCGTGCGCTATGCCATTGAATTAATTAGCCGCGATGTGCGTATGGGCCAAGGATTTCAGCTGGAATCTTCTAATTCTTTAAGATTTACCACTTATTATGAAGGAGAATCCGGCCAAGAGGTGACTTATAAGTTGGAAGATAATCAGTTAAAAAGAAATGATATCTCGATTACTCCCAATTCTATTACTCTTACACCTCTGGGTGGTTCTCCTTTTATTGTTAATAATACTAATCAATTTTTTGTTACCATTAGGCTTCAGGCAACCATTAAAGAACGGGATAAATCTTATACTTTTCCGGTTGAAACCAGTGTAACACCTCGTTACTTTAATTTTTAGCCCTAAAATTTTATGAAAACAAAAGGTCAAATTTTTATTTTAAGTGTCTTGATTCTTGGCGGGGTGATTGCCTTAGGTCTAATTATTATTACAGTTTTTACCAGTCATTTGCGCCTTTCAAGAGAAGCCCGTTATTCGCTTCAGGCTTTTTATCTTTCTGATTCAAAAGCTGAGAAAGAACTCTATAAACAATTTAATGGCGAGGATTTAGGCGAGCCGTCAGAATGCAATTCACCAGAATACGGTGATCAATGCCAATTTCAACTTAGCTGTGGTCATCTGGCGCCCGGAGTTGAGTGTCGGCTTGACACCCAAGCTACTTATGAAGGCGTAACCCGCAGTTCCCAATATTATTTCCCTGGCTCGTAAATCTATGAACAAGGAAGAGGCGAGAGTCAGAATAGAAAAATTAAGAAAAGAAATTGATTATCATCGCTATCTTTATCACGTCTTGGACCGTCAAGAAATTTCAGACGCTGCTTTGGATTCCCTGAAAAAAGAATTGTTTGATTTGGAACAGCAATATCCGGATTTAATTACTCCTGATTCACCTACCCAGCGCGTGGCCGGTAAACCATTAAAACAATTTAAAAAAGTTAGCCACGAAGTGCCGATGCTTTCCTTAAATGACGCTTTTTCCGAAGAAGATGTGTCTAATTGGTATAAATCAATAAAAAAATTATTGCCTGCTAATGCTGAGCCGGATTTTTATTGTGAGCAGAAATTTGATGGTCTAGCCATTTCCTTAATTTATGAAAATGAAATTTTTACCCTGGGTTCGACGCGTGGTGACGGTTATGTAGGAGAAGATGTTAGTCAAAATTTAAAAACCATTGAATCAATTCCCTTGCGTTTGTTTCCTTATGAAAGAGTAGTTAAAAATTTAGAAAAAGCCGGCTTGGAAAAATTGGCTAAAACCTTGAAACCCGGTGATTTAAAAAAAATCGAGGTGCGGGGCGAGGTAATTTTAACCAAAAAAGAATTTAAAAGAATCAATGAGGAGCAAATTAAAAAAGGCCTGGCTCCTTATGCAAACCCTCGAAATGTGGCCAGCGGTTCTGTTCGCCAATTAGACCCTAAAATAACGGCGGCGCGCAAATTATGTTTTTTTGCCTATGACCTTATTTCTGGCATTAAAACCGAGACGCACGAAGAAAAACATCTGGTTTTAGAGGCTTTGGGCTTTAAAATCCACCAGCACAATCGCCGGGTAGAAAATTTAAAAGGAATTTTTGAATTCCATAAAGAGACAGAAAAAAACCGGCAAAAATTAGATTATGAAATCGACGGTATCGTTATTATTGTAAATAACAATCATTATTTTGATTTATTGGGTGTGGTGGGTAAAGCGCCCCGCGGCGCCTTGGCTTATAAGTTTGCGCCTAAAGAAGCAACGACCATAGTGGAAGATATTACTGTCCAGGTAGGCCGCACTGGTGTTTTAACGCCGGTGGCTCATTTAAAACCCGTATCTGTTGGTGGTGTGACCATTTCCCGCTCTACCTTGCATAATAAAGAAGAGATTAAAAGATTGGGTTTAAAAATTGGCGATACAGTGATTGTTTCTCGCGCTGGCGATGTGATACCTCAAATCGTTAAAGTCTTACCCCATTTGCGGACCGGCAAAGAAAAGGAATTTAAGATGCCTAAGAATTGTCCGGTTTGCGGTTCGCCGGTTAAGGAAGAGGAGGGAGGCATTATTGTGCGCTGTACTAATAAAAATTGTTTTGCCCAAAACCGCGAGCGTTTATATCATTTTGTTTCTAAACCAGCCTTTGATATTGTCGGTCTGGGCCCCAAAAATCTGGATCGGTTTATAGAAGAAAAATTAATCGGTGATGTCTCAGATATTTTTACGCTTAAAGCCGGCGACATTGCTTCTTTAGAACATTTTGGCGAGAAGTCCGCGGATAACATTATCCGTTCGATTGAGAAAGCAAAAAAAATCGAATTAGGTCGTTTTATTTACGCTTTAAGCATCTTACATATTGGTGAAGAATATAGCCGGATTGTGGCCCAAAAATTATTGGAAAAAAGAAAAATTAAAAGGCCAAGGGATATTTTAAAAGCCGCTGACGAGATAACGCTTGAGGAATGGCAATCGCTTTATACCTTTGGCCCTAAAGTTGCCCAAAGTTTGTTTCAATTTTTTAAAGATAAGCATAACCGCAATTTAATTTTAAAATTGGATAAAGTAGGAATTGAAATCGTCGAGCCGGCGATCAGCCATAAATTAAAAGGCCTCACTTTTGCTTTTACTGGCACTTTAAAGCGTTTCAGCCGGGAAGAAGCCAAGCAAAAAGTTCGGGCCTTGGGAGGCGAGGCCTTAGAGAATGTTTCCCAAAAAACCAATTATTTGGTAGTGGGCGAAGCGCCGGGCGAAAAATTGGAAAAAGCGAAAAAATTGAAAGTTAAAATTATCAATGAGGAAGAGTTTCTAAAGATTTTAGAATCCTAATATTGACATCTTTGTTTTAAAATTTTATTGTATAAATTATGTCTGTCGCTAAATTCAATATCGACCATTTATTGGAACTTTGCCGGATTAAAATTTCGGCCCAAGAAAAGGAGTCATTGGAAAAAGATCTGCTTAAAATTTTAGAGTATGTAGAAATGCTGGATAAAGTTGATACCTCGAAAGTAAGTCAACAAGACCTTAAAAGCCATAAAAATGTCCTCCGCTCGGATAGCGCCGAAATTTTTAAAACCGCGCCTTTGAGTTTAATCGACCAATTTTTGGAATCCGAAAACAATTATCTTAAAATTCCTCCTATCTTTGACCATGATTAAAGAACTCCAGGATAAAATTAGAAATGGTGAAACAACAGCCGTAGCTTTAACGCAGAAATATTTGACTGAAATTAAAAAAAGAAACGAATCAGTGGGCGCTTATCTGACGGTTTTAGAAGAAGAAGCATTGGCTCAGGCAGAACAAATTGACAAACAATTTCAAACCAAAGGTCAGTTAGCGACTTTGGCCGGCATTCCCTGCGCTATTAAAGATAATATTTTGGTTTTTGGTTCTAAAACAACCGCCGGCTCAAAAATTTTGGAAAATTATTTTGCTACCTTCGACGCCACGGTGATTAAAAAATTAAAATCTGCCGGCGCGATTATTCTGGGCAAGACCAATTTAGATGAATTTGCCATGGGTTCTTCAACCGAAAACTCCGCTTTTTTAAAAACAAAAAATCCTTATGATTTAGAAAGGGTGCCGGGCGGTTCCAGCGGTGGCTCAGCCGCAGCCGTGGCTGCTGATTTGGCTGTTTTTGCTTTGGGTTCTGATACTGGCGGTTCCATTCGCCAACCAGCGGCCTTTTGCGGTCTCGTTGGTTTTAAGCCTTCTTATGGCGCTGTTTCCCGTTTTGGGTTAATTGCCTTGGCTTCTTCTTTAGATCAAATTGGACCTTTAACCAAGACCGTTGAAGATGCAAAAATTGTTTTTGAAACTATCAGCGGCCAAGATGAATTTGATTCCACTACCGAAAAATTGGAAGGAGCATCGATGCCGGAAATTAAAAAAATGAGAATTGGCGTTCCGAGAGAATATTTTGTTTCTGGCATTGATGAAGAAATAGAATTAGGGGTGAGAGCCTTATTGGAAAAATTACAAAAAGCCGGCGCTGATATTAGAGAAATCAGCCTGCCCCACACTTCGTATGCTCTTGCTTGCTATTACATTATTATGCCGGCTGAGGCGAGCGCCAATTTGGCGCGCTATGATTCCTTGCGTTATGCTCCTTTAGGTCTTTCGGCCAAAGGTTTTAAGGAAATTTATTTTGAAGCGCGAGGGAAAGGCTTTGGCCCTGAGCCGCGGCGCCGCATTGTCTTGGGCACGTTTGTTCTCTCTGCCGGTTATTACGAGGCCTATTATTTGAAAGCCCAAAAAGTTAGACAGTTAATTGCTGACGATTTTTCTAAAGCTTTTGACTCGGTTGATTTTATTATTACGCCTACCACTCCCACGCCGGCCTTTAAATTGGGGGATAAATTAAAAGACCCGGTTTCTATGTATCTTTCAGATATCTTTACGGTCTCGGCTAATTTAGCCGGTTTGCCAGCCATTAATTTACCTATTGGTTTTAACAAAAAAGGTTTGCCCTTAGGCGCTCAAATCATCGGCCCCCGCTTCCATGACTTTACGCTTTTAAATTTCGCCCAATTAGTAGAAAAAATAAACAATGACCTCGCCTAATCTTTCTTTATTATTTGCCGCCTTTAAGCAATACAGCCAGACGGTTTTTAACCCTGCTTTCTGGATTCCATTTTTAGTCGCTGTTAAAATTATCGGTCTGATTTTAACGGTGATATTTTTTATTGGCATTATCATTTTGACCATTCGTTCCAATCTGTTAGCTGAGAAATGGCAAGAGGCCTTTTATCTTATTCGGGGCGGCTATAAAATAAAAAATCGTTTTAGCCGACAGTGGCAGAAGGTTTACCATTTGTTAGATGAAAAATCCGAGACCTATTGGAAATTGGCGATGGCTGAAGCTGACAAGATTTTTGACCAATTTTTAATCGCCATTGGTTACAGCGGGAAGAATCCGGAAGAAAGATTAGAAAATATCAGAGATTATCAAATTCCCACAATTGAAGATATCAAAAAAACCCATCAGTTTATTCGGGAGGTTTTAAAAAATCCCAATTCAAAAATCAGTTATGAGGAAGCGAGAGATGCAGTGATGGTTTATGAAAACGCTTTAAAAGAATTGGAAGCTATTTAAAGTTGATTTTTACAAATTTTTTCTTGCCTACCTTAATGATGTCGCCTCCATTTAATTTTACAGGTTGAGACCAATCAGTAACGAGGAATTTGGAGTTGTTTTTAAGAATTTCGACCGCCCCTTCAGAGACCAATCTTTTCGCTTCTGATTTGGAAGAGCACAGGCCGGCTAAAAGGATAATTTCTAAGATATTGGTTTGACTTTTTGGAATTTTTAAAACCGGCACCTCGGTTGGTGTTTTTTTGCGCTTAAAAACATTGATAAATTCCTGGCGCGCTTTTTCGGCTTCTTTGGTGCCGTGACAGATTTTTACAATTTGATAGGCCAACTCTTCCTTTAAATCGCGCGGATTAACGCTTTTATTTTTAAGCTCCTTTTCATATTGGTCAATAATTTCTGGTTCTAAAGTGGTAAGGAGCCGGAAATAATCAATAATTAAATGGTCAGGCAAAGACATTATTTTTCCGAATTGTATTTGGGCCGGTTCCGTAATGCCGATATAATTGCCTAAAGATTTGGACATCTTTTTTTGACCATCAAGACCAATGAGTATCGGCATCGTCATAATATCTTGCGGCGTCATTTTTAAATCAGCCATTAAATGCCGGCCAGCCAAAAAGTTAAAGGTTTGGTCTTCGCCGCCTAATTCTAAATCAGCTTTTAAAGCCACCGAATCATAGGCCTGCATTACTGGATAAAGCAATTCGTGCAGACCGATGGCTTTTTCGTTTTTAAACCGCGACCAGAAATCGTCTCTTTCTAAAATGCGCGCCACTGTAAAATGACTGGCCAGTTTTATTATTTCGGAATAATTAAGTTTTTTTAACCAGCGGCTGTTAAATTCTATTCTGATTTTAGAGCTATCGAGAACGCCTTTTACCTGCTGCACATAGGTTTTGACATTTTTTCTAATCTCTTCGTCAGAAAGCATTGGCCGCGTTTTATTGACACCTGAGGGATCGCCGATTTTGGCCGTATAATCGCCAATCAAAAAAACGATTTGATGACCTAATTCCTGAAATTGTTTTAGTTTTAAAAGACAAACCAAATGGCCTAAATGGATATCAGGGCTCGTGGGGTCAACACCGTATTTAATTACAATTTTTTTAGTTTTTAAAATAGACCTTAAATGGTCCTTATCAATAACGGTTTTTACACCCTGATTGATAATCCTTTCTATTTGTGAGTTTAATGTATTTTTCATCGTGGGCGCGGATGATGGGATTTGAACCCACGATCTCCTCCGTGACAGGGAGGCGCTTTAAACCAGGCTAAGCTACATCCGCATCTTTTTTTAATTTTTAGGTGGCTGGGGTGGGATTTGAACCCACGACCTAGGGGTTATGATTCCCTCGCTCTAACCAACTGAGCTACCCAGCCCCAGTCCCTTTTAGTCTTTGTTAAAGGTCAAATCCTAGTTGCGGGGGTCGGAATTGCACCGACGTCTCGAGGTTATGGGCCTCGCGAGATACTGCTTCTCTACCCCGCGTTAAAGGCAAATAAATTAAAGAAGAAAAAATCTTCTTAAATATTATTTGGGATGGCCAACTGATTTTGCCTTTTATTATCTTAATAAATTCTTTCTAATTAAGCAAGGGTTGGCTTGAAGTAAAGCTTAAATTTTGCTAAAATCAAACTATGAATTTAGAAGAAATTTTGGAACAGGGGAAAAAAGAGATTAAGGAAATTGTTGAGGCTAGCGGTTTGGAAAAATGGCGAGTGAAATTTTTGGGTCGCAAAAGCGCACTGGCGCAATGGGGCAAGCAATTTGAAAAGATGCCTTTAGATAAGCGACGTGAAATCGGCCCTTTATATAATCAAATAAAATCAGAGCTCCAAAAGCTTTACGAGGAAAAATTAAAAAGCATAGAAAATTTTTCCAGCGAAGAATTTTTTGATTACAGCGTAAAATCGCCACCGGCCATAAAAGGGCATCTTCATCCTGCGACACTCGTTTTAGAAGAAGTGACCAAGGTTTTTGAGAAAATGGGTTTTGAAATTGTTTTTGGACCGGAGATTGAAGATGATTATCATAATTTCGAGGCCCTAAATATTTTAAAAGATCACCCAGCGCGCGACCGTTGGGATACCTTATGGTTAAAGCCGGAAAATAAAAATTTGCTCTTGCGAACTCATACCTCGCCGGTTCAGATTCGTTATTTGGAAACACATCAGCCGCCGATTAAAATGATTACTCCCGGCCGCTGTTTTCGTCACGAAGCTACTGATTCTACCCACGAGATGCAGTTTCATCAAATAGAGGGTTTGGTGGTTTCTGAAAATGCGAGTTTGGCTAATTTTAAATATCTAATTGAAACTGCTATCGAGGCCATTTTTAAAAAGAAATTAAAAATTAGAATTGTTCCCGATTATTTTCCTTTTGTTTCTCCGGGTTTGGAGATTGATATCAATTGCCTTAAATGCCAAGGCCGCGGTTGCCGTCTCTGCGGGGGTAAGGGTTGGCTGGAAATTATGGGCGCAGGCATGGTCCATCCCAAAGTTTTTGAAAATGTGGGTTATGATAAAAATAAATATCAGGGTTTTGCCTTTGGTTTAGGTCTGGAAAGATTGGCGATGCTTAAATACGGCATTAATGATATCCGCTTGTTTCATTCTTCTGATTTGCGTTTTTTAAAGCAATTCTAAAACTATGAAATTTTCTTATCGTTGGTTAAATCGTTATTTTGAAAATAAATTGCCGCCAGCCCAAAAAGTGGTTGAGGTTTTGACCTTGCACTCTTTTGAAACAAACCTTCTTACCAAAGGAAAAAATCCGGTTTTTGATATTGACCTTTTAACCAATCGCGTGGCTGATGCCAGCGGTCATTGGGGGATTAGTCGCGAGTTATCCGCCCTTCTGGGTCTTAAATTAAATTTGCCGGCCATTAGAATTAAAGAATCAAAGCAGAAAATTAATGATTTTTTGGAAGTAATTGTTAAAGATAAAAAAGACGCTCCTCGGTATACCGCCCGAATGATTAAAAACATTAAAGTAAAAGATTCTCCTTTGTGGTTGAAAGAAGAATTGCGCGCCTGCGGCCTAAAACCAATTAATAACATTGTGGATGCCACCAATTTTGTGATGCTGGAAACCGGCCAGCCTTTGCATGCTTTTGATTATGATTTGTTGGCCCCTGGTTCTAAAAACAAAAAACGCATCTTGGTGCGGCGCGCCCAAAAAGGAGAAAAAATTATTACTTTGGATGGAGAAGAAAAAATATTGGATAATGAAATTTTAGTGATTGCCGACAGCCAGAAGCCGATTGCTTTGGCCGGCATTAAAGGCGGAAAAGAAACTGGTATTCACTCTCAGACCAAAAACATTATTATTGAAGCCGCTAATTTTAATCCTACCGTTATTCGCCGCGGGTCGCAAAAATTAAATATTAAAACCGATGCCAGCTGGCGCTTCGAACACTCCTTAAGTCCGGCCTTAATTGATAAGGCCTTGGATCGGGTTTGCGATTTAATTTGCCAATTAGCCGGCGGAGAGGTTTTGGCCGGAAAAATTGACATTACTGATTTTAAAAACAAACCAATCCAGATTATTTTAAATCTGGCTAAATTGAGAAAATTTTTGGGTTTTGAAATTTCAGCGGCTCTGGTAGAAAAAAGCTTAAAGGCCTTTGGTTTTCAGTTGAAACTGGTAAAACCCGACCTTTATTTGGTAAGCGTTCCTTTGGAGCGCAATGATATTTTTGAATTTGAAGATTTGGCCGGAGAAATTATGCGCTATCTGGGTTATGAAAATTTAGAAAGCGTGCCGCCGCAGGAAATTTTGAAATTGCCCGCCGAGAATGAACTTTGGCAACTCACCTTAAATATCCGCCATTGGATAAAAGCCCTTGATTTGGAAGAGGTTTATAATTATGCTTTTATTTCTTTGGCTGAAAAATCGTTATTTGATAAAAATTGGCAGGCCAAGCTCATTGAAGTTTCCAATCCTTTAAGCAACGAGTTTCGTTATCTTAAGCCCACTTTAATCGGCGGACTTTTAAAAAATGCCCGCGATAATTTTCGTTTTTATCCTTCTTTTTCTCTTTTTGAAATCGCCCGGGTTTTTTATCAAAACCAAAAGCGTTTCTTTGAAGAGCCGGTCTTTAGCGGTATAATAGCTCGAAAAGAGCGCGCGCCTTATCAGGAAGTTTATAATCAGGCCAAATCTTTAATCACTTCGCTTTTATCCAAGCTGGGTTTTGACGCTGACGATTATTCTTTTCGACCGACCTTCGAGCGGCAATATGATGAAATTTTAGATAAGAATTATTCCGTTTCTTTATATCTTAACAATAAATTTATTGGCCTTATCGGCCGGCCGAAAAAAGAATTTTTAAATTTTTATAAATTAACCAATAATCAACTGGTTGTTTGGGAGATTTATCTTTTGCCTTTGATTTCAGAATGGCGCGGCGAGTTAGAATATGAGCCCTTGCCCCAATATCCGGCTGTTATTTATGACCTTTCGCTTTTGGCCCCCAAGAATTTATTAGTGGATGAAATTTTAAAAATTATTTTTGAAGCTGCACCCCAATATTTGGAAGACATTGATTTATTTGACCTCTACGAGGATGAACGCTTGGGAGCCGATAAAAAGAGCCTTTCTTTCCATTTGATTTTTAGGGATAAAAATAAAACGCTCAAATCGGAAATTGTCGCCAAAGAAATGGAAAAAATTTATCAGGCGCTTAAAAAAGCCCATATTGAAATTCGTTAACTATGGCTAAAAAAACGATAAAAAATTCAGAGCCAAAGTCAGCCACTGAAAATTCTTATACCGCCAAAGATATTTATGTTTTAGAAGGTTTGGAGCCGGTCCGAAAAAGACCGGGAATGTATATTGGTTCAACCGGCAAAGAAGGTCTTCACCATTTAATTTGGGAAGTGGTGGATAATAGTTTAGATGAGGCGATGGCTGGTTATGCGAAAAATATCGAGGTTCGGCTTTTAAAGAATAACCGCGTCAGTGTTTTAGATGATGGCCGCGGTATTCCGACTGAAATTCATCCCCAAACTAAAAAATCGGCTTTAGAAACAGTGATGTGCACTTTACATGCTGGCGCTAAATTCGGCGGCCAATCTTATAAAGTGGCTGGCGGTTTGCACGGCGTAGGTGTTTCCGTTGTTAATGCCCTATCAAAATATTTAAAGGCCGAGGTCTGCTATCAGGGAACAAAATATTATCAGGAATATAGCCGGGGCAAGCCAACAACCAAAGTGATTAAAAATGGCAGTTGTTCAAAAAGCGGTACGTTGGTGATTTTTGAACCAGATAGTTCGATTTTTTCAGAATTAAATTTTGATTTTAAAACCATTATTGATCATTTGCGCGAACAGGCCTATTTAACGCGCGGCGTTACAATTCGTGTTTTTGATGAAAGAGAAGGCGCTTCCATTCCCAGTTATCTTTTTCATTTTGAAAGCGGCATCATTACTTATATTCAATATTTAACCCGCAATAGCACGAGAATCCAGAAGGAGATTTTCTATACCAAGAAGGAAATAGAAGGCACAGAAGTGGAAGTTGCCCTTTGCTATATTGATGATACGGAGGCTATGGAATTAAGCTTTGCCAATAATATCCGCACCAATGAAGGCGGTTCTCATTTAACCGGTTTCCGTTCGGCTTTAACGCGCACCCTAAATGATTATGCTAAGAAAGCAGAATTGATTAAGAACGAAGAGCTAACCTTAACCGGCGAAGATGTGCGCGAAGGTTTGGTAGCGATTATAAGTGTTAAACTGCGCGAGCCTCAATTTGAAGGTCAAACCAAAGCCAAATTAGGCAATCCGGAAGTTCGGACCCGCGTGGAACAAATTTTAAATGAGAGTTTTAGCGAATTCTTGGAAAAGAATCGCGAGGATGCCCGGCGCATTATTGAAAAATGCCTTTTATCTGCCCGCGCCCGCAAAGCAGCCAAAGCCGCCAAAGAAAATGTTTTAAGAAAAGGGGCTTTAGAAGGTTCTAGCTTGCCGGGAAAATTGGCTGATTGCATCTCGCGCAAACCATCGGAATCAGAATTATTTATTGTCGAGGGCGAGTCAGCCGGCGGTTCTACCAAATCAGCCCGCGACCGGCACCATCAGGCGGTCCTGCCTTTGAGGGGAAAAATTTTAAATGTGGAAAAAGCGCGCTTTGATAAAATGATGACTTCCGAAGAAATCAGAAATTTAATTATTGCTTTGGGCACAGCCATCAGCGAAGAATTTAATATTGATAAGATTCGTTATCACAAAATTATTATTGCCACTGATGCCGATACCGATGGCGCTCATATCCGCACTTTGCTTTTGACGCTTTTCTATCGTTATTTCAGGGAAGTAATCGAACGCGGCTATCTTTATATTGCCCAACCACCTCTTTATCGTATCCAAAAAGGAAAAAACGTTTATTATGCTTATACCGAATCGCAAAAAGATAAAATTCTAAAAGAAATTTCAGCCGAGAAAAAAGAGGGTCTTAAAAAATTGAAATTGAAAGATATAAAAGATGAGGAAGCCACCTTTGAAGTAACGGAAGAATCTAAAGAATTAAAAGGCATCGATATCCAAAGATATAAAGGTCTGGGCGAGATGAATCCTCAACAGTTATGGGAAACCACTATGGATCCTGAGCGCCGTCTTTTAAAGCAGATCACCATAAAAGACGCCGAAGAAGCGGATCGCTTATTTGATATTTTAATGGGAGATAAAGTTTTGCCCCGCAAGAAGTTTATTCAGGCCTACGCTTCCAAGGTTAAAAATTTAGATATTTAATCTTACGGCTTCTAAAATCAAAAAGATTAGCGTTGCCTTGATTTCTTTTCTGTTTTTTGCTATATTATAGCTGATGCCCCGAGGGGCATTTTAAAATCCATGTTTAAAAAACTGCAAAAATACCTTAAAGAATCATGGGCTGAAATTAAAAAGGTCAATTGGCCGACGCGGGCCGAAACCTGGCGCCATACCTTGATGGTTTTAACCTTAAGCATTTTGGTGGCGCTAATTTTAACCTTCTTCGACTATTTGTTTAAATTCATCCTTCAGCGATTTATCTAAAATTATTTCCTATGCCTAAACAACAAATCAATTTAGGAAGAAACTGGTATGTGATTCATACCTATTCAGGTTATGAAGAGGCCGTGGCCCGGAATTTAAAGCAAAGAGTTGAGTCTTTAGATATGCAGGATAAAATTTTTAATGTCATTGTGCCCAAAGAAAAGAAAATCCAGATTAAAGGCGGCAAAAGGACAGTGGTGGAAGAAAAAATTTATCCGGGTTATGTTTTTGTTGATATGATTGTGACCGATGACTCCTGGTATGTCGTTAGAAATACGCCGCGCGTCACCGGCTTTATCGGTTCAGGCACTACTCCTTTACCTGTTTCGCCCCAGGAAATGGCTGAAATTTTAAAGAAAATGGGCGAAGAAGAGCCGCGCTATAAATTAGAAGTGAAAGTGGGTGATTTGGTTAAAATTACCGAAGGTCCTTTTAAGGATTTTGATGGCCGGGTGAGCGAAATAGACTTTAGTCGCGGTCGGGTAAAGGTGCTGGTTACTCTTTTTGGTCGCGATACGCCCGTTGATTTAGATTTTTTACAAATTAAAAAATTAGAATAAAATGACTAAACCGATTAAAACAATTTTAAAATTACAAATTCCGGCTGGTGCTGCTACGCCTGCGCCGCCGGTAGGGCCGGCTTTGGGCCAGCATGGTTTAAATATTCAGGAATTTTGCAGCCGCTTCAATGAAGCCACCAGCCAAATGGCCGGTGAAGTTATTCCCGTAGAAATTACGATTTATACCGACCGCACTTTTGATTTGAAGTTTAAGCAACCGCCGGTTTCTAGCCTCTTAAAAAAAGCAGCCCATATCGAGAAAGGTTCTGGTCAGCCGCTTAAAGAAAAAGTGGCCAAAATTAAAATGGCTGAGATTGAAGAAATTGCCAAAAGGAAAATGCCTGATTTAAATACCAATGATTTGGAAGCAGCCAAAAGGATTGTTTTGGGTACAGCCCGCAGTATGGGTATTGAGGTAGAGGAGTAATTTTTTCGTTTCGGAAATTAACTCTTGATTTTTAAGGCGTAATAAGGATAGCTCAGATTCTTGTCTTTTTTAATTTCGAAGTCGTCAAAAATAACCGGGATTCTTTTCTTAAATTCTTGAAGAAGGGGAATCATAATTTCTCGCATCTGGGGATGGGCGGTTTTTTGAGTGCGCATTTCAAAAACATGGCGCCATTGCCTTAAATTATAGGTGACGATAATTTCTGTTTTTAAAGAATTGGGCAAAACAGAGCGGGCTTCTTCGGGTGTAGCGCCC
>Ga0078972_1011761_pt1 | contig 15450 bp, 16 predicted proteins | sample YelNatPaOPGAMG01_FD_67568 | JGI IMG/M metagenome (GOLD analysis project Ga0078972, IMG submission 67568) | Hot spring thermophilic microbial communities from Obsidian Pool, Yellowstone National Park, USA - OP-RAMG-01 (SPADES assembly) (version 2) | ecosystem: Environmental > Aquatic > Thermal... | reverse complement strand
CCGGAGCCGCCCTACCCCGTGGTGGGCCACATAATCGCAGCCACAAAAGGGGCGGAAATTCCTGGTGGAAAAGTCCCAGTTTCGTATGATGTGGTTAAAGGGACGATCGGAATAGACAAAGAAATCAAGCCACTGAAGTTGGCTCCCGTTGGTGAGTTCGCAGCGGGACTGGTTGGGGTCGGGGAGGGAGTGGTGAACCCGAGGGTGCCTACAATATGGGGGGCGATATGGGAGCAAGGGAAGGGTGAGACCACTAAGTGGTTAGCCGAGCATCCATCATATACCGCGGGGAACGTGGTTGGTGAAGTGGCAGCAGCTGTGGCTCCGGCAGCAGTAGCCAAGGTGGGTGAAATCAAGGCTGCAGCAAAGTTTGGCGAGGAAGTGGTGCGGGTGGCTCCTTATGCCGAGATCCCAAAGATTAAGACCATAGAAGTGCTCGAAGAGGCAAAGCCATGGAGCCCAAAGTCAATTTTTGTAAAGTCGGAAGAGATATCAGGCGAGCTGAAACAGGTGGGCGAAGCCAGATTCGCTCCTAAAAGTGATTTCTTTGACGTGAGAGTTAATTTTGACGTTTCCGAAATCAAGCCTAAACTCACGATCGAGCAAGGAAAACCAGCATGGGGCGAGCCGAAGGGGGCTGGCTTTCTGCAGACCTCAGCCTCCAATCTGGAGGGCATGTCTGGTATTTCCATTTACAAAGGCTCTGAGTCAAGCGTGGCTCTCAGGGGCGAGGAAATCATCAAGAGTGCCATATGGCAGAAGCCAGAGGGCTTCGTATCTCGTGAGATCGTGATGGAAACAAAGCCGAGGGCCCTCACGGATTTCCCGAAGATCACGGATGAGCTTGGGTGGAAAGAGCCGATCTGGTCTAAGCCACCGAAAGAGATCCCGAAGCCGGACGTGGATATCCAAGTCAAGGGATTAAAGGCGGAAGTTTCCACAAAAGGCGAATTTGAGGTACTGAAGGGAGGCGGTGGAATAGACGTAAAGCAAGTTGTCAAGGCGCTTCCGAAAGAGGGAATGGAGGGGGGAGCTGTGCGAATCTTGCCAACAGGCGGTGATATATCCAAGGCTTTTGCCGGAGCTGGCATGGCTGCTATTTCTGGGTTCAAGGGAATTTCTGCAATTGCGCCAAAGGAAGGATCCGAGGGGCTTAAGATCACAACGCAGACGCAAACCACCCCAATAGTCGTGCCAAAGATCAACCTCGACATAAAGCCGAGCTTGGATTTCAAACAAGAACCAGCCATGAAGCCAGACATAGTGCCGATTGTTAAGACTACGCCATCATCAATTCCAAACATTGCCCCAATATTGGATGTGAAGACTACGCCAATTACCAAAACCACCACGATCCCCATCACAGCCACAATTCCATTCGAAAAGACTTTCGCCCCACCAGTCACCCCACCAATTGAAACGCCAAAGGTAATCCCATTTTACCCACCAACGATCATTCCTACATATCCACCCTATACAGAAACGCCAAGCATCCCCCGACTACCTCGTCTGGACGTCTTCCGCCCCAGCAAAATTCAAACCAGGATAGAGCTGCCCAAGATAAGCTCACGCTACTTCGAGCTGGCTAACCCCTTTGGCACCTCAATCGTGCCGAAAGCTTTGAGAAATCTGGGGGTGTGATGGATGCGCCTCGGTCTTCTCGCGGTCTGGGTGAGCGCAATCCTTGCAATGGTAGGGGTCTACGTCATGTTTTCCTTCTTGACCCCGTTCATCGGAACGGTCGATAACTACGCTTGGCAGTACATGAATACACTCAACGCCTCCTCGGTGTGGAAGGACCTGTACATCAGCACGCAGGGCACACTGAGCATGGCTTGGTCCGTGGTCATGATCGTGTTGTTCATATCGCTTATTCTGTGGGTGGTGGTCAACAGTGCGCGGAGGGAGCCGCAGGAAGAGTTTTACGAGGAGTAGCGCTCTGCTGCTCCTCATGCTGTGGATGGTGCTGGCTCCTGCGGTGCCCACGAAAGCGCAGCCCACCGCGTGGATGGACATCACGGTGGCTGTGAGCACCGACACACCAATCTACCTCCCCATGAACTTCACCGTGCCGTACATGCTTCAGCTCGTCGACCCGTCCTCAGGCATGATAAACATCCTGTACCCAAACAAGATGCTCAACATTTCCGACCAGCAGCTGGTCACGATCGGCTCGTACTCCGTTGACAGTACTTCGAATAAAATAACGTTCTGGACTGGAGTGAACATCACGGCTGCAGGGAATTATACGTACAACTTCAGGCTGATTTACGACTCGGTGCTGATGGCAAACAACACGATAGACACGTCCTTGCATGTGTATACTGCCTTCCCGTGGATGTACGGGGTGCCCATCACCATCGGAAACGCCTCCTCCGCCTTGACGGACTACCAGATCAACCTATACCTCAACCTGTCCTCGCAAGTTTCGGCTGGGAAAATCAGGAGCGACCTCGGCGACCTGAGGTTCAACGATTCGAGCGGAAATGCTCTTTCGTACTGGATCGAGGACCCAACAGCATCGGCTGCAAAAATCTGGGTCAAAGTACCGTCCATTCCAGCAAGTCCAAGCACAGCCACAATTTACATTTACTACGGCAACCCATCGGCAACCACTACATCAAGCGAAACTGCAACCTTCCCTCTTTATGATGACTTCAACAGAGCGGACAGTGCAACAGTGGGCAACGGGTGGATGGAGGATGAGAACGGAGGGACGTTGAGCATAAGCGGGAATGCTCTGTATATATCGCAGTACGCAAACTACTACTGCCACATCGAAAAGAGCGGGACCTACCCAGTAAACTTCGAACTGAGGGGAATGATAAAGTCCAACCAGTATTCGGTATCATGGCGACCCAACATAGTGGCGTACTGGGGTTCTTACGACTGGGTGAAGATAGGACCGCAGTCCACAGGGAGCCACATGGTGGAGTGGGACATCGGCGGGACCGTAAGCAACGCCGCGAGCGGGACCGCCACCGCGAACACATGGTACTACTACAGGATAAGAGGCAACTCCACGCGCGTGTGGTGCGACTGGAGCGCGGACGGGGTGACGTGGAACACCGTCACGACCATAGCGAGACCATCGAGCTGGTCGGGGGCGCCGACCATGGTGATAGTCGGAAAGGGGTACGCCAAGAGCTCTTCCGAATATCCGAACGCAGACTTGGACAACTCGTACTCAACCGCAGGGTCACTTGAAGTGAGTTATGTTGATAATGTGATCTTAAGAAACTACGTCAACCCAGAGCCGACGTATTCAGTGGGTTCAGAGCAACAGCTGGTGAGTTACGCCTACTCGGTTTCATACGGACAATTATCAACGGAATCGCAGCTCACCGTTCGGATCCCCACGTTTTCACCAGTTCAGACATTCACGGCGAATGTGAGCGGGTCCTACACCGCACCCACGCCCTTGCCTGATGCGATAAAGATCATCTACAACATGGAATACGGTCGCTACGCTCTGGCTCTGCTTCCGCTCTTGTTCATGTTGGTGGCTGGAAAGCACTACGCGGGGATAATGGGAATTCTTGCGTGCGGGATGTCTGCGCTAATTAACGTCACGGTGGGGGTGGCTCTCTTCGACTGGACCGTGCTCGGGATCATAGCGTTCGTCTGCATCCTGCTGATATTCACGGAGGGGGGATGAGGGCGGTGGAGCCTCTGGGAATGAAAATCTTTGTCTTCGGGATGATCGCGTTCTGGATTATTTACGTCACGCGGATGGTGAGGAAGGTGGTGGTTGAGAAATGAGGATTTACGACATCTCTCTTTTCGTGTTCATCTTTGTGACGATTCTTGGCACGTTAAACGCCATGGAAGCCGCGAGAACGGGGTGGTACATTTTCGGAGCGCCCGCTGGGGTCTCGGTGAACGCCACGACCGTGAACGCCACCGATATAGTCGGGCAGGTCATGCCGTCCAACACGACCATGTCGTACTACGAAGCCCTCACGGAGTCGTGGTTAGGGATACCCATCAGGGTCATTAACGCGGTCTGGGGGTTCTTCAAGGTGGCTCTCGGGATGGGGCACTACCTGCAGGAGCTTATACCGTTCATACCCACGGAGCTAGCTTGGGCTATAGACATCATGGTGGGAATACCGTGGGCAATTGGAGCGGTTCAATTGATTACGGGGAGGTACATCGAGAGATGAAAATGAAAGATATTGCGAAAAAATCGCTCGTTCTGGTTTTCTTGCTGTACTTCATGGTCGTGCCACCCGTTGAAAGCGATTTGAGTAGCTGGACGCCAACCACATGGGTTTTCAACAGCCCCAGTGATTTTCTGCCGTACGTGAGAGTTTTGACCTCTGGCGCAAGCGTATCGGCTGGTCCAGTATCTGGCTCATCCTTGGACTACAACACTATAAAGTCCTACGCGTCTTGGTCCCATAACGCTTCAGCCCAACTCTACCAGTACACGTTCACCGTCGGCGCGCCATCCAGTGGGGGAGCCGTTGCGCTCGAACTCGCTATTCCAGACTCGTACATGGGTCTCGACATCTACGAGGGTTCGACGCTCATGACTGGAAACACGACCAGATACGCCCTCTCGGTGCCCTACCTGTGGAACGCGACCTCGATGACATCCTACGACTGGGGGTCTCTGGCACTGGGCACTCCCTCGGGTTCTTACGGCACGCTCAAGCGGGTCCAGCTGGTGCTCAACATGGCTGCATCAGAACAGAGGACTGTGACGGTCAAGATAAAGTACACGTCGGCGCCGTCCATAGGGTTCGACGGAGTGAACGACTACGTGAGTTACCCAGTAGGATCATTAAATCAAATACTCGGAAGGTACACCTTAGTAGCTTTTGTGTATCCGCTTGAAGCCAGATACTCTGACATCATGGGTATATCCTCCAATGGACCCCCGGTGCAATACTTTATAGGTCAGTGGGCTTCAGGGGGGCAAATAGGCTTCGGAACTGGAAACAGCGGAAGCGGATTAAACAACTACTTTGGACCAGATGTCTACCACCCTCTACAAAACTGGTATCACGTGGTTGCATACTACAACCTCAATGAGTATGGCATATACGTGAACGGTGTAAGAGAAAAGGCTGTTTCACTCACAGGTAACTTAGTTCAGTATAATAACCCGTTTATAATCGGGGCAACATACAGGTTCACTAGTTATTTTCATGGTCTCATCAATGACGTCCGCATCTACAATATCTCTCTTTCTTCAACCGACATCCAGCAGCTCTACCAAGGCACGTACACCAACACCACTGGTCTCGTGCTGTGGATCTCGGCGCAATCGTGGAACGGCACCCACTTCGTCGACTTGAGCGGGAACGGAAACCACGGCACGCCCTACGGCAACGTGCAGTATAAGGTCTGGACCCAGAACGGCTTCAGCACCACCTACGTGGGCGACCCGTCAAACCAGCAGTCCATGAACACGATTGCCACAGCTATGCTTCCGTACTGCAACCTGGTCGGCACGGTGGATGTTGGCATTGGCTCGGTGAATTACACCTACGTGAACGTGGGGACCCTGTACAGGACAACCAACATAAACCCTAACGGCACGACGTTTCTCAACTTCACAGGAAACACATTCTACTTCTTGAGTGGGGCGAAGACGTACACGACCAACATCACGTCGTGGGTGTTCTGGCTCCAACCGAATGCCACGATAAACAACTGGATGGTGACGTACGACGCGGTGAACAAGACGCTCATGCTGAAAGCCTCGCCGCCGTACCCGACGCCGCAGCAGTTCTTTGACATCGGAAGCATGATTGGGTTCTACCAGGACGCGTGGGGGATCGGGACGTACGTGGTGATGATGCTGGTGCCGATCAGTGTGTACTTGAAGACGAGGAGCTACGGGTTGTTCGCCTCGACCATGCTCTTCATTGCGGCTGCGAGGTTTTCGCTGGAGCGGAACATGATCAGCTTCGCCTACCTCGGGGTGGCTCTGGCGATCAGCGCGATGCTCTACGTGCTGCTGAGGGGGAAGAGTTGAGGTGAAAAATAAGGAGGTGGTCTGATGGGAAAGACCCTGCACTTCAAGTCGAAGGAGGGGTACAGGCGCTGGCTGGCGTACGGCCACATCCACGGCGCGTTCAAGAAGCACCGCAAAGCCAGCAAGTACCCCAGAGTGAAGATAAGGGGAAAGACGCACAGAGTGAGGCATAGGAAGTAGTTATGAAAGTCTGCCCAAAGTGCAAGCAGAGGAGTTTTACCAGGGTTGGGGGGCGTGAAGGTTAAGCGTGGGTACAGGTCCTCCGGTAGGGTGACGGACTTGAACCCCTTCCTCGGCATAAACACACACGTAATAAAAGATCCGGCGCAAGAGGATAAGAGGCTTTTCACAAATATCGATAATTCATAATTGATAAGAATCATAAAAATAAAAAAACAAAATGAAAAAAATTAGTAGAAGGTACGGCCGCACTGAGTGCACTGGAATCGTTGTTTGCGGCCTTGCCTGGTGATGGCAAAGCCGCACTTGCGAATTTGAAGTGATCCGCAGCTAGGACATTTTAACATTACCACCACTTCCAGGGCTTTCCGCCCCTCAGAAGTGTGGTGTTCTGTGGTGTGATGTAAGTCATGAGGAGCATGAGCTCCTCGTCTGTGAGCTGGGGCAAGCCAACCCCAGAGACGTGCCCCAGCTCGTATGTCTTTTCACACCACGAAGTGAGGCATTCCGCCTCTTCGTGGTGATTTTGTTCGCAGTTGGGGTCCATACAGACCCCAACTGTAGCCCAAAGTCCTCCGCATTCGTCACATGGTTGGAAAAGCAAGGCTTGACCAGCCCCGTAATGGCAGAGCAACCTTGGTAAAACATATGTTCGCCCATTATACTCCACTTGGAATTGCCAGTACTCCCCGTTAGAATAGGGGGAGCTTGGCTCTTCAGCCAGTCGCTCCAACAAATTCCTTTTTCCTTCGTCCATTTTTCTCACCTGAATACATACATACACACATACATATATAAACTTTTCGGCATAAAAAGGTATATATATGTAATAAAATAAGTAGATTTTAGGTGAAAAAATGCCCATTAAGTGGGAAAGAACTTTAATTCTCAGGGGTAATTCGTTTTTCGTCTGCATACCCCCTGAGATAGTGAAAAACTACGGCTGGGGCCCTGGAGATCCGCTTGAGGTGTGGGCGGATGACGGGCTCCAAGCCGCTGTGATAAAGAAGAAAGGGAAAAGCAGGACTGAAAAGCCAAAGCCAGAACCAAAGGCTGAGGAGGTCGTGGCGGTATGAGCGCCGAAGAGCCAAACAAAGAAGAGAAAGCCATTATACCCACTCCAACTCCGACCGAAGCTGTCACGCCGATAGTCGTTCCGCCGCTGGAGCCGGACGAGATAAAGAAGCATTTTGACAAGATTCAGCTCCTGAAGCGGAAACTGATTGACCCGGAGGCGGACATGATAAAGATAGGTAACAAGCCCTACATACTCAAGTCTGGCTGGCGCAAATTATCATTCGCATTCAACCTGAGCGACGAGATCGTCCGCGAGGAGAAGGAGGAAAGGGGTGACGAAGTGATCTACAGGATATGGACCAAGGTGACGGCGCCGAACGGTCGCTACGTTGTTGCGGTGGGGTGTGCATCCTCCAAGGAGAGGAAGTTCGCCCACGAAGCCCACGATCCCTATGCCCTGGCTGCCACCCGATCCAAGAACCGAGCCATAAGCGATATAATCGGTCTTGGTGAGGTAAGCGCCGAAGAGATGCTGGGCGCTGAGGAGCAAACAAAGATCACCGAAGTTAAACCAGATGCTGCAGTAGAGGCACCAAAGCCCAAGCCAAGCGAAGCAAAGCCCACTACGGGGGAGGGCACCTTCCCGCTCAAGTCCTCAGGCAAGACGTGGGGGTATTTCAAGAGGACGGAGGGTGGAGGGGAGCTGTACTTCGATACGCCTCTGGACATGGAGAACCCTGGCGTGAGGATGCTCGTTGAGAGCTTCCTGTACGGCCGGGTCTTGGACGGGATGAAAAAATCGAGGACTGAAAAGGATCTCATGTTCGAGTACACGCCTATAGTCGAAAATGGTAAGCTTCTGGGGATCTCGTTCGCTGCGGACCCAGAAGCCATAGACGACACGACCGTGAAGGAGATATGCTCTTCCGCCGGCTGGACGGCCGCCAGGGCTACGGAGAAGGCGACATAGTGCACTATACCATTAATGGATTCTTTTTCCTCAAGGAGGCTTCAAAATGACCTTGGCGAAAGGAGGACACCTTGGGAAAATCAGTAGAGCCACCCTCCTCTATCCCAAGCTGCTGGGCGTTGGTGTGTGGCGCCTGGCTAACTCCCGCCAGAAAGGAGGGCCGTAGGTGATCATCGAAAAGCTCCTGGACCTCCAGAGGCAAGAGCAGGAGTCGCACGCGAGGGCGGAGAACGAGGTATACGTCACCGACATGACGAGGTGCGCCACAAAGCGATACTTTGAGGAGCGGTACAACGTCCCGCCGTCGACGGAAGCCGTGGTTGGCAAATTCCTCCACAACGGCTTCTCTTCTTTCGTCCGCCAGGTGGAGCCGGAGGCCCAGTTCGAGGTGTCGTACAAGAAAGAGATAGACGGGGTGATCATCAAGGGGAGGGTCGACGTCGACCTCGGGCCGGAGCTCTGGGAGCTGAAGACTGGGAGGGACGCCCCCAAGGACGAGCCGTCGGAGCACCACCTCCTGCAGTGCAAGATCTATCTGTGGCTCACAGAGAAAGCCCTGGCGCGCTTGATATACATCACGCTCAACCAGTTCAGGGAGTTTGAGATCACGGACCCATGCACGGATGACGATGTGCGGAGGCTTCTGAAGGACAAGAAGAGCCCCATGTTCGCGTGGGAGTGCGAATACTGCGCGTTCAGCGGACTTTGCAGCAAGAACATTAAAAAAGGCAGGCTCTAATTTTGTCGTTCTTTCTCTCAATTTTTTCAGACGGGAATGTTTTTAAATTTTATAACAAATGTTATAATAAGAAGACTCAGATGGAGGCAGGATGGTGAAATTTGAGCTTAGTCCGTTTAACATTAATTTCAATTTTAAGGACAGAGAGCATATTGAATTATTGAAAAAGCAAATAGAAGCTGGCTACGAGCTACCCATAGAGGTCTACGAGGAGGACGGTGTCTACAAGATCATCGATGGTGGTCACTCGTGGGTAGCTTACCAAGAGCTAGGGAGGGAGCCAAAAAATGTGAAAGTCTTGACCTTCAGGGACGACGCCGAAAAAATAGCCTACAGCAGGCGCAAGAACATCAACCGCCTACAGCAATCGCCCGTGGCTTACACCAAGAGTATCTTCGAAGAGTTGAAGCTCAAGTTAGGCGCAAAGACGGACCAAGAAGTGAAGCGCATACTCAGAAGATTGTACAACTTGAAATATCACCCCGACAAATACAAACCGAATGAAGGGGACGAAAGTAACAATAACATTATTGTTACTATCTTTAAAGGCGAGCCCATTACATGGGAGTCGTTTGTTATGAATAATTTGGACTATCTCAACTTTCCCTTATGGCTCGCCGAGATGGTCGACAGAGGCGAGATCTCGGCGTCCCACGCGGCTGTCTTGAATGAGAAGAAGGTCGTTGAGAAGTTCAGTGATGACCAATTGAAAAGACTGGTGAAACTGGCTCAAGCGGTGAGTGTTGATGCGTTGAGAAAGGGGATAAATGAGCTTCTTGAGTTCGAGCCTGAGGTGTTCAACGTCTGGAACTTCAGGACCTGCAACCCGATCTTTGGGAAGGAGGGGTACCCAGGCAGGATGCCAGGGCAGATCGTGATGAACCTTTTGTATTATTACACTGAAGAGGGCGACCTGGTCGTCGATCCGTTCGCGGGAGGCGGAACCACGCTGGATGTCTGCCACTTCATGAACAGGAGATGTGTGGCCTTTGATCTTAACCCGACGAGACCCGACATCAAGCAGAACGACGCGATCAACGGCATTCCTCTGGATTCGGAGTCCGCGGATTTTGTTCTACTGGATCCGCCTTACTCAACCATGAAGAAAGGGGAATACACGGGACACCCGAATGACCTCTCCAATATGGATCTTAATGACTTCTTCAAAGCTATGAGAAAAGTTTTTGCGGAATCTAAGAGAATCTTGAAGGAAAACAAATGCTGTGCTTTCATAACAAGTTCGTTGAAGCAGAACGGAAAATTCGTGGACATCGCATACTCGTGCTACCGCATAGCCACGGAAGAGGGGTTCGCCCCCACGGAACGCATTATAGTGCCGTATGGGGGGAATGAATCCAGTGCTGGCGAATGGGTAAAGATCGCGAAAGAGAAGAAGCTCCTACTCCGCGGGTACCGAGACTTGATTATATTCAGGAAGTGACAGCATGAGCCAAAGCATAGACGAGTTAAGATGGCGTCCGATTCTGGATCTCCTAATAGAGACCCTGGAAAAGGTCCCAGACTGCAGGGAGAAGAGAATGGTGCGGTTTTGGCTCGAAGAGCTATTCTACCACTTCTGGCATTACAAGCTTGGACCAGAATGCACATGCACTGACATAGACTTCATTGAGTATAAGATAATCAATGATACACCAAAAATAGTGGGAATGTTTGAAGTTAAGACGCCTCTCTCATCCGTACTCAGACCTGGCATCCTACCTCAGAGAAAAGTAGAGATTCAGATCGCCCAAAAGCTAAACGTCCCACTCTGGCTCGTGACGTGTAATAGAGATCTGAAAACTTTTCAACTGAAAAGATTGGATCAAGACGAAACAGAGGTTGTTCTCGGGGAACGAGAGTACATCGACTTCCACCGAAAAAAACTGAGAGGCCTTTGGATTTGAATTCTATGGTGGTCAGAGTGTGGGATTATGGGTATAAAAAACAGACGTAAGATCATCCGCGTTGGGAATAGTGAAGCGATCACCTTACCACCGAACCTCGCAAAAGGAAAGGAGGCGAGCTTTGCTGCCAGTAGGTTAATTATCATAGATCCTAGGGGGGAGGTGAATGAAGACGACCTTTTGGATTTTCTGGAGAACAACATCGAGCCAGTCTTCTGGGAATGGCTCAAGAGAAAGACCGAGAAGAGCCAGAAAGGTGGCTAAGGTGAGTTAAATGAGCGAACCCGACATGCAGCTCCACCTGGCAATTCTAGGTCCTCGTGATTATTACTGCATTGTGGCAAAGAACCACGCCACGAATGAGACGAAGACGCTCTGGCTCGGCCGTGAGAAGGTGATTGAAGAAGCCAAGCGCTTGAACGATCAGGGGTTCACCGTCTGGATCTCCCTGAATGACAAGGAATTAAATAATGACACGATAAGGGGCGTCAAGGCCCTCCAAGATCTGTGGTTCGACATCGACTCGAAGCGTAAGGACAAGTCGATGCCGGCAACGAAGGAGGAGCTCCAGGAGGCGCTGGAAAGGGCCAACAAGCTGCTGAGGGCCTTGGGGGAGCAGTACAACGCCGTCGGGTTCATGGCTTTATCCGGCAACGGCTTTCACCTGCACTTCCCGCTGCCGAGGTTCGAGCTGGTGGGGGACAAGTTTCGGGAGGAGGTCAACGAGAAGCTCAGGGCGTTCGCCAGGCGCCTGGCTTCCTCCGTTGGGGTCGAGATCGACAAGACCTATGATATCAGAAGGGTTACGACCCTGATTGGATCCTACAATTTGAAGATCCCAGATCTCCCTCTACAGACGAGTTGGGAAAAAACAATTTTTGAACAAGGTTTTGAGAAAGCCGTGAAAATGGTGGAAGAAGCCAGGGCGAAGAATAGGGTTCTGCTTGAAGCCATCTTGAACGAACCCGTCGGCGGACAATCCCAGCCGGTCCTGGTCCAGTCCAAAGACCACCCACCCTTTGAAGATCTCTTGGGCAAGGACGAGAAATTGAGAGATCTTTATGAGGGTAATTGGGGGAAATACGGCTACCCCTCCAGATCCGAAGCTGAGATGGCCCTGGTCACCAAACTAGTTTTCTACGGCTTCTCAGACGCGGAGATCGACGCCGTGATGTCAAACGCTAAAATAGGGAAGTGGCAGGAGAAGGAGAGAAGCTACAAGGAGCTGACCATTAGAAAAGCCAAGGAGACCGTCGCCCAGCAGCTACAGGAAGAGGTGAAAGAAAGAGAAAAAGAGAAAGAAAAAGAGAAAGAGAAAGAAAAGGGGAAAGAGAAGCCATCAAAGGCGGAAATCAACCTTTTCTCTTTGGCAAAGGAGATCATCGCCCAGACGCCGATGATCACCGATATGAGGACCTACTTGATGTACAGGTGGGACGGCAGGGTATGGGTGGACGACGCGGAAGGGTACATACATAAGAAACTGGTGGAGGTGGAGGGGGAGGACTACAAGCCGTACCACCTGACCACGCTGACTCAGATGATTCAGGGCCTGACGCTTGAATACGCGTGCGCCGAGCCCCCTCCCAGCCTCATCTGCTTTGAAAACGGCGTCCTGGACCTTAACACCATGCAGCTGATGCCGCACCGCTCGGAATATTTTTTCAGGAACATCATCCACGCCAATTACAAGCCTGGAGCAAAAACCGAGAAGTTTCTCAAGTTTCTGGAGGAGATCTTGCCGGACGAGGAGGACCGGAAGCTTGTCCAGGAGATCTTCGGGTACACGTTCTACAGGGGGTACCCGCTGCACCACATTTTTTTCTTCGTCGGCACGGGGAGGAACGGAAAGGGGGTGCTCATCAGGACCATCCAAGGGATCCTGGGCGCGGAGAACTGCGCGAACGTGCCCATCGAGAGGCTGAACGAGAGGTTTCAGGTGACGAATTTGATCGGTAAATTAACGAACATTGTTTCAGAGCCAGACACCAGGAAGATCTCGGTCGAGATGATAAAAGCCCTGACGGGGCAGGACTTGATAAGCGCCGAGGTGAAGGGGAAGCAGAAGTTCATCAATTTCACGAACTACGCCAAGCTCATCGTCGCCGCGAACCGCCTCCCGCCGATAAATGATAAGTCAATAGCGTGGTGGGAGAGGGTCGTCATTGTTGAGTTTCCAATTACGATCACGGATGACAAGAGGGTCATGGACCTGGAAAAGCAGTGGTTGAACGACGAGGAGGAGAAGAGTGGGATAGTCAACTGGGCTCTGGAAGGTTTGTTGCGACTTTTAAAGAATGGGAAGTTCACGAAGAGTGTGAAAATGACAGAGATAATCGAGGACTACAAGCGGTGGAGCGACCCGGTGGACTACTTCCTGACGAAGCGCTGCCTCTTCGCGCCCAACATATGGATCACGAAGCGGGAGCTGTACGAGGCGTACAAGGAGTTCTGCGAGGATGAGGGCCTTCCCATAGTGGGTGAGGATGCCTTCGGCAGGGAGGTCAAGAAGAAGCCAAAGGTCACAACTGGGCAGAAGAAGATCCAAGGTAAAAACATGAAAATATGGGTAGGTATCGCGATTAAACCAGAGGGGGAGATCACAGAGGTAACCAGGGTAACCAGTTCCACCGATTTTGGTATCTTTGTAAAATCGCGGGATAATATAATAAATAAAGAGAATATAATAAATAAAGAGAGAGAAGAAAAATTTAAGGAGAATATAGAACCGGTTGACTTGGTTACCCCGGTTACCTGCACTAAGTTACAATACAAAGAGGAGTGTTGCAAAAACTGCCAGGAGTTCATGCCTGAATATGAGATATGCGCCCTTGACGGCCAGCCGAAGTCCCCTGGCTTCTGGTGCTCGAACTTCAAACCAAAACCGAAACCGAAGGCGTATAAATGCAAGTGTGGTTGCGGTCCGTGGAAGGACTACCGGCTGGCTGCCGAACACCTATCTCTCTTCAAAGACGAGGAGGGGCATGAGATTCAGGAGGTCCCACCATGAACGGTAAAAAATTCCTGACCCACAACCTATGTTCCAAGTGCCGTATATGGGTTGAAAAGCCCACCACGCGGTGCCCGATATGCGGCCATAAGCTTAGGACCGTTCCGGTCCAAAAGGGACCAATTTATCATAAGATAAAGGAGGGCTCGCCGTGAAATGCATAAAACTTGAAAAGGAATGCCGTTTTCGAGATGAAAAGCAGTTCTGCCATTGGAAGTGCCCTCATGACCTCATTGGTACCGACTGCGAGGAAGCACAGGCTGGGTGGGGTTGCCCATGGATATGCGTTTACGAGGCTCTTGACCCGACGAACTTCTGCGGATTCAGAGATCAAGTGCGGGATCTGCTGTTGGGGAAGAGGAGGAGGGCTCGCTGTGACCGTTGATCTCAAAGCCAAATTCTGGGACATCCTCCCGAACATCAGAATAATCGAGGGCGACGCCATGCAGATCTTACCGCAGTTGCCAGACTCTTTGTTTGATTTGGTCGTTCTGGACCCCCCATATTTGATTACGACTCTTCCAAATGTTTGGGATGAACATAAAAATGCGTTACAACCTACGATCGATTTTGACACACTCATCAAGGAACTCTACAGGGTCACGAAAGATAACTCAACCATGGCAATATTTGGGCATTTATCAACATTTATGAAATTATGGCAAAAAATTGAGGATGTAGGGTTCAGATACATAACAGATATCATCTGGGTAAAACCCTCTTGCGTGAACTTCCTTCAAGCCAAAAAGAAGCCATTAAGTCAACATGAGACCATAACGGTCTGGGCAAAGGGCAAATTCAGGTACAATTGGGAAGGCGCCTTGTCTGAAGGCGACTCATATGTGAGAATCAGAACGAATGAGTACGACGAATTTTACAAATGTAAAAAGCATATGACAAACAACACTGGATACCGGTTCATGACAGACGTGGTTTTTGCCCCTTCGAAGCCCCAAATGCCTCTTGAAGAGCGAACTGAGCACCCGACGCAGAAGCCCTTCGACTTGATAAAGAAATTGATTTTGGCCTTCAGCTTCGAAGGTGACTTTGTACTGGACCCCTTCGCCGGCTCTGGTACCACTCTGGACGCCTGCGTAGAGATAAACAGAAAATGCGTAGGCATAGAAATTGACCCGAAATACATCGAAATAATCAGGACCAGACTCATGAAGAAGCAAGGTGTGCAAGTTTCTCTCAACAAATTTTCTCTGTTTGGGGGTGTGGGGGATGAGCAAAAAACTCTGTATTGATTTATGTTCTGGTCTCGGCGGATTCTCGCAAGCTTTTGAGAACGACCCAGAGTGGGAAGTCGTGCGGATCGACGTGAATCCGAAGTTCAGACCCACGATCGTGGCGGACGTGAGGTACCTGCCCTTGAGGGAGGACCTGCACCCAGAACTTTTAGTCGCCTCCCCACCGTGCGAACACTTCTCAATAGCCAACCCCCGTTTTCCGAGAAAAACTTGGAAGACTTTACCACTTTTGGAGGCAGGACAATGAGTAAGTGGAAAATCAATAGTGTTCGCAGAGAGGAGTTCGACATTGCATTTGTAGTTATGGCATATTTGTTCAGCGGTATGACTTTGGGTGGTGGAATATTTGCGGTCTTGAGATGGCTTGGCGTCATTGGTGGCATAACCT
>Ga0078972_1011760_pt1 | contig 15450 bp, 12 predicted proteins | sample YelNatPaOPGAMG01_FD_67568 | JGI IMG/M metagenome (GOLD analysis project Ga0078972, IMG submission 67568) | Hot spring thermophilic microbial communities from Obsidian Pool, Yellowstone National Park, USA - OP-RAMG-01 (SPADES assembly) (version 2) | ecosystem: Environmental > Aquatic > Thermal... | reverse complement strand
GCATCTCGGGGCGCATGGCGGCATTGCGCACGGCCAGCAGCACTTGCTGCTGGCGCCGGGAGCGGTCCATGTCGCTGGAGCCGTGGCGCGACCGGCAGTAGGCCAGGGCGGTGAGCCCATCGAGGTGCTGCAGGCCCGGCTGCAGCCTGAGGGGGATGGGGGGCGTACCATCGGCGTCGTCGATGACCTCGTTGAAGGGGCGTTCGACCATCACCGTCACACCTCCCAGGGCGTCGATGATCTTCACCAGCCCGTCAAAGTTCACCCGCGCATAGGCGTGGATGGGGATGCCCAGGTTCTGTTGCAGCGTCGCCCCGAGCACCCGCGGCCCTCCCCCCGCGCCCCGCGTCGCTTCTCCCCAATAGTCGGCCACGTTGATGCGGTTCTGCCCATAGCCGGGGATGGTCACCCACAGGTCGCGCGGGATGCTCAGCATCGCCACCAGCCCCAACCTGGGGCGGATGGCAACGACGATGATGGTGTCGGTCCGCCAGGAGCGGTCGGCGCCGTGGCGCTGGTCGGTCCCCAGGAGCAGCAGGTTCAGGTCGCCGGGCCCGAGTGGCAGGGGCGAGGGCGTCGGTTCGAGGGTGGGCTGCACCGGAGGCGTGGCGACGGCCACCGGCGCCGATGGGGTGGGGGCGCCGGGCGCCGTGGTCGGCGCGGCCGTGGGCCAGGGCTCGAGCGTCGGCCCGGCATCCACCGGTGTGGAGCTGCTCGCCATCCATAACGACAGGGCCAGGAAGCCATCGGCCACCAGCGCCATGGCCACCAGGGTGAGCACGATGCGCCTGACCTGCAGCCGCTCGACGAGGCGGACCAGCCAGCTTGTGCGCTTTCTCGACGGTTGTGGGATTGCTCTCGGCTCGCTCAACGGCCACCTCGTGAGGGGCACAGGCGCCACCGTGCTGTGGTGGGAAGGCGAATGTTGCCGATTATACTGCACCCATGCGGCCCCGGCAAGCTCCATAGAGGCCGTATGCTGCCCATACCACGATATGTATGTCGGAGGCTCTGCGCAGCTCTCCTTTGCAGGGCGGCCCGCGTTGCCGCGCGCTCGGCCCCCAGCCCATGGTGCCTCCGTGGCGACCATCGGATCGCGCTGCTGCGCGCCCCGACGCCTGGCGTTCTCGCCAGCCGGCGCCGCCGTTCGGCCCGGCGCCAGGCCGGCCCGTCATTCTGAGCGGCTCTTGGGCGCCCTGACCAGCAAGGATTCTTCGCTGGAGATGGCGCCGGTGCGCAGCGTGGCCGTCACTGCCGCTCAGAATGACTCTCACGGCCACGGTGGCCAGCAAATTCACTGACGATTTTGGGATACACCCGGGTAGTCGGCGGCCGCTGGCAAAGGAGATTGATTCGTGGTAGAATACACCGACGTATTCTGGAGAGCATGTTCATGGACCCGCTGCTCGATGTTTTGAACCCTGCCCAGCGCAGGGCTGTGGAGGCCGGCGAGGGGCCCATCCTGGTGCTGGCAGGGCCGGGCTCAGGCAAAACCCGCGTGCTTACCCATCGCATTGCCTACCTCGTGGGCCGCTTGCACGTCCCTCCCTACCGGATCATGGCGGTCACCTTTACCAACAAGGCCGCCCGCGAGATGAAGAGCCGCCTCGAGCGCCTGATCGGCGCCGCCGGCCTGGGCGAGCTCACCATCGGCACCTTCCACGCCGTCTGCGCCTGGATCCTGCGCCGCGAGGCATTGGCTGCCGGCCTCGACCCCCACTATCTCATCTACGACCAGGACGACCAGGAGCGCCTGGTGAAGCAGGCCCTGGCCGACCTGAACTTTGACGACAAGCAATACACCCCATCGGCCATGCGGGCCGCCATCTCTGGCGCCAAGAACGAGCTCTTGGGCCCCGGCGACATGCGCCCCGCCAACTATCGCCAGGAGGTGGCGAGCCGCGTCTACGCCCGCTACCAGGAGCTGCTCCAGGCCGCCAACGCCCTCGACTTTGACGACCTCCTGGTGCGCGTGGTGGAGCTGTTCCGCGCCTCGCCGGAGACGCTGCACAAGTACCGCGAGCGTTACCGCGCCGTGCTGGTCGACGAGTTCCAGGATACGAACCTGGCCCAGTTCGAGATCGTGCGCCTGCTCGCCGCCGAGTCGCGCCACGCCTTTGTGGTGGGCGACGAGGACCAGTCGATCTATTCCTGGCGCGGCGCCGATTTCCGCAACGTGCGCCGCTTCCGCCACGAGTTCCCCGAGGCCCAGGTCATCCTGCTGGAGCAGAACTACCGCTCGACGCAGAACATCCTGGCTGCTGCCCGGGCGGTCATCGACCGCAATGTGGAGCGCACCGAGAAGCGCCTGTGGACCGAGAACTCGCGTGGCCGGCCCATCATCCTCTGCGAGGCCTACGACGAGCGCGAGGAGGCCCAGTTCGTGGTGGATGAGATCGAGCGCCTGACCGCGCGGGGCGTCTGCCAGCCCGGCGAGTGCGCCGTGATGTACCGCACCAACGCCCAATCGCGTGTGCTCGAGGAAGAGTTCATGCGCCGCGGCGTGCCCTACCGCGTGGTGGGCGCCACCCGGTTCTACGGCCGGCGCGAGATCAAGGACGTGGTGGCCTACCTGCGCCTGGTCTACAGCGCCGACGATGCGGTCAGCCTGGCACGCGTGCTCAACGTGCCCCCTCGCGGCATCGGCGACAAGACGGTGGCCACCTTCCAGGCCTGGGCCGGCCGCATGGGCCTTTCGTTCGATGCCGCCCTCCGGCGCCTGGCCGACGGCGAGGAAGCTCCCATCGACGGCCGCAGCCGCCGTGCCCTGCTGGCCTTCCACGACATGATGGAGGACCTGCGCAGCCTGGCCCGCGAGGTGGACCTTCTGGCCCTGCTCGAACAGGTGGTGGTGCGCACCGGCTATATGGACTGGGTGCGCGACGGTTCGCAGGAGGGCGAAGAGCGCTGGCAGAACATCCAGGAGCTGCGCACCGTGGCCCGTGACTATGTGGCCATGGAGCCGCTGGAGGGCCTGGCCGCCTTCCTCACCAACGTGGCCCTGGTGGCCGACGCCGACACGCTGCAGGAAAGCGGCGATGCCGTCACCCTGCTGACGTTGCATGCCGCCAAGGGCCTCGAGTTCAAGGCCGTCTTCCTGGTGGGGCTCGACGAGGGCATCTTCCCTCACAGCCGCTGCCTGAATGACCGGGAGCAGATGGAAGAGGAGCGCCGCCTGTGCTACGTGGGCCTGACGCGGGCCAAGGAGCTCCTGTACCTGACCCACACTTTCCGGCGCACCATCTACGGCAACCAGGAGGCCAGCGAGCCCTCTCGCTTCCTGCGCGACATCCCCGAGGAGCTGATGCGCCGGGCGGGCGGCGGAGCAGCCCGGCCTCCATCCTTGCGCGAACGCGAGGCGCGGCCCCTGGCGCCCGCGGCGCCTGCAGCGTACGGGAGGCGTGGCGGCGGCGCCTTCGAGGCCCGCCGGCCCACCGGCCGCGCCTTCGACCCCATGCAGCACCTGGGCGTGGGCAGCCCCGTAGGCCGGGGTTCTCAACCCGGCCGAGGCCCAGGCGCCGAAGCGCCCACTACAAGGGCGGACGCCGTAGGCCGGGTTTCTCAACCCGGCCCCGGCACGCACCAATTCTCCCCCGGCGACCGGGTGGAGCACCCCGCCTTTGGCCGCGGCACGGTCATCTCCAGCGAGATGCGCAGCGGCGACGAAGAGGTCACGGTGGCTTTCGAAGGCCGGGGCATCAAGAAACTGGTGGCGAGCATCGCCAGGATGGAGAAGGTTCCGTGATGCGCGCCGCGTAACGGCAGGCCACGTGGAGACGGCGCCAGCATGCGCGTTACGCAGTACGCAGTGCGTATTGCGCTTTATGCATCACCAAGGAGGAAATGCCTTTGACCAAATACATTTTCTGCACCGGCGGCGTGGTGTCGTCGGTGGGCAAGGGAGTGACGGTGGCCTCGCTGGGCCGCCTGCTGAAGAGCCGGGGCATCTCGGTAACGATCCAGAAACTGGACCCGTACCTGAACGTCGACCCGGGCACCATGTCGCCCTACCAGCACGGCGAGGTCTTTGTCTTGGAAGACGGCTCCGAGACCGACCTCGACCTGGGGCACTATGAGCGCTTTATCGACCAGAACCTGACCCGCCTCTCCAACGTCACCACCGGCCAGATCTACTCGGAGGTCATCGCCCAGGAGCGGCGGGGCGACTTTCTGGGCGGCACCATCCAGGTGGTGCCCCACATCACCAACGCCATCAAGAACCGCATCAAGGCCGTGGCCAGGGAATCGGGCGCCGATGTGGTGATCGTGGAGGTGGGCGGCACCGTGGGCGACATCGAGGGCCTGCCCTTCCTCGAGGCCATCCGCCAGATGCGCAACGATGTGGGCCGCGACAATGTGCTCTACATCCACGTCACCCTGCTGCCCTACATACGCTCCACCGACGAGCTCAAGACCAAGCCGACGCAGCACAGCGTGAAGGAGCTACGCTCTATCGGCATCCAGCCCGATGTCATCGTGGTGCGCTCCGACTATCCGGTCGGTGAGGAGTACAAGGACAAGATCGCCCTCTTCTGCGACGTGGAGCGGCGGGCCGTGGTGCCTCTGGTTACCGCCGACACGATCTACAGCGTGCCGCTCGAGCTGGAAGAATCGGGCCTGGCCGACTATATTGTGGAGCGCCTGCGCCTGCCCGCCCACGCGCCCCAGATCGACGATTGGCGCAGCCTGGTGGCCGAGATCCGCAAGGCGAAAGAGGTGTTGCCGGTGGCGGTGGTGGGCAAGTACGTCAGCCTCCACGACGCCTACATCAGCGTGCGCGAGGCGCTGCACCAGGCCGGGCTCTTCCACGATTGTGACGTGCGCATCGAATGGATCGACTCCGAGGACCTGGAGCAGGGCAAGGGCCTGGAGCGGCTCGACGCGGTGCACGGCATTGTGGTGCCCGGCGGCTTTGGCCCGCGCGGCATCGAGGGCAAGATCCTGGCCGCCCGCTATGCGCGCGAGCGCGGGGTGCCCTACCTGGGGCTGTGTCTGGGCATGCAGGTGATGGTGATCGAGCTGGCCCGCCATGCCCTGGGCTCGAACCAGCCCAATTCCACCGAGTTCGACGAGGCCACGCCCTACCCCGTGATCGCCCTCATGCCCGACCAGCGCGGTGTGGCCGCCAAGGGCGGCACCATGCGTCTGGGCCATTGGCCCTGCCGCCTGGTGCCCGGCACCCGTGCTGCCAGTGCCTACGGCCAGGAGCTGGTGGAGGAGCGCCACCGCCATCGCTACGAGCTGAACAACGAGTACCGCGACCTTCTGGCCAAGGCCGGCCTGGTCTTCAGCGGCCTCTCGCCCGATGGGCGGCTGGTCGAAATCTCGGAGCTGCGCGACCACCCCTGGATGGTGGGCAGCCAGTTCCACCCCGAGTTCAAGTCGCGCCCGAACCGGCCTCACCCGCTCTTCCGCGACTTTATGGGAGCTGTCAAGCGTCACAGCAGCGAGGGGCGCGGCATACCGGTGGTCACACCGGCCCGCTCCGAGAGGGTCGAGGCCGAGTAGCGCGCCTGGGCCCAAGCGCTAGAGCGCTCACTACCAGGGCTGCCGGGCGTTGGCACAGCCCACCCTTCGTAGTGGGCGCTTCAGCGCCTTGAGAGAGCTGGCCTCACCCCTGCAGGGGCCGGGCCAAAGCGCTCGCCAGCCGTTGAAACAGTTGGCCCGATTCTTGCAGTCGCAGGGGCGGCCGGCCTGGCCGCCCGCAGACCCCTGGGATCACAACAGCATACGAGAGGTACTGGCGATGGAGCATCCGTGGGCCATCCAGGCGGAGGGATTGACCCGGCGTTTTGGAGCCCACACCGCCCTGGACAACCTCTCCTTTCGCATCCCCCGGGGTACCATCTTTGGCTTTCTCGGCCCCAACGGGGCCGGCAAGACGACCACCGTCCGCCTCCTGTTGGGCCTGTTGCGCCCCGATGCGGGCTGGGCGCGCATCATGGGCCTGCCGGTGGGCACCGAAGCGCGCCGCCTGGTGGGCGTGTTGCTCGACCGCGACGGCCTGTACGACAACCTCTCGGCCTGGGACAACCTCGACTTTTACGGCCAGATCCACCGCCTGGCCCACCCCGAGCGAGCCAAGCGCATCGAAGAGCTGTTGCGCTTTTCGGGCCTCTGGGAGCGGCGCAGCGAGCTGGTCGGCGGCTGGTCGAAGGGCATGCGCCAGAAGCTGGCCCTGGCCCGCGCCCTGCTGGCCGACCCCCCGCTCCTCATCCTCGACGAGCCCACTGCGGGGCTCGACCCCGCCAGCCTGAAGATGGTGCGCGACCTGATCGTCTCGCTGGCGGCCGACCGCCAGCGCACCATCTTCCTCTGCACCCACAACCTGGTCGAGGCCGAGCGCATGTGCAACCAGGTAGGCCTCATCCGCGCCGGCCGCCTGCTCTTGCAGGAGGAGCCGCAGGCGCTGCGCCTGCGCATGAGCCGGCCGCAGGTGACCATCACCACCGGCGGGCTCTCGGGCGAGGCTGTGGCGGCGGTGCGCCGGCTGCCGGTGGTGCAGGACGTGGCAGTCGATGGCGCCGACCTCACCCTGACCCTGCGCGAGCCTGCGGATAGCGAGGCCATCGTCGCCACGCTCGTGGCGGAGGGCGTAGGCGTGCGCGAGGTCAGGCACGCCACCCGCAGCCTGGAGGACATCTACCTCGAGCTGATGCAGGAGGAGGGGTGAGATCATGCGCGAGATCCTGGTCGTCACCCGCAAAGAGTTCCGCGAGCAACTGCGCCAGCGCCGCGACGTGCTGCGCTACATCTGGTTTGCCGTCGTTTTTGGCGGCCTCTTTCCCCTCAGCAGCATGGGGCAGGGCCACGAAGCCCTGGTCGTGGGCAGCCTGCCCTGGCTGGCCTACGCCGGCATCGTCACCGCCTCGGGCACCACCGTCGGCGCCTTCTTCCTCGAGCGGCAGCGGGGCACTCTCGAAACGCTGCTGGCCACGCCCCTCTCAGACCTGGCCATCTTTGCCGGCAAGGTCATCTTCAGCCTCTTCATCTCGCTCTTGTCGGTGTTCGCAGCCGTCGCCGTCGAGCTGTTGGCAGTCAACGTCGCCCTCCTGGCCGCCCCCCACAGCCTGCGAGGCGCCTCGGTGCCCTTCAACTTGCCGCCCCTGGTCTACTTTGCCCTCTTTGTCACCGGGCCGCTCTTTCTGGTGTATGTGATCGGGGCGGGCACCCTCATCTCGCTGCGCGTGCGCAGCATTCGCACGGCCAACCTGCTCGGGCTGCTCTCGACCCTGCCGCTGGCGGTGCCGGTGGGGCTGGTGGCCCTGGTGGCGCGCCCGGGGCTGAACTGGGGCTTTGTCGTCGCCCTGACGGGCGTGATGGTGGTGGTCGACGCGGTGGCCCTGCGGCTGGCCCTCGGCCTCTTCAGCCGCGAGACGGTCGTGCTCAACATCCCCTCCTGAGCCGGCGCCCCCTGTCCTGCCATTACGCAAGATTGCCAACTGCAGCAGAGGCATGGTATAATCGGGGCATCCGCACGCCCCCGAGCCGGCGCCCGGCGAGGCGCGTCGCAACTGTCGCAATCCCTTTGTTCCGGCAGGGAAAGGAGTCTCCATGGACCTCTTCGAGAAGTGCAAGGAGTTCACCCGGGCCCGCGAGGCGATGGACGCCGGGTATTATCCCTATTTCATCCCGCTGGATCAGACCGAGGGCACCGAAGTCGTGATCAACGGCAAGCGCCTGATCATGATCGGGTCCAACAACTACTTGGGCCTGACCACCCACCCCAAGGTACGTCAGGCTGCCATCGACGCCATCCGCGAGTATGGCACGAGCTGCACCGGCTCGCGCTTCCTGAACGGCAACCTGAAGATGCACAAGGAACTCGAAGCGCGGCTGGCCGCCTACGTGCAGAAGGAGGCAGCGCTGGTCTTCAGCACCGGCTTCCAGACCAACCTGGGGGCCATCTCGGCGCTGGTCGGCCGCAACGACGTGGTCATCACCGACCGCGAGGACCACGCTTCCATCGTCGATGGCTGTCGCCTCTCGTACGGAGAGATGAAGCGCTTCCGCCACAGCGACATGGCCGACCTGGAGCGGGTGCTGGCCGCCAGCGGCGACGCGGCCAAGCTGGTGGTGGTCGATGGCATCTTTAGCATGGGCGGCGACATCGCCCCGCTCCCAGAGATCATCCCCCTGTGCAAAAAGTACGGCGCGCGCCTGATGGTCGACGATGCTCACTCCATCGGCGTCCTGGGCGGCGGGCGCGGCACGGGCGTCCACTTTGGGATGAACGACGGCGTGGATCTGATCATGGGCACCTTCTCCAAGTCGTTCGCGTCGCTGGGCGGCTTTTTGGCCGGCGACGAGGAGGTCATCCACTACATCCAGCACATGGCGCGTTCGCTGATCTTCTCGGCGAGCATGCCCCCCTCCAACACGGCCGCTGTGCTGGCCGCCCTCGACGTGATGGAGAACGAGCCAGAGCGCATCGAGCGCCTGTGGGCCATTGCCAGGAAGATGCGCGAGGGCTATCGACAGCTGGGCTTCAACACCGGCAAGAGCGAGACGCCCGTCATCCCCATCTACATCGGCGACGACATGAAGACCATCTTCGCCTGGAAGGCGCTCTTCGACGCCGGCGTCTACACCAACCCCGTCATCCCGCCGGCGGTGCCGCCCGACCAGTCGCTGCTGCGCACCAGCTACATGGCCACCCACACCGATGAGCAGATGGACCGCGTGCTCGCCACCTTCGAGAAGGTGGGCAAGGAGCTGGGGCTCATCTAGCGCCCGCCACGCCGTAGACGAGGCATGTTGCCTCGCCGGGGCCGCGCGGCACGATGCGGCACGACGCCGCGGGTCACGGCGCCGTAGGCATATTGCCTCGCGGGGGGTTACGCGGCACGATGCCGCGCCTACGGGGACGATGCGCGGGTCACGGCGCCGTAGACGAGGCATATTGCCTCGCCGGGTCACGCGGCACGATGCGGCACGACGTCACGGTTACCGCGCCGTAGACGAGGCATGTTGCCTCGCCGGGGGGCTCAGTTCGTCGAGCTCTTGCGCAGGATCTCCCCCGGCCGTGCCTGGGTGTGGGCGCCCGCGTCGACCACGAGCGCCCCATTGACGACCACGTGCGAGATGCCAGCCGGGTAGCGGTGGGGTGCCTGGTAGGTGGCCAGGTCGGCCACGGTGAGGGGGTCGAACACCACCAGGTCGGCCTTGTGGCCCTGGCGCACGAAGCCGCGCCCCCTCAGGCGCAGCTTTTGCGCCGCGAGGCCGGTCATGCGCCACACGGCCTCTTCGAGGGTGAGCACGCGCCGCTCGCGCACATAGTGGCCCAACACGCGGGCGAAGGTGCCGTAGGTGCGCGGGTGGGGCAGCCCATGCGAGAGGGGCCCCTCCACCGCACAGCTCGCAGCATCGGTGCCCACCATCATAGCCGGGTAGCGCAGCTCCAGCTCGCGGTTCTCCTCGCACATGCCGAAGCTGATGCGGCCGATGTCGAGCTCGGTCTCGAGGAGCGCGTCGAAGAGCCACTCCACCGGGTCCTTGCTCGCCTGCGCGGCCAGGGTGGCCAGGTCGTGCCCCTCGTACTCGCGCCGGCGCGGTGAGGAGCTGACCAGGGTCTGGTCCCAGGCGCGGCCGGTGGCGGCGATATCGGCAGCCATGCGCCGGCGGGCCTGGGGGTCGGCCAGGCGGGCCAGGATGGCCGGCTTGCCGCCCTCGCGCGCCCAATCGGGCAAGAGCGAGCCCAGGCTGGTGGCGGTGGCCAGGTAGGGGTAGAGGTCGGCGCTGACGTCGAGGCCCTGGCTGCGCGCCTGTTCGATCAGCTCCAGGCCCCGCGCCGAGAGGTGCCAGTTGGCGCGGCCCACCGCCTTGTAGTGGCTGATCTCGACGCCCGCGCCCGACTCGCGGCCGATGCGCACGGCTTCGGCGATGGAATCGAGCAGCCCGGCATCCTCATCGCGCATGTGGGTGAAGTAGAGCCCGCCGCGTCGCCCCACGGGCTGCATGAGGGCGATGATCTCCTCGGTGGGCGTGAAGCAGCCCGGCGGGTAGATGAGGCCGGTGCTCAGGCCCCAGGCCCCCTCATCGAGCGCCCGCTCGACCTCGGCCTGCATGCGGGCCACCTGCTCGGGGTTGGCCGGGCCGGCGGCAAAGCCCATCACGGCGGCGCGTACCGTGCCCTGGCCCACCAGGGGCACCACGTTCACCGATATGCCGGTCTGCTGCAGGTGGTCGAGATAGCTGCCGAACGAGGACCAGGCCTCCCAGGGCAGGCTGTACTCGGCGCTCTCGGCGGCGGCGATGACCTGGGCGCGCGTCTCGGGGAGCAGGGGCACCGGCGAGTCGCCGCACTGGCCGACCACGGCGGTGGTGATGCCCTGGTGCACCATGCTGTCGGCAGTCGGCCCCACCGGCAGGCTGAAATCGGCATGGGAGTGCATGTCGATAAAGCCGGGCGCGACCACGGCCCCGGCGACATCGATCACCCGCGCCGCCTGGGCGCTCTCCAGCAGGCCCACCTCGACGATGCGGCCGCCCTCCACGGCCACATCGGCGCGGCGGCGTGGCGCGCCGCTCCCATCCACCACCCATCCGTTGCGGATCAGAATGTCGAGCATGTTCCTCCTCAACTTGCCCATCAGGCAGGGCGAGAGTAGAATCATCCCCAAGAGCGAGTTCGCTGGGATGGAGACTGGAAATGGAGGCCCTCACGATCGTCCTCGTCATGGTGGGTGTGGCGCTGGTGCTCCTCTTGGGCGCGGTCCTTGCCGACCGGGCGCTCACCCGGCGCATGCAGCGGCGGCTGAGCGGTGAGGATGCCGCCCCGGCCAAGGGCGACCCTGCCGATGCCGTGATCGACCTGCTCGAGCGGGCGCGTACCCTCATGCGCCAGACGGTGGAATCGGCCGGCGAGAAGAAGGAGCAGTAGGGGCGCTACCTCGGCCCTCGTTGGGGGGTCACCCAGGGTAGAAGGGGGGTTCGCCGCGGACCTCCTCGACGGCCCTCATGGCCGCCCGCACCGCCTCGGCGCTGCCCCGCAAGAGAAGCGACACGCTGCCCTCGGCGCCCGCAATGCCCCCCGCCCCACAGGGGATCGCCTCAACCCCTGCCAAGGCAGCCAGAGCCTCGATCTCGGTAAAGATGTGCCCATGCACCGGGAACAGGCTCACCACCTCGCCCAGGCTCTCATCCTCGGCTGCGATGGCCTCCGCTGCCGCTTCGATGGGGTAGGGCACGCACTTTTCCAGCCCCACCGGCACGAGCAGGTGCAGCTTGTTGCGGATGACGTAGCCGAGCACGCCGCCGATGGTGCCGGCGCGCTCGCCGCTGACCCAGATGCCGGCCACCCGGCGCTCATAGTTCAGCGCATTGGCGCCCTTGATAAAGATGTCGCCGGGCTGCATCACCCGCGCGGCGCTGAAGCGGTCGAGGTCGGGCGCCAACTGGCCATCGCGGAAGACGGCATCGGGCCGGTTGGCCTTGGGCCAGTCGAGCGCCTTGCCGGTGGGCGTGATGCGCCCGGTGACGTAGGTCCGCTTGTCGAAGCGCTCGCCGAGCAGTTCCTCCAGGATGTAGGCGTTGGTCGTGCCCGTCGAGACCATGACGATGCCGTGGCGCATCTTGGCGCGCACGGCGTCGAGGGCGGCCACGCCCTTGGCAATCAGCCGCTTGGATTCCGAGACGGTAAGGGTGACCTGGGCTTTCATCGCCGCGCAGACTCCTTATCCTCGGGCTTTTCTGTGGCGGATCCATTGTAATGCAACGGGCGGGCGGCTGCAAGCGGGGCTCTTCCGGCGGCCAACGCCCAGAGCGAGGGGCCTGCCCAAGGGCGAGGCACCGCCTCGCCTGCCCAAGGGCGAGGCATCGCCTCGCCTGCCCAAGGGCGAGGCATCGCCTCGCCTGCCCAAGGGCGAGGCATCGCCTCGCCCCTACTGCAACCGTACATGCCATCCGGGCATCGCGCTTCGCACGTGACCGGAGCGGAATCCCGTCACGGGTCAGGGGCCGGCCAGGCGCGGGGCAGGTTTGCCGGCTGTTGCGGGGTGCAGGTTGGACCCAATACGGTTGCAGTGCTGACCGCCAGGCTTGACGGCTGTGCGCCACAGGGGTACCCTGCGAGTGGAGCCTTGCGCCATGAGGAGGGAAAGCTATGCCGGGCCGGCCCAAGACCTCGCAGGAACCGCCTCGCTTGGAGATCAGGATTCTCGGCGAGGGGTGCCCAGCGTGCCCACAGCTCGAAGCGAACGTGCGCGACGCCCTGTGCGAACTGGGCGTGGAAGCCAAGGTCGAACGGGTCAGCGCCTTCTGGGCCACCGCATCGTATGGCATCCTCGACGTGCCGGCGCTATGGATCAACGGCTACGTCCGCGCCGAGGGCTGTGTGCCCAGCAAAGACACCATCAAGGCGCTCATCGAGGCAGCCCTACGCGGCGAGCCGGGCGCCCCGGTGGTCTGCGAGACGTGTGTGAGAAGGTAGAGCAGGGAAGGACAGCACATTGGCAGAGGTTGTCACCTACCGCCCCATTGGCCGCGTCGAAAGTGGCTTTCACGAGCCGGCGCCGCCAGAGGCGTTCGAAGGCGCCATATCGCGCATTGTGCTCGACCCGACGCTCGTGCCCGGGCTGGAGGGGATCGAGCCGGGGCAGGAGCTCGTCGTGGTCTTTCACTTCCACCGGGTGCAGGGCTACGAGCTGCGCCAGCACCCGCGCGCCGACCCCGCGCGGCCCCTGCGGGGCGTCTTTGCTCTGCGCAGCCCGCGCCGCCCCAACCCCATCGGCCTGACCACAGTGCAGGTGCTGGCCATCGACGGGAACGTCCTCACCGTGCGCGGGCTCGACGCCCTCGATGGGACGCCGGTGCTGGACTTGAAGCCGCCCGGGCCGCCGTCGGCATGACCTCCGCAAGGCCTCATCGCGCCGCTCCCGCTGGCAAAACCGCCCGGCACGGGATGTGCTGGGGAAGGCACGAAGGGAATCCCTATCGCCAGTGGGAGAGGAGTGAAGATGCGTAGATCCGACATTGTGGTCATCGGCGGCAGCGCAGCGGGCATCCCGGCCGCCTTGACGGCGCGCCAGTTCTACCCCGAGCATTCGGTGCTCCTGATCCGCCGCGAGCCGCAGGCGCTGGTGCCGTGTGGCATCCCCTACATCTTTGGCGCCATCGGCTCCACCGAGGCCGACCTGATCCCCGACGCCATGCTGCAGAGCGCAGGCATCGATCTCCTGGTCGACGAGGTCACCTCCATCGACCGGCAGCGCGAGGTGTTGGCCACCGCCGGCGGCGAGGAGATCGGCTACCGGCGGCTGGTGCTGGGGGTGGGGTCGCAGCCGGTGGTGCCGCCGATCCCCGGCGCCGACAAGGCGAACGTCTTTGCCATCCGCAAGGATGTGGCCTACATCGAGCGCATGCTGGCGGCCTTCGACCGTGCCTCCAGGCTCGTCATTGCCGGCTGTGGTTTCATCGGCGTCGAGCTGGCCGAGGAGAACCGGCGCGAGCGCGGCCTGCAGGTGACGATCGTCGAGATGTTGGAGCACTGCCTGGAGCAGAACTATGACCTAGAGTTCGCCCAGGCCGCCGAGGAGGTGCTGCGCAGCGAGGGCATCGATATTCTGACCAACACGACGGTGGAGGAGATCGAGGGCAACGAGCGGGCCGAGCGCGTGATTCTCTCCGATGGCCAGGTGCTGCCGGCCGACGTGGTGGTGTTGGCCCTGGGCGCCACGGCCAACAGCGACCTGGCGCGCCGCGCGGGCCTGGCCATTGGGCCGCTCGGGGGCATCCTGGTGAACCGCTACCAGCAGACCTCCGACGAGCACATCTTTGCTGCCGGCGACTGTGCCGAGAAGGTGTCGTTCTTCGACGGGCGGCCGAGCCCGCAAAAGCTGGCCTCCATCGCCACCACCGAGGCGCGCATCGCCGGGGCCAACCTCTTTGCCCTGCAGCGGGCCAACCCGGGCACCATCGGCGTGTACTCGACCATCCTGGGCGGCAGGGCCTTCGCCTCGGCCGGGCTGACCGAGCGGGCGGCCCGCCTGGCAGGCTACCAGGTCATCACGGGCCAGGCCGAGGCGATCAACCGCCACCCGGGCTGCATGCCGGGGGGGATGAGCCTGCGCGTCAAGCTGGTGTTCGACGCAGCGACGCGCGTGCTCCTGGGCGGGCAGGTCATGGGCGCCGAGAGCGGCGGCGAGATGGTGAATGCCATCAGCGCCTGCGTCCAAGAGCGCATGACCGCCGACGACATCGCCCTCTTCCAGGCCGGCTCGCACCCGGGGCTGACCGCCTCGCCCATCACCTACCAGCTCGTGGCCGCGGCCGAGGCGGCCATCGCCACCTGGCTGAAGGAGCGCCAGGCTGCGCCGGTGCCCGTGTGACCCGGCGCCATGGCTCCGTGGCTGCGGCCGCGGCGTCACATCGCAGGCGCAGCATCGTGCTGCGCAGCCCTCGCGGCAGCATGCCGCGCCTACGGTGCGAGCGCCGCACCCCTCGCCGCGCCGTGCCGACCGGCTCGCAGCAACCACCCGCCGCCATCGTAGGCGCGGCATCGTGCCGCGTACCCCGCCCGCGGCAACATGCCGCGCCTACGGTACGAGCGTCGCACCGGCCCCGTCGTGTCGCGCACCCTACCCGCGCCGTCACTCCACCTCCGCGCCGGCCAGCTCCAGCCAGGCCGGCTCGGGGTTGGCGAGGTTGCCAAAACGCAACCTGCCGTCGGGCGGAAAGGCCGCGTACTGGTTGTCGATCCAGAGCACCAGGCCCAGCGGGCCGCGAGGGGAGATGGCGGTCTCAAACACGGTCTGGCCGTCGATGGCGAAGCACACGCGCCCCGCACGCCAATCGAGCGCAAAGGCGTGCCACGCCGTGGGGTCCGCCGCCAAGGCCGCCGCATCCTCTGCCACCAGGCGGGCGGCCAAGCGCCGCAGCAGGCGGCCCGTGGGCGGCCAGGCGAGGAGGGGCAGGGCCGGCGCCGCCAGGGCCAGGGCGGGGGCGGGCAGCGCTGGCGCGGCGAAGGTGGCGGCCAGGAAGCCCTGCGCCGGGTGCCGGTCATGGAAGGCCAGGTGGTTGGGGGGCGAGGCGTAGAAGAACCAGGCCGCGTTGGGCAGGGCGGGCAGGCGCCGTGCCGCCCCGCCCACACCGAGGCGGGCGCTGAAGGGGTCGTTCCAGAGGCCGAACCCCCAGGTGCCCGGCAGCCCGGCCTGCGAGGCGCGGGCGCGCAGGCTGAGGCGCAGCGGCGGCCGCCAGCGCAGGGCTGCCCGCGGCAGGCGCATATAGTCGTCGAGCTGCGCCAGGCGGTATTGCCCCGCAGGCCCCGCCGGAATGCTCAGGCGCCAATGGCCGGGCGCGAGCAGCGCGACCTCTGCCCCTGCACTGGCCCGACCCTCCAGCTCGGGCGTCATCGCTCGTCTTCCACCGGGGCGGGCGGGTTGCCGGGCTTCTCCATCACGAACACCGGCGACCGCCAGCGCGCCCCCTCCCCGCGGTGCACGGTGAGGGGGA
>Ga0078972_1011759_pt1 | contig 15451 bp, 16 predicted proteins | sample YelNatPaOPGAMG01_FD_67568 | JGI IMG/M metagenome (GOLD analysis project Ga0078972, IMG submission 67568) | Hot spring thermophilic microbial communities from Obsidian Pool, Yellowstone National Park, USA - OP-RAMG-01 (SPADES assembly) (version 2) | ecosystem: Environmental > Aquatic > Thermal... | reverse complement strand
CACCTAGAACATGCATATGGCCCCGTCCATCTATTGTGCTGCTATTCGAGAGAAATTGAAGGGCTAATGGCTTGCCAGCCGCATAGTTGTCCCATGAAACTGTTAGCGAGTAATTGTAAACCTTTAATGATCCGTCTGATTCTGAAAGCATAATGTCGAATGGAGATTTTCTTCCTGGAAGTAAAACGTCGATTTCAGTGTATCCTGTCTCTACGGCGACAACCTGGTTCGAGGAGTTGTAGAATGTGGCTGTTACCTTTGTAAATTGTGTGGCCATGTCGCCGGTGTTTTCAACTTCGCCTACAACCCATAGCGTGTTGAGGCTGTCATAGAAGCTTGAGTGGGAAAGAATTTTAACGTTGCCGAGGGCTTCAGCAGACTGGAAAAAGCTGCAAAAGGCGAAAAGCATTAAGATTAAAGCTGTTACGATTCCAACTTTCCTCATCGATGTTTCACCGTCACGCGTGTTTGATGTTGTTATTTTTTGTGAGGTTGCACCTCAAATAAAACTCACCCCAATTTTCCATCACTAAAAAGTTTTTTAGACATTATTAATAGAAGCCATAGTGAATGATAATTTTTTATGTTGATGATACTTTACTAATTTCGAGTGACGTTACATTGAAGTTCTCGACGAGCGCTCGCGTCACTGTGGACAACCTTTTCGCTGCCGCTCTGAAAAGCATGATGGCAATTACTGTTGATAAGATTACATGAAGAGCGTTGAACACACTATTCAGTGTTAGCATCCAGAGTATGCCTTATGGGTTGAAGCCACGTTTATCCCTACAGCTTTTAACGAGTATTCTGAGAACTGTAAGAATTCAGGCGCAATAGGAGAACTGCAACGTTAAGGACGCTGCATACCGCAACTCTAAAGGCTATTCTAAATGGTGAAAAAGTATATATAATCGCTTTTTGGTAAAAGCAAACAAAAAGAGGGATCGTTTATGAAGTTTACTGAAAATATGCTTCAACAAATCGGTAACACTCCTCTAATGAAATTAACTAAGGTAACAAAAGGAATAAAAGCAAATGTTTTTGTTAAATTGGAGCTATTTAATCCTTCTGGAAGCTATAAGGACCGCATGGCAATTTCTATGGTTGAGGCTGCCGAAAAAGGTTTAACTTGGAACGGCAAAAAATTGAAACCGCACGGAGTTGTTTGTGACGCCTCATCAGGAAACACTGCTCCTGCGTTAGCATTTGTATGCGCTGTAAAAGGGTATAAAGCCAAAATTGGCATTTATAAACCATTGGTACGCAAAGATGATATAAGGTTAAAGATTACACGTATATATGGTGCAGATGTTATTGCATGTCCTCCTCCGACCAGATATCTGCCGATAAGAGAATGGAAGAATTTATCGGAAGAGGAAAAAAACTTAAGCTGGATTATAGCTGGAAAGAAATGGGCATTTGACCTAGAGAAATATGATGAAAACGTTGTTTGGGTTGATCAGATTTACAACAAGTATAATTATATAGGCCAGATGTCCATGGGGTATGAAATCTTTGAACAATTGGATGGGAAAATAGATGCCTGGGGTTGTTCTATAGGATCTGGGGGAACTATGCTAGGTGTCTCATTAGCGTTAAAAGAGAAAGGGGTGAATCCATTAACATTCGGAGCTGTCCCATTTAAGACGGAGGTGTATATCCAATTCAAGGAAGGGGTAAAAGAGGCCAAAAAGGGTGAATTTTGGTTTTCTAACGCTCATCAAAAATTAGTGGAGCTAATGAATCTAGAGAAATGGCAAACTGAGAAATCTATAATTGAGGAAATGTTCGATAAGGGGTATCCCGATGAAATGTTCAGAATCACCGACGAAGAAGCTAGAAATATGGCTGACAAGCTAGCTCAAGAAGAAGGTATATGGTGTGGCATGTCCTCCGGTGCAAATGTACTTGCAGCATTAAAGGTTGCAAAAAGAATGGAACCCGGTCAAAACGTCGTAACAGTCATTGTAGACAGAAGAGATCGTTACTTAGGAGAATATCCGCACGAAACTTATGTTGTGTAACAACGTAGCCATGGAAAAAGTATTATGAAAGAACATTTTTTTGCGACAAACCTGAGCTGCCTAAAATGTGGCAAAGAATATCCACTTACGAAAATGCTTGAAGGTTGTACAAATTGCAGGACGGACAAGGTGGTTGTAAATCTCGACGTCAGATACGACTATGATAGCATCGCGAACATTCTATCTAAAAAGGTTCTCATAAGGCGTAAAGATAGACATGGGTTATGGAAATACAAAGAATTACTACCCGTAGAAAGAAGAGATTGTATGATAACGTTAGGTGAAGGGAACACTCCGCTTATAAAATGTAACCGCCTTGGTAAAGAACTCGGAATAAAGGAATTGTATATTAAAGATGAGTCGAGGAATCCTACGTGGTCCTTTAAAGATAGGCATTGTTGTGTTGCCATAGCTAAAGGCTTGGAATTTGGTGCAAAAGTAGTTTCGGTTTCATCGTATGGTAATATGGGAGCTTCTACAGCCGCATATGCAGCTCGAGCTGGAATTCCATGCATCGTTTTTGTTCCATCCTTTATTCCGAAGAACATGCTAACATGGTTACATGTCTACGGAGCCATGGTGGTTCCGATTACAACTACCGAAGGACGTTGGACGCTTGAACTTAAATGCCTGAAAACGTTTGACGGTTGGTATTCCGCTGGGGCCTTCACTTCACCTATGCCAGTATACAACCCTTATGGGGTAGAAGGTAACAAGACCATAACATTTGAAATATGTGAACAGATGAACTGGAAGGCGCCTGACAAAGTAATTGTGCCTACTTCTTACGGTGGTGGCTTGTGGGGTATTTGGAAAGGTTTTAAAGAGCTATTAACACTCGATCTTATAGGGAAAAAACCTGAAATGGTTAGTGTTGAAACAAATGTTCTTGCCCCTTTAGCCAAGGCAATATCAAAAGGCTTAGAATACGTGGAACGCGTTTCACCTGCGAACAGCGTGGCCTTTTCTATAGCGGGTGTGGTCAGTAGTTATCAAGCATTAAAGGCGATCCGTGAGTCTTCTGGAATAGCGCTTACAGTGTCGGAAGAACAAATAGTTGAGGCGCAAAAATTGCTTGCTTCTAGAGAAGGAATATATGGAGAAATGGCCTCTGTTGCAGCGATCGCTGGTGTCAAGAAACTAATTGAAGAGGGAAGCATAAAACGCGACGAAACTGTTGTTTGTGTACTGACCTCATCAGGATTAAAGTTTCCAGAAGTTACTGCAAGTTTCTTACAAGAGTCAATGATCCCTATCGCACCAAAATTAGAGGAACTTTTGGTTTTTGTGCAAAAAAATTATGGTTATGATCTAACACAACTAAAAACTATAGTTTAGTTAAGAAGAAGTTCGAAAGCTTTTTAGATACAAATCCACAAAATAGTATCTAACAAGGAGGGTATAGGTATCCCGTTAAATCTTAATAGAGCTTTTAAAATTATGGAAAAATATAGTATTGATGTTTTAATAGGCACAACCCCCGAAAATAATTTTTACTTAAGCAATGTATGGAGCGTAGGACACTTTGCCATAAGAGGCGTCAACATTTTCACAATACTTTCTAGGAAGGGAGAACCAACGTTAGTATTGCCCCAATCAGAACTTGACCAGTACGCTGAATCTCAATCATGGATTAAAAATATAAAGTGTTATGGAACATTTTACATGGAAATTTCAGAAAATAACACTAGTTCTTCTGATTTTGAAAAAAAGCTGTGTAAACTTGTTAGAAGTAAATCTGAAAGAACCGCTGCAGAAGCCCTCATTAATGCAATTTACGAACAAGGTTTGGAAGATACGAAAATAGGGATTGATGAATCGGGCTTGAGCTATCCCATGTGGTATGAACTACAAAAAAAGTTACCGAAAGCCACCATCATTCCAGCTTCTCATGTACTAAAAGAGTTACGCATGATTAAAACAGATGAAGAAGTGTATAAGCTTAAAAGGGCAGCTGAAATAGCTGAAAAATCGTTTTATGCGGCTGTTGAACAAGCTTTCGAAGGGATGAAAGAAATGGATATTGCTCGTGAATTCGATAAAAACGTCGTTGAAAATAAAGGGATTCCCTTTCTTACGTTATTTGGCTTTGGAGCTAGAAGTGCATTACCGAATTGCACCCCAACTTTCAACAAATTGAAAAAAGGAGACATAATACGATTTGATGGTGGATGTTTATATCAGCATTACTATTCAGATATCGCGTTTACTGCCGTTTTCAAGAAACCTTCAGATAAGTGCAAAAAATATTACCAAGCAATAGTGAAGGGAGCACAAAAAGCTATCCGAAGCATTAAACCTAGAATAAAAGCATCTGAAATATTTAAAATCGCTTTGAACGCTGTGAGGGACAATGGTATAGGACATTATAATCGCCATCATTGCGGGCACGGAATAGGCTTGGAGATTTATGATCCCCCAACGCTCTCGCCAGTGGAGGACCGTCCTCTTGAAGAGGGAATGGTACTTTGCGTGGAAACACCATACTATGAAATAGGATTTGGAGGGCTGCAAATTGAGAAAACTATTCTTGTTACAAAAGATGGCTTTGAATATCTAACAAGCCCAATTGAGGATAATGAGGAGTTACTAGTACTTAGGTAGGTGACAAAAATGAAGTTCGGCGTTGCACTTCCAACGGCTCGGGAAGGATTATTTTATCCTATAGGATTTGCGTCACCATCCTCTCTGCAACTAATAACACAAAAAGCGGAAGAACTTGGGTATGACTCTGTCTGGGGTAATGATCACGTCACAACACAACGGTACATACGTGATAGAGGTGAAAAACCAAACTTTTTCGAGCCTCTAATTGTCTTCTCAAATCTTGCTGCGATAACAAGACGTATTAGACTTGGTACATCAGTTATAGTAGCTCCAATACGGAACCCTGTGGTGCTTGCAAAGCAAGCTATAACACTGGATCATATAAGTAATGGTCGATTTACATTAGGTATCGGTTTAGGAGCTTATAGAGAAGAATTTGAAGCTTGTGGATACGAGGGAAATCGTGGCAAGATACTTGATGAAATAGTTATTGTTTTACGTAATTTGTTTGACAAGCCTATTGTAAGCTTTGATGGCGATTATATAAGAATTAAAGAAGTTGAGATGTATCCCAGACCGTTAAAAAAGCCATTTCCGCTTTATTTAGGAGGCAATTCCTTTGAAGTATTAAGACGCGTGGCGCTATATGGAAATGGATGGACCCCTGCAGCACTAACGCATGAAGAGTTAGAAGAACGTATTCAAAAAATTCGATACCTTGCGAAGGAGGCAAATCGTGGTTCAGTAGAATTTGAAATCGCACCGGAATTTGGGTGCAGCATTTCTGATGATAGCTCATCAGCAAGAAAAACTTTCCTAAAATCTTTAATGTATGAACATTTAAAATCTCTACGAAGCTCAACACTTAAAGAATTCAAATCATTTGACGAGGAGGAATTAATTAGGCGGAATTTCATTGGTTCTTCTGATGATATAATTAGGAAGATTGAGTTATACGAGGCTGTTGGGGTTAATCATTTATGGTTTGATTTTATTGCTTTTTCTGTGAAAGAGTTGATCAAAAAAATGGAATTTTTTGCTAAAGATGTTCTACCCTCGTTTAAGCATGCTTAAAACATCAGTTTTGTCCTGCCAAAAGCTTTTTAAATTCAAGCGATAATTCTACAAAGAAGTTAAAATTGGTAAATGGAGGTATTAAAGTGAGTTTGATGTCTAAAAAGGCTCTAACGAAGATTCACGTTGCGATCATCATTGTTGTGTTCGTCGTAGCTGCTTTAGGTGCATACGCCTGGGTGAACTTCTTTCCCTTAGGACCAAAAGAGAATGAGGTAAGGGTTGGTGTTCTTACACCATTAACAGGAGCAGCCGCGTATTTTGGCGAGGGACAAAAAGCCATGGCTCTATGGATGGCAGATCGCATTAATAAAGAGGGAGGTATTAAATCGCTTGGTGGGCTAAAAATACGAGTAATAATTGCTGACACTGAAGGGAAACCAGAGGTCGGTAAAGCGCAAGCAAGTCGTCTCATAACAGAGGAAAAAGTGCATGTTATAATCGGGGCATTACACAGCGGAGTTACGCTCCCAGCCGCCCAAGAAGCCGAAAGATATGGAATTCCCTTCATATGCGAGACCTCATCTCACCCAGACTTGACCAGACAAGGGTTCAAGTGGTTTTTTAGGGTGTGGGGATCTGATGCAATCTTTGCGCGCAACTACTTTGAATTTATGAAATGGTTAAAGGAAACCAAAGGATACGAATTTAGAACTATTGCAATCGTTGCTGAAGAATCGCTGTTTTGCGTAGGAGTGGCTACTGAATGGGAAAAATTAAATTTAGATTCTACACTTGGAGGCTATCAGATTGTTGCTAATATAAGGCATCCCGTTTCGCCTACCGATTTAACTACTGAAGCATTAGCCCTTAAGCAAGCAAATCCTGACATAGTATTGTTGACAGTCACTCCTATTCCATCAGCAATACTATGGACTCAAGCATTAAAACAGGTCAATTTCTTTCCAAAAGCCTTATTGACATGCGGAGGATTCATATTTCCAGAATATCTGAGGAGCGTAGGTGCTGATGGAGAATACGTGATAGGTCGTGAGGGATGGAGCATTGACCTCATGGAGAAGAAACCTATAGCAAAACAAATTGCAGAAGCCTTTACAAACGAAACTGGTAAAGATATGACTGTCTATACCACGACAATGCACGCTGCATTTGTTGTTCTTAGAGATGCTCTTGAACGCGCAGGATCCCTTGAACCTGAAAAGATTCGACAAGCATTAATTGAAACAAATATACCGGGAGACAAGATAATTCCTCCATGGCAAGGCATTAAATTCGACGCCACAGGTCAGAATATTTACGCGATGAACTTTATGGTTCAAGTAGTAAAAGGACAGTGGCGCATTATCTGGCCAAAGGACATAGCAACAGTAGATGTTATATTCCCAGCTCCTTCATGGAATGAACGAGCTGGTTAAAATGCAATTTGACCCCACCCTTTTTTTAGAGTTGCTTTTTTCTGGTCTATTTCAAGGAGCGGTGTACGCTCTCATTGGCACAGGCTTAACCTTAATTTGGGGTACAATGCAAGTAGTTAATTTTGCTCACTGTACATTTATGACGCTTGCGGCCTATATAACGTTCTGGTTATTTGCGCTCTTTAACTTGGATCCATTGATATCCTTACCCGCAATTTTCGCATTATTTTTCCTCCTAGGTTTCTTGTTTGAAAAATTTTCGATAGAACCATTAATAGGAAAACCTCGTGAAGCAACGTTGCTACTAACTTTGGGTGTTTCATTAATTATCCAGAACGCAATACTTCTCGTCTGGAAGGCAAACCCACGTATTGTGAACCCGATATTTACGGGATCTTTACGTTTTTACGGGCTAAATATAAACATTCCAAGGTTTATAAGCTTCGTTATTGCTACTATATCAGCGCTACTGCTCCATGTTTTCTTGACTAAAACTATTTATGGAACCACCATAAGGGGCACTTGTCAAAATAGAACAGCAGCACATCTTATGGGTATTAATGTTAAAATGGTATATGCTTTCTCTTTCGGTTTGGGTATGGCATGCGCAGGATTAGCTGGTGTATTAATATGCCTATTCTTTCCCATAGACCCATTTATTGGCGATCCGTTCATAGTCATGACATTCACTGTAATAGTTATGGGAGGCTTAGGTAATTACTTAGGAGCTATTTTCTCAGGCTTTATACTTGGTGTAATTGAGTATTTTGCAGCATATTGGATTGGTTCGCTTCTGAGACTGACTGTCCCATTACTGATCTTTATTATTGTGCTATTATTAAAACCTAAGGGGCTGTTTGGAGATTGATAAATAAAAAGATTAGATTTGTATATTTATACGTTCCCTTTTGCCTGTTCTTATTATTTGTTTCTTATTTTGGGCCAATTATGGTGTGTGATATTATATTTTTTTCTTTAATGTACGCTATTGCATCAATTGGCTGGGCGATAGGCATGTATGTAGGACAATTGTCTTTTGGTCATGCAGCCTTTTTTGGGATAGGAGCTTATGTTGCCGCAATTTCATATGTCAAGTATCATGTAACTCCATGGGTGGCTTTTATTATAGCCCCATTAATCTCGACTTTAGTAGCCGTTGCAATAACCTTCCCATCTGCTCGCTACGGGGTTAGAGGCCCTTTCTATTCATTGTTGACTCTCGCTCTAGCTGAAGTTATGCGAACAACTTTTTTAGCTTGGGATTTTACGGGAAGAGCTCTTGGTGTATGGTATCGAATAGTTCCGGATTCATTAATCAACTTTCAATTTCATTCGACTCACGCCCCTTATGTGGCTATTGCCTTAATAATTTTAACAGTTGGATTATCTCTTTTAATAAAGATGCAGCAAACCAGAGTAAGTTATGGTTTTATCACAACAAGAAATAATGAAGATGCAGCTCAGGCTATTGGTGTGGATACTTTAAAGTTTAGGGTGTTATCCTCAGCTTTAAGTGCGATAATTACATCTATGAGTGGCATTTTATATGCTCAGTTTACCTTGTTTGTTTCACCTGAAAATGCTATTGGAACTTATGTCAATGTTGACATTTTATTGCCTGCTGTTATTGGAGGAGTGTTTTCACCATACGGGCCCCTTCTTGGTTCTTTTATAATTAACCCTTTAATGTGGTTGTTCCGTATTTTGTTTGGCGCTGAGGTTCTACATATGATAATTCGGGGTATACTTTTGGTTACAATAGTATATATTTCGCCGAGAGGTTTAATTGGACTTTTTACAAAAATCAGCAGTAAAAAGGAAGGTATAGGTAGTGAGGAAGCATAAAGCTAAGTTGGGCGTGATTATTCCCTCGTGTAATACAGTTTTAGAACCTGAATTTTATCAAATGATACATGGCCATGACTTGTCCGTTCACATAACGCGAATCAAAATGACCGAAGACACAATGAAGCAGATTGAAAATTTAATAAAAGAAGTACCTAAAGCCGCGTCTCTCCTTAAAGATGCCGATGTAGACATCATTGCCTTTGGATGTACTGCTGGAAGTTTCATAAAGGGGATTGACTATGATAAGGAGATTACGAGCTTAATAGAGAAAAAGACGTGCATACCGGCTACCACTGCATCTACCTCCGTGGTAAAAGCTTTGAAAGAATTAAGCTTGTCAAAAATTTCTATCGTAACCCCATACGAGCCATGGTTAAATGAAAGATTAGTAAACTTTCTAGCAGATAACGGAGTTGAAGTAGTTGCAATCAAAGGCTTAGGAATTAGAAAAGACATTTCGAAAATACCTTCCAACAGAATTCTAAATTTGATAAAAGAAGTTGATACTCAGGAATCCTGTGGATTCTTTATTAGCTGCACCGACCTAAGAAGTGCTGAGTTGATAGATGTAATTGAACAGAAATTTAAAAAAACCGTTGTTACCAGTAATCAAGCGTTGCTGTGGAATATGCTACATACCCTGGACTTAAAAGCAAAGATAAATGGATATGGCAAGTTAATGCAGTTTACCTGATACGAGATACTTTAAACTCGTTAGGTTGATAGGCATTAGAATAGGTAGATCTACACCGTACTCCCGATATTGTTCTATTTTATCTTCGCATTCCTTTATTGTTCCTGATGCTGACAAAGAGTCAACTATATCAAAAGTTAAATAAGCGTGTGCCTTGTCGATATCGCCACCTATAGCCAGCTTTTCAAATTTTTTAAACATTTTTGTATTAATTTGATTTTCATCTAGCATCAATTTTGCTCTTCCAGGGCGGGCAAGCAGAGACGCTATCATCTTTTTGATTGAATTTTTTGCCTTGTATGAGTTACGTGAAATGGAAGTTAAAATAATAGCTGCCACATCAAACTGAGAAGAGTTTTCTCTTTTGCTGATACCTATCTCTATTCTTTTACGCGCCATAGATACATATTTCGGAGAACACCCAGCCGTAAGAAGAACACCATCTGCTACTTCTCCGGCTGTTTCAAGCATTTTAATATTTACTGCTGCAAGATAAAGTGGTATATCGGAAACATTGAAGTTTAACCCAATGTCAAATAAACTAAAATGCCGACTTCTATAAGTTACTCTCTCATTTTTCATTAATTTTTTGAGAACCTTAACCATCTCCTTAACTTGGACGGGTCGAAAGTTTGCTTTTATTCCCATTTTCTGGAGCCAGGAAGAAACGCCTAGTCCCACCCCGGCTATGGCTCTGCCGCCAGATAATTCGTTTAAGCATGCGAATGACATTGCAATCAATGCAGGATGTCTAGTATAAAGACTAATGATTCCAGTAGCTAGTTTAATCTTCTTAGTTAAAATACTAATCGCGCCCAAAATGGTAAAGGAATCCCTGAAAAAATAGTGTTCAGGAATCCATATTGAATGGAAACCGGACCGCTCAGCTTTTACACCATATCTTATTATTAAATTTGATGGAAAAATTTCGGGAAGAAGTGCTATACCTATACGTTTCATATGTTGTCAGCCCAACATAAACAATTTAAATTCCTAGATAAGCCTTCTTAACATAGTCGTTATTTTTAAGTTCCTTGCTTTCTCCTTCGATTACCGTGGATCCCGATTCAATCACGTATCCTCGATCAGCAATTTCAAGAGCTCTATGAACGTTTTGCTCAACCAGTAAAATGGTAGTTGCTTTAGCAATATCCTTGATGCTCTTGAAAATGGTGTCTACAACCTTTGGTGCTAACCCCAATGACGGTTCATCCAGCATTAGCAATTTGGGCTTGGACATTAGTCCTCTAGCTATGGCAAGCATTTGCTGTTCTCCGCCACTTAAGCTTCCGGCAGCTTGTTTCGCGCGTTCCTTAAGTATTGGAAACATGTCAAAAACGAGCTTAAGCGTTTCATTCATTTCTTTTCTTGCTTTTCTTGTGTAAGCGCCTAGTTTAAGATTCTCTAAAACGGATAATCTTGGAAATAATTGTCTGCCCTCAGGAACGTGGGATATGCCTAATTCCACTATCCTATAAGGAGGAAGACCATCTATCCGCTTGTTATAAAATTCTATTGTGCCACTCGTAGGAACGACTAAACCAGATATAGTATTTAGGAGAGTTGTCTTTCCAGCACCATTAGGTCCAATAACAGTTAAGATCTCATTTTCGAACAATTGAATTGAGACGTTTCTTAGTATATGTGCACCACCGCTTAAGTGCACATTAAGTTGAGAAATTTGAAGCATGGTCTTCATCACTCATCCCCCTAGATATGCCGCAATTACTTTTTCGTTTCTAGTTATTTCAGAAGGACGCCCCTCTGCTATTATTTCGCCATAATGCAATACGTATATTCTTTGCGCGATTGACATTATGGCTTTCATTACATGTTCTATCATAAACACAGTGACGCCCCATGTTTTATTGATTTTCGTGACAAGTTCCAGCATTTCCCCAACTTCTGTAGGGTTTAACCCAGCAAAAACCTCATCTAGTAGTAACAACTCAGGATTGGTAGCAAGGGCTCTACACACTTCCAATCTACGTAAATCTGCAGCCGTTAAACCAGAGGGTAACATACTTTGCTTCTTTAGGAGCCCCGCAAATTTTAATAGCTCTCTTGCCCCCTTCCTTGCCTTTTCTATGTTACCCACATGCTTTCTTCCAAACATAAAGGCAACTGCAACATTATCTAAAACTGTCAAGTCCATGAACGGCTTTGGAATTTGAAAAGTCCTAGCTATACCGGTCCTGCATATTTCTTTCGGCAACCAACCACTTATCTTCCTGCCCCTAAAAAAAACTTCTCCTGAATCTGGTTTTAAAAACCCGGTGATCACGTTAAATAAAGTTGTCTTTCCAGCACCATTAGGTCCTATTAGTCCAACAATTTCTCTTTCGTAAACGACGGAATTTACGGAATTTAAAGCGATTAGTCCACCAAAACGCTTTGTCACCTTAACTATTTCAAGCACTTTTGTCTGCACACTGACATCCTCTTTTTAAGGCTGTAAACTATCTTGAATATATAAAATTTTCACCGCACCGCAAATCAAAAGCTAGTGGAACGAGTAGCTGAACATATGGTAAAATCCATGAGAAAGGTAATATGTTAAGTAAATAGAAATCTTGAGCGAGTTGCAGAAGAACATTAAATAGCTATTCAATGTTAGAGCCCGTATAAGATATCACGAGCATGGATAGTTGTTTATTCTCTGCAATCTTAGCGAACATTCAAAGAGTTACAAGATTCAAGCAATGTTAGGAGCTACCAAAGGCGACAGGCGACAATAAACCGTGGAACAAAAACTTAAAAGAAATTATCCATTAGCTTTACCTTCAATAAGCTCTAGCCAATCTTATAGCCTTAAAATACAAATCACACTGACGCTTATGTTTCTTCTTCACTCTATGACGCTTAATAGCAAACAACAGGCAAATACTCATTTAAAAAGTGAGACTTAAAACAAACAAGCACAAATATCTATCATAAAACAATAATTGTCATTAAAAAGTTAGCTGAAGGTATAAACTATGCCTGTAGAAGAAAAGTGCCTTCATGAAAAGGTGGAGCTTTTGGGAGAGCAAAAAGGCGAAAAAGGAACAAACAAATATTTCAGGTGTCAAAAGTGCGGAAGTGTCTTAATACTGTCGGAAGAAGGTGTCCTATACGAGATGCCGTCAACGGATAAGCAACTATAAAAAGGTGAAAGAAACTGACCCTCGATTATTTTTCCAAGAGTATCTTTTGCTTAGCATTAGCAAAGAAGATAGGTGCTTTGGCGACGTATGAATATGAGAAAACTATAAAAAGCTTGGTAAACTTATCCGAGAAACTTCAAAAGAAAAAGGATGAAAATGTTATTCAAAAACAAAGAAAAACCGCGAAGAAGAGCAATTTCTACAACTATTTTTAGTAACAAAAACGTGGTAGGCACTCAAAATTAAAAGAATTGTCAAAACTGCTGAATCCAAAATGTAAAAGAACTCGTATCTTCTATTAGTTGCTGTTAAATGATTGTGTCTTTGTATTGTGGTGGTGTTAGCCATGGTTCTGCTTGTTGGCGGTATGTTTGGCGCCAGCTTTCAATGCTTTTGTTTATGTATGCGCCTTGTTACTCTGGCAGTTTGTGGCCCATCCAAAACTCTATGTATAGCGGGTCAACCTTATGGTCGCTTAGGAAAGTGCGGAAGGCAGCCCTAAGCGAGTGGGGGCTGTAGGGGTTTCTTCCTTTAAAGTTGCCTGCGAATTTTTCTGCCGTTTTGTGGAAGTATGCGTGCACAGCCTTTGAAGACACGTTTATAAATGGGTTCTTTTTATGGTTTAATGAAGTTCTATTACGTTTCTGGTAACGAATTGCAGTGCTTTTTTTGGGCATTCGTCGATGCATCTTGCACATAAAATGCAGTCTGTTGATTCACCTATGTCATGGATTCTGTTAATTCCCATAGGACATGCCTTTAAGCACTTTCCGCATTGGATGCATTTTGAAGCGTCATAATGTATTGATAAAAGTGATATTTTATTGAATGTTCCAATGGTTCCGAATGGGCATATGTAACGACACCAAAATCTTGAGAGTATTAGGGCAAGGGTTATCGTCACAGCTAAAGTTAATATATGAATATGGAAAAATATGCCAGGCTTAAGGTCTTTATAGAAAAAGGGGGCTGGAATGGCTGCGAACAGACTTCCTGAAGGGCAGAACTTACAAAAGAATGTTTCAGAGGTTATCCAAGCGAGAAATACGACTAATGCAAGCGTTATGAATTTTGTTTGCGGTAGTGGTTTTCCTTTTCTTTTAGATGATTTTGAAAGTATATCGTGGAATGTTCCAAACGGGCATGCCCATCCACAAAAGGCCCTGCCAAAGAACAGCCCGTAAATGCTTATAATTCCAATAAGATAAAGAGGAATCATTTGCATAGCCACGAAATGTTGAAGCGAACCTATGGGGCATCCTGCCGAAGCAAGCGGGCAACCATAACAGTAAAGGTATGGATAAACGCATCCAGTTTTAAGTGAAAAATTAAGCCCCAAATTTGAAACAATGAAAGCTGAAGTCTGCAAAGCCCAACGAACTTTTCTAAATCTCATTCTAAACCCACACATGAAGGACATAGAAACTTAACAAAAGCCCTTACAATATCGTATTCCCCCTTCAAAATTCCCTGAACGCAAATTAAAAAGAAGAAAACAAAAAGAACAAACCAAATGACTTTCCTTAACTGCATATTTACCCACTTTATATTGATCCATAAATTTGATACTTAACTTTTATGTAATAAAAGACGGGCAAGTAAAATTTTATATTAGCAATTTAAAAATTAAAGTCTGTGAGCATAAATGAAAAACTTAAACCTTTTAGCTGTGCCTTCGTTGATAGTTTTAAGTGTGCTCCTTTGTTGCCAAATAGTTTACGCTCAAATGGCACCCGATTTTACCCTAACCGATATTGATGGAAATGTTTTTTCACTTAGCGATTTCAGAGGCAAAGTCGTTCTTCTCGACTTTTTTGCCACATGGTGTGGACCATGTAGAGCTGAAATGCCCCATTTAAAAGCTTTAAACGAGAAATTCGGTGAAGAACTCGTCATTATATCAATTAGTGTCGACCCGAATTATGACAGTGTTGAGAGGCTTAAAAGTTTCAGACAAGACTACAACATAACTTGGACATTGGCGAGAGACACAACTAACGTCCAAGCTCAATACAACGTTACGGCAATCCCAACTTTATACATAATTGACCAAAATGGATACGTTAGATTCCACCATGTAGGACTCACAGAAGAGGACCCCCTAACAACAGAGATTAGCCAAATTGTGCCAGAGTTCCCAACGAGCCTAACAACCATCATATTATTCATAATAATCGGACTCGCAACCCTTAAGCTAAAATATAAGCTCACAAAAATTGGGAAACAACAACATTAAAAGAATAAGCTCCTTAAAAAGCATTGAATTTACTACATTCTTTATCGAACCTTGAGCTGAGTAAAACTCTTGAAAAGCTTCTAAACCACGACTATAAACATTATGCGTCCCAAACTTCAAAAGAGAAAGAAACTCTGAAACCTCAGGTTCGCCTCAACCTGCAAAAGAAGCACCCTAAAAACAAGAGCTTTCACTGCACAACAATTTTAGTGACTTCCTAAAAGATTTGGAGCGTTTAAAATCACGTTAAAACAGAAAAAATGGGGGTTGGCGGGAGAGTTCTCCATGATGCCGAGGGTAAGGCTTTATAAAGGGTATTTAAAGACTTCATATGTAGAAGTGGTGTTTCATGCCTAAAGTTAAAGCTATTATAAGCATAGAAAACGTTGTGGCTTCTGCAACCCTAAATCAGAAGGTGGACTTAAACGCTGTTGTCAAGGGCTATCCTGGTGTGGAGTACCGTCCAGAACAGTTTCCAGGGCTTGTTTTTAGGCTTAAGAGGCCGA
>Ga0078972_1004167_pt2 | contig 15452 bp, 16 predicted proteins | sample YelNatPaOPGAMG01_FD_67568 | JGI IMG/M metagenome (GOLD analysis project Ga0078972, IMG submission 67568) | Hot spring thermophilic microbial communities from Obsidian Pool, Yellowstone National Park, USA - OP-RAMG-01 (SPADES assembly) (version 2) | ecosystem: Environmental > Aquatic > Thermal... | reverse complement strand
ATGCGAAGGGCCGGATTCGAACCGGCGGATCCCTGCGGAAACAGATCTTGAGTCTGTCGCCTTTAACCTAGCTCGGCAACCTTCGCTCTGACCTCGTATGAATTTGCACTTTATCTTATTTTTCATTGTGAAATGGCAAAATTTAATTCCAGCCTGAAAATATTGACGGGTGAAAGCCACTTACAATTTTCCCATGGATGAACAATTGTGTGCAAAATTTATTGCAACATTCAACCAGGATAACAACAGCACCATAGATACAAAATGTGAGGATGGAAATCTTGTCATAATTATAAATGATTTAAAAATCTCAAGTCTCTATAATATAACAGACGATATTTTAAGAAATTTAAGTACATTTGAAAAAATTTATGAAAAAAAATAGTGGATCACTGATCAGTGTCTTCCACGTTTATGGAAAGTTTCTCAGTGAGTTCCTTGTATCTGTTTCTTATTGTTACTTCAGTGACTCCGGCGACCTCTGCAACAGCTCTCTGTGTCCTTCTCTCACCGGTCATCAGTGATGCTATGTAGATAGCAGCGGCAGCAACACCAGTTGGTCCTTTGCCTGAAATGAGATCATTCTCCTCGGCGCTTTTAAGTATCTCTGAACCCTTTTTCCTGGCTTCCATGGATAGTTTAAGTTTGCTGCAGAACCTGTTTATGTAATCCTCAGGTTTGGATGGCATTATGTTCAGTTTAAGATATCTGCTCATTATTCTGTAGGTTCTCCCAATCTCCTTCTTCTTTACCCTTGTTACTGTCGCTATCTCGTCCAGTGTTCTTGGCACATTGGTTATCCTGCAGGCAGCGTATATGGAACCAGCAACAACGCCTTCAATGCTCCTTCCTCTTATCATGTTCTGTTTTACAGCTTTCCTGTAAATAACAGCGGCTGTTTCCCAGACATCTTTAGGTATACTGAGGTTGGAAGCCATCCTCTCAAGCTCCTGCAGAGCCTGGGAAAGGTTCCTCTCAGCTGCGTTTGAAACCTTTATCCTCTTCTGCCACTTTCTCAGTCTGTACAGCTGAGCCCTGTTTCTGGTTGGAATAGATTTTCCGTATGAATCCTTGTTCTTCCAGGATATATCGGTGGAAAGACCCTTATCGTGTATGGTGAAGGTCATTGGAGATCCAGTTCTGGCCCTGGCATCATTCTGCTCTGAATCGAACGCTCTCCATTCCGCTCCCTGATCTATGAAGCTTTCGTCTATGACTATTCCACAGTTGTTGCATATAAGCTCACCCCTTTCATAGTCACGAACCAGCTGAGTTGATCCGCATTCCGGGCATTTCTGGATTTCTTCTACGTTTTTCTTAACTTTTTCATTCTCTACCATTTTATTTCACCTCTAACATCTTAATATTACTTCTTCAACCCCGGAAACATTCTCTCTGGTGGTTACAAGGGCATAGGGACTTTTCACAGGTCCAAAGATCTTTGTGATTTTACCAATGGTCGAATTGCTTCTGTTGAAGACGCCAATATTCATTTTAAGGCATTTCTGGGGTTTGATTACCAGTTCTCTCCCTTTACCGCCTATAACTCTACATGTTTCTTCCATGTAATGTTGTTAATGCAAAGTTACTATATAAACTTTCCGCAAAATTATTAGTACATTTTATCATGATATTAAAGTATTGGTGCATAAATTTGCTTATTCCAATGTCAGGACAATTTTTTTTAACTCATTGTATACAAATAAAAAGGTTAATTTAATCAGGCATTCAGTGGAGTAAATTTCGTAAATTGCGAAACAAAAATTTAAATGCTTATCAAAAAGGTTTAATACAGTCTGTAATGTAGTGCAGTATATACTTTATAAAGGTGTACAAATGACTTCTAAAATGGGTGAAGATGGGTCAAAAAGATGCCCTGAATGTAATTCGGAGCATCTTGTAAAGGATTATGAGAGAGGAGAACTGACATGCAACGATTGCGGTATGGTACTGGAGGATTCTATTATTGACCAGGGACCTGAGTGGAGGGCTTTTGACTCTGAACAGGATGACAGGCGTGCAAGAACAGGTTCTCCGATGACTTTTCTAAGTCATGACAAAGGGCTTGCAACAGAAATTTCATGGTCCAACAAGGACTATTACGGAAAACGAATTCCACATAAAAATCGAGCCCAGATATACAGGGTAAGAAAATGGCATCAGAGAATCAGAGTAAGCAATGCGGCAGAAAGAAATCTGTCTCTTGCCCTACAGATGCTAAATGATAACGGTGCGAAACTTGGAATTCCAAAGGATATAAAGGAGACTGCTGCCCTTATTTACCGCAGGGCAGTGGAAAAGAATCTTATCAGGGGACGGAGTATCGAAAGTATAGTATGTGCCTCAATTTACGCTGCATGCAGAATGATAAACCTTCCGAGGACTCTGGATGAGATTGCAAAGGCGTCAGAGGTAAATAAAAAGAAAATTGGAAAGGCATACAGGCACCTTGCTAAAGAACTTAGCCTGAACCTGAAACCTACAACCCCTTACTCATACATCGCACAGTTCTGCAACAAGCTGGAACTGGACAAACAGGCAATTGTTGTCAGTGAGGATATTGTAAGGAAGTCCATTGAACTTGGAATTTCCTCAGGAAAGGGTCCAACCGGAGTCGCTGCGGCCTCCATATATATTGCGTCAGTAATGGTTGGAAAACCAAGAACACAGAAAGAGATAGCCAGGGTTTCAGGTGTTACAGAGGTAACAATCAGGAACCGTTACAAAGAGATAAGTAAACATCTTGGTATTCCTGAAATGGAATAGATATGAAAATAGATGTGATCGACAACGGCGGTCAGTGGACTCACCGGGAATGGCGCGTCCTCAGAGACCTGGGTGTGGAGAGCAAAATAGTTCCAAACACCTCAGATACACATGAATTGGACGGCCTGGATGGCCTTGTTCTTTCAGGGGGTGCTCCAAGCATAGTTTCCGAGCTGGGCAAGCTGGGAAACATAAGCAATTTTTTTAATGATCACGATTTTCCAATTTTCGGAATATGCGTGGGGGCGCAGTTCATAGCACTTCATTACGGTGGAGAAGTGGGTCCGGGTGAACATCCTGAGTTCGGCAAAACAGAGGTTAACTTCTCCCAGACTGACGGAATACTCAGGGGAATTCCAGAAAAGATTATTGCATGGGAGAACCACAATGATGAGATTAAGAAACTTCCTGCAGACTTCAATCTGTACGGATATTCCAGATATTGCAAAGTACAGGCTTTTGGACATAAAAATGAAAGGATTTTCGGGGTGCAGTTCCATCCGGAAGTAGAAAACACTCAGTTCGGTAAAGAAATTTTTAAGAATTTCATAGATATATGCAAGAGATAGTTTTTTGACGAAAGCCAATATTTTAAATAGCATTCCCGTTATTATATGACGGTACCCATGCTTGCAGAGATAACCGAATTATACGACATAAAAGTTTACAGCGACAGGGGAATCCTGATTGGTACAGTTAAGGACATTATTCTGGATACAGATGAACAATCCATTTATGGTCTTTACATAGAGAATACAAATCAGGATCTGGTTGAAGGTGGATCTGCAATAAGTATCCCATTCAGATGGATCAAGGCTGTAGGTGAGATTATACTTCTCAAGAAGTTTCCATCGATGGTTAAGGTACCCCAGACCAAGGATCAGATCTGACATTTTACTTATTTATGTAGAATACGAGAGAATCCATATAAACAGGCAGAATATGTGGTCTGTGGATTTTCAACCACTCTCTTCATGGGTTATTTAAAATTCCAGAAAAATTATAAGTCTATTTATGGAGAAAATAGCCTGTCCCCGTTTCACCATTAACATTGGCATAACCGTATCTTTCAAGCTGTGCCACACCACTGTATGATGATATAAGTGGTTCTGAAACACCATCATCCACAGTTCCGTCAGGTTTAAAAATCCTGAACTTCAGGGATCCTTGCGGAGCCCAGTGGATAATTTTCAGTTTTTCCTTACCGGGTTTGATGGACAGAATCTTTCCATTATTTCCAATCTTCTCCAGATCACACAGATCCTTCAGTCTTATGTGCTTCCCGTCATCGAGAGTTGTCCAGTCAGTGGGATCAACAAAAATTGAAGCCATGCTTCCAATCTCATATTCCCTGAAATCAGTATGAGGATTTCCGGGGTGGTATGGAATTTTCGATATCATGGGTGCTTCATTGTCCAGCTTGATCTCCATGGGGTTGTGTACAAAAAAGAATCTCTTTGCTTCCTTATCCACATTCTCTTTGTTCATAGAATTGAATATATCCCATGAAAATTCAGCATCTATCTCGCGCATTCCAGATTCGATCCAGTAGCGCCTGAAAGTTTCAGGGGCATATCCTCTTTTCTTCAATGCCATAAGTGTTCCAAGCCTTATGTCATCCCACCCGGAATATTCACCGCTCACTATTCCTTTCTTGATTATTGAGGTCTTGAGAACCGTGTCTGGTATGTTTATAAGGCCGTAATGGTAATATTCAGGCAGTTTCCAGTTATTGTACTCAAATATGTACTTCTGTTTCTCAGTATTGTTCAGGTGATCCTTTCCCCGTATGACATGGGTGAGGCCAAGCAAATGATCATCCACTGCAACACTGAAATTCATCATAGGGTAGAACTTGTATCTTCTTCCCGTCCTAGGATGGGGAGCATCCACTATTCTAAAGGCTATCCAGTCTCTGATTGATGGATTGGGATGATTCAGATCAGTTTTTACAACCAGAGTTGCCGTTCCCTTGCTGTATTCCCCGTGAATAATTTTTTCAAAAGATTCCATGTTTTCCCTGGGAGTTGAATTCCTGTGGGGGCATGCCTCCGACTTCAGCTTTAATTTTCTGAATTCTTCCTGTTTACAAAAACATACGTACGCATGACCGGAATTGATTAGCGACCTTGCCTGATTATAATAAATCTCCATTCGGTCTGACTGTATAACCATCTGTGAAACATTTACACCTAGCCATTGAAGATCCCTTGGAATCTGTTCATAAGCTATTGGATCAATATTTTCAGGATTGGTATCCTCAATCCTGAGAACAAGTTCCCCTCCATATCTTTTAACATATTCATCGTTCAGTATGGACATCCTCGAATGGCCAATGTGGAGAGGGCCTGAGGGTGACGGCGCCAGTCTCATAACAACACTTTTCCCAACATTTCTAAGGTCAGGAAGTCTGTGTTCCTGCTTTCTGACAACCTTCACCATGAATTCCGGGTATTCTTTTGCAACCATGGAAACGATCTTCTCACTGCCCAATGAATTTATCTCTTTAACCACAAGAGAAACCTGCTTGGAAATGGAAGACGCATCCTTTCTGGCTTCTGGGAAAGAACCTAGGATCCTGCTCATCACAGATCCAACTTCTGCCTTTCCATCGTGTTCATACGCATTTTTAACAGCAATCTTTCTTATATCGTCATCAGTAAGCACTGTGTATCACCCTGAACTCAAACATTTTCCTTTTCAGGTCTTCAAGTCCATCTCCAGTCATGGTTGATACGGCAATTTTTTCTCTTATTTCAGGGCCCAGATCACTTTTTGTCTGTACCCTTATGATGGGTTTTCTGAAAGTCCTTACAATCTCATCATAAAGTTTCTCCTGGTCCTGTACTGAATAACCTGAACTTTCCGAATAGTCAAACAGAAACATGATTATCCCATCAATGTGTTTCAATGCCATTATGGCCTTGATTTCCATTTCGTTTCTCTCCTCCATGGGACGGTCAAGAATTCCCGGAGTATCAACCAGCTGAAACCTTTCGTTATCAATGTCCAGAACACCAACATGTATGGACTGGGTGGTGAATGGATACTGGGCAACTTTTGGATTTGTGTTGGTTATTGATCTGATCAGGGAGCTTTTTCCCACGTTTGGCATACCCGAGATGATAAAGGTAAGAACTCGAGTATCAATCGTGGGTATTCTGGACATGTAGTCCCTGCATTCCCTGAGAAACTCAAGATCTTTCTTGAGGTCATTGATCAGTGAGGAGAATCGCCCGTAATACGCCCTCATTATCCTGTTAAGATCTTCTGCCTTCTGCGCCCCTTTTGCCTTCCTTATATAAATTGTTGAAAATTTGACTATGTTGATGGATGTTTCACTCATTTTGTACAGGCTTATTTTATAATGATCAATGTCGAAAAGCAGGTCCAGAAGGTCACGGTAAAATGGGTGGACATCCTCTATCTTTGGGAACTTCTTAACCAGTTTATCAAGATGCCCGCAGGATATGCTCTCAATGGTGGAAATTCGGTCTATTATCTCCTTGCGAATCTTTTCTTCAACTTTCAACTGGTAAGGCTCCTCTATCTTGGAAGCCCTGGAAAAACATTTGTCAATAATTTCCTGACTCATAAGTACAGTCGGTATTCGGTTAAACATTGTCATTCAGCCTGATTCTTGCGATTATTGCTCATGTATTGCGCCCATTATTTTCGCCATAACATCGTCCGGGATCTCTTTGAACCCATGGGCATATTTGTGGTGCATCTTTATTTTGGGCAGAATATCCTTCTCTGTTGCTGCGTTTGTTTCAAAACTGCACTGGTAACCTATATCTGAGCATTTAAAGTAAAATCTTGACATAGTGGACAATGTATGCCTGACTTAAAAATCTATTGTACTTATCTATCCGTAATAGATATGATTTTTGACAGGCCAGATCTGGTTAACGTGTAATATGCTAAAATACCAGTTAAATATACTGTATTGTGGGATTATGATAGAGGAAGATCATAGAAATATAACATGCGGCGGAGACCCTTTCAACTACATAAAAAGCGTGATCAAAGGGCTCTATTTTCAGCTTGATCCCGGTCAGGATGCAAGGATAATGGTACTTAGGGAGAAATTCCCCTACGAAAGGAACGTTTTCGAAAGTCTTGCAAAGAACTCAAAATTGAAGGTAGTGAGTTTTGAGGAAAAAGATAAGGAGCTGCATATAGTTGTAAGGAGAGATTTCTGAAGCAGAATCATATCTTTCAAGCAAATTGAAATCAATCATATAACCAGTATAATGACAAAAATAGCAGAAAAGAGAAACATTGCAACAATTATGAATGTAAGTATCTTCCTGGGAGAAATTTTCACAGTAGTCCAATGCTGATCATGTTTAATAGGATTACCCGGGAATCAATCTTATACTCAAAACATTTGAACAAAAACTATAATACTGTTTCTATTACATTTATGCGAAAAAACCAAACAGGGAGCAATAATTATTATACAACTTAAGATAGGGGAAGGTTAAGCAATTATCAGGAAAAGGGTAACATTATGGAAGATTATAACTCATCACAAATTCAAATTCTGGAAGGTCTGAAAGCGGTAAGAAAAGTCCCGGGCATGTATATCGGGTCAACTGACGAGAGAGGTCTGCACCACCTTGTCTACGAAGTTATTGATAACAGTATAGATGAGTCAGTGGCAGGTTTCTGCTCCAACATATATCTCACCATACACAGCAATGGCTGGATAACGGTTGAGGATGACGGAAGAGGCATTCCTGTGGACATCCATCCAAAATACAAGAGGCCAGGACTGGAAATTGTCCTGACAGAACTCCACAGCGGAGCAAAATTCGACAAGAAGGTCTATAAAATAACCGGAGGATTGCATGGTGTGGGTGTTCACGTCGTGAACGCACTTTCCAGCATACTTATAGCGGTTGTTAAGAAATCTGGAAAGGTATATTACGAAGAGTTCCTCAAGGGTGTACCGGAATCAGGGCTTAAGGAGATGTCCATGCCAGAATTCCAGAAGCATAGGCCCGAAAACCTATCTCATCTGGAAATTCATCTGAACACAGATCATGGAACAATTATGACGTTCCTTCCGGATCCTGAAATTTTTGAAACCGTTGATGTCTCATACGGCACTCTTCTTGAGAGAATGAGAGATCTGGCTTTCCTCAATTCTCAGGTTTCCATAACTATCGACGACCAGAGGAACGGGAAAAAGGAAGTCTTAAGCTTTAAAGGTGGTTTATCGGAGTTTGTTAAATATCTGGGTGAAGGATACAACGCTGTTCACAAGGAACCAATTTACAATCTGGAGAAACAGGGAGATTACGTCATAGAATACGCCCTTCAGTATAACACAGGTGTTTCTGAAATTATGCAGAGTTTCGTTAATAATATAAGTACGCTAGAGGGAGGAACTCATGTTGCAGGTTTTAGAGGAGGCCTTTCCAGAGCCATTCAGGATTATGCAAAGACCAAGAATCTTCTAAAGGGTATTGAAGGGCTTTCAGGGGAGGATGTCAGAGAGGGTCTCGTTGCAGTTCTTCACGTAAAAATACCAGAACCGCAGTTTGAAGGCCAGACCAAGTCAAAACTGGGCAACAGTGATGTGAGAGGTGTTGTGCAGTCATCGGTTGAAAGTTTCATGAAAATGTACCTGGAATCAAATCCACACATATCAGAACAGATAGTGAAAAGGGCAGTAGCTGCTGCGGCAGCCCGTGAAGCATCCAGGCGTGCAAGGGAACTTGTGAGAAGGAAGTCGGCCCTTGAGGGTGGAGGTCTCCCCGGAAAACTGGCAGACTGCTCAACCAACGATACTGAGAGATCCGAACTGTACCTGGTGGAGGGGGATTCTGCAGGGGGTTCAGCAAAACAGGCAAGGGACCGTGAGTTTCAGGCAGTGCTGCCCCTGAGGGGAAAAATATTGAATGTTGAAAAATCATCTGATATAAAAACACTGGGCAACCAGGTTATAAGGGACCTCATAACGGCTGTTGGTACAGGGATAAAAGAGGACATAGATGTCACAAAATTGAGATACGGTAAGATTGTGATCATGACGGATGCTGATGTTGACGGGGCACACATAAGGACTCTGCTTCTAACATTCTTCTACAGATATGCAAGGGAACTGGTCACCAACGGCAACATCTACTTCGCACAGCCACCTCTTTACAGGGCCCAGAAGGGTGAAAAGGTTGCATATGTCTACACTGAAAAAGAGTTGGACAGGGTTTCAAAATCATTCGGAGGCAATGTTCTGATCCAGAGGTTCAAGGGTCTCGGGGAGATGAACACCACCCAGTTATGGGACACAACAATGAATCCGGAGACAAGAAAGCTTGTGCAGGTATCAATCGAGGATGCTGCATATGCAGATCGTCTCTTCTCAATACTTATGGGTGAAAAAGTAGAGCCAAGAAAAAGATTCATAGAAGAGAATGCCAAAACAGTTGAAAATATCGATTTATAAGGTGAGTAAATGGAAAAAAGATCCATAGAGAACGAGATCAAGAAGTCATATCTGGAATATGCAATGAGTGTAATCGTAAGCAGGGCCATACCTGATATCAAGGATGGCCTTAAGCCAGTTCAGAGGAGAATACTGTATGCAATGAACGAACTGGGGTTCACTCACGATAAACCATACAAGAAATGTGCAAGAATAATAGGGGAAACCATGGGTAAGTATCACCCCCATGGTGATTCGTCCATATACGAAGCGCTTGCAAGGATGGCCCAGGACTTTTCTCTGAGGTATCCACTCATTGATGGCCAGGGGAATTTCGGTTCCATAGACGGTGATTCACCGGCTGCCATGAGGTACACTGAAGCAAGAATGGCTCGTATATCAGAGGAAATAACGGAGGATCTGGACAAGGAGACAGTTGAATTCAGGCAGAATTTTGATGGCTCTCTCATGGAGCCAGTCAACCTTCCCGGAAAAATTCCGAATCTTCTCATTAACGGGGCATCGGGAATAGCCGTTGGAATGGCTACAAATATGGTTCCGCACAATCTTGTTGAGGTTGCGAAAGCCATAAAGCACAAGGTTGACAACCCGGACAGCACAGTTGCGGAACTTCTGAAATTCATCAAGGGGCCGGATTTTCCTGGGGGAGGAATTGCATATTACACCAACGAACTGGCGGATGCCTATTCCACAGGAAGAGGGAAAGTAATATGCCAGGGTGAGGTTGATCTCAACGAAGAAAAGCGCATAATAATAAAGAGCTTACCATACGGGGTAAACAAATCCGTGTTTGTTCAGAATATTGCTGACCAGGTTAAGAATGAAGTCATAAAGGGAATCACAGACATCCGGGACGAAAGCGACAGAAAAGGAATGCGAATTGTGGTAAAGGTAAGAGACAACGACATGAGAAATCTCATACTTAACCAGCTGTATGAACACTCTGAACTTGAGACGTCCATAGGCATAATAAATCTGGTACTTGTGGAGAATGAGCCGAAAGTACTCAACCTGGCAAGTATGATCCAGTATTATATCGACAACAGACTTGACGTTATTGTTAAAAGATCCAATTTTGATCTCACAAAACAGAAGGACCGGGCACATATTCTTGAAGGCCTTACTAAAGCCCTTGACAAAATTGACATGGTCATAGAACTCATCAGAAAGTCAAAGGAACCATCGGAAGCCAGGGAAAAACTTTGCAAAAGCCTTGAACTGACGGAAAAGCAGGCAAATGCAATACTTGACCTGAGGCTGCAGAGATTGACCTCAATGGAAGTGGATAAGGTACTTTCCGATCTCAAGGAGGTAATGGCAAGAATAAAGGAACTTGAGGCCATAATAGCTGACGAATCAATAAGAAGATCAATAATAAAGAAGGAACTTGACGATGTGGAGAAAAAATATGGTGACAAGAGAAGGACAAAAATCGTATATAAAGAGCTAAAGGGAAGGTCAATTGAAGACCTCATACCCGAAGAGGACTCGGTAATAATACTCAGTGAGAACAGCCTTCTCAAGAGAGTATCCCTTGAAGAATACAGAGCCCAGAAAAGAGGAGGAAAAGGCATTATAACTCCATCAAGGAAGGAAGACAGCATAAGGAGTATACTCAACTGCAGTTCCCACGATGAGATCTACTTCTTTACAAACACCGGGCGGGTCATCAAAACAAAGGCCTATGAAATCGAGAAGAAATCCAGGAAATCGGTGGGTACAGCTGCTGAAGCCCTTCTGCCTCTCAGCGAAGGGGAGAAGATCAGGCAGATAGTCAGGGGTACAGATAATGAAAATTCAATACTGGCCATTGTGACAAGGCAGGGATATGTTAAGAGAACTCCAGGAAAGCAGCTGCTCAGCATGAGGTCAAACGGCCTGAAGATAATAAATCTCGAAGAGGACGACGAGGTCCTATCGGTGGAACATCTTGACGGTGATGCAAAGATAGTTGTGGTCTCCAACTCAGGAAAGGTCGCACTGTTCGATACCAGGGAGGTCAGAGTAACAGGGAGAGGTTCAAGAGGCGTAAGGGCGATGAGGCTCAAGGAAAATGAGACCATTATCTCCAGCTTTGCAATCAAAGAAAATGAGATGATACTCAGCGTTTCTGAGCTTGGCCTTGGAAAGAGAACCGATATCACAAGCTTCCCTGTCCACCACAGAGGAACAGGAGGTGTACTGATCTTCAAGAAAACTGACAGGACTGGGAATATAATCAAGGCACTGCCTGTTGCAGATGGAGATGACATAATAATCATCACAAAGAACGAGAAAACCATAAGGCTTAAAGTGAAGGATATTAAGGTACTGTCCCGCGTAACATCAGGGGTAAAGCTCGTAGGGTTGGATGACGACGACAGAGTTGCAGTGGTCTCCCGTGTAATGGAAGGGGAAGACCTTGAAGACGAAGAACAGGCGAATTGAAAATGAAAGAATCCCGTATTTCACTAATAGGGGCAGGGAATGTTGGCAAAGGAATTCTTTCCATAATCCAGGGAATGAAGGATCAGGGACAGCTGAAGGAAGATTTCAGGATCATCAGCGTATCGGATTCAAGGGGAACAGTGTTTGACCCTCAGGGCATAAATCCAGGGAAAGTCCTTAACGCAAAGGAACACGGCGATATTTTCCGTTCAGGTTATTCAAAAATGGATACTGATGATGTCCTTTCCCTGAAATCAGATATAATTGTGGATGTGTCACCTGCCACCAGAGACGGAAAGGCTGGGAGAGACCTCTACATGGAATCGTTTTCTCTTGGCAAGCATGTTGTTACGGCCAATAAGGCACCACTGTCATTTTTCTGGAAAGAGATCATGAACAGGGCTGCATCGTCAGGGCGTGAAATAAGGTATGAGTCCACAGTTGCCGGAGGTGTTCCACTTTTCAATCTTAGAGACTATTGCCTTCTGCCATCGGCAGTGCTTGACTTTCATGGGATTGTAAGTTCTACTGTGAACTATGTGCTTCGTAAGATGAGATCAGGGATGGATTTCAACCAGGCTCTGGAAGAGGCCTCGAAACTGGGTATAGTTGAAGCAAACTTCAGGGATGATACGGATGGAATTGATTCAGCAAGGAAGACAGTTATACTTGCGAACTCCCTTTTCGGGTCGTCACTTACACTTAATGATATAAAGTATCAGGGTGTCAACGAGAATACAAATTTTGACGGTGCCACTGGAGAACAGAGAATAGTTGCAAGTGTTGGGTTCGCTGATGGAAAGGTAAGAGCCAGGTCCATACTGGAGATCCTTGAAAGTGAAGACCCTCTCATAACACTTAAACCCCAGTCTCTGGGATATGTCATGAAGACAGGTTTCAGCGGTGAAATCTTTGTTGCCGGCTTAAGGGATGGCCCCATAGAGACTGCATCCGGCGTTGTAAACGATATTCTTCTTCTTTCGGGCTTCAGGCGTATCTGAAGCACACTAACCCCATGAGTATTTCTCATTTCCAGCACTGGACATGATTGTTGATATCAACAGAGAGCCTATTATATGGGTTTATGAAATTATCCTGCACACAAGGTTGGGTGAAATCAGTGGAAGAAAAAGTGGTAGATATAGAAATACCCATTAACATCAGGGCGCTCAAGACTTCAACAATATACCATGTGATCACTGAGGGTAAAAACATTCTCATAGATACTGGGATGGATCCCGGAACTGAAAATTTCCTTCTTCAGAGGAATGTCAGGGTGGAAGATCTGGATGCAATATTTCTAACCCATCTCCACATTGATCATCTTGGAGGGGCACAGAGAATGCATCTGGATCATTCCATTCCGGTTTACATTGGATATGAAGATCTGATCCGTGTAAGATCAATACAGGAAGACCCATCTGGATTTCTCAGTGAACTTATTGACTTTCTCAGGATGAACGGAGTGCCTGAATCTTACCTGCAGAAATTCGGCGAAAATCATCCGGTTGTTATGGAGCTTGAAAATTACAGGAGCCTTGACATAGAAGATATTTCCTCCATTCCAGGAGGTACATTTGGAGGAATAAAATTTGTTGCAACACCAGGGCATTCTCCGGGATCAACATGTTTCTACATGAAAACTGATAAATACATGTTCACTGGAGATCATATCCTGGAGCGCATTACTCCCAACATAAGCTTCTATGACAGGGATACAGATATGCTTGGCCTTTACATTAAAAGTCTAAGGGAAACAATGAAGTTTATAGTGGACAGGGTCTTTCCAGGCCACGGTAAACCATTCTCCGGTATGAAGGAACGTGCTCAAAGCATAATTGATCACCACATCGCCAGAACCCAGGAGATAAGAGATATAGTGAAAAATTTATGGATGAACGCCTACGAGATAGCTGGAAGAATGACATGGAGCAGAGGCCGCAAAATGGGTACAATGAACTCCATGGAACAGAATTTTGCAATAGGAGAAGCAATAGCCCATATTAGATATATGAAAAACTCCGGAGAACTGGTTGAAAGGGAAGTCAACGGAATACTTCAGTACAGATCTTACTGATCTGTCAGATTTCTCTGGCATATTCTTCAGGAAGATCTTCTTTCATGGCACCTATAAACTCCTTTATATGATCAGGCGATGAGGATTTTGGGATTGGTATGCTGTTCCTCATGAGGTAGCGCAATATTACCTGAACTGGGCTTATTCCAACTTTTTCTGCAATCCTTTCAACATTCTTGCTGATTTTAAGATGACCCTGGTTGAGAGGGGAATAGGCCACGATCTTTACAGAATTTTTGCGGCAGAAATCCAGAATGTCTCTTTCCACTGATCTGTTTGAAATATTGTACTCCAGCTGGTTTACAACTATGTCATATTTCTTCGTGGAATCAATGGCATCCTGGAGAAGCTGGTTATTGAAATTGCTCACCCCTATGTTCCTTATTATGCCCTGATCCACCAGTTCCTCCATTGCTGATATGGTCTCACCTATTGGTATTGTGGGGCTGGGCCAATGGATGAGGTAGAGATCAATATATCCGGCATCAAGCCTCATCAGGCTTTTCTTTGCAGATTTTATGAGGTCGTCATGCCTCAGGTGGTCATTCCAGACTTTTGTCACAATGAATAGATCTTCTCTTGGAAAATCAGCTATGGCTTTTCCTACGATCTCCTCTGAGTGGCCGTCACCATACATCTCTGCCGTGTCAATGAGGGTAATGCCATTTTCTATTCCATACTTCAGTGCAGCTATGTTCCTTCGGTCATCTGCGGTTTCGGGACGTCCAGCGCCCCCCATCTTCCAGGTTCCAAGTCCCAGGGGTGATATTTTCTTCCCATTTATTTCAGTCATCATATAAATGCCATAACCTGCCTGTTAATGAATATTTTTGATTTACTCCCCCCAAAATGGTAAAAGAAAATTTTATACACATTTAAATAGAATTTGGAGATGCATAACAATGGAGCCTGTATTAAAAAAAGTGCTAATTGTGATTCTTTCAGTTGCAGTGGTGGCTCCCACAGCAATTGTCCTTTATCATTATATGTCAGTTTCGGACCAGGCTTCAAACCCCCTTGCATATATTCCAGACAATTCAACAATGGTTGCTGGAATAAACTATAACGGCACCCAGATGTATGCTTTCTATGCGTCAGGATCCCCTGCGCTTGTGGTTGAAAACTTAGAATCCCTGTTAAGCCTGAACACATCATCGGTAACAGGTGTTTCAAACACATCAAACAGTTCGTCTTTAACATCCAGTCTTGGAGTAAGCCTATCCACATGGGGTACTGTCCATGGATTCCAGATTTACAGGGTAAAGATTAACGAAACCGGTTTCAACACAATAAACTCAAAATTTCCGTCCTTTGTGGCAGGTTTTCTTAAGCCAATTGAAGCCAATCTTTCCATCAATCTCTATGCCTATAATCCATACGGCCTTTCATTCATCGTAGGATCACTGAATTCACTGAACCATTCCATAAACGCCTATGCCGGAAGCCATAATTTTGTTTCGCACAGTTCATATTTAAACAGTTTATCAAACATGTCCTTTTACATTTCCGGGGATAACAGTTCCCTTTTCAGGTCCGTAACAGGCAATGTTACCATGAATTCCACACAGGTTTACTTTAATATGGCATCAACAAAACTCTATGACATGTATAATATTTCCAGGCAGGATAAGAACTTCACCAATTTCAGTGCAGTATGGAACACCCCTCTGCAGCTTGAAATAAAATTGGGGATTGGTTTGGGGAATCCAGGCAGCATGTTAAAGG